>Ga0079992_133638_pt1 | contig 23441 bp, 19 predicted proteins | sample FaiFalFF_MnMetaG_3_FD_69197 | JGI IMG/M metagenome (GOLD analysis project Ga0079992, IMG submission 69197) | Freshwater microbial communities from Yellowstone National Park, Wyoming, USA - Fairy Falls B (FF_Mn_B) MetaG (SPADES assembly) (version 2) | ecosystem: Environmental > Aquatic >... | reverse complement strand
CCCGCCTGCAGCCTGCTCCCGATCAGGAGGGGACCGTCCGCGAGGCCCTGGCCAACCCTCTGGGGATGCCCCGGCTGGGCGAGCTGGCACGCCCCGGGGCACGCGTCCTCATCGCCTTCGATGACTGCACCGTCGCCTCCTACGGCCCGGTGCGTCGGGTGGCCATCGAGGCCATTGTGGAGGAGCTGAGGGCGGCGGGCGTGCGAGAGGAGGACATCCATCTGGTCTGCGCCAATGCCCTCCACCGCAAGTGGCGAAGGGAGGAACTGGCCTCCGTGCTGGGGCAGGAGCTGGTGGACCGCTTCGGCCAGCGCCTCTCCTGCCACGACGCCGAGGACCCCGCGAACCTGGTCTACCTGGGGAAGACTCCCTCGGGCTACGACGTTGAGGTTCACCGGGCCGTCGTGGAATCAGACCTGACCGTTTACGTAAACAGCGGCTACAACCTCGGGTTCAACGGCGGCTGGAAGTCGGTCTGCGTCGGCCTGAGCACCTGGCGGTCGATCCGGTGGACCCACACCCCCGACGGTATGTCCATGTCCCTCCACAACAACCGGATGCACCGGGTCCTGGACGAGATGGGCGGCCACCTGGAGGCCTGCCTTGGCCGCCGGGTCTTCAAGGTCGAGCTGTTAAGGGCCGACAATTCCGAGGCGGCCGCCGTCTGGGCCGGCGGGGTGCGGGAGACCCGGCAGGCGGCCCTGAACACCCTGGCCGCCCGCCTGCCGCCCCGCCGGGCGGCCGTTTCTGAGCCCGTTGATATTCTGGTTTACGGCGTGCCGGACAACAGCCCGTCCGCCGTCTTCGCCCGCCCCAATCCCATTCTGACCCTCATCTCCAGCGGGCTGGGCTACCTGGGCGGCTATATTGAGGCCATCGGCAAACCCGGTTGCTCGGTGGTCATGGCAACGCCGTGCCCGGACGACTGGGACCTGGAGCACCACCCCTCGTACAGGGAGGTGTGGGACCGCATCCTGCCCCAGACCCGGGACCCCTACGAAATCATGGCCCGGTTTGAGGCTGAGTTTGCAGGTCACCGGGGCTACATTGCGCGGTACCGGTTCGGATTTGCCTTCCACCCCGTCCACAGTCTGCTGGCCACCCACCCGTTGCGCCGGCTCCGGCACGCCGGCCGGGTTTTCGTCGCGGGTGCGGTTGACCGGGCGGTGCCCGAACACCTGGGCTTCAAAGCCTTTGATTCCGTCGAGGCGGCCATCGCCGAGGCCAGGCGAATTCACGGACCCGACGCCACCATCGCCGTCATCGACTACTCGGAGCCGCAGACCGCCGCCTAAAAGGGCCGGAGGTCCACCGTCAGCAGGCCGGCGGCGGGCAGGACTTCAAGGGCGAAGGGCCCCCGCCGGGCGACAAACAGGGCCTCGAGGCGGGCACCCAGACCGATGCCCAGGCTGTCAAAGGCCACGGCCAGCTCAGCAACCCGGCGGTTAATCCCCAGCCGAACCCCGCCGTCGCCCGGCTGCCAGCTGCCGTCGTCGCCCGCCAGGTAAAGCTCAACCCCGGGCCGGGCGGGTTGAACCAGCAGGACCGCCGAGAATCCCGTGCCCGGCGGGATACCGGCCCAGTCCACCGAGCTTCCGTCGGGAAGGGTCCGGGCCGCCGGCCGGCCAGGAAGCCTGAACAGCACCAGGAACTCGTAGTCCCGGACCGGCGGCTCGGTTTCGACCCGGATGTGGAGGGCAGTGGGGTCATAGCCGTAGATGACCCGGCGGAATAAGACGAGGGCCGGGCGCATTGTCGTCGGCTCCAAGGGCGGCTCAAGCCAGCCCGCGCCCGACCAGGCGTGGCCGGCCGGTTCGACGGCGTCCAGGGGCGGACTCACATAACTTACGGGCGGCCGGCTCGCCGGCCGCACGGGCTCCCGCCGGATCGGTTCCAGGAGCCAGCCGGGAACGGGCCGGCCGGTAAGCAGGTAGACGCTGGCAAGGTGGGACCGGAATGCCCGGTCGAAGGGGTTGTCCGGGCCGGGGTCGTGGCGGGAGTAGTACCACCAGAACCAGTCGCTTCCTTCGGCCGTGTATATGGACCGCCAGGCCCCAGCCAGAAGCTCGTGGTCCATGCCCGGGCTGGCCGCCTGAACCTCCAGGAACTCGGAGCGGGTTCGGGCCAGGTACTCCCAGGCCCGGTTCTGGGCCGGCTCCCCGACCCACGTTTCCAGGTTTGCCCCGATCCAGCTCCCGGTGTGGAGCCGCTCCAGCTCGATTTCCGGCTCAAAGCTGGCCAGGTACTCGCTGAAGGTCACCGTCTTCAGTTCCGGGTCTTCGGTCAGGAGCCGGTAGAGGGTGCGCAGAAACGGGTTGCCGTTGTCCTCATATCCCTCCCAGCAGTTTTCCCCGTCCAGGGCAATGGTCACGATAAAAGGTCGGTCAGGGGGAAGCCGTCCCCGAATGGTTTTGAGCCGCCCGTAGAGGTCGCGGGCGGCATCCACCCCCGAGAAGTGCCGGTAGACGAAGCCGATCCGGTCGGAGAGCACCTGGTCCCGGAAAAACACCGCCAGCTTCCGGCCGCTGGCGGTCCGGACCGCGTAGGGCCGACAGAGAATTTCCGGGTTCACGGCATTGCCGTCGCCGTCCCGTTGGACCCAGGTTCCCAGACTCCGAACGAGGATGCCCTCGTCGGTGGCCACCCAGCGCAGGTTCTCGAAGCGGCCCGCCAGCTCGACGGTTTCCGGGGATACGGCCCCCTCGGAAGGCCAGAGGCCGGCCGGCGGCTGCCCGAAAATTCGCTCGATAAAGGACACGGCCAGCCGAAGCTGTTCGAAGGCGTCCTCGGGCCAGGCGATAGTCGCCTCGGGCAGGGGCAGGTCATGGCTTGCCCGGCGGGCCGAACGGGAGTCGATGAGCAGGGGCAGAATGGGGTGGTAAAACGGGGAGGTTGAGATCTCGGCCTGGCCTGCCATGACAAGCGTCCGGTAGGCGGCGATGACCTGGCGGGCGAATTCCCGGTGCTTGCGCAGGATCAGCCGGACATCATCCGCCGAGAAGTCCCGTCCCCGGGCCACCAGGGCGGCAAGCTCAGGGTCGGCCTCGAGCTGGTCCGGCGAAATCCAGGCCAGGTTAAACCAGGCCTGGAGGTCCCGCCAGTAGGCCGCGGAAAAGAGGTCGGGGTCCTTTTCGGCCTCAGGCTTGAGCTCATAAAGGCGGGCGTAGCGGGGGTAGCGGCGGATGACCCGGTCGGGGTCAATGCTGAAAAAGAGGCTTAAGATCTCCCGCTTCTCGGCCGGACTCAGCTCGGCCGGGTCCTTAAGGCTTAAAAGCTCGGCCCGGTCGGTGGTCCGACCGGCGGCGTAATCCTCCAGCTGGCTCAGGAGAACGGGTGTGAGGTTAAAGGTGACCTTGAGCCCCGGAAACCCGGCCGCCAGCCGCGGCATGTGCAAATAGTCCTTGGCGGCGTGAAGTCGTACCCACGGAAGCCAGACGTCCCCGGTTACGCTGTTGCGGTAGTCCGGCTGGTGCATGTGCCAGAGGAAGGCCACGTAAAGGGGGTGCCCGGCCATCGGCGCCTATTCGGGCGGGAGGGGCCGGAGGTGGGGGAAGGGGATAACCTCCCGGATCGACTGGTTGTCGGTGAGCAGCATGACCAGCCGGTCGATCCCGAGCCCCAGGCCGCCTGTCGGGGGCATGCCGTGTTCGAGGGCGATAAGGAAGTCCTCATCCACCTGTTCGGCCTCTTCATCCCCGGCGAGGAGCCGCCGGCGCTGTTCTAAGAATCGCTCCCGCTGGTCGACCGGGTCGTTGAGTTCGGTGTAGGCGTTGGCCACCTCCATCCCGGCCACAAAGCCCTCGAACCGTTCTACCAGCCGGGGATTGTCTGGCTTACGCTTGGCCAGCGGCGACATCTCAACCGGGTAGTCCAGCACGAAGGTCGGCTGAATCAGCTCAGGCTCAACGAACTCCTGCAGGAGCCGGTCAATAATTTTCCCCCGGCCCCGAGCCGGGTCCACGCGCAGGCCCAGCTCGGCCGCCCGGGCGGCCAGGGATTCGGCATCCGGGTAGTCCTCAAAGTCGATTCCGGCGAACTGCTTGATGGCGTCCCGCAGGGTAATCCGGTTCCACGGGGGGGTGAGGTCGATCCGGTGTCCGGCGAAGGTCACCGTCAGGGTGCCCAGCACGGACCCGGCGACGTGGGCCACCAGCTCCTCGACCATCCGCATGACGTCATTGTAGTCGGCATACGCCTCGTAGCTCTCCAGCATGGTGAACTCGGGGTTGTGCCTGGTGGAGAGGCCTTCGTTCCGGAAGACCCGGCCGATCTCGTAAACCTTATCAAAGTTGCCGATTATGAGCCTCTTTAAGTAGAGCTCCAGGGAAATCCGCAGGTAAACGTCCTGGTCAAGGGCCTCGTAGTGGGTCACAAAGGGCCGGGCGGCCGCGCCGGTAGCGCTGGTCTGCAGGACGGGCGTCTCCAGTTCGATGAAGCCCCGGCTGTTGAGGAACTCCCGGGTAGCCGCGATTATCCGGCTCCGGGTTTCCATAATTCGGCGGGACCGCTCGTTCGCAATGAGGTCCAGGTAGCGCTGGCGGTAGCGCTTTTCGACGTCCGTCAGGCCGTGCCACTTCTCGGGCAGGGGACGCAGGGCCTTGGCCAGCACGGCAAAGTCGCGAACCTCCACCGTCACCTCACCCGTTCGGGTCCGGAAAAGGGTGCCGGCCGCCCCCACAAAGTCGCCTAGATCCAGCTCCCTGAGAAGCCCGTAGGCTTCGGCGCCCAGGATGTCCTGCCGGAAGGCGAGCTGAAGCCGGCCGGCTCCATCCTGGATGTGGGCGAAGGTAAGCCGGCCCATGGGCCGGAAGCCCACCAGCCGGCCAGCAACCCGAACCTCGCCGGGGTGGGGCCCCTGAGCCGATTCGGCGGCCTCGAAGGCGGCACGGGCCCCGGCGGTGGTGTGGGTTCGCCGCCACCGGGGCGGGTAGGGGTCGATCCCCCGGGCCCGGAGCCGCTCGAGCTTGAGGAGCCGTACCTGGTAAAGCTCGTCCGAAACTTCCATGACGGCTACCCAGGATTATAACCTGCCCCGGCCGACCTGACAGGCGGCGCCCGGTGTATAAACCGGTAGAATGAGGCGATTCGGGGGCCGCACCTTCGGCAGCAGACTCAAATGGGAACTGCTCTGGTGGCTTCTCCTGGGCTGGCGGGCCTTCAACCGGCTTGGGCGCCGGCTTCGTTTGCGCCGGGGCCGTCCCCCTAAACCTCCCGGATCCGAACGGTAACGGCGTGGTACCCCGTCGCCCCGTCGGGGAGGGGCGGTCGCGGGGTAGGGTCCTGGACCTCGCCCCACCCGTCGACAGCCCGGACGACCACCCGGTAGCTTCCGGGCGGAGGGTTCCATTGGGCCGTCCAGAGCACCCAGCTGTAGGGCGAAAGGGCCGGCCGCAGTTCGGCGGGCTGCCAGGTCTGGCCGCCGTCAAAGCTGAGCTCTACCCGCACGATTCCCCGGTCACCCCCAAAGGCGACGCCCCCGAGGCGGAACGGTCCCGGCGCCCGGACGGCCAGGGCGCGGCTCGGAACAATTATCTCCGACATCGTCTTGATAACGGCCCGGTCACTCCAGCCCCGCTGTTCCCAGAAGCCCAGGTAGTCGTAGTCAACGGCCTCAATGGCCGTAATCCACTTCGGGTTCTTCATTCCGTAAAGGCCCGGGGCCACCAGCCGGAGGGGAAACCCGTGCTTGTGGGGCAGGGTTTCGCCGTTCATCTCGTAGGCAAGAATCGTATCGGGGTGGGTCGCCTTCTCCACCGGTATCGCGGTCGAGTAGTCGTCCCAGGCCCGGATTATGACTTTGCGCGCACCCGGCTGGAGCCCGGCCTGGTCGAGAAGATAAGCCAGGGGCACGCCTCGCCATCGGGCCGTACTGATGAGGTCGGCGCCAACCTCATTGCTTATGCACTCGAAGGTCACAATTTCTTCTCTGGCCGGCAGGCGGCGAATCTCGTCATAGGTCAGGGTCAAGGGGCGGTCGACGAGGCCCCGGACTTCGAGCCGCCATCGGCTCAGGTCGACGGTGGGGTCCACGATGTTCTTCGAGACGATGTAAAACCGGTCGTTGGGCGTGATTTCCGGGGGCAGTCCCTCCTCGGGCGTCACCGGAACCACCAGGCCGCCACCCTGGCTTCCGGCCGGGTTCAGGAGGCGCAACAGAACGCCCCCGGCCGCAACCAGCACGGCGCCCACCCCCAGTCCCGCCAGTAGGCGGCGTCGGCTGGGGTCAAAGCCGGCTTCGCCGGCCGCTCCGACCAGCCGCCAGGCCAGGCTGAGGCCAAGACCGTAGGCCAGGCAGGTGGCCAGAAGCCCCAGGCTAACCACAATAGGACCCCCGGTCAGCCCGGCCCCGAAAAGCCCCGCCCCCAGCACAGGTAAAACAATCGCCCCGAGAAGGACCCAACCGGCAACGCCCACCCCCAGGACCCCGGCGAGCGGGCTTACCGGGCCGAGGGCAAGGCCGGCCAGACCGCCGGCCGCGGCCAGGAGAAATAAGACCCCTATGTAAAACACAACCTTGGCCCAACCCTCGAGAAGGCGTACCCCCAGGGAGAAGAGGTCAATGGGCACCAGGAACAACAGGCGGTCGACCAGAACGTCGGCTAAAGTTACAGCCCCGGTGGCAAGTTTAAGGCCGATGAGTGTGAGGCCAGCGGCAAGACCGCCGAAGACCCCCGCCCCGAACCGCAAGCCCCTGCCGGGCCCTGTCTCCATTTCAGCACCCCCCGTTTGGGCTCTAAGTTAATTATCTGCTAAACTTAAAATGGACGCATCCCTGACCTGGGGAAAATGGCCAGAAAGCGCAAGCGGCGGAAGGCCCCTGCCCCGGCCGAGCTGAAGTCACCCGATGGCCGGGTCGTCTTTGCCCACATTGCCGAGGCCGAATTTGCCCGTTTGCTCGACTTCTATCAGATAAAGTGGGAGTACGAGCCGCGCTCCTTTCCCCTACGCTGGGACGAGCACGGCCGGCCAACCCAGAGCTTCACGCCCGACTTTTACCTTCCCGAGTTCGACCTTTACGTGGAACTCACCACCCTTCGTCAGCGGCTTGTGAGCCGAAAGAACCAGAAGCTCCGGCGGTTGCGGGAGCTTTACCCCTGGGTGAATATCCGCCTGCTCTACGCCCGGGACGTCCGGAACCTCTTCTTGAAGTACGGCATTGCCGGCCTTCTTGGCTCGCCGTCGGCGAACGGCTCCGGGCCGGCGCCGGAAAAACCCGGGGAAAACTAGGGGCGAAAGCCGGAAGATCCTGAGTGGCTCTGAGCTTTGCCCGGGACATCGTCGACGCGGTTTTGCTGGATGCTGAGACCATCAGCCGCCGCGTCTCCGAGCTGGGGGCCGAAATCTCCCGGGACTACGCCGGCTTTGAACCGGTTCTCGTGGGGGTTCTCCGGGGAACCGTTTTCTTCCTCGCCGACCTCATCCGCCAGATTACCATCCCAATTACGGTCGACTTTCTGGCCATAAGTTCGTACTCGCCTAACAGTTCCACCGGGGTCGTCCGGATCACCAAGGATCTTGACGAGAACATCGAGGGCCGTCACGTCCTGATTGTCGAGGACATCATCGATACCGGCCTGACCCTGCGCTACATCGTGCGCACCCTCGAGGCCCGCCGGCCAGCCAGCCTCAATGTCTGCGTCCTCCTGGACCGCCCGGCCCTCCGACTCGTCCCGATTCCGGTCCGCTACGTCGGCTTCACCATCCCCAACCAGTTCGTCGTCGGCTACGGCCTGGACCTCTGGCAAAAATACCGCAACCTCCCGTATATTGCCATCGTCAAGCGGGAAGTCCTGGACGGCCGCTGAGCGTCGTTCTGGAAGAGGGGGCAACGGCAATGCCGTTTTCGCAGCTGGAGTCTGTAGGTGCCCTGCTGACCACCCTTCTGCTTCGCCTGGTTCTCAGCGTCGTCCTTCTCGGCCTGGCTTATCTTCTCGTCAGCCGGGTGCCGGGTTTGATCGACCGGCTTCTGGGGCGGACCGGGGCCGAGCCCAACGCCCGGGTGCTCCTGAGCCGGATCATCCAGGTGAGCATCTGGGTCGTTGCCGGGATGGCCATCCTCGGAGTTTGGGGCATTGAGCTCGGAGCCCTGGCGGCCGGCGTCGGCCTGTTCAGCCTGGCCATCTCCATCGCCCTGCAGGACGTGCTGCGGAACTGGGCAGTCGGTCTCTACCTTCTGATCGAGCGGCCCTTCAGAATTGGAGACCGGGTTCTCCTCAAGGACAGCCAGGGGGTCATCGAGGACGTCCAGCTCCGGGTAACCCGGATCCGGGCCGACGACGGCCGCCTGATCTATATCCCCAACCTGACGGTTTTTAACGAGATTATCGCCGTTCTGCCGTCGAAACCGGCCCCGTCGCCGGCGGACTCCGGGAACTCGTCGGGCCCCGCCTAGGGCCGCCGGCGCACCCGGACCGCGGCCCCCATCGTCTCGGCCGGGGGAACAAACTGGCCCACCTCCCAGGCGGGGATGCCACGCCGGGCGAGGGCGGCCCTGAGGGCGCCGGCCCGTTCAGGGGCCACGGCGATGAGGAGGCCGCCGGAAGTCTGGGCGTCGGCCAGGATAAGCTTTTCCGTCTCGGTAAACTCCTCTTCCCAGCCTACCCGCAGGCGGCCTGCCTTGTCGTATCCCGAAAGAAAGGCGAGGTTCCGGCGGGTGCCGCCGGGGACAACCCCGGCCTGGGCCAGCTCCAGCACCCCCGGCATCAGGGGGACGGCCTCAAAATAGACCTCCGCGCCCAGGGGCCGCTCCCGAACCATCTCGTACAGGTGACCCAACAGGCCGTAGCCGGTGACGTCGGTCGCTGCCCGGGCACCGACCTCCACCATGGCGAGGGAAGCTTCCTGATTCAGGGTGAGCATCCAGCGGACCGCCTCGGCTACGGCCTCGAGCGGGGCCACCTCTCGCTTGATGGCCGTGGAGATAATGCCTGTTCCCAGGGGTTTGGTCAGAAACAGCCTGTCACCGGGCCGGGCCGCGTCCTTGGTTATCACCCGGTCGGGGTGGACCACCCCGGTCACCGCCAGGCCGTACTTGGGTTCGGGGTCGTCAATGGAATGCCCCCCGATGATGGAAACCCCGGCCTCCCGGGCCTTATCAGCCCCACCCCTGAGGATCTCGACAAGGGTTTCGCGCGGCAAGCTGTTGACCGGGAAGCCGATGATGTTCAGGGCAAACAAGGGCCGGGCGCCCATCGCGTAGATGTCGCTCAGGGCGTTGGTGGCCGCAATGCTTCCGAAGAGATACGGGTCGTCAACGATGGGCGTGAAAAAATCGACCGTCTGAACGACTGCCAGGTCCTCTGAAAGACGGTATACCCCGGCATCGTCCGGCCGGTCGAGGCCGACCAGGACGTTCGGGTCCGCATAGAACGGCACGCGGCTCAGGACCTCCCCGAGGCCCTCAGGCGAAAGCTTACAGGCTCAGCCGGCGCCGTGAGATAGGGTTGTAAGCCGGATCTCCTGACGGTTCACCACTCACCACCAGATGACTTTTTCGGCGGTCTCGCCGAGCTCCTCCAGGGGCGCCGTCCAGACGCCGCTGGAAAGGTATTTCCAGCCGCCGTCCGCAAAGAGGACGACGATGTTGCCCCGGCTGAGCCGCTCCGCGTACCTGAGGGCAGCGTAGAGGGCGGCTCCAGCCGAGATCCCGGCAAAGATCCCCTCGCGCCGGAGGAGCTCCCGGGTAAGCCGGAAGGAGTCGACCGCCCGGACAAGAATCTTGCTGTCGAGCAGGTTCAGGTCCAGAATCGGGGGAACAAATCCCTCTTCGAGACTCCGCAGGCCCTGAACCTGCTCACCGGGGTGGGGTTCGGCCGCCACCACCCGAATTCTCGGATTATACTCCTTGAGGCGGCGGCCAACACCCATCAGGGTCCCGCCGGTTCCCAGCCCGGCCACAAAAACGTCCACGTCCGGAAGGTCCGCCAGGATCTCTGGGCCGGTGGTTTCGTAGTGGGCCAGGGGATTCGCCAGGTTGCCGTACTGGTACGGCATGAAATACTGCGGGTCCTCGGCCAGCTTCAGGGCAACCTCAATGGACCCGTTGGTTCCCCGTCGGCCCTCGGTGAGGACGACCTCGGCCCCGAAGGCCTCGAGGACCTGCCGCCGCTCAATGCTGACGTTCTCGGGCATCACCACCTTGAGCCGGTAGCCCTTGACCCGGCAGACCATGGCCAGGGCAATGCCGGTGTTTCCGCTCGTCGGCTCAAGGACAATCTTGCCCGGCGTGAGCTTGCCCTCGGCCTCGGCCCGCTCAATCATGTATTTGGCGATCCGGTCCTTAACACTTCCCGAAGGGTTGTGGCCCTCGAGCTTGGCGAAGATCCGGACGCCCCCCTTTGGCTGGAACCGCTTTAGCTCCACCAGCGGCGTGTGGCCGATGGCCTCGAGGATATTTTCAAACCGCATCCCCGCCCCCTCCGGCCAGGGCCGGCAGGATGGAGACCACGTCGCCGTCCCGGGCAGGGGTCTCCAGGCGCTGGAGGAATCGGATGTCTTCGTCGTTTAAATAGATGTTGATGTGCCGGCGGATCTCACCGTTCTCATCAAGGAGCAGTTTCTTCACCCCGGGAAACTCCTGGTCCAGCCGGTCGAGAATCTCCCCGACCGTCCCACCCTCAACCCTGAGGACCTTCTGGCCGCCGACCACGGGCTGAAGGATTGCCGGGACCCGAACCTCAACTGCCATTCTGACTTCTCCGCACACGGTCTCAACTCTGGGCCAGCACGGGCACGCCGCAGAAGGCCTCGTAGTCGATGAGTTCGGTGATGGTCGGGTTGTCGCCACAGACCGGGCAGTTCGGGTTGCGCCGGAGTTTGACGGTGCGGAAGTCCATGGCCAGGGTATCGATGAGCAGGAGCCGCCCGGCCAGCGGCTCGCCCAGACCGAGGATCAGCTTGATGACCTCGGTCGCCTGGATCGCCCCGACCAAACCGGTCACCACCCCGAACACGCCGGCCTCGGCGCAGTTCGGCACGGCCCCGGGGGGCGGCGGGGCCGGGTACAGGCACCGGTAGCAGCCTTTTCCGGGCAGGAAGACCGTTACCTGGGCATCGAACTTGAACACACTGGCGTCCACCAGCGGTTTCTTCAAGAACACGCAGGCGTCATTGACCAGGTAGCGGGTCGGAAAGTTGTCTGACCCGTTCAGCACCACGTCATAATCTTTGATTATGTCAAGGGCATTGGCCGAAGAGAGGGCGGTGTTGTAGGGAACGACCTCAACGTCGGGGTTGATGCGGCGGACGGTCTCCCGGGCCGATTCGACCTTGGGCCGGCCGATGGCGTCCGTGGTGTGGATGATCTGGCGCTGGAGGTTCGAAAGGTCCACGACATCGAAGTCGACGACGCCAATTCGGCCGACGCCCGCCGCCGCCAGGTACAGGATAGCCGGTGCCCCCAGGCCCCCCGCCCCGACGACGAGGACGCTGGAGTTCAAAAGCTTGCGCTGGCCAGTGCCCCCGATTTCGGGCATGATCATGTGCCGGCTGTAGCGGATCACCTGCTCCGGGGTCAGCCGGATGACCCTTTCCCGGGCCGGGGCGGCCGGCGACCCGTCGGCCGCGCCGTCCCCGCCCCCGGCGAGGGCCGGGACAACCGCGATCTCGTCCCCGTCCCGAACCGGGGTATTCGGGCCCGCCAGGTCCTCGATCTCCTGGTTGTTCACGTAGACGTTCACGTAGCGGCGCAGTTGACCCGCCTCGTCGAACAGCTCGGTCCGCAGACCGGGAAACCGGACCGAGAGCCGGTTCAGGGCCTCGGCGACGTCCCGGGCCTCGACCTCGACACGGGCCAGGTTATCCGTAAACCGCCTGAGGGGCGTCCCGATGTAGACACTAACCGGCATTTTCACAATCATCCTCCGTCGGTCAGAATGGCATCGTCAAATAACGTTCGCCGGTGTCCGGCAGGATGGTGACAACCACCTTCCGGGTCCCAAGCCGCTCGGCCACCTGGAGGGCCGCAAACACGTTCGCCCCGGAAGAGATGCCCACCAGCAGGCCCTCCTCCCGGGTAAGCCGGGCGGCGGTGGCGATGGCATCCTCATCCCGAACGTGGATCAGCTCGTCAATGACGTCCCGGTTCAGGACACCCGGCACGAAGCTGGCACCCATCCCCTGGATGGCGTGAGGTCGGAATTTCCCCCCGGCCAGCACCGGCGCCCGGGCCGGTTCAACCCCGACGACCAGCACCCCCGGCACTTCCTGCTTGAGGACCTCCCCGACGCCGGTGATCGTTCCGCCGGTCCCGATACCGATGACGACGGCATCGACCCGACCGTCGGTCGCCTCGAGAATTTCCCGGGCGGTGGTCTGCCGGTGGATTTCAGGGTTGGCCGGGTTCTCAAACTGCTGGGGCATAAAATAGCCGTGCTTGGCGACGAGCTCCTGGGCGGCGTAGACCGCCCCGGTCATACCCTCGATGGCCGGCGTCAGGATTATCTCCGCCCCGAAGCGCTGGAGCAGACGCCGCCGCTCGATGCTCATGTCCTCGGGCATGGTCAGTATCAGCCGGTAGCCCTTGACGGCGGCCACCATGGCCAGGCCGATGCCGGTGTTACCGCTGGTCGGCTCCACGATGGTGTCCCCCGGCTTCAGGATGCCGGCCCGTTCGGCCGCTTCGACCATGGCCAGAGCGATCCGGTCCTTGACGCTGCCGGCCGGGTTCAGGGACTCCAGCTTGGCGTAGATGGTCGCCGACCCGGGCTTCGGCAGCCGGTTCAACCGGACCATCGGCGTATTCCCGATGAGGTCCAGCACGGTGTCGGCAATTTTCGGACGGGCTGAAACCACCTTTCGCACGGTCCTACCCACCGGAGCTCCCCCTAAATGTGGTACATCACCCGGGCTTCGGCCTGCTCTTCCCGCTCCAGCAGGTCCTGGATAGTCACCGAGTCGAGGACCTGACGGGTCAGCGTCCGGATTTCCTGCCAGACCGACCGCTGGCCGCACCGCTCGGAAAGCTGACAGGCCGCCATGTCGTCCAGGCAGTCCAGGACGGCAATATTACCTTCCAGGGCGGCGACCACCTCGCCCATGGTTATCAGGGCGGGCGAGCGGACCAGCATGTGCCCGCCCTGGGGACCCCGAATGCTCCGGATGAGGCCGGCCTTGCGCAGGACGGTCAGGAGCTGGTCCAGGTAGGGCTCGGGAATATGCTGACGGGCCGCAATTTCGCTGGTCTGGACCGGGCCCTGGCCGTAGTGGCGGGCAAGGTCCACCATCGCCCGGATACCGTAGTCTGCCTTCATGGAGATGCGCATCCGCGGCCGCCCCAGTTATTGTTTAGCTATAAACTCAACTTTATATTAGCAGATAGGTGGGCCGCGTTTCCAGCCGCCCGCCAGCAGGGGCCCATCGGCGCCTTCCGACGGGTATAATACGACGAAGACCGAGCCGGAGGCCCGGGAAGTCCGATGACCACTTACGGCTTTCTGATCGACCAGTCGAGGTGTATCGGTTGCCACGCGTGCACGGTGGCATGCAAGGTGGAAAACGCCGTGCCCCTGGGAGTTTTTAGGACCTGGGTCAAATATGTCGAAAAGGGAACCTTTCCCAATGCTCGCCGGTACTTTCAGGTTACCCGCTGCAACCACTGCGCCAATCCCCCGTGCGTTTACATCTGTCCGACCCGGGCCATGTACCGGCGGCCCGACGGCATCGTCGAATTCGACCCGGAACGCTGCATCGGGTGCAAAGCCTGTATGCAGGCCTGCCCCTATGACGCCATTTACATCGACCCGCAGACCCATACCGCCGCCAAGTGCCACTTCTGCAGTCACCGGACCGACCTGGGCCTGGAGCCGGCCTGCGTGACCGTCTGCCCCACCCACGCCATCATTGCCGGCGACCTTGACGACCCCGAAAGCGAAATCTCAAGGCGGCTGGCCGGCAGAACCGTTGCCGTCCGCCGGCCGGAGCAGGGTACCCGGCCCAAGCTCTTTTACGCAAACGCCGATGAGGCGACCCTGAGCCCGGAAGCCTCCCGCCGGTACCAGTATATCTTTGCCGAGTGGGGGCCGACCGCTTACACTGGCCCGGAATTTCCCGAGACCCTGACCGGGCCCACGTCCAGGACGGTCTACGATGTGCCCCATACCCGACCCTGGCACTGGCCGGTCCCCGCCTACCTGGTAACCAAGGCCGCCGGCGCCGGAATTTACTTGCTGGCGGCTCCCGGCCTGGCCCTGGGCCTCTTCCGGTCGGAGGCCTTCTTCGGCACGGCCGGGGGCCTCCTTTCAGCCGTCCTCGTGGCCATTACCGCCCTGCTGCTGGTGGCCGACCTGGACCGGCCCGACCGTTTTATCTACGTCCTGCTCAGGGCCCAGCGGCGTTCCTGGCTCACCCTGGGCGGCTACATTCTGACCGCCTTCGGAGTTTGGGCAGTCGGCTGGTGGGTGGTACGGCTTCTGGGCCTGAGAACCTTGGCTGACGGTCTGGCCTGGCCGGGGGCTCTGCTCGCCCTGGCCGCCGCCGGATATACTGCCCTCCTTTTCGGCCAGTGCGAGGGCCGGGACCTCTGGCAGAGCCCGCTCCTTTTGCCCCACCTGCTAGCCGAGGCCGTTCTGGCCGGGTCTGGATTCCTGCTTCTCGGGGCTCCCGTGGGGCTGGTGGGCGGGCCCGAGGCCGAGCTCCTCCGGCTGGTTTTCCTCGCAAGTCTGATGGGCCACGCCGTTTTTGTCGGGTTGGAACTTTTCGGTCCCCACCCGACGGCCCACGCCCGGCTTGCGGCCGAGCGGATTACCCGGGGGCCTTACGGCGGCCTTTTCTGGCTGGGCGGTGTCGGCATTGGGTTGCTCCTGGCCGGACTGCTGGCCCTGCTGCCGTCCGTGCCGGCCTGGGCCGGGGCCGCTCTGGCCGCGCTGGTCGGCCTCCTGGCCTACAATTGGGGCTTCGTCATGGCCCCGCAGGAGATTCCCAATAGTTAGGGGAGGTCACGATGACCGAGGTTGCATCCCTTCCCGGCCAGCAAACCCCTGAGGGGGTGCGGCTGGCGGCGTTTCCGCCCCCGGAGCGGTGGGACGACTGGGCCGAGTTCGACCCGCAGGCCTGGCCCCGCCGGGTGCTTCGCCGCTATCAGCTCGTGCCGACCATCTGCTTTAACTGTGAGGCCGCCTGCGGCCTCCTGGCCTATGTGGACAAGGAGACCTTCCAGGTCAAGAAGCTTGAGGGAAACCCGGCCCATCCCGGGTCCCGGGGCCGCAACTGCGCCAAGGGCCCGGCCACCTTAAGTCAGGTCAACGACCCCGAGCGCATCCTCTACCCCCTGCGGCGGGCTGGACGGCGGGGCGAGGGCAAATGGGTTCGGGTTACCTGGGACGAGGTGCTTGAGGACATCGCCAGCCGGATGCGGGAGCTTTTGCGTTCGGGCCGCCACACCGAAATCATCTACCACGTGGGCCGGCCCGGCCACGACGGCTACATGGAGCGGGTTCTCCAGTCGTGGGGCGTAGACGGCCACAACAGCCACACCAACGTCTGCTCCTCGGCGGCCCGGGCGGGGTACGCCTTCTGGATGGGCTACGACCGGCCCTCCCCCGACCATGCCAACGCCCGGGTTATCCTCCTGCTTTCCAGTCACCTGGAGACCGGTCATTATTTTAATCCGCATGCCCAGCGGATCATGGAGGCCAAAGAGCGGGGGGCAAAGCTCATCGTCGTGGACAGCCGCCTATCCAACACGGCTTCCAAGGCCGATTACTGGCTCGCCCCCTGGCCTGGTTCGGAGGCGGCCATCCTGCTGGCCATCGCCAGCTATCTCATTCAAAGCGGCCGATACGACCGGGAGTTCGTCCGCCGCTGGGTGAACTGGGACGAGTACCTGCGATCTGAGCACCCCGAAGACCCCCTGACCTTCGAGGCCTTCGAAGGCCGGCTCAAGGAATTTTATAAAAGCTACACTTTTGAGTTCGCTGAAAAGGAGAGTGGGGTTCCCGCCGGCCTGATCCGGGAGGTCGCGGAGGTCGTCGCCGGGTGCGATGGGCGGCTTTCGACCCACATCTGGCGGAACGCGGCCGCCGGCAACCTGGGCGGGTGGATGGTGGCCCGCTGCCTGTTTTTCTTGAATGTTCTTACGGGCAGTATCGGCCGGCCGGGCGGGGTTTCGGCCAACGCCTGGGACAAGTGGGTAGCCCGGCCCTTCAAGGTTCCGCCGCCCCAGCAGATCTGGAATGGGCTTCTCTGGCCGAGGGAATATCCCCTGGCTTTTTTCGAGATGAGCTATCTTCTCCCCCATTTTCTCAAGGAGGGCCGGGGGCAGGTCTCGGTTTACTTCTTCCGGGTTTACAACCCGGTCTGGACCAACCCGGACGGACTGAGTTGGGTGGAGGTGCTCCGGGACGAGTCGAAGTTCGGCCTGGTCGTGGCCCTGACGCCGACGTGGTCAGAGACGGCCTGGTTTGCCGACTATATCCTGCCCATGGGTCACGGTACGGAGCGCCATGACCTGATGAGCCAGGAGACCCACGCCGGCACGTGGGTCGGGTTCCGCCAGCCGGTCCGCCGGGTGGCGCTGGCCAAGGCCGGCCGGCGGGTAAACTTCACCTACGAAGTCAACCCCGGCGAAGTCTGGGAAGAGGATGAGTTCTGGATTGAGCTCTCGTGGCGGATTGACCCCGATGGAAGCCTCGGCATCCGGCAGTATTACGAGTCGCCCTACCGGCCTGGCCAGAAGATTACGGTCGACGAGTACTACCGGTGGATTTTCGAAAACAGCATCCCTGGTCTTCCCGAGGCCGCGGCCCGGGAGGGGCTTACGCCCCTCGAATACATGCGCAAATACGGGGCCTTTTTAATCCGGACCGGCCCGAATCCGGAATTTCTTGAAAGCCCGCCGCCCGAAGAGCTTGTCGGGGCCGAAATCGACCCTGAAACGGGGATCGTCTACAGCCGGATACCTCCGAAGCCCGGCCCCAATATCGTTCCGAGGCCGGCTTTCCTGCCCGACGAGCGGGGTCGGCGGCCGGTGGGAGTGGAGGTCGACGGGCAGATTTACCGGGGTTTCCCAACCCCGTCCCGAAAGCTCGAGTTTTACTCGACCACTTTGCGGGACTGGGGCTGGCCCGAGTACGCCTGCCCCACCTACGTAAAAAGCCACGTCCACCCGGAAAACCTCGGCCCGGACGAGTTCGTGCTTATGCCCAATTTCCGGCTGCCAACCCTCATCCACACCCGGAGCGCGAACGCCAAGTGGCTGGTCGAACTCAGTCACCGCAACCCCCTCTGGGTAAACCCCGAGGACGCCCGCCGGCTGGGCATCAAGACGGGGGACCTGGTAAAGGTCCACACCGAAATCGGGTACTTTGTCCTTCGGGTTTGGGTAACCGAAGGCATCCGGCCGGGCGTGGTGGGGTGTTCCCACCACATCGGCCGGTGGCGCCTCGACCCCGAAGTCGGGACCAATAAGATTGCCAGTGCCCTGGTCGACCTGGAGGAGCTGGGGCCGGGCCGGTGGCGGCTTCGGCAGCGGGAGGGGGTGCGGCCGTTCAGGAGCGAGGACCCTGATACCGGGCTTATCTGGTGGGAGGACGCCGGGGTGAACCAGAACCTGGCCTTCCCGGTCCAGCCTGACCCCGTGAGCGGCCAGCACTGCTGGCATCAGAAGGTCCGGCTGGAGCGGGCCGGCCCCGACGACCGCTACGGGGATATCGTTGTCGACACCAACCGGGCCATGGAGGTCTACCGGCGCTGGCTCAATCTCGCCCGGCCCGCCCGGGGCTCCCTCCGGCGTCCCTACTGGCTTCTGAGGCCCTACCGGCCGGCCCCGGAGGCCTACCGAATGCCCTCGGGCGGCTAGGACTTCTGGTCGGGCCGGAAGGCGCGGTGGCGGTTCATAGACCGGTACCAGCGCCGGAAGAGTCGCCGGCGGTAGCGGTCGAGCGGCCTGCGGAAGAGCCAGTAGAGGCCGAGGGGGACGGCAACGACCGGAATAAGGACCCACCACGGGAGCTCCCCCAGAACGTAGCCGAAGGCCGAGGCGAGCAGGAGACCGGGCGCCCGGCCGAGGACTGCCGCCAGCAGAAAGGCCGGCCATCGGATCGCCGTCAGGCCGGCCAGGTAGAACACGGCATCGGGCACCGGTAGCAACAACACCAGAAACCAGAGGACGGGCCGGTCAGGCCGCCAGCGGCGTTCCCAGCGGGCCAGTTCATCAGCTCCCACCAGAAGCTCAACAACGGGCCGGCCCAGGAGGCGCCCGAGCCAGAACGTCACCGATGCCCCCAGGGCCGTGCCGACCAGACTGTAGACAAAGCCCCAGACAGGCCCGAAGAGGCGACCCGCGGCCAGGGTAACGAACTGCCCCGGCACCGGCGCCAGAACGATCTGGGCGGCCTGGAGCAGGATGTAGATGATGGGTCCCCAGACCCCGGCCCCGGCGACGATGGCCCGTATCTGGGCCTCGTCGGTGAGAAAAATAACAAAAGCTGAGGCGGCGGCAATGGCAAAGACGAGGGCGGCCGCGCCGGTGACCAGAAGTCGGGGATGGCTCGGGCGGGCCGGACCGCGGGAATTTTTGCGCCGCCTCGGGCTCAGGGTATTTTCAGGGAACTGCACAGTTAGACTATAGCAGCAGGCCAGCCCCGGAGGTGCAGTTTTCCGCGGGTTTGTTTAGCCCCACCCCCCGCCCCTCTCCCCGTCCGGCGAGCGAGAGGAGCGGCCGGACAGCCACCGCCGACCCCCCCGGCTGATTTTTTCCCCCGTTGGCAGGCGCCGGGCCGCCAGGGACCGCGCATGGTGCGCCTCTCGCCCAGTCCGTCTGCGGGGCGAAAGAAGACAGGCTGAAGGGTGAGCCCCGCAACCGCCGGGGTCGTGCTTCTATCGTTGACAGTTAAATTTCGCGACATCTACACTTTAAGTGGTAAAGTGATTCAGCCCGAGTGCAGCCGATGAGTTTCTTCGACCCGCGCCTTGAACCCATAGATGTCCCCGGACCGGTCGCGGACGCTGAGCCGGCCGAATTCGGTCCGGCCGACGAGGAGCTCCTTGACAGCTACTCGAAGGTGGTGATTGCGGCCGTTGAGAAGGTCGGTCCGTCGGTAGTGCACGTCCAGGTTCTCCGGCCCGGTCCTCGGGGCGCGGCCCAAACCGGGGCAGGTTCCGGGGTTATTCTGACGCCCGACGGGTATATCTTGACCAACAGTCACGTTGTGCACGGTGCCCGGGATGTCCGCGTCGCCCTGGTGGACGGTCGGGAGTTCCCCGCTCAGCTGGTTGGGGACGACCTGGCGACCGACCTGGCCGTGCTTCGGATTCCCGCCAACGATTTGCCGGCCGCCCCCCTCGGGGACTCGGACAAGGTTCGGGTCGGCCAGCTTGTCATCGCCATTGGCAATCCCTTTGGGTTTCAGTTTTCGGTCACCGCGGGCGTAGTGAGCGCGGTCGGGCGCTCCCTGTACACGGCGGCCGGCCGACCGGTGGACAACGTCATCCAGACAGATGCGGCCCTGAACCCCGGCAACTCCGGCGGGCCCCTGGTGGACAGCCGAGGCCGGGTGATCGGCATAAACACGGCCATCATCTTCCCGGCCCAGGGCCTGGCTTTCGCCATCCCCATCAACATGGCCCGCTGGGTCGCGGCCCTACTCATCCGCGACGGCCGGGTTCGCCGGGCCTACCTGGGGATCACGGGTCAGAACCGGCCCTTGCCGCCCTGGGTTGTCCGCGGGCTTCAACTGCCGGCAAACCAGGGGGTCACCGTCGTCGAGGTTGCGCCGGGAAGCCCGGCCGAGCGGGCCGGGCTTCGGCCCGGGGACATCATTATCGGGCTGGATGGGCGGGTCATTCGCCGCCTGGAGGACCTTCACCGGGTCCTCACCGCCGAGCTCATAAACCGGCCGACGGCCGTTCGGGTCCTCCGGGATGGCCGGGTTGTCACCCTCCAGACGGTTCCGTCGGAGGCACCCTGAAGATGGCTGTCATTCCGCCGCCACCCTGCCCCGACTGCAAGCAACCGATGGCTGTAATTCAGGAGAATCGCAAATGGGTCTGTGAGGCCCACGGCTGGTACGCCCGCCTCGAAGACCGGATCGTCGTCAAGTCGTTCTACCTCAAGCGGCAGAAGTTCACCTTCGGGCCGGGTGAAGTTGGGACAAACTTCCGGGCACTGATGCCTAAAGGCCGGCCCCAGTTCCGGTATCTTTTCTACCAGCTCGTCGGGGCCGCCCCGGCCTCAGGGGCCGAAGGCAGGGTCGGTGTAGACCAGTCGTCCCCCGACAACGGTGGCGAGGACCCGGGTCCCGAGTAGTTCCTCCGGGGCGACCGCGAAAATATCGCGGGACAGGACCAGCAGGTCAGCGTAGCTGCCGGGCCTCAGGGCACCCCAGTGTCCTTCCTCCCCGACGGCGAAGGCCGCCCCGAAAGTGTAAGCCCGGACGGCCGACTCGATATCCAGCCGCTCCTCCGGGTACCAGCCCCCCGGCGGGTAACCGTCCTCACGCTGGCGGGTAACGGCCGCAAAAAGCCCTTTCAAGGGGTCCAGGGTTTCGACCGGACAATCCGAACCGAACGCCAGGACCGTCCCCTGGTCGAGCAGGCTCCGCCAGGCGTACCCGTACCGGCTGCGGGCACCCCAGTGGCGCTCGGCCAGGAAAAGGTCCTGGGTGCAGTGAACGGGCTGCATCGAGGCCACAACCCCGATTCGGGCAAGGCGGGGAAGGTCGGCCGGATGAAGGAGCTGAACGTGCTCGATGCGGGGCCGCAGACCCCGGTCCGCCCACAGGTGGCGGGTCGCCTCCAGGATATCGAGGCAGACCCGGTTGGCGCGGTCGCCAATGGCGTGGATGGCAACTGCCAGCCCTGCCCGGGAGGCCTCTTCGACCCACGCCCGGAGCTGCTCCGGCGGGGTTACGGCGACCCCAAAGTTGTCGGCCGTTCCCTGGTAAGGTTCGAGCATAAGGGCCGTTAAAGACCCCAGGGAGCCGTCAGCGAAGAGCTTGACCCCGGCGATTTTCACCCAGTCGTCCCCGAACCCGCTCATAACCCCAAGCCGGGTGGCTGGTTCGAGAAGCTCGTGGGCCGGGTTGAGAAAGAACCGAACCCGAAGGGTCAGGCGCCCGGCCCGGCTCAGCCGCTGGTAAGCCTGAAAGGCTTCCCGGCCGTCGATTTCGTGGATGCCCGTGAGGCCGAGCCGGTGGGCCTCCCGCACTGCTTCGGCCAGGGCAGATTCGACAACGTCTGCACCGGGCCGGCCCACCGCCTGCCAGACCAGCCGCATGGCGGGCGCTTCCCGGAGAATGCCCACCGGCTCGCCGTGCTCGTCCCGGTCAATGACGCCGCCGGGCGGGTCGGGGGTCCCCCGGTCGATTCCGGCCCGGGCGAGGGCCAGGCTGTTTACCCAGATACTGTGGCCGTCCTTTCGGGTGAGCACTACCGGCCGGTCAGGTATGACCCGGTCGAGGTCCGTCCGACTGGGCAACCTCCCGCCCTCCCAGTCCGAGTGGTCCCAGCCCCGCCCGACCACCCACTGGCCGGGCGGAACCCTTTCCGCCGCAGTCCGGACCCGTTCCAGGGCTTCGGCCAGGGTCCGGGCCCCGGTCAGGTCAACCTGACGGCGGGCAAGCGCCCAGGACGCGAAGTGAATGTGTGAATCGACGAGCCCGGGAAGAACCAGGTGGCCCTGTCCGTTAAGCCGCAGAGTCCCCGGTCCGACCAGACTCAGCGCGGCCTCGTCGGTGCCGACCAATACCACCCGGCCCGCGGCGGCCGCCAGGGCTTCGGCCACCGGTCGTTTCGGGTCCAGGGTTCTTATCCGGGCGTTGTACAGGACAAGGTCAGCGTGAGGCATTCAGACTTCTCCGGTAAACTCTAAAACTTTCACCTCAAAGGCTTCCCGAACCGGCGACCCAGCGGCATGTGCCGCAAGCCGAGAAAACTGGGTGACCAGGTAGCCGCCCGTTTCTCCGGCCTCGAGGGCCGCCTGGCTCTCCCAGAAAGTCACGGAGACGACCTTATCGGTTGCCGGATTGGTCAGGAGGATGGCCCCCTTAAAACCAGGCTGGGCCCGGGCCGCCGGCACCACCCGCTCCCGGTAGACCCGGACGACCTCTTGGGCCGACCCGTGTCGGATCCTGACCGAAACAACCCTGGCAAACACGGCAGGTACCTCCTCAACTGCCGGGTTGACGAAGGCGGAAAACCCGGCTGGCTGAGCCGTCGGTGACGAGCAGCTGGCCAGCCGCGTCAAAGGCGGCGCCGGCCGGCAGGGCAAAAGGACCGGTGAAGCTGCCGGCCAGCCGGAACCCTGGGTTGAACCGTAGAAGCCGGCCACCCTCGGGGTCCGTGGCCCAGACCGACCCATCCGGTCCGGCGGCAAGGTACGGCTTATTCTGAATCCCGGTCCCGTTCCAGCCGGGCACCGCGATTTGGGCGATAGGCCGCAGTTCCGCATCAAAAACCTGGACCCGGCGGTTCCAGGTATCGGCGACCCACAGCCGGCCGGCGCCATCGAACTTCAGCCCGACCGGCTCGTTGAATCGGCCCGGCTCAGATCCGGGTCCGCCCAGGGCCAGGAGAAACTGCCCATCCGGCCCGAAAACCTGAATCCGCTTGTTCCCCGTGTCCGCCACAAAGACCCGACCCGAGGCGTCTACCGCGACGTCCCGGGGTCCGTAGAACCTGCTCGGCTCCGCCTGCGAATCCGGTCCGGCCGCGGCGAACCCGCCCCACGCCGCGATGAATCTCAGGTTCGGGTCAAACTTCTGGACCCGGTGGTTCCAGGTATCCGCCACGTAGACCGACCCGTCGGGTCCGACGGCCACGCCCCACGGCTCCTGGAACTGCCCGGGCCCGGTGCCCTGGCCCCCGACCTGGGCAAGAAACCGGCCGGCCGAATCAAACTTCTGGACGCGGTGGTTCAGGCTGTCGGCCACGTACACGGACCCGTCCGGTCCGACCGCGATGGCCCGGGGCGCGTTGAACTCGCCCGGGTTCGACCCCGGCTGACCGAAGCTGGAAACCACGCTCAGGTTCGACGGACTGTTCGCACCCGCCAGCGGGCCGGGACCTGAAATGTCGCGGGCGACGTAGAAAATTCCGTCTTCGGAGCCCAGGGGGTTCAGGGTTTCCCGGTAAAGAAAATACCGCCAGAGGCGACCCAGGGCCGACGGCTGGAGGGTGGCGGCCAGGGCCTCTCTAAGACCGGGCGGACCTGCCGGGTCCAAAATCAGCCGGTCCCGCTGGTCCGAGGGTGTGACCGCCCGAATCCATTCGGCGGCCGACTTATAGTCCTCGGGGAACCACCAGCGGTGGGGGTAGCGCTGGCCCGGGCCGTACCGGTCCAGGTATGGCCGCATAGCCTGCTCATTCGAGGCGTGGAGAAAGAGGACAGCACCCCGCGGCGGGCCGGCGGGGGAACCCAAGGTGGGATAGTCGACGTTGCGGTAGTAGCGCAGGTACCAGGCCCAGGGCCAGGAGAAGCCGCTGGGGGCGTCCACCGTTATCGGGAG
>Ga0079992_157858_pt1 | contig 23448 bp, 20 predicted proteins | sample FaiFalFF_MnMetaG_3_FD_69197 | JGI IMG/M metagenome (GOLD analysis project Ga0079992, IMG submission 69197) | Freshwater microbial communities from Yellowstone National Park, Wyoming, USA - Fairy Falls B (FF_Mn_B) MetaG (SPADES assembly) (version 2) | ecosystem: Environmental > Aquatic >... | reverse complement strand
GTTGACAGTGAATTGAGACCCCTTAATGCCCAACTCCGTCGCAAGTGCGAATTGAAAAGCCAGAAGAGTAAGCAAAAGCCCGCACACCAAAGCCATCCGCTTCACTTCATTCATCCCCCGCTAAATTTCGCTCCAATCAGGCGAACCATGTTTTTGTTCACGAATTCTCTGGGGTAGTCACTCCCTTTGGTAGTGCTAACCTAAGTTGCCACCTTGTCTTTCAGGGGAGAATCCCAACCCTGAAGGTGTCAAAAATGACCAAATCCTCGCAGTCATCTAAACAAATACGCGCCCGGCAGGATTTGAACCTGCGACCCCTGGCTCCGGAGGCCAGTGCTCTTTCCTGGCTGAGCTACGGGCGCATTTGTCCTTATGCTGAGTTTATGGTGCGCCCGCTGGGATTTGAACCCAGGACCTTTGGCTCCGCAGGCCAACGCTCTATCCTGACTGAGCTACGGGCGCACCCTAAATGGCGGAGGGACCGGGATTCGAACCCGGGGGCGGGACTTTAATCCCGCCACGGCTTAGCAGGCCGTCGCCTTGGACCACTCGGCCATCCCTCCGCATAAAACTTTTTGCTAAAGTGCTGCTGTTATTTTAGCGCTTCCAACCCAAAACCGTAACACTCACACCAGTAGGCTCTTCAATCTGCTGACAACAGCGGACGGGTGGACATCAGTTGCCACTAAGCAATTTGCTTCACCATCAGCCTTCAAAGTTCGCCCTCTCTCGTCCACAACAATTTTCATCGGCGTCAGAGTGACTAATTCGGGTTCAACGACAACCAACGCCGCCAGTGGGTCATGAAGGATAGGCAATGGCACAGAACCGTCAGGGCGGCGATGAGCATCTTGCCATGCTTTTGTCAAGGCGAGCAAACGGCGTGTCAGCAACTTTTCGCTTTTCCCTAACTCTTCCAAATCGGCTTCACTGAACCTGCACCGCAAGGTCACATCCAGCCCCACCATCGTCAACGGTTTCCCAGACTCAAACAAAATGCGAGTTGCCTTTGGGTCAACAGCCGCATTGTATTCGGGTTCGGTGTGGTCTGGAAGCAAAGTGCCAACCATTGAAACGATGCGCGTTATTTTCCGCGCTGCTTCGGGATACTCGGTTAGAAACTTTGCCGCATTAGTGAGCGGACCAACTGTCAATAGCACCAATTCACCGCCGTCAAAGGCTTTTGCCTTTTCCGCCAAAAATGCAACGCCGTCAGTTCGTCCAACTTTTAGTCTCCGTTCGTCTTCTTCTGGGACGGCTTTCATTTGGTTTGGGCGAAAAAGTTGAACTGTTTTGCCAATCGGGTGGCTTTCACCCGCAGCGACATCAACCTTCTTCCCGGTCGCCTCTATCAACCAACGGGCAATTACAGAACGGGCGACAGTGTCGCCATAAACGGTCGAAACGCCCAACAGATTGATTCTCGGGTGGGTCAAGCAAACTGCCAAAGCCCATGCGTCATCGATGTCGTCGCCGATGTCCGTGTCCAATAACACATGGACCTGTTCACCCATCTTGTTTCCTCCTTCCGCAGCCCTTAATTCACCGTCAAAGTTTACGACTGCCTTAAACCACTCGCAAGCGGGTTGGCGTTAGTGAAATCACTGACAGGGCATTTCCCAGCCCGATGCTCGCTCTCCTTGACGCACCGGGATTTTCGGTTACAATTTGCCGCTCGGCAAAGCAGTCAAAATAGTGCTTTAAGAGCCGTTCGAAACCGGGTTGTCTGCGGTCAACAGCGGTAAAGCGATTGGAGACAGCGGAACGGTGCTTTGGCGGAAATTGAGCGAAAATGTCGCCAAAGTTTCCCGTTTTCTTGGGACATTGTGCGCAACCTTTCAGGTTGAAGGTTGTCATATGGCAACGGTGCAGCCACTGTTGACCGTTGAAAGGAGGCGAATTCGTTGTGAGTGGCAACAGTAGTGGCAGCGGTGACAGAAGTGGCGACAGTCAAAGCCTTTGGCGTCGCCTCTTCCGTTACCTGCGCCCGTATTGGCACTGGGCGATCTTGAGTTTGGTGCTGACCCTTCTCGTGACCGCACTAAGTTTGTTCCCTCCGAAACTGATGCAGTTGCTCCTTGACAAAGCCATCCCACAGAAGAACCTGAAACTGCTTTGGCAACTCAGCGCTTTGTTGCTTGGGGTTTACCTTGTCAACACGGTCATTTCCTTTGCGAGGACTTACCTCATGTCATGGCTCGGGCAAAAAGTCCTTTATGACATGCGCTCTGAACTTTACCAACACCTGCAGCGACTTTCGTTGAGTTTCTACGACACCCACAGGACAGGGCAACTTATGTCTCGAATCACTGGCGATGTCGGGATGCTTGAAGGTTTCCTCATCCACAGCATCCCTCAGTTTTTTGTGGACTTGCTCACCCTTTTCGGCATTGGCTTCGTCTTGTTCCAAACGAACTTGAAACTCGCTCTGATCGCATTGGCGCCTACACCTTTGCTTTTCGTCATGACGGTCAAATACAAGGACTTCATCTTGCCCGTTTACCGACGCCTTCGCTACGCTTGGGGCGACTTGACATCCTTCCTGTCAGACACCCTCGGCGGCATCAGGGTTGTGAAAGTCTTCAATCAGGAGGAACACGAGGTTCACAGGTTCCGGACTAAAAACGAACGCATACTGAAAGGCAGCCTTCAAGGCGTCCTGATTTGGTCGACTTTCTTCCCGACCATGGGACTTATCAGCACCATAAGCCTCGTCGCCGTCTGGTTTGTGGGCGGCAAGCAGGTTATGGAAGGGACACTGAGTTTGGGCGTGTTGACGATGTTCACCCTTTATCTCCAGCGCTTCTACATGCCTGTCCAAAACCTCGCTCAACTCAACGATGTCATCCAGCGAACGAAAGCGTCAGCGGAGCGGGTCTTTGAAATCTTGGACACCCAGCCCGACATCAAAAACGATCCTGAGGCTATCGTCCCGAAAGAGGTCAAAGGGCACATCGTGTTCGAAAATGTCAAGTTCGCATATCCCGGCAGTGGTGAGTTGGTGCTCAAAGGCATTAACCTTGAAATTCGCCCCGGTGAGATGGTCGGGATTGTTGGACGAAGCGGTGCTGGCAAAAGCACTTTGGCGGCTTTGATCCCTCGGTTTTACGACCCAACTGAAGGGAGCATCAAATTGGACGGAATTGATTTGCGGAAGATTGACTTGGCTGCACTGCGTTCAAACATTGGCATGGTCTTACAAGAGCCTTACCTGTTCCACGGGACAATCAAAGAAAACATCGCCTACGGTAAGCCTGATGCCGACATGCTGGACATAATCCGAGCAGCGAAAGCAGCGAACGCACACCAGTTCATCATGGAGTTTCCCGATGGCTATGATGCCTATGTTGGTGAACGGGGAATGAAACTATCCGGCGGTCAACGACAAAGGATTTCAATTGCCCGAGCGTTACTGCGTGACCCCAAAATCCTCATTCTGGACGAAGCGACATCGGCTGTTGACAGCGAGAGCGAATATGCTATCCAGCAAGCGTTGGAGCGGCTGTTGCAGGGGCGAACAACGATCGCCATCGCCCACAGGCTATCCACTCTCCGCAAAGCCGATAAACTCATCGTTTTGGAAAACGGCGAAATCGTTGAGGAAGGAACTCACGAGGAGTTGATGGCAAAAGAGGACGGAATTTACAGGCGCTTGGTGGAAATCCAGATGCGCATGAGCGAAACCTTGTCGGCAGCGGATTTCAATGGCGGAAACGGGCACAAGCACAAATCGCCAGTAGAAAGCAAGACAAAGTAACTTGGTAAGCCTCAGGAGGGCAGGAGAAACGATGACATACGCTTGGGAGTTAGAGCCGGACATAGAGGTGCGGGTCATTAAGGGCAGCGAGGCGAAGTTTCTGAAGATGCAAGACGGTCAAATTGTCCTCGTGTGGAATGAAGAAGTCATCGCTGTGGGCAAAATACTTAGAACGCTGCCGATAAGTGACCCGTGGCGATACCTCATCGTTTACGACGCCGAGGGCAACGAAGTGGGCATAATCGTTGACATCAAGGAGTTGGATCCAGCCTCTCAAGAAATCGTTCGTGAAGAATTGGAGAGGCGCTATCACATCCCCAAAATTTTGCGCATTCTGAAGGTGGAAAGGCTGCCTCAAACGGGATACACCCGATGGCAAGTCGAGACCGATGAAGGTTTCAAAGAGTTCGTAGTTCCCGGAAGCGAGCACATCTACACTTCCCGCTACCCACGCATATTCCTCGTGGACGAAGAAGGAAACCGCTACGAAATCCCGAACTTTGAGCGGTTAGACGCACGCAGTAAGCGAATCGCAACCCAATACCTGTAACCATTGAGGGAATTTGGGAGGGAGGCTTGTGAGAGTTGCCTCCCTCCCACTTAACATGAATTCACGGCAAGTTCGCGTTAATTGAGTTGAAAGTGTTGGCTACCTTACGACCGAGGAGCGTCAAGGCGGCGATGACCACCAAAGCGATCAGCGCCACCAAAAGACCATACTCCACGAGGGTTTGCCCCTCTTCCTCCTTAAGCAACCGGCGAAGCAACATCTCAAGTCACCTCCTTAAATTTCTTCGGCTGACTTTCCCGCAGGCTTTAAAACAACCCGTAGTGCCTTCCCACATTACGGCAAGGTTGCATTGATTGAGTTGAATGTGTTAGCAACCTTTCGTCCGAGGACTGTCAATGCGGCGATGACCACCAAAGCGATCAACGCCACCAAAAGTCCATACTCCACGAGGGTCTGCCCCTCTTCCTCCTTGAGTAACCGACGAAGCATCATCTTAAGTCACCTCCAGTAAATTTGCTCTTCTCTGCCTCTTGGGCAGAGGGTTGGCTACATTATGCCATAAGTTCGCTTAAATGTAAAATGACCGTCGTCACATTGAGGGAACGGTTGAGGATTAGCGATAGGAGGTGCTTTCCTCGCCCTCTTTCACAGCAGCGATTACCCTGTAACCACTATGGATGTCCACACATTCGGCATTTCCAAAAATTTCTTCAGTGAGGCGTTGCAAAGTTTTAGCGCCGTGCTGGGTTCGCGCCACGAACCAAAAACTTCCGCCGACTTTCAGCCATTTGAAAGCATCACGGATGAGTTGAATTAGAACTTGCTTGCCAGCGTGGATGGGTGGGTTAGTGACGATGGCATCAAAACGGATTTCAGGAGGGATGGCAGAGAAACCGTCACTTTTGAGGATGAGGACATTTTTGACCTTGTTCAATTTCGCATTGCGCCTCGCCAAAGCAACAGCCCTTTCATTGATGTCTATCATCCAGACTTTCAACTTCGGGAAAGTTGCAGCGATAGCGATGCCGATAGCACCGTAGCCGCAACCCCAATCAAGGACTTCCCCTTCGTCAGGGAGTTGAACCTTTTCAATCAACCGCTTAGTGCCCATGTCCACATAGTCTTTGGCGAAGACGCTTCGGTCGGTCTCAAAGACGAACTCGCGCCCTCTCAGAAAGGCTCTGATGCGCTTGACTTTGCTTCTGGTCTTTGGTTTCTCGGCAAAGTAATGTTCCCACTCGTTTTCCCTACCCTCACGCAGCATTTTTCAGTCACCTGTTGTTTTGAATTTGATGGTCTGCTTTTAGCCCCTTTGTATCATGCCACTTTCTGCCGAAGTATTGATGAGACGCTGAAAAAGTGGCAAATTGACAGTGAGCCTTTCACTGGGAGGCGTTCCAAGTTGGCTGCTCAGGAAAGAGATCGCGAAAAAGAGCGGGAAAAATTTCGGCTCTACCGAAAAACGAAGGACGAGCGGTTGAGAGAGGAACTGATTAGCGAATATCGCCCGTTGGCAGAGTATCTCGCACGCCAGTTTGCTGATTCAGGTGAGCCTTTGGAAGACTTGATTCAATATGCCCTCATCGGGCTGATAAAGGCGATAGAGGGCTACGACCCTGACCGAGGCGTTGAGTTCACGACTTACGCTTGGTATCAAATTCGCGGCGAGATAAGCCATTACCTTCGCGACCAAGGTAAACTCATTTCCGAACCTGCTTGGCTTCAGGAGGCTCGCATAAAAATCGAGCGTGCTCGCAACAAACTGCGGCAAACCCTCAAACGAGAGCCAATTTTTGAAGAACTTGTTCAGGAGACGGGTTTGAGACCTGAAGTAGTCCGCCGCGTCCTTGAAACCGAGCAACTCTTCAAGGTCGCCCCATTAGATGAAACCCCGGAAGAGGAGGAAGAAGGAGTAACCGACTTAGAGCGACTTGTGGTCGAAGACGAACAGGTTGACATTGAACAGCGATACCTTGTCCGACGCGCCGTCGAGCAACTTCCCGAACTCCACCGAAAGGTCATAGAATGGCTTTTTTGGGAGGACTTGACGATGACCGAAATTGCACGCTTGCTGGGCGTTTCGGTGACCTATGTCAGTTACCTCTATCGCCAAGCAATAGGAAACTTGCGGAGAATTTTGGGCGTTTCTTCGTCCGAACCCCCGGGCAGGAAAAAGCGCCGCCAAAAGAAATCAGAGGAGCAAAGTTAAGGGCTTTCCTTCCACTGGAACAAAGCAGCAATTGCGCCCTTTGTCGCTTGAAAAGTCAGCATCTCTTTCGCAACGGGAGAGCCGCCAAGTAAAGCAGCGAAACTCGGCTTCGCGCCGTAAATCCAAACAAGCATTTGGATGAACCAATGTGTCAGTATGATGCCCACAACGAGTCCCAGAGGGAAAGCAATCAAGTGGTCAACTTCTTCCAGTGACAACTGAAGGGCTTGGTCAACGAAGTATGCAGCAGCAATGGTGATTGCCCCCAACACGACGAAGGCGATGACGAACAAAACGGCTTTGTTTGCGTCAACGGAAGTGAACCACTGCACCGATGAGGCTAACCTTTCAGCGAAAAACAAACTTAACTTGCCGCCAATGTAAAACCCGACCATTGCCACAGCGGTTCGGACTGTCCCTTGCCAACTTGAAACCGATGCGATCAGCAAGATAAGAACGATGCAAAGCCCATCGAGCCAAGTCATCTTTCTCCCCTCCCTCAACCTGAAGCCACTTTCGCTCGCTCGAGAACTTCCCGAACCAACTTGTTTGCCAGTTGCGGGTTTGCTTTGCCTTTCGTTGCTTTCATGACCTGCCCGACGAAAAATCCCAAAACTTTCTCGTTACCGGAGAGGAACTCTTGCACCGCTTTCGGGTTGGCTGCGATTACTTCTTCCACGATCTGCCTCAACGCTTCTTCATCGGTAATTTGCACCAACCCTCGTTCCTCCACGATTTGACGAGCGGACTTGCCGGTTGCGAACATTTCTTTGAGGACTTCTTTAGCGATGCGGACGCTGATTGTGCCGTTCCTCATCAGTGCAATCATTTCGCCCAAATGTTCTGGGCGAACAGGACACTCCTCCCAACTCTTCCCCGCATCATTGAGCAAACCTTGCAGGTCGCTCAGCATCCAGTTCGCAACGGCTTTAGGGTCACCACAAATTTTCGTCGCAGTTTCAAAGTAGTCCGCCGTTACTGGAGTTGCCGTCAGCAACCTCGCTTCGTGCTCGCTCAGTTCGTATTCGCGCACGAACCGATTGAACCTTTGCCTCGGTAACTCAGGCATCTCCGATTTTAACCGGTTGAGCCATTCCTCACTGACGACGATGGGAACTAAATCAGGCTCAGGGAAGTAGCGATAATCGTGAGCGGTTTCCTTTGTCCTCATCGGTTCAGTGATTTTCAATGCCTCGTTCCAGAGCATCGTTTGCTGTTGGACTTTGCCTCCGCTTTTGAGAATTTCCGTTTGCCTTTTAATCTCCGCTTCAACTGCTCCCAACACTGCTCGGAAACTGTTCAAGTTTTTGATTTCGACTCTCGTGCCCAACTGTTCGCTTCCCTTCGGTCGCAAGGAGACGGACGCTTCAAACCTCAACTGTCCCCTCTCCATTCGGCACTCGGAAACGCCCAAGTAAAGCAGCAACTGCCGCAGCGAGACCATGAAGGCTTCAAGTTCTTCAAGGGAGTTCATGTCAGGGTAGGTGACAATCTCGCACAAAGGAACTCCGCTTCGGTTGAAGTCAATGAGACTTGACATCGGGTCTCCTGCCTCTTCTCCGTGAATGGACTTAGCCGTGTCCTCTTCAAGGTGGACATCGGCGATGCGAACCTTTTTCGTCCGCCCATTCACTTCAATCTCCAGCCAACCATCGTAGCCGATGGGCAAATACTTTTGGCTGATTTGATACCCCTTCGGCAAGTCAGGGTAGTAGTAGTTTTTGCGGTCAAACTGAGTGACCCTGTTTATCTTGCAGTTGAGAGCCAACGCCACTTTCAGGACCGCCTCAACGGCTTTCTCGTTCACGACGGGCAACACGCCCGGAAAACCCAAGCAAACGGGACAAGTTGCCGTATTTGGTGGTGCGCCGTAAGTGATTGGGCAAGAGCAAAACAGTTTGGAACGCAGAGTGGACAGTTCCACATGAATTTCACAGCCGATGTCAACAATGAAATCCGACACCTCTCTTCACCTCTCCGCAGGACGGGAATGAGATTTGCCTTCAAAGGATGCTGCCATCACTTGCAATCCCCTTCACGCTGCCAATTATAACTTTGCCACGCTGCTATTTTCCACATCCCACGCAGCCGCATCCACAAAAGCAATCTTTGCGACTAAAAATTTGCTGGGGTGAGTGCAATGGATTGGCGGACAGAGTTGACAAAGATTTGCCTTGACCGAAAAAGCGGGGCTGCGGTTTTGAGCCGAAGGTCTGCAAAGTTGCTGGCGAAAATGGTTCGTCAAGGAGTGAAGCCAGCGAATTTAGTTGAAGCGGCTCAAAAGATTTACGATTCTCACCCTGCAATGGCGCCGCTTTGGCACCTGTCTCAATTGACCTGTAAGTTCGCACAGCAACCTTCAAAACTATTGACACCGCTCAGACAATTTCTCGCCGATTTGGAGACTCACACTGAAGCCGCAATTTCCCATGCAGCCGAATGGCTTCCAGAAGGGAGAGTTCTCACCCACTCCTTCAGTTCTCTCGTTTTCAGCGCTTTTGTTCAAGCCCACCAAAAAGGCAAAAGGTTGGAAATCGTTTGCACCGTCTCCCTGCCGGGTGGCGAAGGGATTGCTCTGGCGAAATTGTTGGCGAAATCAAAAGTGCCAGTCATTCTCGTCGCCGATCTTCAAGCCTTTTCGTGGCTGACGCAATGCAAAGTTTTTCTCGTTGGTGCTGACGCTTGGTGCGAAGACGGGCTGGTGCATAAAGTTGGGACGAAGCATTTGGCTCTCTTTGCGAAACAAACGGGCGTGCCAGTTTGGAGCATCGGGACTTCAGAAAAACGATTGCCGTTGAGATGGAATGAACGGATGAAGGGAGAAGCACCACTTATTTCTCAACTGACAATTGCGCAAGACCGAACTCTTTACGACTTGACTGAGTGGTCGCTCATAACTGGCAGCATCGACGAGTTTGGAATTCACCAACTGGAAACGCAAAGTTGATTTCGCATGGTGCACACTCTTTCAGCCAATGCCACAATGAATTGGGCAACTTTGACACTGAAGGAGGCAAACCGAGATGAAGGCGATTTTGTTCGCAATTTTGCTGGGTGCAACAATTGCGGAAGTTGCTGCCCAAGACAATTGGGCAAGTGCCTTGAAACGGGCGAGAAGCGAGCGCAAATATGTCCTCGCTTACTTCGCTGACCCTGAATGTTTTACTTGCCAGCGCTACATGGCTCAAACGGTTGACAATCCCCAGTTGTCGCCGCTTTTGCGTCGCTTCGTCGTGGTCAAGGTTGACGCCACAAAGGAGCAAAAAAGGCTGAAAGAGTTTTTGCCTCAATGGGACGAAATCCCGCTCCCAGTGGTTGTCATCACCGACAGCAACGGCAAACTCGTTGACTTGATTGTCGGGCATTTGAATTCGGATGCCTTTGCCGCTTTCTTGAAAGCCTTTCTGAGCGGCAAGCGAACGGACACCGTTGAGAAGCAGTTGAAGGCAAAACCGAACGACTTACCAACCCTTTACGAAGCGGCAGTTTGGTTCCTTGAACGGGGCGACGGCACGAGAGGGTTACCGTTGGCTGAAAAAGTCCTGCAGTTAGACCCCGATAACCGCAAAGGTTATCACGCTCCCATGAAACTCCATGTTGGGCTCTTCTACGCGACCCATCGCACCAGATTGGCTCACAAAGCGATTGACGAGTTCCGCGAACTGATCAAGCGGTTCCCGAACACGAGGGAGGCTGAGGAGGCACGATTTTATCTCGCCGTCACCCACCTCGCTTTGGGGCAAGATGCGGAAGCGAAGCGAATGTTGAACGAGGTTGTTCGAACCAGCAAATCCGCGCTGCTTAGGGAACACGCCAGAAAACTTATCCGCTTCCTTGAAACTGAGCCACCTGCTGATTTGAGGCGGGGAGAGGGCGATTAAAATTTTTGCGGGTGAGCAGTTTATGCGTGAGCGGATTTTTCTGCCTCGCCTTCTCACCCGTCGTGAAAGGCTGCGCCGAAGGATTTGGCATTTGATGGAAGATGCCGGCGTGCTTACTTTCCCCCTTGATGTTTTCGGGCGAGTTCCGAACTTCATCGGCGCGGAGAAGGCAGCAGAACTTCTGGCTGAGCAACCTGAGTTTGAGCAGGCAAAAGTTATCTTCGTCTCGCCAGACCATGTGCTTCGCCGGGTCAGGGAATTGGTTTTGGAACGCGGGAAAGTGTTGGCAGTATCGCTCCCACAGCGCTTGATTAGACAGAGCAAACCTGCTTTGCTTCAGATAACGGAACGAAGGGCAATCAAGGCTGCAGCAGATATTGACAACTTCCTTCGTTACGGTCAACCGCTTTCGTTGCCCGTTGACCTTGCAGTCCTTTCAAGCGTCGTCGTTGACCGGTGGGGGAACAGACTCACGCCGAGGCGTGAGTTTGGTGACCGAGAGTGGCAAATGCTCGTTGACAACGGTTTCGTCCACGAGGGGACGAAAATCGCTACCATTGCCCATCCACTTCAATTCGCCGATGACCTGATCAAGTGGGTCGTTGAAGAAGATGTGAGGGCTCACCTAATCGTCACGCCGGAAGAGGTCATCAGACCGGGCGGTGAACGGGATGGAAATCGTGGAGCGACTCCTTGACCTTTTGCTTTTTGCCTTGTGCGTGTTGGCGATTTTGAGCGCAGGCGCAGCGTTGGTCGCGCGGATGTTGTCTTTCGGAATTTCGCAAGTTGAGGCGTTGACGCTCAGTCTCGGGCTGGGAACAATCATCGTCGCATACGGCGTCTTAGCGCTTGGGCTTTTGGGATTGCTCCACCGAACCGCTTTCTATCTCTGGCTCGGATTTTGCTACGCTGTCGGTATCGCCGAGTTAGTTAGGCTTCGCAAGTCAGAACGCTTCGTCGCTCCTTTTTCGGAGACTTGGTCAGACTTGGCGTTGACAGAAAGGGTTTGGGTTTGGCTGCTTGTTTTGCTGAACTTTTTGGCGATGCTTTTGTGTTTCGTCCCGCCAACCCTTCAAACCGAGTGGGACAGCCTTTCCTACCACCTTGCAGTCCCGAAACTCTACTGGATGGAAGGTCGCATCCACTACATCGCCTTCTCCCACCACGCCCAATTTCCCATGACGGCTCAAATGCTCTACCTGCTCGGTTTGGGCTTGACAAACTTGAAAAGCACCGCAGTGGCGAAGTTGTTCCATTGGCTCTTCTTCGTCCTGTGCCAATTGACTTTGCTTTGTTGGGGGACGGCGGCGAAACAGCGAAGTCTAAGGCACGGTCTTTTTGCTGCCGCCTTTTTCGCATCTTTGCCCATTGCTTTCTTTGAAGCCACTACCGCATATGTTGACTTGGCGCTGACCGCTTACGGTTTGCTATGCCTTTTTGCCATCTCCCGGTTTCACTCCCAACCTGACGGCAAATGGCTAATCATCGCAGGGATATTCGCCGGTGCAGCCGCAGGGACGAAATACACTGGTTTGCTGCTTGTCGGTTTGCTTTTCCCTTTCGGGGCTTGGGCAATTTGGCGGACGAGAGAACCGAGATGGTCACACTTAGCCCTTGGGATTTTCCTTGCCTTGCTTTTCGCTGCGCCTTGGTATGTCAAAAACTGGCTTTGGACGGGCAACCCAGTTTTCCCGTTCGCTTACAGCGTGTTCGGTGGGAAAAACTGGTCAAAGGAGATGGCGCAAACTTACACGACTTCAAACCGAGAGTTCGGCGGAAGTAGGGACATCTTGACTTTCCTTGCCATGCCCTTCAACCTGACGCTAAACGAAATTCGTTTCGGTCGTTGCTCCCGCCAATGGCTTGGCGTCTGCAAACAACGGGGCGAATGTGGGATGCAATGGAAGTGCGGGAAGTTTGACAATCAGGATTTGCCAGTGCTTGGGGTAGGACCGATGCCTTTAGCACTTGCACCGATAGCACTTCTCGTTTGCACCCTTGAGGGCTTGCCCTTCAGTGTCAGCATCCCGATTTTGGCAATGTTAGGCTGGTTTGTCTGGTGGTTCATGGAGGCTCAGTATCTGCGCTATTTGCTGCCAGCCTTAGGTTGCCTCGCGGTCTTGACGGGATGGGGAATGAGCAGGTTGATGGGGATGGGGGTGTTGACGGGATTCTTTGCCCGTGTCACGATTTCTGTCGGACTGGTTTATGCCCTAATTGTCGCTCTTTGGCAATCAGTTGTGCTAACGCCCTTACCCGTTGCTATCGGGTTGGTGTCCAACGAAGATTTTCTGCGGACTGTCGAGCCGACTTATCGGGTCGCCGAATTCGTCAACCGAGCGTTGCCGAGGCGTGCCGTCATAGCGACATACGGCTTTCCTTTGGGCTATTATTTTGATCGGCGATACTTCTGGGCGGACGGGGGGCACAACCGCCTGATCCGCTACGAAGGACTACGAGGTGTTGATGACTTGGTTCGCGAATGGCATCGGCTTGGGGTCACGCATGTCGTCATTGACTGGAAGTTCGTTCCGCGCGAAAGTGATTTTGGGCGGTGGGTTTCGGAGGGCATTAAGCGGGGGCTGTTGGAGCAACTATGGCAGGAAGGGACGAAGGAAATCCTTGAGGTGGCAAGGAGGAGACGGCAATGACCGAACGCAATTGGGTCAAGGAGCGAATTTTGCATCAATGCTGGGAAACGATGGAACGACGCTTTTATGACCAATGGGTTCACGGAACTTTGTGGCTCATTGCGGGGCTTATCGGCTTATCCGCCGCAATAGTTGCCGCTCGTGGGTGGGTCTTCGTTTCGGGGCGATTGGCACTGGCGGCGGTAGTCCTCGGTGTCGGTCTCACCCTCCTCAAGTTCCTCAGCCTCCTTCAGATAGTCCACAATTCGCCTCAAGCCTTCGTCAGCATTTTTGCGGGCAAAAGATGCAACGCGCCCACCATCCGACGCTACACCGTTTATCTCGGCTTGATGGAAGGCGGGTTCGTTTTGCTGGAGTGCTTAGTGCTTTTCGGCTTGCTCGGACTTTCAACAACGGTGGCAACCATGCCCACAGATAACGCCGAACATTGGTCGCTGGCGGTTGTGCTTTGGGTCTATGGGTTCTTTGCAGCGACTTTCGGAAGCAAAAACATGGCATCGGCACTTGTGTGGAGTTACTGGCTGAGACCGAGGCTTGAGCGAGCGCTCAATTGGCAAGGGGCGAATTGGATGTTGGCGAGCGGAAAGTGGACTTTCACCAAGTTCAACCTCTTGAGACCAGTCGTTCACCATCGCCCAGTCACTAAGCGCTTTACTTGGGTCTGGCGAGGTCTGTTAGTGAGTTTGCTCTTAATGGTGGCGATTTTCGCTTTGACCTTAGCAGCGCTGACATTGAAGCGATGAGACCAAAGCCATGCGTCGGAAAACCATCGTTGCATTGACAATTCTGCTGGTTTGCCACTTCGTTGCCGCTACTGCATATTTGCTTCGCTTCCCTGCTTGGCGCGCTCCCGACGAAGGCGCTCATTTCGCTTACATCCAACATCTGCACCAAACGGGCAATTTGCCCATTTTCTACGGCAAGGAGAAGGGCACTTATGAGGCTCACCAGCCTCCGCTTTACTATTTGACCGCTCTTCCGTTCACCGCTCCGTTCCTGAAACCGAACGAACCGAACTTGACGGCTTTGCTGGCTGCAAGGTTTGTCTCAACCTTGTGGGGGGCGTTCGTTGTTATTGTCGCTTTCATGTTGGCTCTCAGGTTGAGAATTGACGAGTTTCCGCCTTTGCCTGTCGCGCTTTTGTCGGGCGCTTTCGCAGCACTGCTTCCCGTTCACCTTCTCGTTTGTGCTTCTGCAGGCAACGATGCGACTGCTGGTGCTACATCTGCGCTGACATTGCTTTGGCTCTGCCACATTTGCGTTTCTGCGAACCAAAACAGGCGAAAATTGCTGGATGCGGGCATCGCTGGGCTTTTGAGCGGGATGGCACTTTTGGCGAAAAGCAGCAACATCATCCTCTTGCCGCTATCCTTCTTCGCCGCATTTTTCCTTTCGTTTCAAGCGAGCGAACAGACTTCAAAACCCGAAGCCACGCCCAAAAAGCGGAAAGTTGAGAAGCAATCGGCGCAAACTCAAACTTTCGCCTTCAAGCCAATTTCTCTGCTTGCCCCGTTGGTTGTCCTTCTCGTTTTTGCCATCACTGCAGGTTGGTGGCTTTGGCGAAACACCTTCCTTTACGGTGACCCGTTAGCAGTGAAAGCCTTTCTGGAAGGCTTTAAAGACTCGCCCAAGCCCAGCGATTTCCTCGAACCCGGCGGTCGTTATGCCAGTTATGGGACGCTCTCGTTGACAACTTACATCATGTGGGTCGCTCAAATCACGCTGTTCACTTGGCTCGGGATTTACGGCGAACCAAATGAGGCAGTGAAAGGTTTGGCGAGGTTGTTTGAGGGAACTGAACCTGACTGGGGTTGGGTTCTCGCAGCGACATTCATTGGCATCGTTGCTGCTGCCGCCATCGGTGTCGGTTGCGTCGTTTCGTGCCGTTCATGCATTAAAGCACTGAAGGAACGAAAGTTCAGCCTTGCTTTCGCCCATGTTTTGCCCTTTCTCGTCCTGTTGCTTGTCTTCCTTGAGTTCGTTCAATTCAACCGCCACTTCTTTCAAGCTCAAGCCCGATACTTCTACCCAGCCCACTCAGCGATGGCTTATCTGTTTGCGGTCGGGTTCTTCCGCTTCGTCCCGCAACGATGGGCATGGCACGCCTCAATCGCTTGCATCGCTGTCTTGACCTTTCTCACAGTCCTCGTTTGGGTTAAGTGGGCAGGGTTATGAACGAAACCCAAGTTGCTACCTTGAGTTCGTCCGAAACCCGCAAAATTGTCAAGCAAGCGTGAATGTGATAATCGGAGGCGAAGGGTTGGAAGTTTCAATGAAGTGAAAGCCTTTTGTGCGTGGGAGAAGAAGAAAGGGCATCGGCATATGCCGATGCCCTCGTTCTCGTTCCGTTGTTCACCTGCCGGCTTACTTGAAGAAGAGGGGTGCGAAGACTAAGGCGACGATACTCATCAACTTGATGAGGATGTTCATGCTGGGACCTGTTGTGTCTTTGAATGGGTCGCCAACAGTATCGCCGACAACTGCTGCCTTGTGGGTGTCGCTTCCTTTGCCACCCAGATTTCCTTCCTCAATCCACTTCTTAGCGTTGTCCCAAGCGGCGCCAGCGTTAGCCATCATCAGACCAATCACAACGCCCATTGACAATGCCCCAGCGAGGAAGCCTCCCAACGCTTCCCTTCCCAACAGGAAGCCGATGAGCAACGGAACAATAACAGCCGAGACGCCAGGGATAATCATCTCCTTCAAGGCAGACTTTGTAACGATGTCAATGCATCGGTTGTAATCGGGTTGACCTTTTCCTTCCAAGATGCCGTATTCGCGGAACTGCCTTCTCACTTCTTCAACCATTTGGTCAGCGGTCCTGCTAACTGCCCTGAGGGTCAACGCTGCAAACAAGCAGGGCATGGCGACTCCGACGAATAGACCCACCAAAGTTGCAGGGTCAGTCAAGTTGATTGTCTTGAGTTGGGCTTGCTGTTGGTAGGCAGCGAACAGCGCCAACGCAGTCAACGCAGCACTGCCGATGGCGAAACCTTTGCCGACGGCAGCCGTTGTGTTGCCGAGGGCATCCAACTTGTCCGTGATCCGACGAACATTCTCCCCGAAGCCAGCAACTTCAGCAATTCCGCCTGCATTGTCGGCAATGGGACCGTAACTGTCGGTGCTCATGACTATGCCGATAGTCGCCAACATCCCAACTCCAGCCAAAGCGATTCCGTAAAGCCCATTTGTGGCATATGCTGCCCAAATCGCGAAGGCAATGCCCAAGAGCGGAAGCACGGTGCTCAAGTAACCGACTGCAACGCCAGACAAGATGTTTGTCGCTGCTCCGTATTGAGCCGACTTAGCGATTTCGCGGATGGGTGGACCACTGGTGTAGTATTGGCTCACACCGCCAACAAACAGACCTGCGAACAGACCTGCCAAAGTTGCCCAGAACGGGTTCATTGTCCCGACGAGTGCATTAATGAACACTGCTGCGAGAACGACAAAAGCGACGACAGCGACACCGACAGCGGAGTTAAGCGCCCACTGTGGGTCAAGCCTGCGGAACATGCGGATTGAGAAGACACCTATCACTGAGGTTATCAGACCGATGGTGATTAACCCGACAGGCAGGATCATCCACTTCCACGCCTCTCCGCGAGCAGCCCCCAAAGCGGCGCCAACGACGATGGTAGCGACGACTGAGCCGACATAACTTTCAAACAAGTCAGCACCCATCCCTGCAGTATCGCCCACATTGTCGCCTACATTGTCGGCAAGGACCGCAGGGTTTCTCGGGTCGTCTTCAGGTATACCTGCCTCAACCTTCCCAACTAAGTCAGCACCGACATCGGCGCTTTTGGTGTAAATCCCGCCGCCGACGCGGGCGAAGAGGGCAACTGAAGATGCGCCCATTGAAAAGCCCGTCAGATACTGGAGTAGGGTGGGGAAGTCAAGGTTTCGCCCGAGCAAGAGGACAACACCGAGCCCCAGAAGTCCCAACGCAGCAACAGCGATGCCCATGACCGAACCTCCGGTGAAAGCGACAACAAGAGCCTCACCCATCCCGTGAGTTCGCGCTGCTTCCGTTGTCCTAACTCCGCCCCTCGTTGATGCTTTCATCCCCAAAAATCCTGCCGACAAAGAACAAGCAGCCCCGAAGACATAAGCGAACCCGATGAGAGGCGCCCTCTGCCAAAAGGCAAGGGTCAAAACAACAAACATCACAGCAACGAACACAGCAATTGCCTGATACTCTCGCTTCAAGAAGGTCATCGCTCCATCGTGAATCGCCTCAGCATACCATCTCATCCGCTCGGTTCCGCTCGGATACTTGAGCACAGACCAGTAATTGTAACCTGCGATGGCTACGCCCACGATGCCAAGCAAAGGTGCAAGGGTTGCAATCATTGAACTGACCGCTTCCATCTTCAAGTCCCTCCTTCTCACCGAGTTGCGTTTGCCTAAGGCAATTGTGTATTACGATTTTAGCACCGATGCAGCCTCTTTCCCGAGTTTCGGGCGAAAGGTCGGAGTTTTCCCTACACAGTTCAGCGCTTTATCGTTACTCCCAGTTCCCAATTTGACGACTCGCCTCCAAAAGGGGTTGCGCTTTCGGCAATTGTGGGTTACTATCTTGACAGGCATTTGAAGCCAAGCAGGTGATGAGAGATGCACATAGCGGTGGTCATTCCGGCGTTTAACGAAGAGGAGCGGTTGCCGGGAGTTTTAGAAGCCGTGACCTCGTGCCCATCCGTGAGGCAGGTCATAGTCGTGGATGATGGGTCTGAGGACGGCACGGCAAGGGTTGCCCGAAAATTTGGAGTCAAGGTAATCAGGCTTGAACGAAACTTGGGGAAGGCTGGAGCGGTTTGGGTAGGCTTGCAGGAAGTCAGCGAACCTATTGTCGTCCTGCTTGACGCTGACCTGAAGGGATTGAAGCCGTCCCACATTGAAGCGCTCGCTCAACCTGTCGCCAATGACTGTGTTGACATGACACTGGGAGTTTTCCGAGGCGGACGATTTTGGACGGATTTGTCCCACCTTATCGCCCCTTGGGTTTCCGGTCAAAGAGCGATGCCCATTGAGCGAGTCCGCGAATTGCCCGACTTTTCCAGCTTAGGCTATGGTCTTGAGGCTGCCCTAAACAAGTTCGCCAAAGAACATGGCTGGATTGTCAGAACCGTCGTCCTTTACGGGGTCAGCCATGTGATGAAGGAAGAGAAGTTGGGCTTCATGAAAGCAGTAAGGGCAAGGGCTGAGATGTATTGGGAAGTGGGCAAAGGCTGGCTCATCAGCCTCAACGGGCGCAAACCTCCAAACCCAAAGTGAGCCCTTAGCCCATAGCGGTGCTGCTGAAAGCAGGCTGCAACCTCGCTGTCGGGTCAATGAAAACTTTCGCTTGGTTGACGGCGATTGCTGCCTCTGCTACCCCTGTTGCGATGAGTTTGATCTTGCCCGGATAGGTCGCTACATCGCCTGCAGCGAAAACGCCTTCAATGTTGGTCATCATTCGGTGGTCAACTTTGATGTGGTTGCCCTCCGTCTCCAAACCCCACTCCTTGATGGGACCAAGGTCAGTGGTGAAGCCCAAAGCCAAGATAACTGCGTCAACGGGAATAGTCGTCTTCTCGCCTGTCTTGTTGTGGAAGATGACAGCGGCTTCAGGGTGTTCGTTACCGATCAATGTATCCAGTTCGTGGAAAACCCTAACCTCAACCCTTGACTTCATCAACTGCTCAACGCTGTGTTCGTGGGCTCGGAATTGGTCACGGCGGTGGATGAGGGTGACTTTGGATGCTATTGGTTCCAAAGTCAATGCCCAATCAACGGCGCTGTCACCGCCACCAACGATCAAAACTCGTTTGCCAGCGAAAGCCTCAATGTCGGTGACCGTGTAATACACGCCTTTTCCTTCAAACCGCTCAACTTCGGGTTTGCCCAGTTTCCTCGGCGAGAAAGCACCTATGCCCACGCAAATCAAGATGGTCCGAGAATAGTGAACGCTTTTGTCCGTCGTTAAGCGGAAGAGTTTCTCGTCCAACTTCTCCAACTTCATGGCAGTTTCGCCCAAGCAAATTTTCGGGTTGAACTGCATCGCTTGCTCAACTAACCGCTGAACCAACTCACTGGCGCGAACCTTCGGGAAACCAGGCATGTCGTAGATGAACTTCTCCGGGTAAAGGGCGGTCAATTGCCCTCCCAGTTGGTGAAGCGCCTCAACGATTTTGACGCTCATTTGCCTCATCCCAGCATAAAAGGCACCAAACAAACCCGAAGGTCCGCCGCCTATGATGGTGATGTCATAAACCTGCTTGTCCTCTGCCAGTTGGCTGCTCAAACTCGGTCACCCCTTTTCGCAAACTCAGGGATTCGTTCGCAAAAGATTTTAGCACCCCGTTTTGCGAAATCAACTTGCGATGCTTTATTCTTTTCCAAACCATCCAACCTCAATGCCTGAAATGCCTCACGCCCGTGAAGACCATTGCGACGCCGTAGCGGTTGCATGTGGCGATGACATCAAGGTCACGCTTGCTGCCTCCGGGCTGGACGATTGCTGTGACGCCTGCTTGGGCTGCAATCTCTGGACCATCAGGCATAGGGAAGAAGGCTTCACTCGCAAGCACAGCATTTTTCGCCCTTTCACCTGCAAGCATGACGGCAATTTTGACGGAAACTGCCCGATTCATTTGCCCAGCACCAATTCCGACTGTGGCGCCGTCTTTTGCCAAGACCACAGCATTGCTTTTGACATGCTTGACCACCTTCCACGCAAATTTGAGGTCTTCAAGTTCCTTCTCTGTCGGTGCCCGTTCGGTCACAACCTTCCAGTTTTCCGGCGGTGAGTCTTCAACATCGGATGTTTGGACCAAAAGCCCTCCCGAAACAGACTTGACACTCAACTCAACGGCGCAAGCGATTGGCGACAGCGGTTTGTCACCCATCTGAAGGCTCAAGATGCGGATAGTTTCTCCCCAACCCTTTCTCGCTTTGATGCGTTCCAACGCTTCAGGGTCATAATCTGGTGCGATGATAGCCTCGTAGAAACTGCCTTGGACGAGGATTTCTTCGGCGGTAGCCACATCAACTTTTCGGTTGACGCCAATTATGCCCCCGAACCTTGCTTCTGGGTCAGCATCCCGCGCCTTTGCAAAGGCTTCAGCCAGCGTCTCGCCAACCGCCACGCCGCATGGGTTAGTGTGCTTGATGATGCAAGCAGCAGGTTTCTCAAACTCTCGGACGAGGTTAAGGGCGGCATCTAAATCGGCTATGTTGTTGAAGGAAAGTTCCTTCCCCCATAGTTGAACAGCCGTTGCCACGCTTGGGACTTCCGACATCGGGTCAATGTAAAATGCTGCTTGCTGGTGTGGGTTTTCGCCGTATCGAAGGTCCAATCGCTTGACGAACCCGAAAGCCAATTCGTCGGGAAACTGAATTCCAGTTTGCTGCCGGAAATAAGTGAGGATGGCGGCGTCGTAGGCTGCCGTGTGGGCGAAGGCTTTCAGAGCCAACTCAGCCCTCACCCTCAAAGGGACTTCTCCGTCCCTCAGCCACTTCAGAACTTGCGGGTAATCGTTTGGGTCACAGATGACCACGACATCCCTGTAATTTTTGGCAGCAGCCCTCAAAAGGGTCACGCCGCCGATGTCAATGTGTTCCAACGCTGTAAATTCGTCCACCCCCTGTCGGACAACTTCCCGGAAGGGATAAAGGTTGACGGCAACAAGGTCAATGGTTGCGATGCCCAACCGTTCAAGTTCATTCAAGTGCGCCGCTACATCTCTTCGAGCCAAAATTCCCGCCGCAATGAAGGGATGGATTGTTTTGACCCGCCCGTTTAGGATTTCGGGAAACTTGGTGACCTCACTGACTTCAATGACAGGCAAGCCTGCTTCGCGCAGGGTTCTCGCTGTTCCTCCCGTTGACACCAACTCAAACCCTAACTCGCATAGACCTTTCGCAAACTCAACGACCCCTCGTTTGTCCCAAACAGAAATCAAAGCCCGCTTTGGCATCTCCGTTTCCCTCCTGTGAAGAACTTTTCGGGACGATGTTCGGCTACAATTTTGGCAACGCGCGAATGCAGGTGAAGGTTTGTCTTCAGTTCAACCTTGAGTGGCAACAAAAGCAACCCACCCTGCAAGTTCCCGTTCTTCAACGAGCCGATAACCCAATTTGAGGAGCAACGGCTTGACCTCTTTCCACCCTTCAACTGAAACCCCAGACCCAATCCACAAGCCCTCAGGCGCAAGGGTCTGGCGCGACTTTATCTGCCAAGCCAAGTCCTTGATGAGCGGCGTGAGAAGGTTTGAAAGCACGATGTCAAACTGTCCCGAAATCTGCCGCAAAAGGTCACTTTTGACGAACCTGATGAAGTCAATGCAACCGTTCCGGATAGCGTTTTCCTGAGCAGCCTCCAACGCAGCATCGTCAATATCGGTTGCCACAACTTCCTTCGCGCCCAATTTTGCGGAAGCGATGGCGAGAATTCCAGAACCCGTTCCAACATCCAGAACCCTCTTGCCATTGACTTGGCACTGTTCCAAAAACTCCAAACACATCCTTGTCGTCGGGTGGTGTCCTGTTCCGAAACCACCGAGGCTGCGCAACCGCAGGACTATTCTGCGTTCGGGAGCATCAACGGGTTCGTCGGTGAGAACGATAAGGAAGCGGTTGCCAATGGGAAGAGGTGGCAAAACCTCTCGCAACGGCGCTTCCCATTCCTCCGCCTCCAAAGTGCGCGCCGTCACTGAGGTGGATTTAGGAAGCCATTCGCGAGCGATAGCGAAGTCAATTTGCTCTTGAAGCCAAACCAATTTTTCCGTCACATCCTCAGTGGCGGGCAAATATCCGAGCACGCGAACCTTTCCATCTGGCTCAAATGTCTGAGCAGTTCCCGCACATCCCAAAGCGTCCAACAGCCCATGAACCTGCTCAGCACCTTGCAACGAAGTCACAACCTCAATCGCCAACCAAGAGACCATTTCTCGCCTCACCCGTTTTGAACAAGGTTAGCAGAAATTATGTCCCAGCATGTAAAAGTGCTAAACTTTTGGACGGGATAAAGGGGGCGTTGCTTATGAGGCGTTACACAGAAGAGATAAGTTTCTTGGTTCGTTCTCGGTTGCTGCCTTTGATTCGGCGTGAAGGGGTGAACCGCCTCGTTTTCTGCCAATCACCCATAGACCCGAAATCACTCCCCCAAGATGTTCAAATTGTCGCCCACCAAGAACCCTGCCACCAGCCGTCAATCCAGAGACGGTCATGGGAAGTCAGTCAAATTTGGCGGAGGGAAAAGATATGTGCTTTTCGCTTCCCCCATTTGGCTTATGTCCTTGACGGAGTTGCTGAAATTCGGTTAGGGACAGCAGTTTTGAGGATACCGACTGACACCTTGCTCCTTATTCCACCTAATGTCCCAATAGATGACGATCAACCTCACCGCAGATTTCTCACAGCGCCGAAAAATGTTCTGGTGAAAGTGGTTTGGTTCTTGGTTGCCCCCTCTCTGGTGCGAACTCACATTTGCTACTCTGACTCTTCCCATCACTTTTTCACGCCCTTACAATTCTTCTTCGCACCAAGCGTCTACCCCTTAGTGCTAACTCTCATGGATGAACTTGAGCGCAAGCAGGAAGGCTATCAAGATGTGGCTGCTTCTTACCTTACAGCGATTTTTTGGCAAATTCTGAGGGCGATGAAAGAAATTCCTTTGCCCAACCACTGTGCGTCTTTGTTGGTGCAAACTTTCCCGGAGGTCGCTGATAATTCCTTTTCAAGTCAAATTTGTCGCCTCATACTCCAGACTTTTCCCAATATCCCATCTGCACGAAGGTTGGCTGAGTTTGTCGGGGTGAGTCCATCTCACTTGCGCCACACCTTCAAAAACCAAACTGGGCAAAGTTTGCAAGCATATTTGCGCTCATTGAAGTTGAGGGTGGCAAAAATTCTGTTGCAGCAAACTGATTTCCCAATCGCACTTATCGCCCATATCTTGGGTTTCCATGACCCACTTTACTTCAGCCGATGGTTCAGGAAAAGGGTTGGCTTTTCGCCATCCGATTTTCGCCGTATGCTTGTGACTAAAGGTTCGTGAGCCGCTAATGTCCATATTTATCGCCCTTTTGTCCATTTCTTTGCAAGCGATGCATGCAATTCTGTAAAAGGGAACTCAATTTCGGAGGTGATAACTATGCGTCGCTACGGTTTCACGCTGATTGAGTTGCTTGTGGTGATAGCGATAATCGCCATTTTGGCAGCAATCCTGTTCCCCGTATTCAGCCAAGTGAGAGAGAAAGCGCGTCAGTCTCAATGCGTCAGCAATGTCCGCAACATCGCTATGGGTTTCGCGCAATACACTCAAGATTGGGACGAAAGGTTTTATGTGCAACCGACGCCCTGTGGACGCATCCCGAACTTCAACTACACGCCTCAAATGTCACGACTATATCCACCTTACTATGTTGTCCTTCAACCTTACTTGCGAAACAAGC
>Ga0079992_116037_pt1 | contig 23453 bp, 22 predicted proteins | sample FaiFalFF_MnMetaG_3_FD_69197 | JGI IMG/M metagenome (GOLD analysis project Ga0079992, IMG submission 69197) | Freshwater microbial communities from Yellowstone National Park, Wyoming, USA - Fairy Falls B (FF_Mn_B) MetaG (SPADES assembly) (version 2) | ecosystem: Environmental > Aquatic >... | reverse complement strand
TGAAGGTGTAGGGTTTAGAGGAGCTCTCACCCTATCAGAGATACCGGGTAGAACGCTTAACCCCAGGCTGAAGTACCACTTGTATGTTGATAAGTTAACACTATCCCTCAGTGATGGCTTTAGGATTCTAGGCTACGAGTTTAACCTAGGAGCACTTCTCGGAGCTCATGGTATCCACAGCTTCTGGTTCATCCCCGGTATTAGGTACGCCATGGTAGAACTAGAACCCGTGCTCATAAGCGAGACAGCAGCAGTCTACAGGATGTTACGTGGAGGTATAAGCATGGCATCAGTATATGTAATGGCGTACCCTACGTTCAGGAATGCATCAACACTAATAATAGACTATAGGGTAGCAGGGGTTAGGGTAGCTGATCTACCAAACCTAACAGTTAGCCTTAGAATATCAGCTAATAACATTGAGCTACCCGTATCCAGAGAGCTAAGGCCTGGAGACTCCATGCACATACCAGCACATATACCTGTAGTAGGGCCGATTGCCACCCTAAAGGAGGTTACCTTAGCATCTACATTCCTTGGATTCACACCTGTAACCTATAACATCTCCAAGGATACGGGTTTAATAACAATTAGGGTCGTAGAGCTAAGCCCCATCAGGTACCCATTAAAGGTTATTAAAGTTGAGAGTCTAGGAGAGGGGTGGGTTGCAGTCTATCTAGGGACAAATACGACAGCCTCATACAGGGTTAGCTCTATATCCTACACACCCCACATGGGCTTCCAGGAGCCTCTAGCTATTAAGGTTGCAGAGTTAAGAAATATTCTCAACCACACACTTGTATACAAGGTGCTCATGGCCTTTCCACAGGAGGGTACATCTAAAGGCTTGATCACCATACGTAGAGAGGATCCAGGAAGGCCCATAGTCCTACTTGAGGCAGAGGTGGAGTTTGAGGTTAGAGGTATTAGCAGTCTTGAGATTAGGAGATTCAATGTAACCCCCACAGTACTCGATAAAAGATCGTTCATATCATTGGAGATATTTAACCTAAAGAGGAGGCTTGCTCTAGGCTATTACAGGGGTTGGGAGAAGAACATTATAGAGGAGAGGATCGTTAGACTTGAGAGAGAGCTTGAAATTACACCAGCTGATAGCAAGGTTATACTAGTAGAGTTAGCAGAACCACTACCAATAAAGATCTCTGAAAACCTCGTACTCGAATTCACTTTAACATTAAAAGCCTTAGATCAATCTAAGCCAATAGAGATCCGGGTGATACCCGAGTTCGCTATGAGAGGTCTTAGACCACATGGTGAAAGGTACTCTTGGTGGCTTAACACTACAACCACTGGGTATAAGGTTTTAAAGACAGGTAATCTACAAGAATGTAATTTAACCATAGTCCTAAGCTATGCTATCGAGGAGCTTCTAGAGCATGGTGTAGCACTCGATAACATACTTAGGAGGATTATCGTAGAGGTGGATAACGTAGGGGATATTGCTATCACAAGGGTATACGGGTACATCCTAGAGCTTAACACTCCTCAGAAAGATCCTAGAATTGTAACAACTGATCTAGCATTAGAGGTTCCAGCTATCCCCATACCTGTAATACCCTTCCCAGTTTTAATCATAGTAGCACTAGTAGCGTTCTTCGCACTCCTCATACTCTTAACTCGTATTGCTATAGCGAGGCTGGAATCTTACCTGTGACATTCAACACACATCCTACCCTCCACAACCACACTCTTTAGCGGGGTTGAGTGGCAATCAAAACATGTAGCACCCCTAATAACCCCCTCTAGACTTGTAGGATCCAGTGTTTGATGACATCTCTGGCATGTTACTACACCCTGGGCAGCCAGCCTCTCAGCTTCAGCATGGAAGTTTAGATGACTACTAACAACCCTTTGATAATTATGGCATTGAAGGCAATCATCATTCCTAACATCCATTAAATGACTACTATGACAAGCAGAGCATGAAACCCTCCTAGCTAGACCTAAATGAGTCTCATGAATCCTGCTCTTAGATAGTTTAACAACACTATGACACTTAACACATTCATCGTACAAAAATAACGTCCTAACCCTAATCTCCTCAGCTGAAGGCCTATAGAGAATGTAGATGACAGGCTCCTTCAAAACATCAAGAGTAAAAGGGTGGCAAACATGGCAATTAAAATGTGAATGCGGACCAGTAGCATGCTCCAAATAGAAAGGCCTCATATTATGGCATAGAACACAGAACACATTAGACCTAGGATCCATTTCCATAAAAGCGTAAGAACCATAAACAGCAAGGAGTACGATAAGAAAAAGTATGAGGAAAAGAGGAATCCTCCTATAAAGTAATACTCTATGAAGAACTGCTCTTAGAAAGTTCCTAAGTTTCATACCAACATCAGATATTATTCTAAACAACTCTCTCCCCCACTAAAAAAGTAAATTTACAAATTTATATTTGTAAATACATATGTAAATACATACTGTGTGGAGTTTGAGAACTAAATCTAGGTGGATGTAAGCTTTAACTTAAGAGCTTATTAAGTCTAAGCTTTTAGGGTCGCGAGCTATATTCTTAGAAAGTTTTTGAGGAAATCTAGGTGGTTATGGGGTTAAGGGTACTTGGGGATTATCACGGTGTTCCTGTAGTCTTCTAGTTTGAATGAGCTTTCGTTGAGCCTTGTTATCGTGTAGCCTTTTACTAGTTTTAGGAAGTCGTCTACTGGTTGTATTGGTAGTTTTAGGCCTGGTATCCTGTAGTGTATTGGCATTATGTTTATTGGTTTTAGTATCTCAACTAGGCTCCACGCCTCCTGCGGTCCTATTGTGTACCTGCCCCCCACCGGGGTTACTAGTAGGTGTAGTCCTTGGAGTTCTTTCAACACACTCTCCTCAGGTCTATCCCCTAGATCTCCTAGGTGTGCTATCCTATAGCCTTCAACCTCTAGGAGGTATACTGTGTTTAAACCCCTCTCAGCCCCCCTTGACTTGTCATGGTAGGTTTTGAAACCCCTAACTCTAACACCTCCTACCACAGTCTCACCGTAGAACATCTTTAGAACTCTAGAACCCTCCTTTGAAACCACGTGTACAGCATTATGGTCGAAGTGGTCGTGGGATACAAGTATGAGGTCTGCTCTAACACTAGGACTCTTAATCCCAAGACTAACACCATCATGGGGGTCGATTGCAATAGTTAAATCCCCACCTCTAACCTCAACACAGGCATGACCATGCCATCTAATTAAAACCATAGGGTTACACCAACATGAAAGTAGATAAGTCCAAACCTAAAATAATAGTGTGGGTTAAAGCAGTACACCGAGGCTTAGCAACTTTGAACACGGTAGATTGCATAGTTAGAAGTGCTAGGTGGGAGGATCTAATCCATATCATCTCCATAGAGAAACAGTCATTCCCACCAGAGGAGGTATTCCCATCGTGGATCTTCATTAACATCCTAAAGCTCGACCCAGAGCTCCTCATAGTAGTTGATTGCAAAGGCAGCGTTGAAGGCTACGCTATGGGAGTAGTAGAGGATGATGCTTGCCATCTAATATCAATAGCTGTAGCACCGAGTAGCAGAGGTAGAGGTCTGGGGAGAATGCTTCTAAAAAGCTTCGAGGGTATATGCAAGGATAGAGGGTTAGCAAAGGTGGTTTTAGAGGTTAAAGTTGATAACATAATAGCTTTAAACCTCTATAAGAGTGAGGGCTACAAGGTAGAAAGAATCCTACCCAGATATTATCCAGATGGATCTAATGCGTATAGAATGACCAAACGTATTTAACACCCTTTAAGTTCACATTCTATATTATAAAATATTGTTTGATTTGAAGTAAATATGGGCTTAGAATATTAGCTTATACTAATTAACTTTAGATTACAGGCTATAAATGGGTATCCTCTCATGATTAAATTCTATAAGATAATAGTAACACCATGTCCTTTAATGAGAGAGCTTCTATCATCCGGGGATTTAGTGGGGTATAGGGTTAATAGTGATGGTTCCCTCGATTTACTAGTTAAGGCACCTCGGAGTAAGCTGTCTAACTATAAACCATCCTATACTCATCACCTGGTAAGTAGTGGTGGTTTTTTGGAGATTAAGGGTAGACAGTGCATTCTAAGAGATGTTATCACTAGTGGTTTATACATTGTTGATGTTAAATCATATAATGGTAAGATCGTTGTAGTGGTTGCTGGTAAAAATAGCTTACTTAAACAGTTGAAGGTTTCAAAGGTAAGATCACTACCCCCCTGTATAGACTCCATTGAATCTCTTAGGCTAGATGAAGTTGTAGTTGATAGAAGGAGTTTAGGTATAGTTAAACTCCTTCTAGACATGGGATACTTCGAATACCCAAAACGCTCCACCTTACAAAATCTCTCTAGGAAACTCGGAATCTCCAAGTCAACCCTTGACTACCGTATTAGAGCTACACTACGGAAACTCCTTACTCATGTTATCAAACTTAGATCCTAGAGGTTACCCTATAGGAGCTCCTACAGGTGTGCTGAAGTAACTTCAACAAACCTATAGTTGTTCTAACCAGTCCTAAAACCTCCATGGTAGTGTTTGATGGCCTAACCATCAGCTAACCGTAACAAATAGGTTATTAAGAGCTACTTTGCATGCCAAGAGCCTTGGAGACCTGGCTTTAGCTATTAGAGAGTTCTACATATTATGTCATGGAACATGTTCGAATTATCTTGATAAGGGTTGTGGTCGGATTACCGGTGTAGTGAGGTGCGGTGCTGTGGAGGTTAAGGAGTTGAGCGTTTGGGATAGAATTATTGGTGGTCTCATAGACAGCCTTTGGTTCTGGTTGTTCCTCGCGCTAGTGATAATGTTTGTTTACGCTAGCTGGGCTCTAATAGAGACGGTGGTAATGCACACCCCCAGGGCACCTCCAACACCATTCTAGGGTGGTGGGTATGGTGCTTACACCTAGGAAGTTCGAGGAGTGGTATAAGCCTTTCACGTGGGAGGAGAGGGTTTGGTTTACAACAGCTATAATTATAGCATTGATCATGGCTATAACAACTATTGGGTGGGTTGTAGCCGGGGTTAAACCTGAGGTTCCAACTCATAGTATGGAGATGAGTGTTGAGGAAGCTAAGGCTAAAGCCCTGGAGTTCTCGGCTAAGTACAAGGGTAAGGTTGTCCCACCAGGCGAGGATGTATATCTTACAGCTGTTAGATTTGCATGGATACCTAATGAGATTACATTGAAGAAGGGTGAGGTGTACAGGTTTATAGTAAGTAGTGGTGATGTACTGCACGGATTTAGCCTCATAGGACCTGATGGTGTTGTAGTAAATCTAATGGTAATGCCTGGTATGGCCTACGTAGCCCACTTTAAGTTTGATAAACCTGGAGTCTACGAGATCAGGTGTAACGAGTACTGTGGCACAGGCCACTCATTCATGGTAGGAAAGATTGTTGTTGTTGAGGGGTGAGTGGCTTGGCGGAGCTCAGGATCAGGGAGGTTCCTGCAGGCTTCAGGGTTTGCCCTGTAACAGGGCTTCTATGCCACATACCCACACAGAACTTAATCTTAGCTAATGCTGTTATGGCGGTCCTCTCACTCCTCGTTGGCGGTATTGCAGCTCTCTTCGTAGCACTATCAAGGGCCCCCTTGTTCCTAGTGAAGGACCATGCAACATACTATATGTGGCTTACAGCACATGGCATGAACATGTTGATATTCTGGATACTATGGTTCGAGGTAGCACTCCTATACTTCGTCTCAACAGTACTACTAAATTCACCCCTCTTCAGTGTTAGACTTGGCTGGGTTGCTTTCGCCTTAATGCTCCTAGGCTGGCTATCCGTAAACTATAGTATATTCTCTGGGAAGGCTAGCGTTCTATTCACTGTATACCCGCCTATGACGGCTCACACAATACTATTCTACCTAGGCTACATTCTATTCGCTTTAGGAGTCCTCATAGCCATAGCCCTCTTCTTCGCTACAATATATAAGGCTAGGGTTGAGAGGAGGTTTGAGGGATCACTACCACTAGTAACCTTTGGAGCTGGTATAGCGGCTATAATAGGTTTCACTGTCGTAGCTCATGGAGCTATAGCCCTCGTATACAACATTTTATACCACTCCGGGTATATAGAGACTGTTAATGTAATGTTCTATAGGTGGTTTTTCTGGGGTTTAGGTCATAATGCTCAGTATGTTAATGTAACCGCTATGGTGGCTGTTTGGTACGCTCTTCTAGCGCTCGCAACAGGATTAGCTGTAGCTAGGTTTGTCAACGAGAAGTATGCTAAGATAGCTTTCGGTCTTTACGCTATATTCGTTGTACCAGGTATAGGACACCACATACTCGTAGATCCAGGCTTCAGCCTAGCATTTAAACAAGCTAGTGGTAGTGTTGGATCTCACTTCCTAAGCATCCCATCAATGCTACACGCCCTAGCACTCCTAGGAGGCTTAGAGGCTCTACTAAGAGCCTCAGGCCACACAGGGCTCTTTGGTTGGCTTACAAGAATACCATGGGGTAACCCTGGTATTGCAGGACTACTCTTATCAATGCTACTCTTCGGGCTTGGAGGGATAATAGCCCAGCCGCAGACAACACTACAGCCTAACCTAAACTACCACAATACAATGTGGGTTCCATCACACTTCCACTTCACAGTAGTAGGTGGTACAACCCTCGCCTTCATGACACTATCATACTATGTAATACCACTTCTAACGCTGAGAAAACTTTACAGCGTTAGCTTAGCAAGATTACAGATATACATAAGCTTCATAGGAATACTGGTAATGGCCTTGGCCATGGCATGGCTGGGATGGCTTGGAGCTCCTAGGAGAAGCCTTATACCAGAGGATCTCATGAGACCGGAGTGGTTTACACCAGCATGGATACTAGGGCTTGGTGCAGTATTATGGTTGGTAGGAGGAGCTCTATACATAGTAGTAGCGGTTCTAACACTAGTAGCTGGTAAGAGGACGGAGGCTAGGGAGGAGCTCGTTGAAGGTCTAGTAACAACATTCCATATAGTGGATGAGAAGCTAGCTAGTAAGAGGGGAGCCCTAATAATAGTGTTCGCACTACTCTTCATCATACTACTCTCGCTATACTTCATAAGCTTTATAAGGATAAGCCTGATGCCAGTAGAGGTGTGGTAGACTACTCTCCCAGGAATCTTCCCTACATTTTTCTTTTTAAAACTTTTAAATAATGGTCTACAACTGTTTTATAATAGTTTACAGCCTAGTATTCTTTAAAATTTTCGCTAAACATTAGAATATTTAAGCCTCCCCCTATTATATTATATAATTGGAGTAGATTTCTACTATTGTACTGTGTAGTCTATTCGATAACGTTTTAGGTGATGTGAGGTGATGTGCTTTGAGGATACTAGCTTTAGGGATGCTAGAGCTCATGTTAGGGGTGATCTGGGGGTTTGTATGGAGCCTCTACTCTTGGTCTCTCGTTGGTAGCGGTTTTGATGGTCTTAGCTATGGGGTCCTAGGGCTCTCCATGTCCCTGGCAACACTCCTAGGCTATGTGGCTTGTAGCCTAGCATACTACACAGGCTCCTACAGGTTTGTTATGCCTATTTCAGCCACCCTCATAGGTCTTAGTTATAATGTGCTTGCTAGAGGTGAGCTCCTAGAGCTAGCGCCCATCATGATAGGCTTTGCTCTAGGTGGCCACACGGTATCAACTATAAAGACTTCCAGCATGCTATCACAAGGTAACCCAAGGCTTGTAGCCTATGTCTACTCACTATCACTTCTAGGACTCTCACTAGGCTCTCTAGCAGTCATGCTAGGCTATACTGCGGACCCCGCTATAATGCTGGTATATAGCTTTGTAGCTGGCCTAATGTACCAGCTCATCCAAAGAGGGGGTGAGGCTGGTATTGTTAAACCTAGATTCAACCACGTTAGGCTTACCAGGGATTTAAGGTTCGTAGCGAGTTCAAGTTTGGCATTCATAGTTGTAGCTGCAACCCTAGGCCTAGCTGGAGGTCTTAGCTTCTACAACATGGACTACTACATGATAGTGGTGTTCGGTGTTAGCGAGAGGGAGATAGCATTCATGCTAGCAGTCTCAGGCCTACTAGCGGCAATCATATCCCTAGCCCCACTCGACCTCACGAGAGGTAACCTGTGGAGGGTACATGCGATACTGGTTCTAGCTCAAACACTACTCCTTTCAACCCTAATCCTAGCACAGTCCATAGGCTACGCTATAGCCGTCTACGCCATAAGAACGGTGATAGCAGTGTTAGCAGATGCAGTCTTCGACACAATTTATACTAGAACACCACCATTAAAGCTGGCTGATCTAAGGATACCACTAGTACTAACATCCTGGGAGCTCTCAAACGGTCTAGGAAAGCTGCTTGGAAGCATGATAATTTACATGAACCCTGTGATAGCTTTAATGATAGCAAGCATCACTATGTTCCTATATTCAACCACAATACTGATAGTGGAGAGGCTTCATGGAGTAAACAGGTTTAACAAGATTAGAACAAACACAACCTTCAGCGAAGACCCTAGAGTCACGTTAAACCTAGAGGTTCGAGGTTACCCTAAATCTAGGACACTCGACCAGGTAATACCTCCGCCTAGGTATAAAGTATAGTAACCACTATTAACCCTTACATCATCGGAAACTCGTGGAGAGAAGGGGATTAGGTTAAAGTGTAGAACACCTTATACTTAGAAATAAAAACTCCCACCCGCTCATAGGACTTTGAGTAGGTGATCTCTAGTGCTCTACGGGTACAATGGGAGGCTTGTCCTAGTAGATCTATCTGATAGGAGCTTTAAGGTCTTGGGTTTAGATGAGGGTTTAGCTAGACTCTACATTGGTGGTAAGGGTTTAGCTAATAAGATCCTCTACGATTATGGTATCTGGAACTACGACCCCCTCTCCCCAGAGAACCTCCTCGTATTCGCTTCAGGGCCTCTTGGCGGTACTAGGATTCCCATGGCTTCAAGAGCTTGGGCTGCCTTTAGATCCCCTTTGACGGGCATCCTTGGTGGTTCTAATCTGGGTGGTAGTCTTGCTGCTATCATGAAGTATGCTGGTGTCGATGCTCTCATAGTTAGAGGTGCCTCCAAGGAGCCTGTGTATCTTGTTGTTGAGGGTGGTAGTGTTGAGTTTAGGAGTGCATCACACCTATGGGGTCTTGATTCTATAGAGGCTGAGGAGATCCTACAAAGGGATCACGGTCGTGACGTAGCGGTCCTAACCATAGGGCCTGCTGGTGAGAACCTTGTGAGATTCGCATCTATAAACCATGATAGGTGGAGGCAGTTTGGTAGGACTGGTGGTGGTGCTGTTATGGGTAGTAAGAGGCTTAAAGCAATTGTATTCAAGCCTGTTAGGAGGGACGTAGAGGTTGCTAAGCCAGAGGAGCTGGGGGAGTACATTAGGAATCTGACCTTGAAGCTCCTACCAGATCCTACGACTAAGGCTTTAAGGGAGGGTGGGACTCCGAGGCTTGTTGAGATAGCTAATAGGATGGGCTTCTTCCCAAGCTATTACTGGAGTAAGGTTAGGGTTGATGGTTGGGAGAGGATTGAGTGGGGTTACATGAGGCAACACTACTTCGTTAAAGCAGGTGCATGCCTCTACTGTAGCGTTGCATGTCATAGGCTTGTTGAGAGCCGTAAGTTCAATGTGAGGGTTGACATAGAGTATGAGACTATATTCGCTCTAGGAGGCAACCTGGGAGTGGCGGATCCAGACTGGGTTATAGTCTTTAACGACCTAGCTGATAGGCTTGGGATGGATAGTATATCCTTGGGTAACGTTATAGGATTCGCTGTGGAGCTCTCAAGGAGGGGTCTCATAGACTACAAGATAGACTGGGGTGAGCCTGAGAAGGTTAGACAGCTCATAGTAGATATCGCGTATAGGAGGGGTCTAGGGGAGATCCTAGCTGAGGGTGTAGCTATAGCGTCAAAAGCTCTCGGAGCAGAACACCTAGCAGTACATGTTAAAGGCCTGGAGCCTGCAGCATACGATCCTAGGACGTTGAAGGGGATGGCCCTAGGCTACTCTATAGCTGGGAGGGGTGCAGACCACCTAGGTACAATGGCGTACGCAATAGACATAGCTGGAAGAGCTGGAGGTAGGTTTAGCCTTGAAAGGGAGAAGGTCTTAGCTGTGAGGGACTACGAGAACCTAGGAGCTCTAATGGACTCACTACTCCTATGCAAATTCGGAAGATACATATACAACTTCCAGAACATAGCAGAGATGCTAAGCCTTGTAACAGGGTACAACTACACACCAGAACAGGTGGTGGAGACAGCTGAGAGGATAGTAACACTAACAAGGCTCATAAACGTTAAAATGGGAGTGGATAGGAGCAAAGACCAGTTACCAAGGAAGCTCTACGAACCAGTAGAGTTCGAAGGCAAAGAGTATAAGCTAGCAAGAGAGGAGGTGGAAAAAGCACTAGATATGTACTACGAGCTAAGAGGATGGGATGAAAGAGGTATCCCCAAAGAGGAGAGGTTAAAGGAGTTAAGGATAGTAGAGTAAGAGCTTAAACCCCTGGAGTGTATACAGTAGAGGGGTGGCTGTGAAGAGGGCCGCATCGACTGAAAGGTGATGTGAGGCGGGCTTACCAGAGCCTCACATCCTACTCTAGGTGTCCCCCATGCCTGTAACAGCTAGTCTATATGAGAGGTTTAGGGGTGTCGGTAGGGAGCTCCTAGATCTACTCAGCCTGTACGACTCTCTCAGCGTCTCCGGTGCTGAGTGGATACCCGTTGAGGGCTCCTCTCCTGTGTCCGTTGCGGGTGCTGATAGTAGTAGGCAGTTTGAGGTTTACAGGGGTTTTATACTGTATGCTGTTCAGGGTTACGCTATGCTGGTTTCAAGGGAGGGTTTTGCTGGTAGTGTTGAAGATGCCAGTGTAGGTTATATTGAGGTCTCGGAGGTTTCCAGGGTTGGTGTTAAGGTTGCTAGGGATTCCCTTATATCCTCTATGGCTAAGACCCTGGAGGTATCCCTACTCCACAGGGTAGGCGGTGGAGGTGGCGTAGATCTACTGCTCTTCGACGGCTCCTACGAGAGCTTCCTAGGCCCAATACTAGTGTTCAAGGGGGAGCTCCGCAGGGCTAGCCCTAGGCTGACTGAGAGGATACAGGGGTTGTGGGAGCACAGGTTGAAGATGCTCAACGAGCTATACGGTAGGGTTAGGCTAGCTTTTATATCTAAGAGCTCTAGTAAGCTGAACCTCGTTAAACACGGTGGTGTAAGGGTTAAGCTTGGAAGCTCAGAGTACCAGGTACCAGACTTCATTGTGGTGAGGAGAGTCATATCAAATGTGAAACCTTTAAAACCGGGGTTCCTGTGGTACGAGAACCCATACATGGAGCTTAGGAGGGAGTGTGATGAGGTTAAACGTGTAGCTCCAAACCTTAGCTGCTGGTACACACTAACATACATACTACTACACCCAGCGGGGAAGGTCTACCAGTTAACAACACCAGGCAGGCTATCAAGAGAGGAGGTTGCAGAGCTCGTAAAACAGCTCAAGCACATATCACCAGACGGCTACCCATACCCACTCTCAGCAACACACCACTCCTCAAAGCTAACGAGGAGCGATTTCAAGAGTTTAGTAGCACTTATAACACCAGAACTTGAAACTGGGAGAGAGCAACTAGAACAGACACTCTAGGAGAACAACAAAACAATTCATGCAGAGAAGCCTAGTACATTTAAAACCTCCACTCAACCTAGGATATAGGGTGGTGAGGCTGGAATGGTATTCGGCCCCTTTAGCTCAACAGAGCTCCTAATAATACTATTCATAATACTCATACTCTTCGGAGCCTCAAGACTACCACAGCTAGCTAGAGCTCTAGGAGAGTCAATGAGAGAGTTCAGGAAGGCAGTAAGCGGAGAGTACGAGAAGGAGGAGAAAAAGGAGGAGCCAAAAACACAGGCGAAAAGCTAAAGGCCACCACACTACCAGCAGGCCTCCCACGAGATCCTCCTAGGTAACCCTCACCTCTAAACCATAGCCTCCCAGAATAGGAGCTCATAGTCTCGCAGAAGTGAAGTATATATACATGTTTTTAAATTTCATAGAAGGTTTGGAAGTAGGCAGGTGGACTTTAATGGTTACACGGATAAGCATTAGTCCTGGTAAGAGATGTGCTGATGAACCTGATAGATGTCATAATAGGTGGCATCCTGATATTAAGCCTGTTGTTGAGGTTGAGCCTGGTGAGATTGTTGAGGTTGAGACGAGGGATGCTCTTGATGGTCAGATTACTTCGAACCCCTCATTTGACGATGTTGTTAATGCTGATCTAAGCCTTGTACACCCTCTTACAGGCCCTATCTACGTTAGGGGGGCTAGGCCTGGTGATCTTCTTGTTGTTGAGGTTCTCGATATTATCCCCGATGAGTTTGGATTCTCGGTGATAATACCTGGTTTCGGGTTCCTTAGGGATCTCTACCCTAGACCTTATAAGGTTAGATGGAGTATAAGTGGTGGTTATGCAACCTCACCTGATTTACCTAACGTAAGGATACCTGGAGACTCGTTCTTCGGGGTTATAGGTGTTGCTCCTTCAAGACAGCTTATGGAGGTTATTAGGAGGAGGGAGGAGGATCTTAGAGTTAGAGGTGGGTTCGTGCTCCCACCTAATCCTAGGGGTGCTGTCCCAGCAGCTGAGCCTATAGCTAGTGAGGGTTTAAGAACTATACCGCCTAGAGAGAACGGAGGCAACCTCGATGTTAGGCATCTCAGTCCAGGCTCCAAGGTGTACTTCCCTGTGTTTGTCGAAGGAGCTCTATTCTCTCTCGGTGATGCTCACTTCGCTCAAGGTGATGGTGAGGTTTGCGGTACAGCTATAGAGATGAGGGCTAAAGCTAGACTTAGATTCTACGTAGTCAAGGAGGGGGCTAGGAGGTATAACATTAGATTCCCGATATTCAAACCCTCAGAGCAGTCCATAAGAAGGTTCACATGGTCTAAGACGATAGCCGTAACAGGGGTCGGGGTGCTAGATGAGAGGCAGGAGTCGGAGAACGCAACACTCTCAGCTAGACACGCTCTACTAAACCTCATAGAAATCCTAACAAAAGCAGGCTACACGAGGGAGCAAGCATACATAATAGCTAGTGTAGCAGTAGATCTAAGACTAAGCCAGCTAGTAGACGTACCGAACTTCACAGTATCAGCATTCCTACCACTAGACATATTCATTGAACCTCCACGCGAGCTCCTAGACCTAGCACTGTGAACCTGTAATCTCTACGACCACCAATCTTTTAACAACGTGGAGGTAGACATAGTTATAAGGTTATAAAGGACTCACTAGTGTCGGAAAGGTTATATTAGTGAAAGGTTATGGGGGTCGAGCACTCTGTTGTCATCAGAGTTTAGTCTAGGTAGGGTTGCAGTAGTTTTTCTTCATATCATCTAGGAGTACATCCGTTATAGCGTTAACCACCACTATCTCCTTAGGCTCGGCGATGGGGCCTAAGTGCTCCCTAACGAACCTTTTAATGGAATCCACGTCTACATATCCTTTTATCACTACTACTGGTGCTTGGAGTCTAATGTCGTCAGGGCACACTAGTACTATGGCCTCCTCTACTCCTCTAACGTCCATGATGGTCTTTTTAAGAGCTCCTGGGCTTAGCCTGTACCCGCTAGCTTTCATAACGTTATCCCTCCTACCTAGTACGAATACATAGTTATCTTGGGTCATTACAGCGTAATCTCCTGTTCTGTACACTCCATTAGACCATTTCGAGTAGAAGTCTTCTGGGGCCTCTAGTGGTAGAGCCGGCCATGGGGCCTTTAAGACTAGCTCTCCAAGAGATCCTCTCACCTGCTGACCACTATCATCTATGACGTCTAAGTGGAAGCCTGGTATTGGGGGTCCACAGGATCCCGGTATTATCGGTGGGAATGTGTAGTTCACCAGGTTACCTGTAATGAAGGTTCCTATCTCACTTTGAATGTACATGTTGACCACCGGTATCCTCCCTGTTAACTCCTCTGGGTTAGAGTCTACCACCGGTGTGTAACCAGTCCCCACTACCTTATAGGCCCACTCCCAAACGTTAACCTCTAGTGGCTCAGCTGTAACTAGTATAGCTCTAAGCGTGTCCATGTTATGCTTTCTAACCAGATCGTCACCCTGCCTTGAGAGTATTCTGAGAGCTCCACCTGTTGTAAGGAATAATGTTACAGCGTATCTCTCGATCACATCCCACCATCTATCCCACGAAGGCCAGTCAGGGCCACCCTCGTAGAGAACCACTGTAGAACCTACCATTAGGGGGCCGAATACCACATAGCTAACACCTGTAATCCAACCAGGCCAAACAGTGCAGAAGTAGGTATCATGTGGTCTAAGCCCCATCCACCTACTCGTAGCATACACCTGGACTAGGTAACCCCCGATAGCATGGGTTATAGGTTTAAAGTCGTCCAAGTAAGCAGAGTGTAGGCCGAAAAGCGGGTGATCGGAGGGAGCCTCGTAGTCCTCTACTAAACCCCCACTATAATGTAGGAGATCTGAGAACGTTAGCTCTATACCATTAGTTAAACCAATCCTCTCTATCACCACGATTACAGCCTTATGCTTAGCTAGCTCAAGAGCCTTCTGTAACATAGCATAGGAGTTGATAACTCTACCTCTCCTGAGGAACCCGTCAACAGATACAATTATCTTAGGCTTCCTAGCTTTAATCCTCTTAGCTAGCTCACCATACCCAAACCCTGTGAACACAGGCTCGAAGGGAGCTCCTAGCCTAACAGAAGCTAGCATGAGTGCAGTAGACTCTATCATTGGAGGTGTGTAGAGTATAATCCAGTCACTAGGTTTAACCCCAAGCTCCCTAAGAGCCGAGGATATCCTAACAACAATCTCATGAAGATCCTCGTAGCTAACAACCCTAACATCCCCATCCTCACCCTCCCATATCAATGCAGGCTTACTCCAAACCCAGCTACCTCTGTGACGACCTATCACATTATAATACGCGTTAATAACACCATTTACAAACCATCTTGCTCTAGGAGGCGTTCCACTAAAGGTGACATCCCACATCCTACCCCATTTAAGGTTTAAGGCTTGCCTCTCCCAGAATGAAACAGGATCTCTAATACTACTTGTATATACATTAGCGTATTCACGGAGACTTAAAGTCTTCCACTTCATACTAGGAGGTGTTACAAGCCTGTTACTATACACACGTTGAAACACCCACTCCATCAATACCTGTTACCTCCGTAAATCGATGATTTGAGTGTAGGGTTGAACCATGTCCCTAAACTTAAAGAAGGATCTTCTATCGGTGTAGTGCATGGGGATGGTTATAACAGGTCTTAGGCTTTTAACAGCTTCAACAGCCTCCTCAACATTCATAACCCCATCACCACCTATGGGGATAAATAGGACGCTTACGTTCTCCCTTAGGGCTAAAATCTCGTCCACTAAACTTGTATCACCCATATGGTACAATGTTACCCTATCATCAAATCTAACTATAAACCCCACGCCTAGCCCTCTAGGGTGGGTTATGGTTTCACCCGCTCCTCTCTCATAAGCATGTACAACGTTGATAACCATGTTATTAAACTTAAAGGTATCCCCTGGTTTAACTCTATAGCCTTTCATCGGTGATATGATTATTACCTTTTCACTCAACGTATCTACGATCCCATCTCCAGGGTAGTGCCTGGGGTGATGATGTGTATAGAGTAGGTGATCGCAGTTTAAAGAATCCAGGATATCAATGCAGACTACTTTAGATCCATGGTATATTCTAACACCCGCTATACCCTCAAGTCTCACCCTTACACCTTTGAATTGAAGGGAGCTCACAGGTCACACCGACTAGCATATCCTGGGTACTAGTTCTCCACGAGGCTCCTCTATAATCCTAAACCCACCCACCGGGGTTCTAGCGAGGACATAGCCCTTAAACCTCTCACTAGATCTAACCTCCCCTACCACCCTAGCATTCTCGAACCCAAGCTTCCACATGTACTCAAGCACTTCCTCTGCTATAGCAGGGTCGACTGAGAGTACAGCTACACCCTCACTAGCAAGGTATAATGGGTCGATTCCAAGCATCTCAGAGTATCTTTCAACACTATCCCTAATAGGGATCTTAGACTCCTCAAGGACTATAACAAGACCAGATGATTTAGCCCACTCGTTTAAAACCCCAGCTAAGCCACCTCTAGTCGGATCCCTGGAGGCATGGATACCTCCCTTATACCTCTCCATTAAAGCTATTATCCTTGATAATGGTTTAACATCACTTTTAAGAGCGCCAGAGCTTAACTCCTCAACCCTATCCCCTAGTCCCATCTGAAGTAGCATTATTACAGCTCCGTGATCGCCAACGTAATCACTAACGATTATCTTGTCCCCTGGTTTAACCTCATCAACTACCGGGTTCGATGTTCTGCCTAGGGCTACAGTTGTTATAACGATTCTGTCTATGTGACCTTTCGGCATTACCTTGAAATCCCCACCTATAAGAGCTACATCCTCCTCCCTTAGGATCTTGAGGAAATCCTCTACTATAATATTCAGATCGTCTAATGGGAAGCCCTCCTCAACAACTATGGAGTCGAGCATTGCTATAGGCCTCCCACCCATCATTATAACATCGTTAAGTGATCCTGCCGCAGCTAGACTACCTATACTACCACCGGGGAAGAATGGGGGGTTAACGGTATAGGAGTCTATGGAGATTACTAGGAACTCGTTACCTCCAATAGGTATTAAGGCACCATCGTCAAGTTTATCGATACCAACACCACCCTTAACCTTCTTAAGCTCATCTATAACACGTGCGAATATCAACTTTGAGAGGAGCTCTTGCATCTCAAAACCTCCAGATCCGTGAGCTAGAGTTACAACACTCAACCTCCACTACCTCCACGCTTTAGACTCTCAGCTAAGCTTAGTAGGTTGGTGTAGAACCTGTAAAGCTCCCCCCCTTCACCTCCGAAGATATCCTGTAGGAACCTAAGTTGCTCCATAACCCTCTCTGAGCTAAGCTTCGATATTATGACCCCAGCGTGTACCAAGACTATATCGCCTCTAGACACCCTCTCCTCACCTATCCCAACTATTGCATCCCTTAGTATGCCATCCCCGAAATCAACCTTAGCAAGCATGGACTCCTCGTTTACATCAACAACCACTGCTAGAGAACCCCAGCACACAGGGGAACACCTCCCATTGATGCTAAAACGCTCTCAAGATATTTATACCTTAACATCTAACCCCACATCTCTAGCTATCACATCTGCTAAACCTCCAGCACCAAACCTAGCCCATATAGCACATGTACCCTCTACTGATACCATGCAAGGACCTACGGGGTTTGAGGGAGTGCATTTCCTCATAAACAATGGGCATTGTAGTGGTTTAATCTTACCTATTATCACCTCCGCACACCTACATCCAAGTGGTAGATCGTACCTCCAAGTTCCCGGATCTAAATCTCTTATACCATACTCTCTAAACGCATCCATGGATTTATAGCTCTCCCTAACCCTAAGACCGCTCTTGGGTAGAAAGCCGATACCCCTCCACGCGTCATCCATGGTTTCAAACGCTCTATGTATTATACTTTGGGCTCTAAGATCTCCATGCCATGAGACAGCCCTCCTATACTCTATTGTAACCATCGCTTCACCCCTCGATAGCTGTCTTAGGATCTCAACTAAAGCTATGAGAACATCTATAGGCTCAAAACCGGCTACGACCACGGGTATCCCGTAGTTCTCAGCTACTGGAGCCCAAGCCTTAGCACCTGTAATCGTTGAGACATGACCTGGAGCTATAACCCCCATTATTGGTGGCTCTGTAGGCTTCTCCCTCAGGATATCTATGGAGTAGAACATTGCTGGTGGTGTTAATTTAACTAAGCTTAACAACTTGAGGTTGGGTGGTAGCAGTCTTTTGAGAATGGAGTGTGCGTAACCCGGAGCTACGGTCTCGAAGCCTATCCCCACAAAGATAGATTCACCTCCATGCTCCCCAGCGTCTTTTATAGCATCCATTATGCTAGTGACAACCTTCACCTTACCGCCAAGAGCTCTAGCATCTGCAAGCGACGTAGCACCCTTAACAGGCCTGATAGTCTTCAACCTGTAGACATCCCCGTAGGTGTATATTGTGAAGCCCTCTAAGGACATTTTAATCAACTCTTCTACGAAGTAGGAGGGGGTGACGCATACAGGGCATCCAGGGCCTGCAACTAACTCTATAGCCTCGGGTAGCAGGCTACGTATACCGTAGTGTGTTATAGTCCACTCATGTGTTCCACAGAAATCCATTACCTTGAATTTAAAATCTCCACCATAAACCTTGGTAACCTCAGCTATCAGCTCATTAATCTTCGTGACTAGAGCTCTAGCTAACTCTAGGTTACCTCTAAACATAGACTCAAGGATCTTAACCTGTTTTAGGAAATCAACGTTCAACCATTACCACCCCGTGTTCTAGCTATAAGGATTTGCCCTAAAGCAATACCACCATCTCCTACAGGTAGCTTACGGGGGAGCACTACTCTGAGATCCTCCTCCCCTAGCACCTCCCTCATACCCCTAACTATGTAGGTGTTAACAGCAGCTCCCCCCGTAGCTATAACGATCTGCCTTGTATTCCTCATACCCTTAATAGCTTTTAAAGCTATACTGGCTAGAGCTCTACCAAAGCCCTTTAACACAGTAACGGCTACATCCTCCCTTCTAAGCCCCTCCTCCACCCCCTTCATAGCCCACTCCAGCATGTCTATAGAATCTACCAGTAACCTCCCATCACCAGCCACTATCCTCGGTGTGAAACCCCTATCTACACCTTCATCCGCTAAAGCCTCAAGCCTCATAGGAGGCTCACCCTCATAAGTTCTAAGAGTGCAGGCACCTAGTAGGGCTGAGAAAGCATCGAGAACCCTACCTAAGCTTGTGACGAGAGCCCCTTTCTCCATCCTAGCTAATGTGTAGATCAACAGGGCCTCCCTGGTGCCATATGGTAGAGAGCTCAGTAGACCGAGTAGCCCTAGTACGTTTAGGAGCTCGCTCTCACTATAACCTGCTAAGGCTAGAAGGGCTATGAGCGGTTTCACAGGATATAATGCTGCTGAGTCTCCACCTGGGAGTATGAAGGGCCTAAGGCTTCCAACCCTTTGATAGGACTTGTACGTGGATACTAGCACCTCACCACCCCATATTCCACCATCATCACCGTAACCAGTCCCATCTATTGCTATAGCTACAGTTTTCTCATCTAATCCTATACTAAGCTCTCCCATTACCGATGCGGTGTGTGCGTGGTGGTGCTGGATCTCCACTAGTTTAGCGCCGTACTCCTCCGCTAACTCCCTAGCCAGCCTCCTGTTATGATAGAGGGGGTGTTTATCCATAGCTACAACCTCAGGTTTAACATTGTAGACCCTAGCTAGCCATAGGAGCTCCCTCCTCAAATCATCTAGTTGAGCTGGCTCATCTATATCACCTATGAACTGTGTTAGTACAACCTTATTCTCGAAGCTCACAGCTCCAGATGTTTGAAGTTCAGCACCAACAGCTAGAGCATCCCCTACATCCCAGCTAACCTCAATCCACTCAGGAGCGTACCCCCTACCTCTTCTTAGGAAGACAGGGTCTCCATCAGTGAACCTTACAACACTATCATCAACCCTATGCACTATATCCCTATCATGCTCTACTACATAGTCTACGATCCCCTGGAGCTCTGAGAATACACATTCAAGGTTTGTACACATGGGCTTCCCATGTGGGTTACCACTAGTCATTATCAGGAAGCCGTCCGGGATCCTGTTGAGTAAGAGTACTTGGAAGCCTGTGTATGGGAGCATGACGCCTATGGTTAAAAGTCCTGGTGCTACAAGCTTTGAAACCCTGGAACCCCTCTTTCTCGGCATTATAACTATCGGCCTCTGAGGAGATTCAAGGAGCTCCCTAGCCCCAGGAGGGGGATCTGCTATCTCTAGGACGACATTGAAATCCCTAGCCATTAAGGCGAAGGGCTGAGTAGGCCTCCTCTTCCTTGATCTAAGCTCGGCTACAACATCATCCCTTGAGGCAAGACATGCTATATGGTATCCTCCGACACCCTTAACAGCCACCATGTAGCCCTTCAAGATCCTACTAGCTATAAACTCTACGGGGTCCTCGGCGTTAACTCTAACACCTTGGATGGTGAAGATGTAAGTCCTAATACCACACTTAGGGCAACTAATACCCTGACCGTGGAACCTCCTAATGTTACCTGGATCAGAGTACTCCCTAGAGCATTCATCACATAACTTGAACTTACTCATTGCAGTATTAACCCTATCATAGGGGATATCATATAACATTGAGAACCTAGGACCACACCAAGCACAACTATTCCAAGGATACATGTAAAACCTACTCCTCATATCAAAAATCTCCCTTACACAATAGTCACATATGGCTATATCAGGTGGTATCATACTCCTAGACGAGGTCCTCCTTTCACTCTCCTTAATAATGAAATCACTAAAACCTAAGGGCTCCACCTCCTCCACCTTTATGGAGATGATCTTAGCCTGTGGCGGCTTATCCACGGGCATCCTGGCTAGGAACTCTCTTAGGTAACCCTCATCACCTTCAACATGTACTTCGACCTCGCTACCTCCAAGATTAACAACATACCCTTTAAGGTTTAGGCTCTTAGCTAACCTGTACACGAAAGGTCTAAAACCAACCCCTTGAACCACTCCCACAACTCGTATCCTATACGCTTTCAAGCTGTTTCACCCAGTTGATGAGAATATCCTTTAGTGAACCCCATTTCATTACATTCATCCTCTCCTGCTCCTCTAGAGCTAAGTCAACTCTACCAGTACACATGTTCACCCATATACCTATAACATCGTTAACTCCAATAGCGTAATCACATGTCTCAGCAAGCTCCATGACATTCAAACCCTTCTCACTAATGTGAATAAACCATCTAGGGATATCGTTAGGAGCTCTTAGCTTACCGCGGTTGGCCAACCTTAACACCCATAGATCGGCTTCATAGGCACTTAGAACTCCGTTAGCTAAAACCTTTACCAACTCTATGTAGTCTACAGTTATAACGTCTTGATCATCATCTCTTTTTATAAAACCTATGGGAGTGTAGTAGGAGGAGCCTATCTCGGCCACCCCTATACTATTAATGCTCCTAGTAGTAGGATCTAGTAGAGGTGTTATGCTATAGATTAAGAAGCCCCTTCTACTTTTAATGGAGACTAAGGAGTTGCTAGTGTCTACTGAGAATGTAATTGGGATACCAAACTTGACGAGATCCAGTAATGCTGTAGTAACCCACTGTAAGTAGGTGTTACTCATTAAAGACACCTAGTTAATAGAGCAACTAGAAGGGAGGAGAGGGGAAAAAGATTTAGGGGATAGGCTTTGTTTAAATTGGACATTCAACCTGCCTTAGTATCCTTTCCACATCTTTAACTATCCTATTCCCTTCTATGAATTGAACATGAACAGCGCATGGTAGGCATGGATCAAAGCTCCTTATAGCTCTAACGAAGTCTAAGCCCTGCCACTCTTTGGGCTCTATCTCCTCTGTAACCCAGCTATTAGCTACACTTTGCTCAAAAGACCCTAATCCCCATTTATCTTGTGGTGAAACATTTACTGTTGTTGGAGCATGTATTTGTATGTTTAACGTTCTACCACCTTTCTGGACTATCCAGTGTCTTACAGCTCCTCTTGGGGCTTCTGTGAATCCTACTCCTCTCGTTATTCTACCCGGTGCTCTCCAGGGTCTTGATGCTTTAACTTTACCAGCTCTAACTAGCTCTAGAGCTTTAAGAACGTTAACCCAGCTAGCGTGGATAGATACAAGGACCTTGAAGGCCCTAGCCCATAGCCTGTAGATTGTAGTACTCTTCAGTGGAACCCTCCACTCGAATGTCATCTCATCGCATACAGCTGGTGGTAGCTCGTCTGTACAAGCTCTTGGTAGTGTTACCTTTAACACACCATTACCGGGGCCGAAGTCGCTTGGTTGTAGTGCTGTTGCTAGTAGGTTTGCGTAGGGTCCTACCTCAACGGGCACTATTTTCCCGTTCTTCCAGACTATCCTGACATGAGCATCCCACGTATACTTACCAGCCCAGTCCCGGACACCTGGTTTCGGTATAGTCACCTTATTCCATGGATGGTATGCTGGGTCGTAGTGACCCCATAGGAGCTTGCTGCCAAGCGGGTCGCTCTCAGTGTACCACTCTAACTTTCTAACCTTATCAGCCCAATCCTCGTAGAAGGATCTCTCAACATGCTCCATAGTGCTCACACTTATATCAGTATACTTGTTTGTTACAAGCTCACCATCTATTATGAGACCTGGCTTCGTAACCCTCTTCTTCATAGGCTCATCTATACCCTTATATACATCCTCCCAGTCTACGTGATCTCCTATAGCTGAGTAGCCTTCAGGATCATCGAATAAACCTACACTCATAGCCCGTGGAGGGCTGTATGTTAGACCGTTATCAGCATACCCTATGGACTCGTAGAACCTTAGAAGATCCTCCCATACTAGGTAGAAGTACTTAGCCCAAGCTGTTAATCTAACAAGTCTATATGTGTACCCTAGGATTAGTGATTCAGCGTCACTAAGATCGGTTCCAATACCTCCAGGTATTATCGTTGGTGGGTGTGAGTGTCTACCGTATATTAGCACGCCAGCTTCCCTAGCATACCTCTGGAAATGTACTGCTAGCTGCCACATCCTACCCTCTATGGGGTTGAAAGCCTTCATTATATCAGCTATCGTTGTAAACCCATGGATACCTCTATGCTCTGCGTAAGTCCTCTTAGCCTCCTCGTAGACTTTTGGTGTAAGCTTAGATACTATAGCTTCACTATAATCAACACCCTGGAGTAACGTTAGTACTGTAGGGTGATCGTATATATGATCAGTCATGGCGAAAGCTAGGTTCCTAAGAGCAACACCCATAGGCTCTGGGGTCACACCATAAGCCATATCAACGGCTATAACATCAGCGTTAGCATGACTAGCACCACAAACACCGCAAAGCCTACTAGTAATATGTGGTAGATCCTCGGGAGGCCTACCCATACAGAAGACCTCAAACCCTCTAAACATTGTTACAAAAGCTCTCACAGTAGCCGGATCAGGCCTTCTAGCATTCACATCAACAACAACCCTAACTCCCAGGTGACCTGCAATCCTCGTTATAGGATCTATAACCATCTCAACCCTACTCACACCCTACCACCCCTCACGAGCTCCTCGTACCATTCTGGGTGATCTTCCTTAATCCTCTTTAATGGCATTCTACCATGTATGAATACCATGTTTATTGGGAAGTATGTTGGTCTGAAGTGTGTGTATGTTATGTGTACTAGTAGTATGAATACTACTGCTAGTATAGCCTCCTTACAATGCATAATCCATAGG
>Ga0079992_126072_pt1 | contig 23596 bp, 33 predicted proteins | sample FaiFalFF_MnMetaG_3_FD_69197 | JGI IMG/M metagenome (GOLD analysis project Ga0079992, IMG submission 69197) | Freshwater microbial communities from Yellowstone National Park, Wyoming, USA - Fairy Falls B (FF_Mn_B) MetaG (SPADES assembly) (version 2) | ecosystem: Environmental > Aquatic >... | reverse complement strand
CGGCCTGTGGTCTGTGCCATGGATAGTGTTGCCGTTGCTGTGGTTCATTGCCCTGAACATATTCATCTTCGGCACAACGATATATCCGAAAGTTTAAATATTTGACCTAATAATTATTTTTTTGATGGGCTGGTATCCTGGAAAGCTATTACGTGGAATAACGGGTCGAACAAGTTTACAAGAATTAAAACCAGAAGATATTGTTCTACTTATTTATGGTGTAGCTTGTAGGAATGCTTTACGTTCTATCGACCTTATGCTTACCAATATACCGGCAGAATATCGGTATAGAAGAGGACAACCTCTCCCAGATCGTGTTTATAGTCTTTACCGTAAGATTAGTGACAATATTTTTAATATGGAATACGATTTCGATAAGATGATTTATGAGCTTAAAGGAATGTATCCCCCTACTCTTATTTCTAAGATTGAGCAAGAACTAGACAGATTTAAAGACGACGTATTTAATAAAATTAACGAAGCCCTTTTCGATATTGCAAGAGAAGAAATAAAAGAAATAAAAAAGTTGTTAGGGATGACAACCTAATGAGTTTCATCGACACGCTTAGGAATAGGCGGACCATTATTCTGCGGAAGCCCCTACTGACTCACTTCCAGCTCTACGTCGGGTGGCCGGTTAGGGAGTATGTTGACTCAGAAGTGGAGGAGATAGAAAGGAGGAAGAGGGCTGAATGGTCCTCCCAGGGTGTACAAGAACACTTCATAAATTGGGCTCTCGAAATGGCTAGGGAGTGGGCTGAAAGCATTACAAACTTCCACCTGCGGACGTTAAAGGATGTCGTGCCGGAATACGAGCTTAAGAGGATAAGTCGGGAGCTGATCCTAAAGCTGTATAGGCAAGGCCTCGACGGGGTTGCAAAAAAATGGTTGGAGGTTATGACCGGAAAGTCTCTGCGCTAGCCACCACGCATCTTACTTGCATAACGAGTTTTCATTTTTGCTGGGTCGGGTTTTCTGTAATGTGCCTTTTCAACTTTTTTCTTGTATTTGTTGGCAATCCTCGGGTTTAGACCAGTTATCCCGGTATAGTTTGGGATGAAGGATGACTTCTGCGCCTCCCATTCCGAAGCCGCCGCATCCCAGTCAACTGCGTCTATTGCCTCGTTGTATTTTGAAATCATTTCTTCTACTGTTCTTGCCATTTTACCTCGGATAAATAACCGTTGGACGGTATTTAAGAGTTGCTATTTATGCAGAAAAGAATTTGGAGGGGGAGGGGGACTATTTGTGGCTACGGATGTGTATCGCTATAAGCTCGTATAGGCCGTCCTTGGTGGCCGACGTCAGGACTACGCCGTCGATGGGGCACCTGTAGGTATAGACGCCCCTCGTCCTGTCATACATTACCTGTAGCTCTGGCTCGGCCCAGGGGTGGAGCCTTATAAGCCTTATGTTGACCTTTATGCCGGTCAGGGCGCCCCTGACCTCGCGCGGCCTGGATAGGGGGCTGTAGTACGCGACGGCGTACAGCTTTCCGAGGTCCTCTATGAAGCCCTTTATACCGGTCGGCGGGCCGCCGACGGCCATGGTGGCTTTCCTGGGCTCTCCCACCACTATCGGGTACCACCTCGGTCCCCTGACGCTTAGCCCATGTGATAGGGCCACCTTCTTCATGTGAAGCACCTCCTTCACGAAGTCCTGCGGCCTCACGGCTATGGCTTCGGCAGTAACTATGGCCCAGTCCTTCAGGGCGGGCTCGACCGTGCGCCTGAACTCGACCTCGACCAGGCCCCTAGCCATCTTCTCGGCGATCTCCGGCTCCTCTATCCCCGGGGTTATCCCGAGGGTCCTGTATATGTCTGCGAGGACCCTTCCGACGTCCTCGGGCGCCGCTCCCTGGATCCTGCTGATCATGTCCATCAGGGCCTTGATGCCGCCCTTCCCGCCGACTATTAGGAGGTTTGCGGTGTATTTGCCGACGAGGACGCCGTAGCGCGGCCTTGTCCCGTATACTGTGAGGGCCTGGGTCTTCGCAAGCCTCTCGACGAACCTGGCCGTGTCGAGGACGTCGTCATAGTCTAGGCCGCCGACCCGGACGGTTAGTGCGCGCCGCTCGACTATGCTCAAGACCGGTTAGACACCTGCCTCGAAAAATAAATATTTTAAAGCGTCTTAAGCTCCTCGGGTATGTCTTCAGGGTCGTCCCTCGACATCCTCCACCTCTCCACGCGCCTCCTCACCGTCTCGGGCAGTATACCCCTCTTGCCTTCGCCTCGCCCATAAGCGACCTCATACGCCCTTATCCGCGCCGGGGTCGCCTGGTATAGCCCGCAGATACCGCCCGGGCTTATAACTCCGGGGTCTGGGCTTCCCTTCTCGCTTACGAGGACGCAGTGGGGGAATGGCTTGTTGAGTGGGGGCTGGTTAGGGTAGCTGTACCAGATGCAGTTCTGGCACGCGGCTGCCGTGGCGCTCTTCTTGACGAAGTATGCCTGGACCTTCGTGAACTGTGGCTTAGCAGCCTCCTCGGAGCGCCACCTCCTTATCATGGGCCTCTCGATCAGGCTGAAATACTTCTTGTTGAGCCATTCGCGGAGCGCCGGTATCCTTGGCTGCTCTCTGCCCCCGTAGGCCATTATGCCATCACGTATTCTTCAGATGCCATGGTAGTGTCTGGTGCGCGCCACCTAACCCACTTCAACCTTTCCCACTTCATAATCGGTAACCGTTTCCCACAATGGCAACACACACCTTCGTGGAGGCAGTGGTTTCCCGTCGGAGATCCGGGACACGGCGCGAATGGCCCATGCCTTATGTCGCTCATACCCTGCCAAAAAAAGTTGGCCGATAAATATTTATCGTTTGCGGAGGTTCTCAACTATCCTGTCCACGTCCTCCCTCGTCTTGGCGATTCTGGCGATGTTTCTGGCTGCCCTGACGTCCCTCGTGTATAGCTCGTTGAGCGTCTTCTCGGCTATGTATTGGGCGAGGGGCGGGCTTACGCCCTCCCTCTCTACAAGGACCTTCACGGCGACCTCTAGGAACTCCTCCGGCGTGTATTCCCTGAACCTGAGTATGAATGGCCTGAACCTGCTCAGTATCTCGGGGGGCAGCGTGTCGTCCCTGTTTGCTCCGGCGAAGACCCACGTCTTGAACTGCCGAACCCTCCTCCTGCGGTACTTGGTCTCCGAGAGTATGCCGGTCTCCATCAGGCTCAGGAGGCACGATATGTTCTCGTAGTCGGACACCTTCTCTATCTCGTCTATGCACAGGTATCTTGGCGACTTGGTGAACATCAGGTCGTAGAGGCCGGCCTTCGTCAGGCTCGACCCGAGGATGTACTCGGCGCCAGGAAGCCTCGACAGCTCCATAAGGAAAAGACTCTTAGCCGTTGCGACGCTTCCAACTAGGAGTATGTGGACTGGCTTCTCGCTGTTCAGGGCCCTCATCAGTATCTCCTTCTTGTCGTCGTGCAGGTGTATTACTGAGAAGAGGTCGCCCGGTATCTCAGCGGCCTCCTCTACGGGCTGGTAGCTGTTAATCTCTGCGAGGGCCCTCTCCACCGCGTCCCTGTCGGCGAGGACGTAGTGGGTGGACTTGTTGGACTTGTAGACGATCCTGAGTATCCCGGAAGCGACGAGCCTGTTGAGGACCCTCGGGTCTCCCTGGACCTCGTACCACTCCCACGACCAGGGAGGTATCCCCTTGCCGTCCCAGGGCTCGTTCGCCTTCGACTTCTCGTAGGCCAGTATCCTCTCGAAAAGCTCTACAAGCTCCGGCTCGTCGTACAGTATGCTGGCTATCTTGCTCTCCAAGCTGTGGATAGTATTGTCCGGGGACATTTTTAAGAGTTATTCCAAGGGGTCGTCTCGCCCCCTCAATATCTCGTCCCAAACGATCCTTCTACCGCTCCTGGCGGCCTCCTGCTCTAGGACGCTCCTCAGAGCTGACTCTAGCTGCTTGACTATCGACCCGGCGTCCGGGACCGAGTCGCAGTCTATCAGCACGGCGTAGAAGAAGGCTTGGTAGGTCTTCCCCCCATGCTTTATTGGGAACGCGGCTAGTAGGTCCTTGGCTGCCGCCCTGTCACCTGGGTTGGCTACTGCGAAGCTGTCGGCCACCGCTCGGGCAAACTTGTCCCATACTTCCCTGCTTATCATGACCCTGCCTCAGAAAAAGGTTAAATAAGGTTTTCGCAGGTGGTCGCTGTATGAGGCGCCTAGTTGATAGGAAGCTTCTCGCAAAGGCTGTCGGATACAGGCTGTTTGTCGCGCTGTTCGACCTGGCTGTTGTCTCGGTCTCTTTCCAACTGTCGGGCAACATAGTTACCAGCATAGTGGTCCTGAACCTGCTTAAATTAGCGGGGTACTATGTGTGGGATGTGCTGTGGCTGAAGCCGGAGTTCAGGACAAGGCTAAGGATAATCGACCGGGTGCTCAGGCTACTGAAGGCGAGGAACGGGTAGCTCGCTCCTCATACATGTTCTCTATTTAAAAGTGCTCGCTTCATGCCTATGTTCCCTAATTTAAAGTGCTCGCTCTGCAAAAGTGTTTCTCTCTTTGCTTGTGCTCGCTCGTCCCTGCTTGTTCCCTTGGCAGTTATGCTCACTCACTCGTTATGATCCCTTGACTTTTATGCTCGCTTTTTTCTCGTGTTCTCTATTCGTGGGTGCTCACTGTATCTGTTTGTTCTCTGTCAGGGTGTGCTCGCTTGGCGTTAATGTTCTCTTGACGTATTCGCTTTATTCTGTAGTTCTCTATCCGCTTATGCTCACTCATCAGGCGTGTTCTCTGTGAGGAGGTGCTCGCTCATACTGGGTGTTCGCTCTGACAGCCTGCTCGCCTTATGATCTTTGTTCCCTCGAGAGTTGTGCTCGATTTATACTTGTGTTCTCTGCCCTTAAATGCTCGCTAACTTCTCGTGTTCTCTCCTGTAATCTGCTCTCTCTGCACCCGCGTTCCCTAATGTCTATGCTCGCTTTTTCAATGTGTTCGTTAACGTTAATTGCTCACTCATTTTTTATGTTCCCTAGCGGAACGTGCTCGCTTATTATCCGTGTTCCCTCTTAACCTATGCTCCGCCATTGTTATATATTCCTTGGGTTGAGGTGCTCGCCTCCTTTTCCATGTTCCCTTGACTGAAGTGCTCGCCTCTTCTCCTCATGTTCACTTAACATATATACTCGCTTCACGGATGTGTTCCCTTCCATTCAGGGTTCGCTCGCTTTTAGTGTTCGCTCCGGAAAAGTGCTCGCTTTATAAGCTTGTTCTCTTCCCACAAGTGCTCGCTAGCTAAAAGTGTTCTCTCTATCGGTGCTTGCTTCTTCCTCGTGTTCGCTTTTTGAAAGTGCTCGCTCGCAGTCTGTGTTCCCTTCAACAGTCTGCTTGCTAGCCCAGTACTTTTCCATTCCTCAAGGCTTCAAGTATCTGCTCGTCTGGCGTCTGGTCGGGCCTGCTCTTCGGCGGTATGTGCATCCGGTGGCGCGGAACCTCGTAACCCTCGGCCTCCCTCATTATCTGCTGGGCGTGGCTCACTAGCAGGGCTGCAAGCCAATATATCGCCTTTCTATGCGCACCCGTAACTCCCTTGCTGGTGTAGTACTCTTTCTTTGCATCGAAAAGTGGCCGGTAGTAGCTGTCGCGGCCCATGACGACGCGCTCCGCCGTAAAGTAGCCGACTCCCTTGAGTCTCGGCTTGAAGGAGGACTTGGTGCCGCTCCTCAGCTTGCCCTCTGGAGTGAATCCCCAGTACTTCTTGGCCTTGCCGCCGGTGGTCGCCTCATGCGGGTCTATGAATCCGAGGAACAGTAGCGCCGATGACTCGCCCAGGGAGCCGCCGCGACCGGCAGATATAACGTCGCACCAACGGTATATCGGGTGCCGCGAGATTAGGTCCTTAACCCTCTCGGCGATCCTCTTCTTCTCCGTCATGGCCTCCTTCTCCATCTCGACCACGATTGGCGGCGCCGATGGGTGTCTTGCCATAGCGTCTAGGAGGACCCGCAGCTTCGTCGCGTTTAGGTACGCGCTCGCAAGTATCCGCAGCCCGGTATGTGTCATTCCTGGGACATATCCGTTGAGTCTGCACGCCTCGTCATATCCGTACGCCACGTAGCTCCTCGACCCGCCCTTCACGATCTGCATAACTACCCTGGAGTAGAGGCCGGTCGTGTCGGTGTATTTCTTGCACGCCGCTATGGCCTCCTCGATGTCTGTAAAGACTCCTAAAACCTGTTTAGACATTTTCTCACCCCTGCCTCAAAATACGTATCTTTTATATAAACTTTCTCTTGGCGCGCTTCACGGCCTGCTTGTACCAGTCGTAGCCCGATACGTCGGACGGTATGGTTATCAGCGGCTTGAGGGGGCAGCGGGTCCTGTCGCAATATACTATGGCGAGGCTTGAGCAGCCGTATACGTAGCCCTTCTTCAGGACGCTGTTGAAGCAGCTTCTCAGCTCGCGCTCGGGGAGAGGCGGGTCGTTAACCTCGTTCCAGGCCAGGAGGTATCTCCACGCCTTCTCGGGGCTGTATCTCCGCAGGTTCAGGTAGAAGCTCGCCATCCTCATAGCAGCCTCGTTCCTGAATCCCTCCCTGACTCCCTCGGCGAGCTTCTGTATGCATGGCATGGGCTTGCCCCTGTATGGCTTTCCGCGGGACACGAAGCTCTCGACGTAGTGTATCTCCTCCTTGAAGGACACCTGGTCGGACCCGGACTTCTTGAGTATCCTCAGAAGCTCGTACCTTATGTCCTCGGTAATTGTGGCCGGCGTCATGGTGCTTGATATTATGGTATAGCTCTTCGGGTCGCCACCCGACTTTGGGACACATCTGCTTGGGGGCGCCAGCACGTATCTGCCGTCCCCCCTGACCTCCGCGATCACCTCGCCCGACTGCATCAGGTTGAAGCTCGGCGTCGGGCCCTTGGTGAAGAAGTATATGTGGTATCCTCCCGATGGTGTCTCGACGACCAGGGTGCCGTTCTTGAGCTTCTCAAGCTTCAGGACGGAGAGGAGCCTGTCGCTCCTGTAGGCGTCTATGTCTATGACGACGAGTCCGGAGCTGGCGTATCCGCAGACGACGGCTAGGTTGTACCCCGAGTCCCACAGCCTCCTCCACTCGGCTATCTCCTCCCGCGTCGGCCTCTCGGTCTGATACTTCTTCCACTCTACGGCGGCCCGCTTGCTCAGCGGTAGTATGGGGATGACCGTGAACCCGATGTCAAGGTAGTGCGAGATAAGGTCGGTCAAGGCTCCTGCCTAAAAAAACTATACCACCTTACGGATAACGTCAAACCTCTTTGGATCACCTTTAATCAGACCTATGACGTGGTAGGCGAAGTTCAGAGTCACTGTAACGAAGCTTAGTACTGCTGAACGGATTCCGTGCTTCAGACCCATCACACTCCCCACACAATATCCTCTGAACCCGAACCATAACGCCAGCGATATGTATGAAAGTACTACAAAGTGGAATGGTAGGCTTATCAACCCGAGTGGCACCAATATCGCTGATGCTGTCGCGCCAGAATACACCAACAGACCGGCCGACTCAGCTATGGCTATCGTAACAAGCGATGACGCCGGGAGCATTCGATTCTTTATGAGACGTATGTGGCCCCAAAGCCATCTTCGGCGCTGCGTAACCATCTCCCTCGCCGTGAGCGGGGGCGATATATATATCCGGTGCTTGGATGCGAACAGCTTGAAGCCTCGTTTAGCGTTATGGAGTATGTATTGGTCCTCTGCAAGGCCGTGTGCAGTCTTGTGGAGGTAGAACATGTCCTCCGAGCTGATGAGCTTGCTGCGCGGCGGCTCGTAACTTATCATTCTATCCGCGCGCGATGAGATGACCATTCCTTCGCCATGACCCCAGACCGGATGTCCTATGTTGGTGAAGAATAGGCACGTCATACCACAAGCTACGGGTCTCTCATAGTCGGGCACAAGGTGGCCGAGCGGTCTTGGTGTTATGGTACCTATCATGATGTCTGCATCGACCTCTATAGCCTCAAGCATAAACTCTTTTGACGGTACAGAATCGTCATCGCTCTGCACCACTATGTAGTCGTCGTCAAGCTCTCCACGACTATACATATCGAGTCTGACTCGTCTGGCGTACTCCAAGCTTCTGCTCTTGAATGTGCATGACGTCTCAAAAGATTCTGGCACTACCACTAGTACGTCGCAGTCAAACTTCATGTCTAATCTATAGTACTTCTGGTCGATCAGTACCCATGTCTCTAGTGGGACTGGGAGGTTGTATGAACGCACGATCTGTATTATCTTGTTGCATGTTTCGACATTCCCTATCGTCGGTATCTGAAATATCACCTTGGATACCCTCTTCCTTCTCCCAAGCTTTTTCTTCTTAACCATATATGCCAGTCTCCCCGCAGCCGTCATGGTGCTGTATATGAACGGCGTCGCCCAGAAAGCAAAGACAACTGTCTCGAACATTTTCCCTGCCTAAAAAAGGTTCAAGGTATATGCTTGATCGTCATCCCGACCCAGCGAAACATTATTGTGTTTCCGCATCTGGGGCACCTCCACGTCTGGCCATCGGTAAATGTCTTGGATCCTTCTGTGAATCCGCAGGAGCAACGTATCTCGCTGACCCCGCAGCTCTTATATTCTTCCCACACCTTCGTCACGGATACCTTTCTTCCACGCGTGGTGTGCCTCCTTGGCTTCAAGTCCCTGCCTCGAAAAAATATGGTGGTTTAGTCTGCATCCTCTATCCCGGCCCTAGTTATCTTGAAGTTGACGGTGGCCGAGGGGTGCTCTGGGCTGTCAACAATCGTCGCCTCCCACTTGTTCATCCCGACCTTGTCCAGGTACAGTATGAGGGTGCTTCCGTGCTCAAGCATCGAGCCGCCGTACATCTTCCTGACATGGCCCGAGGTCCTGACCCTCGTCTCTATCTGGCCCTCAAGGTCAGGTATCCCCATGACCTGGCTCGTCAGCACTATTGCGGCGCCCATGTCGGCTGCTATCAGCTCCAGCAGCCCTATGTGGCGGCCCATCTCCTCGCCCCTCAGCGGTAAGGACTCGCGGCCAGTGAATGCTGCCCTGAAGCGCGCGGCGAAGCTGTCCACGACCATTATTGAGAGGTTCTCGCCGCTGTCCTTGACCTTCTTGTATACGGCCTCGTAGGCTAGTAGCTGTTGCTGTGGGGACGCTATCCTGTCGGCTGGGACAACGTATATGTCGCCCAGCGATACGTCTATCCCCCTGCTCGACGCTATCTCCCTTATCCTGCCGGGGCTGAATGTGCCGGGCTCGGTCTCTATCCACGCGGCCTTTCCGCCCAGGAGAGCCATTGCGTTCACCAGCAGGGTCTTAGCCATCTGCGTCTTGCCGCTTCCGTAGGGGCCTGTTAGGGTGGTTATGGCGCGCGTCGGGACACCGCCCTTAAGGGCCTCGTCAAGCCTCCTGCACCCGGTAGGTATCTTCGTCACGTTCTCGCTGAGCCAGGAGTCGAACTCGTCTGCCGTCTTGATTACAAGCTCCTTAGAGAAGAGCAGTTGTTTGGCGCTGCTTATTATCTGGCGCGCTTTCAGGACGCTTACGCCGAGTATCTTCGCGACCGTTGCTGGCTGGGACGCCGCCAGCTCCTCGACGCTCGTGATGCCGTACTCCCGCAACTTGGCCTCGGACTTCTCCCCCACTCCCTCGACGTCCCGGAGGCTCATCTACCTCACCTTCCGCAGCACTATGGTTTTCTTGCGTATCGAGATCTCAACGTAGTCGCCCTCCGATATTTCGGCCTGCTCCGCCAGGGTCTTCGGCAGATTCACGTATAGCGACGACGGGTGGCTTGAATCACCCATCTTTTTATGCACGGCTATAACCTTTCTAACCCACTTCATGGACCATCTCCCTGCCTGAAAAAATAGCCTCAACTGCCCTGATGTGCTTGCATCGTCTAGCCCTTGTAGCGAAGTGGACGCATGTGCAGACGAAGCTCCTGGTCCTGCTGTTCCAGAACACGGTGTATGTGTTCCCGCTGTCGCTATCGACTAGCCATACCGTCGGAACTATCTGCCTAACCCTCACCGCCTCTCCCTCGCGACGCTGCGGGGGCATATAAACTCGTATTGGCACAGCTTGCACTCCCAATCATATAGTGGCGCAGTCTCTCCCGTGAGGGTGTTCCTCACCATCCTTGCAAGCTCGTCGTCGCTTATGGGGCTTACCTCGACGGACTTTATGCCCTCCGGGCTTATCTGCAACAGCTCACCCTTCTGGAGGCCGGCTAGGTTGAGGTATATCGCGAGCTGCTTTATGTGGTGGTCGTGCGGCGTGTTGTAAAGGCCCGTCAGATACTTGATCTCTATTGCTCCGTGACCGGAGCTGTATGCGTCTATCGAGCCGGCCACAACTACTCTCCGCCCATCGACCTCTATGGTCTTCTCGACGTTCCTCGACTCTAGGTCTATCTCGGACGACAGGTGGAGCTTTGCGGCGTCCTCTATCATCTGGCCGACTATGAACCTCGGGTTGTAGAGCGAGGCCTCGTCGATTGCCCTGTACCTTTCGGAGTAGGTCCTCTTGAGGGGGCACTGCACAAGCTCGTGGACGAAGACGACCTCGGATCTATACTTGTTTAGCAGCTCGCGCCTCCTAGCCTCCCTCTCAGCCCTGTAGCGCTCCACCATCTGGCTCAGAACTATTCGGAAGAGGGTCTCGGCGATCATTTCCTCAGCCTGACCCCCTTGCCGTCAGCCGTTACCTCCAGCACGTCTGGGAACTTTTCCGGAAGCTTCTTAAGCTCCGAGGGCTGCATGAATATGCCCTTGGCCTCCAGGTGCTTCTGGAGCATCTTCCACGAGAGCGGCGCAACATATATCGTCGCCAGGGTCTTCAGGTACTTTCTGATCTTCTCGTCCTCCTCGCTTGGGGGTGCCTCCTCTATCTCCTCAACCTCCTCCGCTGTCTCGACCTCTGGGGGTGTTGCTGGCTCGGCTGGCTCCGGCTCCTCCATCTTCTCGACGTATACTGAGAAGAGCTTTGCCGGAGACCTTCCCGGCTTAGACTTGCCTGTGCCCTCGTACCGTATGTAGAGTAGGTCGCCGACCCCGGGGTTGGCGCTCTTCAGGGCCCTGACAAGGACCTCGTTCCTAGGCGTCATGAGTTCCTGTCCGTCTGGCGTCTTGACTATGTAGCTGTTCACGTTCTCGTCCCACGGGTTAGGCACTATGTCTATTACCTGGCCGTAAAGCTCGTCTCCCTCCTTCTGCGGCTTCCATACCGGTGTGGCGCTCGTCGATTTGGCCTTTGCCCGCGCTCTTTCCCTAAACTTGTTCCAGTCTACCATTTTATCACCCCTGCCTATAAAAATCATGACTCAAGAGGGTTGTCGAAGTTTATGCCGTATTTCTTCGCCAAGCTCTCTAGCTTGCTCTCGGTTAGCAAGTAGTATGGCTTCCCGTGCCTGACGATCTTGAGGGGCTTTATCTTCAGCCCGAAGACGTTAGTCATTATTCTCCCGACCCTCTGCGGGTTGATCCAGCTCTCCTTTCCGTAGTGGCTGTGAAGCTTGTCCACGAGGTCTGAGGCGGAGACGTAGTATCCCTCGAAGCCGTCTACCGACTCTTTAAAGAACCTGTGGACATCGTTGTTCATGTCCTTATACAATTTGATGACGTATCTCAGCAGCTTGACCTCGGAGGACTCAGACTCCTCCTCAAGAAACACCTCCCCAACCTTCTCCCTACATATCTTCAGTAATTCGTCGAAGACGCCGAAGTACTCGGCTATGGCGAATAGGGGCGACCACTTCTCGTACTCCCTGCTCATTAGGTCAAGCTTCCCGGGTAGTTCGTTATAGTTCTTCTCTATCTCCCTCCAGTGCTTTAGGGCGAAGTGGTATAGGTGGTTCCTGATGTCCCACCAGTAGCTGTCCTTCGGGTCTATCTTCCGCTTCGTTATGTCTGGGTCGGTCGTCCTCTGCATCGTTATGGGGATGCACCTGTCGAATAGCATCTGCTCCCTGTCGCCCTGGGCTACTCCGAAGGGAGCCACAATAATCTTTGGGCCGAAGACGTCGTACTGCTCGACGAAGTGCTTGTCCCTTGAGCTTTTCTCGGTCCTCGTCACGTAGTTGCCCCTCCTGTATCCTGCGTTTAGGATGGTCCTGATGACCGGCGCCCTGTCCGGGAGGTCGAGGTCGGCCTCGTCTATCAGGACGGTGGACTGCCAGTCCTGTATGCACCGGAAGAGGCTGCTGGGCGTCATGTCTATGGTCCTGAGAGGGTTGAAGACCAGTTGCTCCGCCACGTCGAGGTTCCTGCTCTTGCCGCTCTTCTTGGTTCCCGAGAACATTATGTAGGCCGTCGTGTCAAATATCGGCATCAGGTACGTCTGGATAGTATATAGCGCCATAATTGTTGGGGCGCCGGGCTCCACGTAGTCTATGTATCGCTTGTAGGCTTCGAGGCACAGGTCGTATACCGCTGTCTCGGGAGGGTTAGGCTGCTCCCCCTCTATGAACCTCTTTAGGTGTGAGGCCGACCACCTGACGCTCGGCTTGACCTCGGGCATCCTCCGAAACGACACCGAGATGTCTTTCAGGTCTTGCAGGCTTACCACGTATCTGCCGTTGTCGAGTACGAGCACGTAGTCGTAGCCGTACTCCTCACCCTTCTTTATCCAGTACCAGTTCCCGAAGAAGAAGTGCCTCTCGCCGCCGAACTCGGCGATGTCGGCGAAGACCTTCTTCCACTGGAACGGCGGGTTCTCGACGATCTCGACATCATTTGTCAAGGGTCACCACCTTCTCTAGAGGCGCTATTGTGAGCCTGCCGTCCTCAACCCTGATGACGAGCCTGTCGCCGGGCTTCAGCCCGGTCTCCTTAACGACCCGCGAAGGGATCCAGAGAGCCAGACCGTTCGACTTGCCGATCCGATAAACCCTAGATACCTCGATCACCCCTGCCAAGGCATAAAACGAGACATGACGCTACATAAAAAGTTTTAATACTTAAGTGGGTGAGGATGGTGGCGAAAAAGCCCTCCAAAAAACACTACCTACTTAATCATAGGATTGTTTATAAATAAATTCTATCGGAAGCATAGGATTTCATGTCCCCAAATCTAGCCTGGTATGCTCTCCGATCTCCGGTAGCTTGACCTTCGGAATCTGTATATTTTCGGAGAACGAGACCTGGCACCGCTTGCAGTATAGGACGATACGCTTGTCGTTGACCTCCTTGACGGTCGGCTTTGAGCCACACCACACACATCTAGCCCCAGAGATTAGTTCCTTAGCAACCATCCACCACTGTGTTAGCGGTTCCCTCCTCTCCGCCATGTATTCAGACCACAGCAATTCTTTGATGAACTCCGACACGCCGCGCCTATACTTTTCGCGCTTCTCCGCCTTGCTCAGGATCCACTCGTATAGCTTCTCCTCCCCCTTTGAGAACGTCAGGTTTATCTGGTATTTACCACCCATACCATTCATACCTCCGCATCCATATATAAATAGATTTCATAGGAAACAACAAGGATTCTTTATATAGGTTTCATAGGATTAACTAGGTCCCTTTTTTGGAAGGGGTTTTTCCCCACCCTCTTCACCTGTCTTCGTTTTAAGTGTTTCCATGAGGTCTATCTGGTGCAGCTCTTTGCAGGTGTGGCAGAATAGCTGTAGTATCTTCTTTCCGGCGAGGTCTATGACTGTCCTTATCCCCAGCGGTCCTCCACACGAGCCGCACTTCGAGTCCTCCCTGATGCTCCTTACCAGCCTGACTATCTTGCTGTCCAGCTCTGTCTCTAAAGCCTCGGCGATGTAGGCGGCCCAGAGAAGCTCTTTCACCAGCTCCGAGAAGCCGTATAGCCTGTCCCCCTTGGCTGTCGTCTTCGATACGACCCACTTGTACAGGTCGTTCTCGTGTGCCGCGAAGCTTATCCTCATCAGCCTGGCCATATCCCTGCCAAAAAATGCCAAAACGTCTTATCTATTTTTCTTTGCCACTTCTAGGAGGGCCCTGTAGAGCGTGTACTTCCTGTTTATGCTACAGTCGCCATTCCATATCGCCTTCGCTATGTCCACTATGACGTCCCATACCGAGATCATCTCCTTCAGCGTCACGCCCTCCGACATGGCCTTTATATATTGTGGCAGGTATATCGCCGGTATGTGTGTCCCGAGATATTTTAGGTCCTCCTGGTCTATCGCGACGGTCTTCCAGAACTTGTAGAGGGGCAGCGACTCCCTCGACCGGCTTATTATCCCGGACAGGTCCTTCCTTATCGCCTCCACATCCCTGTCGAGTTCTCCGACCCTGTGCCTCTTCTTATACACCCCCACGATCCTCGTCGGGGCCAGGACCTTCATGGCGAGGGGCATCATAAGCCTCGCCGTACCCCTCTTCGGGTCCCTTATCAGGTTCTGGACGTTCGCCGCGAGGCTCAGCTTGCCGTCAACCGAGTTCTGGACGTAGAACCCGAGCCTAACCGTGCTTCCCTCGACGTCGTACTCCTCTTCGAGGTCGTATAGCAGGTATATCCTCCAGCCCTCCTCGTAGGAGCCGACCTTCCTTGCCCCAAGACCCGCCGCTATCTCGTCAACCACGTCCCTCACGACCTCGTTCGGCACGAGCACATAGTCGTCGGAGACCGTCCGGACGAACTCCCCGTTACGGACTATTATCTTCTCGCCGGTCGTCTTGCCGTACCAACGCGTGTATAGCTCCCTGTATCCGTACTGCGCCCATGTGTCGTCGATCTTGTATACGGTCATTCCCTCGATCATTTCCCCTGCCTCAAAAATTAGTCGTCAGTAAGGTACCGTAACGCTATTTGGTTCACCGCCGCCGAAAACTTCTCTAAGCTCCCGGATCGTATGGAATTAAGGATCTTCCTCCTGGCGGTGTACCTTTTATCATACGTAAGCTTCTTCAGCACCTGCACAGCAGTTATGACCGACTCGACGAATTTTTCCCCATAATTTTCGACCATTTTCTCCACCGCATCTACATATTCTATCTCGTTTCGAAATATGCGCCAGTTGTTGGTCTCGGGAAAGGTGAGATAGATGAAGTCGAGCAGTATTGATGCGGTGCTACAGCCCCACTTATTTACCCAGCTAAGCCTCCTCATATCGCTGTATTTGACGTATGTTGAGTGGCCCCACGTCGGCACGAGATACACTTCATGCTTTCCATGCTTCGGGCAATAGGCAGAGAATGCTTCTTCAGTAAACTTTTTATCCCCCAAATACGCGCAGGTCGTCCAATGTGGGGGAACCTTACCGTAAGATATCTCGCCGGTGTATGGATTGAAATAGATTCTCATCGTGAAAGCACCTCTATCCATACTTCGACGGAATGTTTGACGAAGCTGTCCAGATCCCCGTTAAATAGGTCTTCAGCCATTTTTGCCAAATGCTCGCTACGTTGTTTGGGAGGGAGGAGTGATACTGCTCTCATCCCAAGCTCAAACAATTCCCAGAACCCTTTATACGACTTTTCCAGCTTTTTCGCCTCAGCATATATTTTGGCGCTATAGAAGAAGAAGTATTTAGCGAAACTTCTCATAACTCCGGCGACATCGCAGCCATATTTTTCGACCCACATCAGATAGTTTTTGTTGAGATCCCTAACCGCTTCGTCACGGCTTTTCTCAATTGTGTGACGTTCTTCGCCGTGATGGCGGCAGTTCACCTTCACTACTATATGGTGTGGCATTATTTTGTATTCTCTGTTGTACCAATAAACATAGCTTATCGCACTAAGGATTGTTATTATTGCGGTGATGACAGTGCCTCCAAGAGGTATTGCCATCAATATTATGTCGTCTCTCCACATGATTATTGTGACCATAGCCTCAGCTATTGTTACACCAATCAGCACTACTACTGCAAGCGCCCATTTAATTGCCTCGTCCATACCGGTCCCCTGCCTCGTCTAGGGCCCCGCCCCAGCCCGAGGGATTATCCCTCACGGGGGGATTGGAGGAGCTTCGGCACTTAAGCCTAGCCCTCCTACTGCCCTTTTTACGGGCGCGGCTCTCAGCCGCTGGGGCCTCTGCTTCAAAGCAGTTCACCTCCGGCAGGGCGGAGGCTAGCCCGTCGCCGGGCTGGCCCAACCCCCACCCCTCGGCTCGCGCCGAGCAGGTGTTTCCCCCCAGTACACGGGGCGCGGCCGTCTCCCAGCCCCGCATCGGAGCGGCGGGACGGCTCCCCTCGCCCGGCATGTTTCGCGCGGCCTGTTCGGCCCGTGCTCCCCATGCCGGGCTCACTGGGCGGCGCAGGGATACCTCGGCCCTTTGGCCGGTCGCCGCCCGCCACGCCCTGTCCCACACTCTCGCGTGGGTGGGCACCCCGCTGGGGCTTGGCGCACCAACCGTCCTTTACCAGGACGGCGGAAGACCTGCTTATGGATGGGAATGGTCGTCCCAGACCCACCCTGACGTTTAGTAAATGTTTGAGGAGTTTAATAAGTTTAGCCCCGAAAAACTTTCCAAATATTTAAAACCTATGCAAGCCCTGCTATCTTCTTGTGGATAACGAGCTTGTGGCTGTTCATGCATAGCTCTGAGCAGAACCTCATGCCGCAGCTACACTCGACGGCCAGAGCCTCAAGCATGGCACCGCAGGTAGGGCACATCTTCAGCCGCCTCTTATGCTTCATCTCCACCACGAAAAAGGCACTTTACCGGGCCTCAACACGTTTCTCAAGAGCCGACAGGCGCCAGTCAAGATCCTTTACGGAGTCTTCCAGCCTGGATACCCTGTCCTCCATATCTCCAAGATCGCTACCGATATCAGCGATCTCGCTCTCAATACTTTCTTCAAGCCCGTCAACCATTTCCTCCAGGCGATCTATTTTCATCAACAGCCTGTCAACCGTCTCCATGAGACGCCTCACGTCTTCTTCAAGCCTCTCCAACCCCATTTTTATCCCCGAAGAAAAATAATTACCCGACTTGCAAAGTATCATATTCGTATACTTCTGTCGAACCGCAGTTAGGACACGGCGGCAAAGTAATCTTAACATTCTCGACCCATTTATATCCGCAACGGTCGCATACCAGCTTTACTAGGCAGTAAAATCCCGGTTCACTATCTCTATGCTTAACCCACTCTTCATATCTTCTGGTTCTTCCCATTTCTCCCCGAAAATATTAAATGATTGAATGCATCACAATTATCATCTTTATGAAATCGTATAGCTTTTTGTCATATATTGTTATATCGTCGCTTTTTTCACATATGTTTAATATACTTAGTAATTTTGAAAAATTTTTGGAACCTTTCTCTACCCACTTTTTTATAAGATCTGTCCTACCGTTATTCAAATACTTGTAGATAGCGTACTCGACATATCTCCGTATTTTATTTTCGCAATGGATGACGCATGCATCTGAACTGTTAAATATTATAACATATCTCAGTTTAAAGTCATAGTCATCTATAATTACGATAATGTGGTAATCGTCTCCTTTTACATAAAACATACTTACAGAGCCATATTCATAATACATATAAAAATGGCATACCTTTGTAAATTTCTCATATATCAAATTATGCCCCGAAAAAACTTTTCATTCCCCGAGAAAAAATTATATTGCCTCAAGGAGCTTATGAGCCGCGAATACACTCTCATGTATGTGGCATCCGTCGCGCCATGCGGTTTTGGTGCAGAACTTCTTATATGCCTCCTCTATCGTTCCTGAGAATATCAGGCTCCAGCTCTTTGTCTCCCAATCATATTTCCTTATCTCGACGTTCTGCCCCTCGATGGTGTAGGAATAGTCTAGGTCTCCGTGGTCGCAGTTTGGTGCGCAGACGCCGTATCCGTATTCCCACCACTTTGATGATAGGTCGCCCCCTCTAAGCGACCAAACCCACGCGGAAAGCTTTGCGTAGAAGATGAAGTTGGCGAGGAAATACTCCGGGTCTTCGCTCGGACCCCTGCTGTAGTTGTTCATGAATATGTAGAGGTCGGCTATGACGCCCTCCGGGTATCCATCGGAGTGCCTGTATATCCTGTAGACGTATTTGTCGTCTTTGATCTCAATCCTGCAACGGGTTGACATCTCCCCGAAAACAAGCTAGTTTACAGCAATATCGCCTAGTATAGCGATAGTCATAAGATATTCGTATATATTTTTATCGAATATTTCTTTCGGAGACTTTAATAATTCTCTAAATTGTTTACCCGCGTACCCGTCATCAACTCCCACCCGCTTTTTAATCAGTCTTACATCGCCATTCAGCAATTTGTATAGCGCATAGATGTTCCAATCTCTACCGTCGAGTATAGTCATTCCATGCTGGTTATCTATAACCACGATTGCTGATATATCAAGGTATTTTTCGGTTGAGCGATAGTAATAGAGAACAGCTACAATGTCAAGCTCGCCGACCTTCTTATAAAAGAGGTGTTTTCCGTAATCATCTTTACATACTTGCACGAAAGTTTTAGGAATCAACTTTAGTAACTGTTCATTTGCTTCTGACGGCTTTGCTTTAGGCTTGGTTGACCTCTTAACAACATCTTGTAGCTTTTGGAGGGTCAGCTCACCACGCGCAAACATATAAAAATACTTCATCTTGGTTTTGTCGCTCACTATCTCCTTAAACAACCTCAGATATTCTAGTTCCTCTTTAGTCGGCCCGTAATTAATTATGCTTACCAGTTTGTCAAGGCCGGTGAAAGAATCAGTAACTATTTCTAGGTTTTCGCTTTCATGTTTTAACGATACTCGTGTTTTTTCTCCATCAAACCGTATATATATGTTGTCGAAGAAAGCATTGCTGAACTCAATTGAATGGTATCCAATTCGCTTGATTTCCATCTCCCCGAAAAAGGGTTAGGTGATTGCATACATCGTGATAGCCGACTTGATGAAGTCGTAAAGCTCCCTATTGTCTATGCTCATGCATCCGTCCTTTTCGTGTTGGCTCAGCAGGCCGATAAAATCCGAGAAATCGTCCGAGCCCTTTCGTATCCACTTCTTTAGCAGGTCTGTCCTGCCGTCCGTCAGATACGAGTATATTGCGTGTTCGACGTATACTCGGATTTCTCTTTCACAATCGATGACTTTTGCACCGAAATCGTTAAAGATTGCTACATATTGCATATCTAGGTAGTTTTTATCAACTATGATGACGAAGTGATAGTCGCCTTTTTTAGCATACATCATTTTTACGGCATACCAGTGATGATGCGTGTCGAAACTGCATACCTGTGTAAATTTGCTCTCTATTATGTTTTTTCTCTCGGAATAAATGTATTCGCGAAATTTGTTTGCGGTAGATAGCTTAACCGCCTTCTCCAGCTCCTTCATCGTTAGGCTGTTTTTCGCAAACTTCCAGAAATATCGCGCCTGAGTTATTTCACGATATATTTGCTGTATCAGTCTCAGAAACTCCGCATCCCTGTCGCTTACGCCTCTGTTTATAATCTTTTCGAGCTTTGCCTTAGAAGAATCTACGTTAGCATACGCCGTTATTCTAAATTCCTCGTTTAACCGCTTGTCAAATATGGTGGCGCTGATGCAACCGTATCCGGATATTAATTTGTATTCGAGGCGTGCTTTGCATGCAGATGTCTCTACCACAAGCTCAGAATAGGATAGTAGCCTTACCTCCGCCATTTCCCCGAAAAATGCTATTCCGAGAGGCTCTTCAGCACCCGCACCGTCATGTAACGCTTAGCTACCTCCTCCACGGAGTCGAGGTATTCCTTCGGGCCCTCTGCACGGATGCTTTTGAACTCTTTCCCAAAGCCCTTCAGGTAGCCCAGCTTGAATCTTCCTATGGTTCTCCGAAGCTCGACTGCTCTGTCGAGCAAATCGGCAGGCAGGTCGAGCGTGACTCTGCGCCCCCGGTATATTTTATAGACATCGACGTAGTATCCGAGGAAACGTATCAGTATTTCCTGGGCATACGTCCTCTCCATCTTGTGAAACTCCAAGATTATTCTTGTCTTCTCCTTCCACTTCCTCATCCAGAGGAAATTCTTGTTACGCCCAATAACGACAGTTATTGTCATCCCCCGAAAAGCCTTACGTGCATGTTAAAACGAACCAGGTCGTGAACTCCTGTATAAATCTAGCCACGTCGTCGGGGCTGGCCCGTTTTCCGAGCATATATATCTTGAAGCTCCTCGGCGTCTCGAAAACCATCATCGAGTCGCCCAGCTCGCCCTCCCTGGCTTTCCACATGGCGTAGAAGTCCCAGTCCCTCAATGTTAGGAACGGCCTTATGCGTATCGGCAATACCCTGTGCTTGTGGGTGCGCGACACGTACTCGCCAAGCTCGACGCCGAAGATGAACATGCCCCTGTCCTCCATGAACTTCATCGTCTCCTCTTCGAGTTCTCCGCACCTCTCGGCGTCAACCAGCTCGGCGCTCGGGATCTTAATTATCGGCACAGCAACAACACCGTCGTGATTTATCCAGATAAACGGCATAAAGAACATAAGCATCCCCGAAAAATTAGCAGAACAGTCTCATTGTCCTAGCCCCCGATAAAAAATTCACGTTATAAGGACTTTTCTCCACCTGCCCGGCAGCTCCGGCAGCTCTACTGTCGAGACGAAGACGGCGCTTGCCGACTTAGACGCAGCCTCCTCAAGCATCCTCTGGGTCTCGGGCTTATCTATGTCGTCTATCAGGCCGTCAGTGAGTATAACTATTATGTCGTTCCGCCTCATGTTCTTCAGCAACAGTCGTAACGCCGGAGTAATTACTGTCCCGCCGCCGCCCTTGACCTGTAGGGTACGCTTTACGTGCTCCAAAGTATCCTCGTATGCGTTGGCGTCCCACGCAATCAGCCGGACTTTTGAGTTGAGCGATTTAGCAATCTCGAAGACCTCCGTCATAACCTGGTTCAGGTTCTCGCCGAGCATGGAGCCGCTTGTATCTACAAGCGTCCATATGTTGGGCACTGTAAGCCTAGTGTATCCCGGCAGGTCATTTGGTATCTTCCTGTGCGGCCTTTTCCACGTCGTTATCACTTGCAATCCTGGGCCTTGAAGTATCGCCTGCCTCAATAGTGCCCGCCAATTCACCTTTGGTCTCAGAATCTCTAGGAGTATCCCAGCCCCAATTGGGAGCTTTCCGATGCTTTTGGCGAAGTCATGAGCCTCAGCCACAGCCCTCTTCCAGTACTCCGTTATCTCCTCGTCTCCGCCTCCTGCGCCGTCCTCCTTCTCTCCGTTCGTGGCGTATTCGTCGTGGCTACACCCGCCGGGTGCCGGAACCGACTCGCCGTGTTCGTCGCCGTCTCCCTTGCCCTTGATTTGAAGCACCAGCAAGTTGTATATCTGGTCGGCAGACATCTTGGCTATCTTCTCTTCATCTACACCTGTAAGCTTTTCCAGCAGACTGGGCGTAATTATGGACTTAACCAGCTTCTCAGACGCCCTGATACCCGACGTCAGTAGAATGTGGTTTATCACACAATCAGTAGCTACGTTCCAGAGGCGTGGGTTCCGGCCACCAAGCCTCTGGAAAGTCAGGAATGCCAGGTGGCCGGCCTCGTGAGCCAATGTGAATACGCGGTCTCCAGCATCCATAGTCATAAACTTGTCGGGATTTATCAGTATCGTCTTCTTGCCGTCGTTAGCGGCAGGATACCGTAAGTCTTTATCCACCTTGAAGCTACATTTAAACAGCAAACTACCGAAGAAGGGCGCCACAGCCAGTAGCGCCCCCCTAATCGACTTAAGCTCCTCCTCCATCGACATTTTTCTTATCCCCCGAGAAAAAAAGGTTTAGATGTATTTGGCTATTGACTGTATCGTTTTCTGGATCTCAGGGACGCCGGAGAGCTTCAGAACCATCGAGTTCCTCATGTTCTTCGGCAGCAACCTTATAAAGACGACAAGCAGGTCGCCCTGAACGTTTGCGAGCTTTATTGAGAAGTTGATGACCTCTTTCTCGTCGGCCTTGTTGCTCGACAAGTAGCTCGCAACCGTTGCGACAGCGTAATATATCAGGTCTATCCGTGAAAACTCCTCCTCCCTCACCTCCTTGTTTAGCACGACGTCTGGGTTCTTCAGAATCTTATCAGGTGTCGGCAGATACTTCTGGAGCCGGCAGAAAGCGGCGAACTTCGTCGCAACAACCTTGCCCACCTTCATCTTCGCAAGCTCCTCAACCATAGACAAATCGGTTACGTTGTTGTCCCTTATGACCTGATTTAGTCTGCTCCATGCTCTTCGTGTCGGGAAGTTTTCAAGCGTCTCGGCGTCTGACTTGTGGTATAGGTCGCCGGGGAATCGTGTTATGTAGCCTGCAACTCTTGGGTCTATCCCGCCCTCACGGGCATTTACGTAGTCAATCCACTCATAGATGTCTCCAGAGTCAATATCAATGACTGAGAATCGGTTAGTCAGTGGAGCTGGTAGAAGATTAGCGACCGTTGAATGCTCCGGGTGGTTACCCGCCGCTATTACTCTGACGCCAGGCGAGAAGGACTTGAACCCCGCCCGCCTATCAAGAACGAGCTTGTAGGCCTGGGCGAGGACATCCTCACGCCTGACATTCGTCAGCTCGTCAAGGAATATCAAACCCGCGGCGTTTTTGTGGCTGAACACCTGAACCCATCGGAGCGGCTTGTAAACGATAAAGTGGTCTATGTCCCTCGGAACCCCCAGAAAGTCGGTAGGCTCGGTTTCAGTTAGCCGTAGGTCGATGAACACGTAATATTTCTCAGGATTCTTCGTAATGCGAAGAAACAACTCGTCATCGTCATCATAATCGATGAATTCTCTTCCGAGGCGCTGGGCCTCGGACTCGGCAAACTCCCTGACAGCCGTCGATTTGCCGCACCCAGGCGGCCCGATAATCAAGACCGACTGGGCGGGCGGTAGTAACGATAGGTATATGGGCAGTTCGCTTATTTTCATATCCCCCGAGAAAAAACACGTCTGATGGTTAATAGCTTTATTGAAGCAAATCTGGGAACTCTTGCTTCAATATTTCATACGTATACTCCTTCTTCGCCGCCTTCATCAAAATTACCATGTCTAGATGGTCGTGGGCGATGGCCGTAATATATGGCACAGGTGTCTTGTCCTTGAAGTTTTTTATCAGACACATGACGCAGTAATATAGCGGATACCCCTCGGTATTTACTACGTCGATGTATCTGTCGCTGTGTAGCGAGCAAGATACTACTTCACTACAAAACTTGCACTCCATTTTCTTCTTACCCCCGAAAATAAATAAGAGAGTCCTTACTACCTCCCTAGGATTTTTCGTGCCTCTGCCCCATCTCGTGTTAGTTCTGCACGACATTCTGGACATCTGTATACCATATCCTCCGTATATACATCACCCTGTTCATATTCTTCTCCATCATAGTAGTAGTCCACTATTTCGGTAGCTGTAGCTAATAGCACTTCGATTTCCGCATTACAGTTTGGACACCTGCCCATTTTCCATCATAACCCCCGAGAAAAAAAATGCCTGGTAGATTAATATCTTTACGGGTCTTCGTCACCCCCGAAAGAATGCATCACCTATAAAAATATGTTATTCCTCCTTTTTCCACCATACTATGAACGAGAAATTCAGCAAAACCGTCTCAAGGTAGTTTGTGAAGCCGAACTCTTTGACATATCTGACTAGTCGCTTCTCCACCCATTCAGATAGCTCAACCGACTCAGGCAA
>Ga0079992_158159_pt1 | contig 23880 bp, 25 predicted proteins | sample FaiFalFF_MnMetaG_3_FD_69197 | JGI IMG/M metagenome (GOLD analysis project Ga0079992, IMG submission 69197) | Freshwater microbial communities from Yellowstone National Park, Wyoming, USA - Fairy Falls B (FF_Mn_B) MetaG (SPADES assembly) (version 2) | ecosystem: Environmental > Aquatic >... | reverse complement strand
CCGTGAAACTGAAGCTCATCGGGATGCTGATCGAGTTCTTCACGGTCGAGCGGAGCGAGGTGGCGATGCTGGGCGGTGCGTTGATCGCATCGTTCAGGAGATGACTTTGAGTCGAGAACATATAGCCACACCGTCCGAAACCTATTTCCATCCGAGCAATTGCGATTATGGAGCTGGAACCCGGCAACCTCGGATCTCCTAATCCTGTATGACGCCAAGCTGACTGCATAAAGGAGTCTTGTAGTTCCCTGTCTTATGACCGGGGACATGAGGTGAGCGTTAGATTCGTCGAGGGGGACTTTGGCTCATCGGCCTTTCTAGGTTCCCAAACAGTACTATCAAGTTTATATTACGTCCTCTCCTCCCACTCTGATTATGTAGTGTATTGCTGCAATTGCAATTCCAACTTTTCTATACTCTTTAACGTCTTCGAGTCGACGTTGTTGTGGAACTTCTTCGTCCTGTCCTTTATTTCCCTGCATGATCTCTCTATCAGAGTACCTGTGGAATCAAAAGATAGCGAACGAGTCCAGTACCGTATCAAGTGACGCGCGTCATGACTAGAGAACGATCCAAAAGATTTTAGTAAGACTTATACTAAGACTTATACTATGACTAAATTATTAGCTTAAAACCTTATATATCTCCATAGTAAACATTTGAACGAAAATGAAACTAATACGCAATTCAATTTTTCGGTCTGCCTCTTTCTGTTCCCGAATCATAATTATAGGCATAGAACTTACACGTGCTTTCATTAAGCGTCTGGGAACACTCACTATTGCCGGTAAAAATTGGATAGACTTTGCATGTCGTGTCCCTATAATTCGCAAACTTCCATTGTCTTTTAAGTTGTTCGGTTACCGTTATATCATATTCATAAGCGAGATGCCCTTATGTTATTTTGTTTTTTATCCTGAGTTCGAAAAGTCAGAAACTGAACTAGTACGTAGATTAAAACCTAAAGTTTTCATCGATGTAGGGTCACATATGGGTTATTACACAATGCTAGTCCACAAGTTAGGAGCGGAAAAAATCATAGCAGTCGATGCTGATGCTAGAACACTCAGAATACTGACTAGAGCTATAGCAGTTAACAAATTGAAAAATATAATAACTATCCATAGGGCAGTTTTTGACAAATCAAATGTCACATTAAAACTTCACCTATCTACAATAGCAGGAAGATCATCAGTTTTCTCTGAATATCTAAATCTAAAGAATGAATATGGTGGAGCTTCTATTGTTAAGACTATAACCTTAGATGAGATCACTCATGCATTAAAGTTAGAGCGTATTGATATGGTTAAAATTGATGTGGAGGGAGCTGAGTATAATGTTTTATGGGGCGCTAATCATGTGATAAATAGATTTAGGCCGATATTTTTAGTCGAGGTAAAGAGTAAAAACCAAGAAGATATTTTTAAATTTTTCAGAGCCAATAGGTATAAAGTTTTGGGACCACTTACTTTTCCAGAAAATTACTTATTTATACCAGTAGAGCGTGATTATATGGTCTAAAGTTAACAGCAGGTGTGGAAAGAATAAGTAGATAGATTAACGATAGAATTAGTAAAACAGTTTATACCTTTTTAAAGTGCGTTTAATAAACGATCTTACATGTTTATTGGGCAATAAAATTTTTACAACAGGCAATGAAATTGTGGAATAAGGCGGCAATAATGGTGTTTTTAAGGCACGTCTTATTACGTGATATGTAGAGTTGAGTTTAACTAAACCATGGACAGTAAGAATGTGAGTAAAATCACCCTCCGAAAAATAAGCGGCTGGCCCAGCAACTTTTACATTCCACTTAAATTCGCTTCCTGCCATTATTCCCTTCCAGTCATCGGTAGTTATTTTTATCACCCTCTGTACGACAGTATCTTTTATATGATCATACGAGTGAATTTGGTGAACCGCTGTAAGAACTGGTGTAGCATCAATAACAGGGACGCGTTTACAATATGCATTGTAGATGAACCATCTTACGAAAACACCACGACCATAGACAAATGGTGGTATTTTAACACCTGAAAGAAAATCACGATTAAAAACGAAAAGATCGATAGGAAGTAATCTTTTGTCATCATGATAACTGTAGTTTTTTCGAGCATTTCCTTTTATATATGATACTGTTTCTGGTATATCAAAATTCAGAATGTGATCTATAAATAAATCTAGTCTTCTACTTGTCATTAAGAAGCGTTTGTATTTATTGGTAACTGTCAAAAATGCAGACATAAAATCCGGTAGCAATATGATATCGCCATTTATGATACATATAAATTGATTTTCTGCGACATTGAGAGCTTTCTTAATCATATCATCAAGATATGGCGCACCTGTATACGATGTTCTAACATTTTTAATCCATTTTACATTAAATTTATATTCATTTACGATTGATTCAAAACCCTCACTTTGTCCTACGACTATGATTTCAGGATTTTCTATAAATTTTGTCCACGATTGTAGGGCATTCACCTGGTGTATTCGTGCTAAGCCGTTAAATGGCTTAAAAGTCGTGATTATTGAGATCATTTTCGGTCACCATATTTTTTCTACACTTCCTGCTATTTAAATATGTTGTGAGCCAGTTTGGATTTTGTCAATTGTTTTCTCTTTGCCGCCCGTATTTAAATGGTCAATTTTATGGTGATCGCATGGCACCTGTAGTCTCCCTCACCCTTTCTACACCTTACTCCTCAGAAGATTAGCGGATTTTTTGGTGGATAGACTAAAAACACCCTTAAACTGATGGAGAATAACATGGATGTGTTAATTGTTTGCGTAACGATCAGGACTCCAACAACATCCGATCTGATATCCTGTCAGCCAAGTAATATCGTTAAGTTTTCATTTAACCAGCCTTAGAGGCGTATTTACTTCGCTATATTTTTCTTTTAAATTGGTTTTAAGTTGGTTTTCCAATATACTTCACAATAATTCCTTCTCTTTTGGGAATATATCGCCAGGGGTCGATTATAATAGATCCTTTAGGATATGTGATTTTAGTGAATATTTCATGCTTTGTTGCTATAAAGAAGATACATGGTTCGTTGAAAATAGGCAGATTACCGTCAACATATGGATCGTAGATTCCTGCTTCTATATTTTTTTCTTTTAGAATATTCAGCAGTAAAATTGCTGGACTTCCTATGGTTAAGTTTGTTTCTGGTTTATAAGCTTTTCCTAAAATTATGATTGGTAACTTGTACTTTTCATAGTAGCTTCTAATGATTTCTGCCAACCATTCAGTCTGTTTTTCTCTTGCAATCATAATGTTCTCAAACCAGTCGAAGCTTAAGTTAAGCTTTTTTGCTAACCAAGATAACGCAATATTGTCACGGGGATGGCAGGGACCTCCATCGCCCATCCCACCAGTCATATATTTTTCACTAATTATCCTCTTCTTAGCTAGTGAGAGAGCATTCATTACTACGTCGCAATCTGCGCCTATCTTTTCACAGATCTCCATAACGGTATTAGCGAATGCTATCTTTGTTGAAATAAAGGTGTTGTAGAATACTTTGATGCATTCCGCCTCTTTGATGGAGCACTTGTAAATGGGGGCATCGGTGATTGTTCTGTAGAACTTTTCAATAACCTCGGCCGCCTCCCTATCATCAATCCCAAGAAGTACAAACTCAGGGTGAAGGAAATCGGGTATAGTCGTCCCCATAGCTATAAAGCTTGGGTTATAACATAGCTTTACATATTTGTTCGTGAGCGGTTTAATCTCCCTCTCGATTGTTCCAGGTAACACTGTTGATACTATAGCTACAGGCAATTCTTTTTTATTCTCGTATATAGTCTTCGATAAATCTTTGACTGCCCTCTTTAAATAACTATAATCAAAGTCCATCCTTTCAGGAGGCAGCCTAGTAACGCCTTCAAATCTTGGTGCATGGGGTGTTTGGACTGCAACAAAAATTATGTCCGAAAATCTTACTAAATCAGGAAGTTGTAATAGTTTTATATTACTTTTTTCTAACAATTCTTGTGCATAAATCTCCTTGTAAGGTAGCCTTTTGCTGTTTATAATTTCCGCTACTCGCGGATCTATGTCTATCCCCGCTACATTATGTCCTTTACTCTCTATTGCAAGCGCCACAGGCAAACCAAGTTTACCTAATCCAACAAATCCTATGTTCATCGAAGGTGATCTTCTTTCAACAATATTTAGACCTTTTCTTATGCAAACAGGAAGGTGAGGGATAGAGGATCATGGGCATCGTTAGAACGAGAGTCAGCTTGAAGGGAATGAGGGGCTCTAGGGATTGCATCGCACTGGTTGACACGAGCATCGCCATGACCGTCATAGATAGGAGTTTGGCGGAAAATGTCGGTGTGACATATACCGGCAGGATGAGGTCTCTGGTCAGCGCAACAGGGCATAAGCTGGAGGGCGAGGTTGCGATAGTCAGGGAGCTGGTAGTGGAGGACGAGGTGTTGGATTACGAGAAGGTGATGGTGGTTGAACTGTGCGGTGATGTGAGGAAAGTCTTGAGGGAATTAGGTGTAGATGATTCCGTAATAATCGGGCTCACGACGGTCGAGTTGGCAGGTCTGATGCCCGATACCGCCACCGGACGATTGAAGAAGGTGGAGACGTTCTTGTTTCAGCCCTGTTGAAGTGAGGTCACAACGTATCGCCCCCGCATGCCTTTGAGAGGGTAACTGTTGCCTCAACGCATCTATTACGTGGACTTTTTGAGGTCAGTAGGGATTTGCCGTCTGCAAGACCCGGACTGCGCTTTACAGGGTTCGTCGCCTTCGCCGTCAGAATCGGCAGTCTCCTCACTGGGCTAGCCTTCTCCATCATCGTTGCCAGAAGGCTTTCAGAAGAGGACTTCGGTGCTTGGGCATATGTTGGACGGCTTGTCTCCTATTTTGCAGCTACCGCATCGTTCGTCAGCTTTTGGGCCGGGCGCGATGCTGGTCGTGGCAGGAGGTCCCTGAAGACTGCCTTGGTCGGCTCGGGGCTGATGGTCGTCCCCCTCTCGCTGGCTTACCTGGCAGTCGTCGGGTTCTCCGCCCATGCCATCGGTCGGGAGAGTTGGGTCGTCATGCTCGGTTTGATGCAGCTCCCCGTGTTACATCTCCTCAACACAGCTGACGGTGTGTCATATGGGCACAGGCCGACGGCCTCGGCATACGCCTTAGCGACCTTCGAGGTGGTGAAGCTCTTCCTCGCGTTTCTGATGGTCCATCTATTGGGTCTGGGTCTTTTCGGCGTCTTCGCGTCGATTTCAATCGCACAACTGGTTCAGCTATCAGTCCTGGTCTACCTGCAGAGGGACGTGATGGGGAACGTTAACCTCGGAGACTTTCTGAGATGGCTGATGGGATTTGCCATACCGCTGCTGGGCTTCGTCAACGGATTAGTCTACGGATTGGACGTCTTCTTGGGTGGCGTGATTTACGGCTCCGCGCTTCCCCTCTCCTATTGGCAGGCTGCCTTGACGATCGCGTTGGTGGTGGGTTATTACAACAACCTCGTGGTCGGACTCTATCCAGCTCTGCTCTCCGGTGGCGGAAGCAGGGAGGTCGAGAAGGTCTTCAGGTTTGCGATGATGTTGGGTACGCCTCTTCTCTTCGGAGCTTTATTCCTCGGCAAGGACCTCCTCCTCTTACTCAGGCCGGCGTACGCGGAGGCTGCACCGGTTCTGTACGTCCTTGCGGTGAGCTATTGGATTGGTGGGTTGGGCACGCTGTTCTCGAGCATCGTGGGTGGAAAGGAGGAGGTCGACAGGAGGGTTGACGTTTCGTTCCAGGACTATGTGAAGTCCAAGCTATTCCGTTACATGTTGATCGCGTTATTCCTCTCAGTTGGTTATGTGACCGCATTCTCGGTCGTCACTGTGGTGGCAAGACTCAGTGGATGGGGTCCTGTGGAAACGGCATATGGCTGGTCGTTTGTGCACCTTGGTGCGAGCGTTACTGGCGTTATTGTGGGTTATCTGTTCTCAAAAGGCAGGGTTGCGTTCAGGATCTCCTGGAAAAGCTTGGCCGGTTACCTCGGAGCCTCCACTCTGATGGTTTCAGCGATGTATCCCCTGCACGCTTTCATCCCTCCGAGCAGCACAGCAATCCTCCAGTTAGTTAGGGTAAGCACTTTGCTGGTCGTGGGCGTAACTACATACTTGGGGACCGTGCTCACGCTAGATAGGGAGGGGAGGGTGATGGTGAAGCTTTTAATCACAAGGCTGGGCCGCTAACATGAATGTTGAGGATGCTTGATAGATTTGCTATGCTTTCATTCGGTGCTGTCAAGTTGGTATTACCTCTTCTCCTCTGCCCTGATGACGTTGTGCATCACTGCAATTGCAGTTACCAACTCTTCTAGGCACTTCAACTTCAAGCTGAGGCCTACTGTGAAGAGAAAAAACAGAATAGATCCTCTCGAGAGGAGAGTAGCTGTGGAATCGAAAGAGATCGCCGATAGGATCCAGTACGGCATCGATGATGTGCATCACGGCCAGGACCAAAAAGGCTTAAGTAAAACTTGTCAGCACCCAAGTTGGGAACGGAAAAAATATAGCCAATGAACCAGACCCCAGGGTATTCAAAAATACTCAACAGAGCTATAGAAGCAATCAAACTCGAAAACATAATAACAATCAATAGAGCATCTTACAACAAATCCAACGTTACGGTAGAACTATATTTTTCCACAAAATCAGGATTTTCGTCAATATTCTCTCCTCATTTCATTTAACGTAAACATGTGGGTGGACAACCAGCGTATAGACTATAACCTTGGACGAAGTTGTCCGTACGTTAAATTTAGACAAAATCGACCTCGTAAAAATTGATGTAGAAGGTGCTGAGGTATATGTTTTGTCATGTACTCTGAAAGTGATAAATCGGTTTAGACCACTTTTGTTGGTCGAACTACTGGAGGCAAACAGAAAAATGCCTTCGAATTTCTCATGGCTGAGAAGTATAATCGTTCATGGCCATTTAGCCATAGTCAAAATTTTTTATTCATACCAGAAGAACAATTCATGAAATTTGCAAGGATTGTAATCTAAAATGTATACATCTTGAGTAGTTAAGTCTTAGTATAATCAGCTTCAATTTTTCACGAACTTAATAAAGTAGTTTGAGCTTTCTTAAAGTACGTTTGGTAAATGATCTAACGGTTCTACTGGGCAAGAGGGCTTTTATTAAAGGAAATGAAATTTTTGAGTAAGGAGGTAAGAATGCCCTTTTTAGAACACGTCTAGTTATATGTCGAACAGTATTGAGTTTGACTATGCCACGTTCAGTGAGAACGTGTGTGAAGTCACCTTCTGAAAAATATGCGGCAGGCCCGGCCACTTCCAAATTCCACTTAAATTCCTGTCCGGCCATTATTCCTAGCCAGTCATCACCTGTTTTATTTATCAGTTTCTTAACGACTGTATCTTTTATATAATCGTGTGAGTGCAATTGGTGAACTGCCGTAAGTACTGGAGTAGTATCGATTACGGGAATCCTCTTACGATATGCATTATAAATAAACCATCTTACGAAAATGCCACGACCATAAACAAAGGGGGGTATTTTTACGTCCAAAAGGAAGTCTCGATGAAAAACAAATAGGTCAATAGGAAGTAGTCTTTTGTCGTTATGATAACTGTAGGTTTTCCGGGCATTTTCTTTTAAATAGGAGACCGTTTCGGGCACATCAAAATTTAGGATATGATCTATTTTTAGATCTAATCTTCTGCTTGTCATTAAGAATCGAGTGTATTTATTGACTACTAATAAAAATGTGGACATGAAATCCGGTAGCAAGATAATGTCACCGTTAATAATGCATATAAATTCATTTTTTGCAGCATCAAGACCTTTTTCAATCATATCATCCAGATATGGAGCACCTGTATAAGATGTCTTGACCTCTCTAATCCATTTCACTTTAAAGTTATACTTATTCATGATTGATTCAAAACCATCACATTGTCCCACAACTATAATTTCAGGCTTTTCTATAAATTTAGTCCAAGATTGCAGAGCGTTCACTTGATGAATCAAAGCCAACCCGTTAAATGGCTTAAAAGTTGTGATTATTGATATCATGTGTACCGACGTGTTGTTATTATGACAATCAATATTTAAATATGTCATGACGTGGTTCATTTAAGTATAGAATCCCTAATGGTTAAGGGTACTGACAAGTTTTACTTAAGCCTTTTGGGATGGTCTCTGGTCATGATGCACGTCATCGATGCCGTACTGGAATCTTTCTCCAATCTATTTCGATCCCATAGATACTCTCCCCTCGAGAAGCTCTATTCCGTCATACTCTTCACAGCAGGCCTCAGCTTAAGTGATCTCTCCGAGAGATTATCTCTTACAGGTGCATCTAGGGAATCAGTAAGGATATGGGTTCACAGGTTCTCTTCCCTCTTCAGGCCTTCCAGAAGGGTTAGGAGGCTTATTGCTGTAGACGAGACAGTCCTGAAGGTAAACCGTCAGATCTGTTATCTTTGGGCCGCAATAGACGTCGATACTAACGAGATATTGGCCGTATACGCGTCGAGGGGAAGAGGGATTCCAAGCGCAATTGAGTTCCTAAGGAAGGTATTGGATTCTTGTGAAGGTAAGCCAGTCATCAGGATAGAAAGGTGGTTCAGGAGATGAAGGTGTGAACGAAGATGTTGAACAACAACGTAAACGCGAAGACATTGAAGAGCATAGAATGGTTAGTAACTGCAATTGCAGTAATGCACAAAATCATCAGAACAGGAGGAAAGGAGGTAATACAAACTTGACAGTACCCTTTCTGTTTATGAAAACTCACAAATCTTTGTCCATCCATCAGTTGAGCTGTCGGACGGAGGGAGAGATGGGATACCAGTGTCCCTGATGGAGGCGATGTCCATGGAGCTACCGGAATGAGCACCTACTGCTCAGGCATTCCAGAACTGGTTGAGGATGGTTGGAACGGTATCTTGGTTAACAAAGAGACCCGTTGCAACTAGCTAAAGCCATAAGATACCTGCTAGAAAAACCCCTCTGTAGCAAGAGTATATGGTAAAAGTGGGCGGGGAAAAATAATAAGATAACACGACATAAAAAAGAATAGCCAAAAAACTCCTCGATACATTCAAAGAAGTTGGTTCTAAGTGAAAATTCTAATCACAACCTTATATACAGGTCCTCCAAAAATAAGATGGGTTGATGACTTTCATTACCACATTCAAACCTTTTAAGCCTCCGTTTGATACAATTCAATTGAACGCTTTAAAGAGTTGGCTTAGGTTCTGCCCACCATGTGAAGTCGTTGTTGTCGGCGCAGAAGAGGGGGTTGAAGAGGTTATCGGCCATATGCCTAATGTCACACTCGTACCAGTTGTAAAGCGTTCAGCACATGGTGCTCCTCTATTTGATGACTTTATCAAAAAAGGCGAATCGGTGGCAAGACATGAATTAATATGCCTTGTTAATGGTGATATAATAATTGCAGATGATATCTTAAGAGTGGTTAAAGCGGTTAAAAAAAGGTTCGGCAACAAATTTCTCCTAACTACCCGACGTTACGACATAATAATAACAGAACTAATAAATGATAATTTGCATGAAAAAATCAAATCAATACGTGATCAAATAATAACTACATATTCAGGGAGAAAACCTAAGGGGACTGACCTTTTTGTATTTGGAAAGGGACTCTTTGATGATATTCCACCTTTCGCCATAGGGCGCCTTGTTTGGTCACGCTGGTTAATTTATAAGGGGTTGTCTTTGGGCATACCGGTAATCGATGCAACCGAAGTACTTACCGTAATACACCAACAGCATAGTTATGCTCATATCACCGAATCTTCGGTACAGAATGCTTTCTTGAAGGGTAAGACAGGTTATGACGCAGTTGTGCTAAGTCGAGACTATAATCACAATCTCTTAATAGGAGGACCAGCTGTCTACTTCTCAGAAGATGATTGTGACTACATTCTAACAAGGCACGGGTTAAGTAGACGAACTGATATCCAATTTTTAGTAAGGAGGCTATTTAAGATGCCTTTACTTAACCCCCGTACCAATAGGCATGCCTTACTGGTTACTAAAGTTTTATTTCCATCTAACACTATAAGACGTTCTATTAAAAAAAGTTTGTTTAAAATGCATATTCTTTATTGATAAGCTTCCCCCTTTTTTATGCCTTGTGGATTAATTCCTGGGCTCTTTCGCCTCTCTTCGCTACCTTATTGGCAATTCCTTTGACGTCTTCGGCTCTCATTTCAGATTCCCTATATCCTTCGCCTAAAGGCCTATTGCCATGCTTCCATTACTCTCCCATATGGATCTAAATTTCTTGAGGAATTACCTGGATGAGCTCATCAGATATCTCTTCTCCCTAGGCCAGGATGATAAGATATTACGGATACAGAATCTGGAGCAAAATGGTTGGATATGGTAAGAGGTGGATGGCTGAGATTGCAATATCCAGGTTCGAAGCGTTGTTCGGAGAGTATCTCCTCTCCAGGAAGCCGAGATGGATGGACTCAGAGCTGAAGATCAAGGCGTTCATATACAACATGCTTTTGAGCGCCGTAACGACGTAGGAAACTGGGCCCTAGACGGAGAGGGGGAAATCGAACCATAGGAATTAGGCCACAAGGCAAATAAAATACCAGCACAAAGAAGCCGGTAAAGCTATTCGGATATAATATCAAGTAGCGTCCTACCAATCTTTTTAACGTCAAAATCGAATGCCCTAATGGGAGCTATGCTAGCATAGCGTTTTCTTATATTCTTGTCTGTGCCGACTATAGTCATCCACTCGGCCCATTTTTTCTCGCACCAAGTTAGACCTTGGGTATGGTCTCGTAGCATCCCATCCGGGGCAGGCATTAAGATACCATATTTTGCGAATTCTGGCTCTTTAAGTGGTTTGTCATAATAAGGAGTGTCGGGAGCCAATATTTCCCTAGGACCACTCGGGCAATCAGAAGACATGACCGTAAGTCCACATGCAAGCGCTTCAATAAGTGAAATAGGCAATCCTTCTTTAATTGAAGGAAAAACGAACACATCCGACCTGCCCATAAGTTTGTAAGGATTTGAAGTAGGACCGAATAAGGTCACCCTATTATTTAAATTCAGCTTCTTAATTAACGAGTGTAAAAAGAATTTCATTTTCCCCTCTCCAACTATTATTAATTTAGCGTCCTCCAACTCTTTTGATGCTTCCTTAAAGGATCTTATTAGATGCCACTGTCCTTTTTGCCAAGTAAAACGCCCCACGTTTATAAAAGTAGGGCTACCTAAAAGATCCCTCTCCGCATCATTCAATGGATATTTTTTAAGAGTTTCTATTTCAGTAATATTTACTGGGTTGTATAGGACACTAATCTTTTTGCGGTCAACTCTATAAAGCATCATTAATTTGTGGGCCAATAACTTTGATGTGGCAAGAATTCTATCAACCCCTCTATAAATGGTTAACCATTTAAGTAAATTTTGAAGTGAAATGATTTTGTTTCGGAAATGGTGCTGGATAGGGAAATTCTGCACCCATATTAATCTTCTTTTAACTTTTGCTGGAATTAATGCATTCATTGTATGAGCTTTTGTCAGCAAACTGATAACGACATCGGGATTTATCGATCTCAACAGTTTGAAATAAGAAACATAACTGTATAATCGACCTTGAAAGTTGTCTTCGCGACCTATAAGGTACACATGACCTTTATAAGGAAATTTAATTTTATGTTGTAGCAATATGATATAAATGTCATGCTGATGAGACAGTTCGGTGGTCAATAGTGAAACAGCTTTTTCAGCCCCACCGATAGTCAGACTAGGAATCAGGAATGCAATTCTCATCAATTCTCGTCATTCACAAGTCCTATATCAAGCCTTCCATTTTCTTTATGTAGTCTGCGAGGCCATCACTCAACTCTATCCTCGGAGTGAAACCTATTAATAATTGTGCTTTCCTGTAATCACCGATAAATCTTCTAACCTCATAAGGTCTGGCTTTTTCAATTTTAATAGAGGAGTTGCTTTTTGTTTTCGTAATTATTAGTTTTGCTATTTCAATTAAAGAGTGTCCTTTACCGCTACATATATTGATTTTAGCTCCATTAATACGATCTATATCATTTTCACAGATCCCTATAAGTCGTATAAACCCATCTAGGAAATCATTTAAATGAAGAAAATCAAGGATCTGATCACCTCCATATATAGTTAAAGTCTTTCCTTTTAAGGCATTAATCACAAAAGAGGGTATGGCTCTTGTATGATAGTCGTGTGTGGAGCCATACACGTTTGTAAGTCTTATTATTACATAACGCAAGCCGTATAATTTTCTATTATCCAAGATCATCTCGGCCATCAGCTTACTTATACCGTAAACTGATTTGGGGTTAGTAGGATGGTTCTCATCAACAGGAGTATATAATGACTCACCATACACCTCTCTACTCGAAATGAAAACTAGAAAAGGTAACTTATTGAGGGAAAAGCACCACTCAACTAAGTTAATCGTTCCTCCTACATTTACATTTAAACAAAGAGATGGATTTGATTCAGCTATTGCGACACGCGAAACCGCTGCCATATGAATTACTATGTCGACATCTTTTGGTAAGTTGTAGAATGATGCTCGATCTGTAACATCGAGAACAAAATTAACCTGATCGTTTTTTGGTTGTTCACTCTCTAATCTTGTTGCTATTACCTTGTATCCTGCTTTAGAAAGTTCGTCAACAAGATGTCTGCCCAATACCCCGTTCCCTCCTGTTATTAGGATTGTAGTCAACATGCAATCTGATGTAGAGCTATTGATAAACCTAAATTTAAATAACGGGAAGTTTTACTCATCTGATGAGTCGGGAGATCGCTGTAGAACCTGGATGGGGCTCTGGTATTTAGGTTACGTTTTCTTAAAAGTTCTTTTACAAATTCTTATTGGTGTGAAACGTTCGTCGTGGATTTTATACACAACTAGGCTACACTATATAAAGGCATATTATGGTGTTAAATTTGGTGGGATTTATGGCTGGGAACCGCATGTTAATAAAATCGTTAAGAAGATTTTGAAAAGGGGGTTAACTTTTATTGATGTCGGTGCTTATAAAGGTCATTATATATCCCAAGCTTATAAAAAGTTACGAAAGAAGGCAAATTTTAAAATCATTGCTATAGAACCGTTTCCTAATAACTATCGTGTTCTTGAGAGCAAATTTGGGAATAATCCTAACGTCCAACTTTTGAATAAGGCTATTTGGATAAAGGATGAAATAGAGGTCGATTTTTATATTGGAAATATGTACCGTGACGGAACATCGGCAACAGGCAGAATAACTTGGTCAGAACCACATACGGATAATTTCTCTTTGGACAAAACCAAACGCATTCGAGTTAAAACTATTAGACTTGATACGCTGATAAAATTTTTTAATTTAGAGCGCGTGGATTTAGTTAAAATGGATATCCAAGGAGCAGAATACGAAATTTTAACAGATCCCACATTAGATTTGTCTAATGTATATAACATGCTCATAGAGGTCCACTATAAATACGGAAGCCAAAAGAGTCGTGAGATAATTTCTGCATTGGCAAAACATGGGTTCAGAATAATCCCTCTATATCCAGAACCAACTTTAATGAGTTATCATCTACTTGCAAGCCGACAGATGGATCGTTAAAAGATGAAATGAGGATCAGCATTCTTAAACTAACTTTACTACATGAAGTGGACTCTGTTTTGCCGTTGCCTAATAAAGTCGACAAATAATCAAAGCATTTCTTCCATCGAAAAGTAATATCTAAATATGAGAGATGGTTTCTGATAAGTGACTATATCAGTATGGAGGTGTTTCTTGTTGCAATTAGTATAGCTGTTCATAAAAAGTATCTCATAGACTTATTCTGACGATATTGCGTTGAAGTAGCAAAGATTTATTAATTATGTTATTTTACTGATATTATGAACTGGAAACGAAAACATGTTATCATTACCGGAGGAGCAGGCTTTATCGGTGGTACTCTGACGGATAAGCTGCTTAGTTTAGGTGCACAGGTTACCGTCGTTGACAAGTTGCTACATCCAAATAAATCGTGGGTCTGGCAAGCGAAGCTACAAAGGCTTAGAGAAATATACAACAAACATGGATACAGTGAGCCGGATCTTGTCATAATGGATTTGCGGACTGAAAGATATGCCTTCCAAAACCTGGCCAGACAATACGACGTCGTCTTTCATCTCAGTGCGCTGTTTGGTGGTAGAGAGTTCGTCGACAAATACCAGACCGAAACCTCAGAAATTCTCGCAATCGACCATAATGTTATAATGGCTTCATACGAGGCAGGCGTCGATAGATTGCACTACTCATCCTCCGCGTGCGTATACCCGCCATCTTTAAATAAGCCGGGATATCTGCTGAAGGAAGACGATATACTCTCTACTGGTGAGGGTTGGAGAAGTAGCGATAACCTATACGGTTTCGCGAAGTTAATGGGCGAGCTCCAGCTTAAAGTCCTACATGAAGAGAAAGGTTTCAAATCGTCCATATGCAGATATCTGACTGTTTACGGCCCAGGCCAGTTTGACGCCACCCACGCCATAGCAGCACTAATAGAGAGAGCCCTAGACAGAGAAGACCCATACGTCGTATGGGGCTCCGGGGAGCAGGAGCGTGGCTTCACATATGTTGACGACATAGTTAATGGCACGATCTTGGCTGCTGAGAAGATAACGGACGCAACTCCAGTCAATCTAGGATGGGATAAAAGATACAAGATTAAAGATGTTGCGAAGATGATCCTGGAAATTACGGGTCATAAACCTAAACAAATCGTTTTCGACAGGTCAAAGCCCGAGGGCCCTTTCAGCAGAGCGCTTGACATAACAAGGGCAAAACAATTACTTGGATGGGAGCCTAAAGTCGACCTCTACGAAGGGCTGATAAAAACGGTAGAATGGCATAAGGAGTTGCGCGAAAAGTATAAAATTCCATCTCTTGCCCGTTAAGAGCAAAACTGATTCAAGTATGTTCTAATGGACGCATGCCTAATGGTATATATTGATTATTCTTTTTTAAATCTTCGCGATCTCTTAACAACCTCCAACAGTCAATGATTATCTTACCCCTCGCATCGATGGTTTTGAACAATTTCCAAGGTGTAGCAAGCACTAACACGTTAACGTTTTTTATGCAATCCTCTAACGTTTTTTCATAAATTACTGTATCACCTAGGACTTTTTTAGCCTCTTCTATAGCTAATGGGTCGTAAGCATGTACAACATAACCGACTCTACTTAATTCTTTTGCTAACACTATCGACTGAGATTCTTCCACTATCGGTGTGTCTGGCTTGTAGGAGAGGCCTAAGATCCCTATTTTTGTAGCAGTATTTAGGTTAAGTTGCTCTATTATTTTGATAACCCTTCTGACCTGTGATAAATTTGTCTGATGGACAACTATAGGAAGTTCAGCCTTAACACCTACAGATTCAGCGAAACGGGCAAAGGCGATATTGTCCCTGGGAAAACAGGGGCCTCCATAACCCAATCCTCCTTTCAAATATTTTGAACCTATACGTGAATCTCTGCCGATAATCTTAGTAACCTCGTCCACATCTGCCCCTACGGTGTTTTCACAGATTTCGGCCAACAGGTTTGCAAACGTAATCTTCATGGTAACGTACGAGTTGATGGCTATCTTGGCTATTTCTGCATTAATAAAGGAAGTCCTCTCAATTGGTGGGTTGTTGGTGCAGATATGCTTATACATATCTGCTAGAATGGAACCAGCATGTGGATCGCTTTCCCCGATCAAAACAAAGTCTGGCTCAAGAAGACCGCGGATAACATCACCAAGTGCGATAAACTCGGGATTATAACAGAGTCCGAAATCCGTTCCGCATTTTTTCCCTGTAACTTCTTCGAGAAACGGTTTGATTCTATTCTCCATAGAACCGGGGCTTACGGTGCTGTTAATCACGACCAAGTGATAGCTGTCTTTATCGGCTATTGCTTTACCCACCTTTTCAAGAGCGTCGAGCACGAATTTTAAAGAAAATGAACCATCAAGTTCGCTTGGCGTAGGCACTATTACGAAAGTCGTCTGAGTTTGTTTTACCGCATCGTAGTGGTTTGTTGTTGCTTTAAGGTTTTTAGAGTTTTTTCTAATCAAATCCTCTAAACCAGGCTCAGGGATTAGCGATTTTCCACTGTTAACAGCCTCTACTTTAGCTTTGTCAATATCAACTCCTACCACCCTGAAGCCTCTGTCGGCCATAACTGCGGCCATACACAATCCCAACTTTCCTAACCCCACAACTGAAACTTCTGCGGTTAACATTCCTAGCACCCGCGGAAATATTTAAGTTGCTTTGATATAAATGTTTGTAGAAAAAAGGAAGCTTGTCAATAAAAAATACGCATTTTAAACAAACTTTTTTTAATAGAACGTCTTATAATGTTAGATGGAAATAAAACTTTAGTAGCCAGTATAGCATGCCTTCTGGTACAGGGGTTAAGTAAAGGCATCTTGAATAGCTGTCTTACCAAAAATTGGATATCAGTCCGTTTACTTAACCCGTGCCTTGTTAGAATATAATCACAATCATCTTCTGAGAAGTAGGCAGCCGGTCCTCCTAGTGTGAGATTGTGATTATAGTCTCGACTTAGCACAACTGCGTCGTAACCCGTCTTTCCTTTTAAGAAAGCATTCTGTACCGAAGATTCGGTGATATGAACGTAACTATGCTGTTGGTGTATTACGGTAAGTACTTCAGTTGCATCGATTACCGGTATGCCTTGAGACAACCCCTTATAAATTAACCAGCGTGACCAAACAAGGCGCCCTATGGCAAAAGGTGGGATATCATCAAAGAGTCCCTTTCCAAATACAAAAAGGTCAGCCCCCTTAGGTTTTCTTCCTGAATATGTAGTTAGTATTTGATCACGTATTGATTTGATTTTTTCATGCAAATTATCATTTATTAGTAGTTCTGTTATTATTGCATCGTAACGTCGGGTAGTTAGTAGAAATTTGTTGTTGAACCTTTTTTTAACCGCTTTAACCACTCTTAAGATATCATCTGCGATTATTATATCACCGTTAACAAGGCATATTAGTTCATGTCTTGCCACCGATTCGCCTCTTTTGATAAAGTCATCTAATAGAGGAGCACCATGTGCTGAACGCTTTACAACTGGTACGAGTGTGACATTAGGCATACGTCCGATAGCTTCTTCAACCCCCTCTTCTGCGCCAACAACAACGACTTCGCATGGTGGGCAGAACCTAAGCCAGCTCTTTAAAGCGTTTAACTGTATTGTGTCAAACGGAGGTTTAAAAGGCTTGAATGTGGTTATGAAAGTCATCAACTCATCTTAATTATAGCGGCCTTGTATATAAGGATATTGTTTCGAATTTTCACTTAGAACTAACCTCTTTGAATATATCGAGGAGTTTTTTGGTATTCTTTTTTATGTCATGTTCTCTTACTATTTTTTCCCGCCCTCTTTTGCCATATTCTCTTGCTACAGAGGGGTTTTCTAGCAGGTATCTTATGGCTTCAGCTAGTTGCAACGGGTCTCTTTGTCTAACCAAGATACCGTTCCAACCATCCTCAACCAGTTCTGGAATGCCTGAGCAGTACGTGCTCACTACCGGTAGCTCCATGGACATCGCCTCCATCAGGGACACTGGTATGCCATCTCTCCTTCCGTCTGATAGCTCAACTGATGGATGGACAAAAATTTGTGAGTTTTCATAAATAGAAGGGAGCTCATCGTCAGATACGAATCCCTTAAATTCTATTAAATGCTGAACATTAAGCCTAGCGGCTAGGTCTTTTAACTCATTTTCCAAAGGTCCTTCCCCGACCAGCATAACCTTAAATTTTATATTATATTGATCAAGTATTCTTGTCGCGTGAAGCAGGTATTCTAATCCTTTAAATCTGACAAGTCTTCCCACGTAGAGAATGGTATTATTTGTCTTATAGTCGGACTTCCGCTTAAACTTTTCTACCTCAATGCCGGCTTTTACAACATGGAGTTTTTCATCATCAATTCCTAATGCACTCAGATATCCTCTATTGTAGTTTGAGATTGTTATTACGGCTGCCGACTCTTTACATATTTTCTTTAGATATCTAGCACGCCTTCTCCCTTTCATCATGAACTCTGAAGAATGCAGCCTAATGATGTAAGGAATATTAATTTTCTTAGAAATTAACATTGTCAACAAAGAAATCTCACTGAACATACCAGCACATGAGATGTCTGGGACTCCATGTAATTTATATAGCTTATTCAATCTATCAGCAATAAGTAACATTCGAAGCCTAATGATAGGGTTGCGGGGATAATTCATAAATTTAATGAATGAACTGTCTAAAAGAGTCCCACACCACTCCTTTATACTAGGTCTATCTTTTAACTTTTCAGAATTTGGAATTATAAATTGGTTAAAATCTTTTAACAGGCTATAATGATCGTAGGTTTGTGTAGTTATTTTATACAAATTTCCTAGAGGTAAATAAACTATTGGTACAAGTCTAATAGTTACTCCTAAATCTATCAACGAGTTGAATTCCGCGTAACCTAACGGACTCGTACCTGCTCCAATATAATCAATTATCATTGGATAACAGTTAGTATCCCAGTATATATACTTTATATTTAAAGTCGAACAACCGTTGTGGTCGGGAAACATTAGACTTTAGGTGTTTGGCGTGTAATCAGATATGTCAAAAAAAGTGTTATGTTTAAAGACTGGTTAGTGTGTCTTGTTTGTAAGGATGTTGTGGTCTCGGTTTCCAGCTGTTTTATTCGTAATAAAAAACTATGGAGGTTATGGTTCTAGCCGCATTGGACTAGAGAGCACAGGTAGAAGGGGTGTATGTCTGTTGATGAGATTAAGCTGCGTGTTAAGAAACCCTATGGTCTGCTGTTAACGTGGATTATATGGAATTATTGTTTTGCTGTCTAATTCTATCTCTCTGGGTTCTTCTTTTGTTAGTCTTTTCTTATATTGTGTACATGTTTATAAGTATGTTATATACATATACTTTTGTCTTTAGTTCTCTTTCTATGTTTTGTTTTTTTCTATGTTTCTCGAGATGCAGTATTTTCCGTAATAGTCTTTTGCATGTTGAGAATGCTGTCTCTACAACAAATCTTCTACTATAGCCCATCACAATACCACACACTTTCTTTTCAAACGTCTTGGGTATAGCCGCTGATATTCTCCTCTTGTCCTAGCATTAATAAATGCCTTAATAACATTCCCATTCATCGAAGCGTCTGTTAATAGTTCTGGAAGCATCTCAGAGTAATTTACATCGCCCGTAGTTACATCTGTAGATATTACCTCCTTACTAAATGTATCTTGATATACCTCTTCCCACTATCATATCAATAGACAGCAGCTATAGATACAGGTCCATCATAAAGACATGTATGGCTAGAAATCCAAGGCGCTCATTACTATCTTTTAATGGGTTTCAGCTTCCCATCTCTAGTATAAATATGCCAAGGCGGCAAACTTCTTGATACAACAGCACCCGCGTGTACTATTACGTGGTCACCTATCACCAGTTCACCATCCTGTTTCGGAACGATGACAGCACCATGACCTATATGCACATTTTCTCCTATTATAACTTTTGCAACGAGCTTCTTTCCTAGACCTATATCTCTCCACATAGTATTATGAGTGTATACAGCCGCGTAACTCGCTATTACTGAGTTTTTTTTCACAATTAACGGTGCGTTTAAGCCATCTAAAAGACAGTAATATCCAATCCATACGCCCTCTTCTACCGTTACGTCTCCAAGTAATAAAGTGCCCTCACCAATAAATCTAGCTTTTAATTTCTGAGAATTCGAGGGCATGTGGATCAGACCTCTAAAGATTTACATATTGTTTCTAAGCTGTGTACTATATATTCTATATCTCCCTCCTCAAGTCCCTCATAAAGCGGTAGTGTAAGCGTAATTTTTCTTAGCCGCTCGGACATGGAAAGAGATGAACTAACTATACAGTCCTTAAAAGCTGGCTCCATGTGGAGTGCGTAAGTACCTATCTGGGTCTCAATACCATATGCTTTCAGCCGGTTAATTATGAAGTTTTGATGCTTGCCATACTCCCATGGAAGACGTACTATATATGACTGATAAGTAGATCGGCAACCAGATTTCTCCCTAAGAGGATGAAAGTTTGGAAGAACATCTCTCAATAACTTGTGATAAACCTCAGCTAGCCTCCTCCTTTCTTCGATCGTTTTCTCTAGCTTATTAAGCTGGACCAATCCCATGGCAGCTTGTATATCACTCATCTTGAAGTTTAGGGAGTTATTCACGAAAACACCAAGTTTATCTCTACCGTGATTTCTTAAAATTCTAATTTTCTCATATAATTCATCATCATTAAGTACTACCATCCCACCCTCTCCAGTTGTAACCAATTTTCTTGGGTGGAAGCTAAAACATCCGACATTACCCATGTTTCCTGCAAACTCCCCATTATAAATGCTTCCAAGTGCAGTAGCAGCATCTTCTATTATTGGAATATCCAAGTTTAAATCTAAGATTGTCTGTTTATAAAGTTTCACGTTAACTGCGTGTCCGAATGGATGCACTAATATTAATGCTTTCACATCTCTATGGGAACGAAGCGTTCTCTCTAGTTCGTTCAAATCAAGGCAGCAGTCGTAGTCCACGTCAACTAATACTGGTTTTGCTCCTAGTTCTATTACAGCATTGGCTGTTGCGGGAAATGTGAAATCGGGCACTATAACTTTATCACCTTTTCTTAAAAAAGTTTTCAAAGATAAGTAAAGGGCTGCAGTGCAAGAGGACACTGCCACCGCGTATTTTGCTTTTACGTATTCTGCTATGTGTCTTTCAAATCTTTCCACATAAGGGCCCTGAGTAAGCCATCCGCTTTTAAAAACTTGCTCTATCTCTCTAAGCTCCTCTATTCCTACATTCGGCCTGATTATAGGATATTTATACGACATATCTAATCACCCCCCGCTTACTTACCCTGTTAACATACCAATTTATAGTCATTTTGAGCGCCTCTTCTAAGCTAGTTTTAGGCTCGAAGGATATTAGCTTTTTAGCTTTCGATATATCTGCACAATGTCTTCTTATATCTCCTGGACGAGGAGCTCTATAAACTATCTTTCCATCATATCCTAATATTGTACATATTGTAGATATTAGTTCTTTAATAGAAGTTTCCCTTCCACTTCCAATATTGAGTACCTCTCCCTTAAGAAAATCACATGTCGCGATCTTTAATGCAGCCTCACAGGTATCTTTTACATATATGAAGTCTCTTGTTTGTAAACCATCTCCAAATATTTCAGGTTTTTTGTTCTCTAAAATTCTTCGAATAGTTCTAGGCACAACAGCTGAGTATGAAAAATCGTTCTGATTTGGGCCTATATTATTAAATGGTCTAATTATTCTTACATCTATATTGAAGTTCTTATAATATGAGAGTAGCAAAAGATCCTGTGCTCCCTTGCTAGCACCATAGGAAGTGGAGGGCTGTAGCGGGTGCTCTTCACTTATAAAGGGTCGCTGAGCGGAACCGTACACTTCGGAAGATGAAAAGTGCACTAATGTTTTAAACATATCTAACCTCTGCAGCTCAGCTATTGTGGAAGCTATTTTCACATTCTTGTCGAATACATACTTCGGTTTTTTTAAAGCTAAGGGTAACGGTAGAGTCGCTAGATTGAATACTATATCTATTTCCTCTTTTTTAAGTAGAGAGCGCATAAATGAAAAATTAGATGCATCACCTATTATTAGTTTAAATTTATTCTCATAATTTTGTAACGCATACAATCCCCATTGTACTCCACCTATTTTCTCCAATGCTAAATTATCTACTACAATAATCCTTTTAACACCGAGGTTGATTAGTTCTGCTACTAAGTTACTGCCTATGAAACCAGCTCCACCAGTTATCAATACAGCAGACGATTGCAACTTCTCCACGTCCCTAGGAGTCAACTGGACCATTCTTCTCACCATGCGAATTTTTTCAAGAAATAATTATCGGATGACTGAGCTATAAAGGTTTTTAGGTCACGCTCAAGGGTACTGTCAAGTTGGTATTACCTCTTCTCCTTCTGCCCTGATGATGTTATGCATTGCTGCAATTGCGGTTACCAACTCTTCTATGCTCTTCAACTTCTTCGCGTTCATGTTGTTGTGGAACCTCTTCGTCCTATTCTTCATTTCCCTGAACAACCTCAACCATCATAACGTTCACCTTCAGGACAGTCTCGTCTACAGCGACAAGCCTCTAACTCTTCTGAAGGCCTGAAGAGGGAAGGGAACCTGTGAACCTATATCCTTACTGATTTCCTCGATGCACCTGTGAGACATAGTCTTTCTGAGAGGTCCCTCAAGCTGAGGCCTGCTGCGAAGAGAAAGACGGAAAAGATCTTCTCAAGAGGAGGGTACCTGTGGGACCGAAAGAGATTCGAGAAGGAGTCCAGTACCGCATCAATGACGTGCATTAAGACCAGAGACCCTAAAAGGCTTAAGTAAAACTTGTCAGCCTCAAGACAATAATTAAATTAATTAAGTACAGACTTAGTGATGATTGAGGAATGAAAATACTCCATTATAGCCGGTACTTCCCTTTTCCTGTGGCTTACGAATTAGCACTACGACAGATGAGCATCGGTCATGAAGTTTTGGTTGCCTGTTGGCCTGGAATGTCTAAACTACCTAGAGGTGTTACATTGTACAACGGGGTAAAAGTTAATTGCTTCGGAATAGATATATACTCCAATCCAGTTAAATTTAAGTTAGTTCCGTTTAAGTTATTAAGGATGTTTAATGATGTCGTTTCATTGTCGAATATGTTAAAATCTTTTGACGTAGTTCATATACATGGGCCTACTTTTTTCATTTACCCACAATTGTATAGCATAGGGATATGTGAATGGGGGATCAGCAAGCGCTTAACCGGAATTCCTGCTATCTGGACTTATCAAGGTCTTAGGAAGTTACTTAGCAAATACTGGAATGCAATAGTGAATGAAATGAAACATGCAGACATGTGTACTGCTGCAAACAAACAAACTGCAGATTTACTCAAAGTAATCTACGTACCAAATGGAGTGAATACAAACAAATTTAAACCTTTATCCCCTAGACCGGATAGGACAAAATTCGGTCTTCCAGACGATAGGATTGTATTACTTCACGTAGCAAGATGGATCCCAATTAAAGGACACGACAGGTTGGTTCGATGTTTATCGAAACTCGATCATGAAACGTTAAAAAAAATTTTTGTCCTATTTGTGGGACCTATCGATAGGGGTTATTTAGCGTATTACACTAAAGTGATAACCGATCTAAAAAAGGTCGGTGTTAGCTTCATTACTCTTGAGCTACCTTACGAGCAAATCCATATCGCTTATAACTTAGCTGATATTTTTTGCCTAACTTCAAGAGAAGGATATCCGTTAGTATTGTTAGAAGCTATGGCTTCAGGTCTTCCTGTAATCATTTTAAAGGCAGATTCTTCACCCGATATGAAAAGTGTGTTAATAGCCAACAACTACGATGAGTTTTCTGAAAAATTATATTACCTGGTCTATAATGAGGACATTAGGGAAAAAATTGGCGGCGAGGCAAGAAAAGAGGCACTACAATATGATTGGGAAAAAATTAACCAACTTTACTTAAATCTGTATTCAAAACTTTAGCAGGCATAGCGTTTGTTTTAGTAGCTGCCTTGTGGCTTAATTCCTGGGCTCTTTCGCCTCTCTTCGCTACCTTATTGGCAATTCCTGTGACGTTTTCGGCTCTCATCTCAGATTCCCTATATCCTTCACCTCAAGGCCTATTGCCACGCTTCCATTCCTCTCCCATGATGA
>Ga0079992_131670_pt1 | contig 23943 bp, 25 predicted proteins | sample FaiFalFF_MnMetaG_3_FD_69197 | JGI IMG/M metagenome (GOLD analysis project Ga0079992, IMG submission 69197) | Freshwater microbial communities from Yellowstone National Park, Wyoming, USA - Fairy Falls B (FF_Mn_B) MetaG (SPADES assembly) (version 2) | ecosystem: Environmental > Aquatic >... | reverse complement strand
GGAAAACATTAAGGGATAATTCTAATGAGTTAATTAAGGAAGTGAAAAAAATAAAATAAACTTACAGAGACGGAAGAAAACTTTATAATGAATTCGCTACCAAAAATGATGGTGATGAATTTGAAAGGGCGGTCAGGTTTTTTGTGTTAAATAGAATAACTTTTTCTGGGACTGTAGACTCAGGAGGATATTCTCAGCAGGCTTTTGAGAAAAGGTTCACCGATAGTGCAATTGAAAAGCTAAAAAGAGCATCTGAGATTATTAGGGATTTCGAGATTACTCATGGTGATTATGAAAAACTGCTATTTGAAGATGGTGAAGGTATATTTATCTTTTTAGACCCTCCCTATTATAGCACAAAAAGATCAAAATTATATGGTAAAAACGGAGATCTACATTTAAGCTTTGATCATGAAAGATTTGCTGCTAATATGAAAAAATGCAAACATTCATGGTTAATAACTTACGATGATTGCACAGAGGTACGAGAGTTATTCAGTTTTGCGTACATGTATCCCTGCGAAATTCAATATGGAATGAATAACTATAAGCGGAAAACTGCAAGAAAAGGCAGAGAATTATTTATTACAAACTATAGGGCGCAGTCTGAAAATTTTAAAATTCTAAGATGATTGTGTTTGTTTATCATCTTTTATATCACCATAACACTAAGAATTTACATCCTCCAAAATCTTCCTTGTACGCTATACTTGTGAATATTTTGAAGTTTCAGATGAAAACCTGAGAAAAGAGGGAGAAATACTTGAATATTTGGGAGTAGTAAGAGAAGAAAGGCACTTGGTTAGGATAGATGAGCTAAAATATACACGCAGTGGTTGGGAAGAGTTTTTAAAATCGGTAAGGCTTCACTAAATGGTGTGTTCTTGCGAATTTCTTATGATGCGTTAATATATAAGCTATGCCGAGGGAAATTGAATATGAAAAGATAGTGGAGGCGGTGAAAGAAATTGCCCTTAGGGCAAACTATAAGTTGCCCAAAGATGTGGTCTTTGCCTTTCAGCAAGCCTTGGAAAGGGAAGAGTCTGAAGTGGGAAGGGAGGTTCTCAGGCAGATTCTGCTAAACGCAGAGGCTGCAGAAAAGGAGGAGATGGCTTACTGTCAGGATACGGGTGTGGCGGTGGTTTTTGTGGAGATAGGGCAGGATGTCTGCGTAGTGGGAGGCTCTCTGAGGGATGCCATAGAGGAGGGCGTAAGGCGGGCATACACGGAGGGCTACCTTAGGGCTTCTATGGTCTATGACCCTGTTTTTGAAAGAAAGAACACAAAGGACAACACACCACCCATAATACACTATGAAATTGTCCCTGGTGATAAGTTAAAGCTCATCTTTGCTCCAAAGGGTGCAGGTTCAGAAAACACTTCACGCTTGGCAATGCTAAAGCCCGCCGATGGATGGGAGGGAGTAAAAAGGTTCGTTCTGGAAACGGTAAAGCTGGCAGGTCCCAATGCGTGCCCTCCCTTTACGGTGGGTGTGGGCATAGGTGGAAACTTTGAGTATTGTGCGCTGCTAGCAAAGAAAGCTTTGCTTAGACCGGTGGGAGAGAGAAGCCAAGACCCTGTGGCAAGAAGGATAGAAGAGGAGCTCCTTGAGGAGATCAACAAGGTCGGATGGGGACCCATGGGCTTTGGTGGCACCACCACCGCCATTGATGTGAAGGTGGAGCTTTATCCGTGCCATATAGCGTCTTTGCCCGTAGCGGTGAATATTCAATGTCATGCGTCAAGGCACGCGGAGGTGGAGCTTTGAAGTGGTTTTTGATCTTGGCCTTCATAGGTCTGATAACTGTTCTTTTTCTCTCCGGCTTTGCCTTTAGATGGCTAAGAAGCGTGCTGAGCAGGTAATCATCTTTTCCAAAGGTTCTCTTTGTGTTTCTCTTTTAGCTCAAGCTCAAGGAGAAACATGTATTTCAAAAAGGTATAAAAAAATGAGGAAAAGGCTACCAAAAAGCCTCTAACACCATCCAAAAAGCCCTTTTGAAGAAAATAAACCTTAAAAAAGCTCCACAGTGGGTTAAACAGAAGGTTATAAAACCTAAACTTTTTGCCCTTCTTATAGTAAGATTCAGCCATTATCTTTGCGTACTTTAAGGTCTTCTCATACTGATGGTAGAGGCTCTCATAAGAGTAGTGATAGAGGTCTCCCTTTAGCTTGTGTGCCTCTCCTTTGAAGATGGCTTGCTCGTGGAGATCTCCCTCAAACCTTACCAGACCCTTTTTAAAAAGCCGAACTCTCCATTCGGGATACCAAGTGCGCTCAAGAAATTTACCAAGGTAGTAGGTTTTTCTGCAAACCATATAAACCTCCGCAGTATGGGAAGATATGGCTTTTGATATAGAGTTTCTTAGCTCCTCCGAGACTTCCTCGTCTGCGTCCAAAACCAAAACCCAATCTTCTGAGCATAGCTCTATACCTCTGTTGCGTTGCTGTGCATAGCCATCCCATTGGTGGAAAAATACCTTTGCTCCGAGGCTTTTGGCAATTTCTACCGTTCTGTCGGTGGAGCCAGAATCAAGAAGGACAATTTCGTCGGCAATGTCTTTCACGCTTTCAATTGCCCTTTTTATGTTCCTCTCCTCGTTTTTTGTTAGGATCAAAACAGAAAGACCCATCAACTACCCAAAATCTCCCTCAGCAGTGGGTTGAACTTTTTCTCCCTTCCTATGGTAGTTTCCTCTCCGTGTCCGGTGATCACGCGCACATCCTCCGGAAGCCCCAAAACCACCCTAAGCAAGGATTTTTTTAAATCCTCCAAGCTACCACCCGGTAGGTCCCACCGCCCTACGGAACCCCTAAAGAGCAAGTCGCCCGCAATGAGCAGTTTTTCTTCTGAATAAAAACAGCAGTGTCCGGGTGTATGCCCGGGTGTGTGCAAAACCTTCAACCTTATTTTTCCAAAGCTAAGTTCCATACTCTCCTCCAAAAAGCCATCCGGCTCAGGGCAGGGTAGGTCTGCACCTACATAAAGGTCAAAGCCCTTCCATATTGGGTCGTTGAGCAAGAAAAGGTCTTGCTTATGCACCAAAAAGGGAACACCTAACCTTTCCTTTAAACCCTTAACCTGCCCTACATGGTCTATGTGTCCGTGGGTAGCAAGGATATACTTGGGCGTGGTTCCCTCCAATGCCTTTAAAATCGCATCCAAATCTGCCCCCGGGTCTATTACCACCGACTGCCCTGTGTTCTCATCCACTATCACAGAACAGTTCATACTTAAAGGTCCCACGGGAATAACCTTTAGGATCATTTCTTGAAGAGCTCCGGAAGCCTTAAAAGATAAACGTAGATCCTCTTCCACTTGCTCCACTCCATAGCAGGCAGGCCTGCTCCGTAAATCTTGTTGGGCTCCAAGTCCTTTGAGACCCCGGACTTTGCGGCAACCTGCACATTGTCGCCTATGCTTACATGGTCTGCCACACCCACCTGCCCAGCAAGGATGACATTCCTGCCAGTTTTTACACTTCCCGAGAACCCAACCTGACTTACTATTAGGTTTCTCTCTCCCAAACGGCAGTTGTGGGCAACCATCACAAGGTTATCTATCTTGGTTTCTTTTCCCACAATAGTGCTGTCAAGCAGTGCCCTGTCTATGGTAGTGTTTGCGCCTATTTCCACATTGTCCTCAAGGACTACATTGCCTATATGGTTTAGCTTGATTATACCCTCTTTGGTTATGTGATAGCCAAAGCCGTCTGCCCCTATAACCGCCCCGCTGTGGATGCGCACATTCTTTCCTATAACGGTCCTTGGGTATATATGAACTCCGCTAAAGATAACCGTATTTTCTCCCACAAAGGAGTGGTCTCCAATGTAGCTAAAAGGATAAACCTTTACGCCTCTTTCAAGGACCACGTTTTTCCCAATGTAAGCGAATGGTCCCACATAAACATCTTCTCCCAACACTGCCGAGCTTTCCACGTGGGCCTTTTCGGAGATACCCGTGGGATGCTCTTCCGGATATAGCTTTTCCAAGGCAATAGCCAAGGCAAGCTTTGTGTCTTTTACCAGTATGTAGCTTGGATGTTCTACTGGCTTTGAAACCACCAAGGTGGCGTTTTTTACATCCTTCACCCTTTCCACATCCCTCTCGGAGGGGCAAAAGATCAAAGTTCTCTCCTTTGGGTTCTCCAAAGAGGACACACCTACCAGTTCTAAGTTTTCACCAAAAAGCAAACCACCCACCAAGTCTGCAATATCCTTAGAGTTAAACCTCATTTGGGCACCACCCTGTAAAATCTCTTTTTACCCACCTGAAGGCGAAGCTCTTCTTTTATCTCTATTTCTTGGTTTGGGTCATCCATTTTTGCGCCGTTTATCCTTAAGCCTCCTCCTTCCACAACCCTTCTGGCGGAGTTTTTGGAGCTCTCTATACCAAGCTCAAACAAAAGCTCGTAAGCCCTCCTTTTAAGACCATAAGGAACCTCTATGATGGGGGCATCCTCAGGGAATTCTCTCTCGGAGAAGGTTTTAACAAAGAACTCTAAAGCCCTATCCGCCTGCTCTTTACCGTGGAAGCGCTCTACTATAAAGTGGGCAAGCTTTTTTTTGGCATCCATTGGGTGTAAGTTTTTCTTAAAGTCCTCTATCTCCTCCTCTGTATAGTCAGTTAAAAGGGTGTAGTAGTCCCACATAAGGTCGTCTGAGATGGACATGATCTTGCCAAACATACTTTCTGGCTCTTCCTGTATGGCTACGTAGTTTTGGTAGGATTTGGACATTTTTCTTACGCCGTCTAAGCCCACAAGCAGTGGTAGGGTTATGCAAACTTGCGGTTCCTGTCCAAAAGCCCTCTGCAGGTCTCTTCCCACCAGAAGGTTAAACTTTTGGTCTGTGCCACCGAGCTCCACATCCGCCTTTAAAAAAACCGAGTCGTAGCCCTGCAATAGAGGATATATAAACTCATGAATGTATATAGGGATGCCTTCTCTAAAGCGCTTTGAAAAGTCATCCCTTTCTAACATCCTTGCCACCGTGTATTTTCCTGCCAGCTTTATTATCCCATCTGTTCCAAGTCCAGAAAGCCAGGTGCTGTTGAAAACTATGTTGGTTTTTTCTGGGTCAAGGATTTTGAAAACCTGATGCTCGTAAGTTTTGGCGTTTTCCAACACCTCCTCCCTTGAGAGGGGAGGTCTGGTTTCGCTCCTGCCTGTGGGGTCTCCAATCATGGCGGTAAAGTCTCCGATCACAAAATAGACCTCGTGTCCAAGCTGTTGAAACTGCCTTAGTTTTTGAAGCAGAACCGTATGACCAAGGTGCAAGTCCGGTGCGGTTGGGTCAAAGCCCGCTTTTACCCTCAGGGGTCTTCCCTCCTTCAGCTTTTTCAAGAGCTCTTCCTCTTCAATGACCTCAACAACACCCCTTTTTATAATGCCCAACTGTTCTTCAGGAGAGAGCATGCGTAAAATTTTAAACGCTTTTCTGTTAAACTTTTATAGCTATGAGGAAGTTAACCTTAGCTTTGTTAATACTTTCTGCCTCCTGTGGAATAGTAAGGACGGGTGAAGAGGGACTTTATAAATACAGCCTGCGCACTACGATTATAGAAAGCGTGGAAAACTGCGAAAGCTTGCTAAAGAAGGAAAGCCTTAGACCTCAGGTGTGTGGAAGGTGCAGGATAACCTTTGAACCCCAGAGGAATAGGCTTGTGATTGCGGAAACCGATGAATGTGTGCCATACAACGCCTACGGATGCTATACCACATTTGGAGATACCTTCATAATAAACACAGTAAGCTGTAAGCCTTTAACGGAGAGATTGCCACGAACTCCGGAACAGCCCGTAGAGAAAAAAGAGCAAAAGAGGTAAAAAGGTGGAGTTGATATTTGAACTTTCTGAGAAAGGAAGGAAAGGGTATAAGCTACCCAAGTTGGATGTGCCGACGGTGGATGTAGCCCAGTATCTTGGTGAATACTACAGAGAGGACTTGAACTTCCCGGAGGTCTCGGAGCTTGACCTGATACGACATTACACAAAACTCTCCCAGAGAAATTACGCCATAGATACCACCATGGTGCCCCTTGGCTCCTGCACCATGAAATACAACCCCAAGATCAATGAAGAACTGGCAAGGATAGAAGCCTTCACACAGATGCATCCCTTTGCTCCAGAGGATTGTGTCCAAGGCACCCTCAGGCTTATGTATGAACTCAAGGAACTTTTAAAGGAGCTTAGCGGTTTTGCGGAGGTTTGCCTTCAGCCCGCCGCCGGTGCACAAGGAGAGCTCCTTGGCTTACTGCTCATAACTGCCTATCACCGAGACAGGGGAAACACCCACAAAAACAAAATATTGGTGCCAGACTCCGCCCACGGCACAAACCCAGCTTCTGCCAGCATATGCGGTTTGGAGGTGGTAAGTGTAAAAAGCGACGCAAACGGAGAGTTAGACTGGGAGGACTTTATAAAAAAGCTTGACGACAGAACCGCAGGACTTATGCTAACAAATCCAAACACCCTGGGCATCTTTGAGAGAAAGGTCAAAAAGCTCGCAGACGCCCTGCATCAAAGGGATGCGCTCCTTTACATGGACGGTGCCAACTTCAACGCCTTAGTTGGTGTAGCAAAGCCCGCTACTTGGGGGGTGGATGTTATGCACTTTAACCTCCATAAAACCTTCTCCACACCCCACGGAGGAGGTGGTCCGGGTGCTGGTCCCGTGGGAGTTTCAGAAAAATTAAAGCCCTACCTACCTGTGCCACAGGTGGAGTTTGACGGTCAAAGATATTACCTCAATTGGGACATTCCCAAAAGCGTGGGTAAGGTTCTTACCTTTTACGGACATGTGGGTGTGATGCTTAGAGCTCTGGCATACATCCTGTCCTACGGCAAGGAGATAGACAAGGTATCAAAGCATGCAGTTTTGAACGCAAGGTATTTACACAACCTTCTTAAGGATGTTTTGTGGGATCCATACCCAAGCTCACCCAAAATGCACGAGGTTGTCTTTTCTATGCAAAAAACAGGCATAAGCCCCACAGACTTAGCTAAAGCCCTTTTGGACAGAGGCTTTTACGCACCCACCATATACTTCCCCTTGGTGGTCAAGGATGCACTCATGATTGAACCCACAGAAACAGAGAGCCCAAGAACCTTAAGGGCTTTTGCCAACGCCATAAAGGAAATACTTCAGCAGGACCCGGAAGAGGTAAAAAACAGTCCAAAAAAGACACCAGTGAGAAGAATAAAGGAGGCAGAAGCCAACAGAAAGCCGATCCTCAGAGTCTCATTGGCATGATTACGCAAAGATAGGGATCCTTTTCCAAGTTTGCGCTCTCAAGGATCACAGGGCTGTCTGCATCTATTGCCTTTAAATAAACCCTGTCTGAATCAAACTCTCCAAGGGCTTCTAAAAGATACTTTCCGTTAAAACCTATATCCATAGGCTCAATGGCGGAAAGGCTCTCAATTTGAACCTCATCACTACCCTCACCAAACTCGGGCTCTGAGATTTCCATCAAAATGACCTCAGAGGAGAATGAGAGCTTCACGGGAAAGGCGCTGGCAGATGCTATTGCAGAGAGTCTTTTTAGAGCACTCTCAAACTCAGCCCTATCAAGTCCCACGTTTAACCTGTAGTCGGTGGGAATAACTGCCATGTAGTCAGGATACTCTCCCTCCAAAAGTCTAACAGAGAGGGACCAATTTTCTCCCTTCACATGGGCAAAGTTTTCGTCCTTCCCCACCTCCACAGAACCTATAGTGTCCTTTAAAAGCCTTTCTAAGACCTTTAGGCTCTTACGGGAGAGCAAAAGCTCCTCCTCAAAAGAAACACCCTCGGGCATATAGAGGGCAAGCCTGTGCCCATCAGAACCCACAAAGTGAAGTCTTCCCTCTTTGCTTCCCACATACATACCCTGAAGGGCATACCTTGTATCCTCTTTGGAGATTGCATACTCTACCTTGGATATACCCTTTGAAAGCAACCCGCTTGGAATAGTATCCTTGCAAACCACCTCAGGAAATTCAGGAAACTCGGAAGGATCCCCACAAACCAGCTTAAACTGACTCTTTCCTCCTTTGATAATTAGCTTGTCCTCCTCTAACTCCATATAAACCTCTGCCGAGGACAGACTCTTAACTATGGATGTTAGCTTGTCTGCGTTGGCGGAGGTCTCTCCGGGCGCTTCCACCCTTGCGGGCAGGTTCAAAACCAAGAAGTTTTCCAGGTCTGTGGCGTAAATGATCAGCCGATCTTCTGTCGCTAAAAGTTTAAAGTTGTTTAGGACGGGAAGGGCTGATTTCTTCTCTGTAGCAGATTTTGCTTTCGTAAGCACATCCTCCAGCTCCACCCTATCCACAAACAGACGCATGGCAATAGATTATAACATTGTTTCCAATAAGTAGCCTTCTATCCTCCACAAACCTAACGCTTTACACTTATAACCCGTAAGGGATTGTTATTGTATAATCATATCATGCCCTTACCCATTACCCTAAGCTTTAAGCTAAGCTTTGAAAGAAAGGAAGAGAGGGAAAAAGTTATAAAGCTAATGTGTCTTTGGTCCTCAGCCATATACTTCATACACAACAGGCTGAAAGAGGGAAAAACCGATAACGAAATATACGAGCTGACCCAAGAAAAATTTAACTCCTTTGGAAGGAATTCTGAGCGGGGAAGGGTAGCAAAAAATATCTTTCAAAATGCTTGGCAAGTTCTGAGGGTAGCGGTCTCCTTCCCTATCCTTGGCAGAACTTCATTAAGGAGTCTGTTTCTTCCGAAGCCCATGCTGGTGGAAGGAGTGTTGGATAGGGTCAGGAAAATGTTAGCTCCTGTAGGTCTTGCAGGGGCAGGGAGCTAAATAATTGAACTTGATCGGTGAAAATCTGCTGATAAGCTGGAAGCAGAGGTTAGAAAAAAGGCTACAGGAGTTTCTTGAGGGCATTGAACCGCCAATTTTACAGTCCGCTATGGCATATTATCCCCTTCAGGGAGGTAAAAGACTAAGACCATTGATCGTGTGTGCGGTGGCTGTAGCCCTTGGTGGAGACCTTGAGGATGCTATAACCGTTGGCTGTTCTGTTGAATTTATTCATAACTACTCCCTGATACACGATGACCTGCCCCCTTTGGACAACGACCAATACAGAAGGGGAAAGCCCACATGCCATGTAGTCTTTGGAGAGGATTTGGCGCTTCTTGCGGGTGATGCCCTGCTAACCTTAGCCTTTGAGATACTCTCTGATAAAGATAACTTTAGAACCTTAGAGGCAGACAAGCTACTTTTGATGATAAATCTTCTTAGCAAAAAGGCGGGTGCTAAGGGTATGGTGGGTGGGCAGGTGATGGATGTTAGAAAATTGGGAGAACTTGAACATATAAGCCTTAAAAAGACCGCAGAGCTTTTTTCCGCCTGTTTTATGTTGGGTGGTTTGGTCGCAAAGAGGGATGATCTTGTCAATGATTTGGAAAGGGTAGGCATGAACTTTGGGCTTCTCTTTCAGATGTGCGACGACTACAAGGACAAAGACGGCTTTTACCAAAGGTTTGGTGAAGGATTAAAGGAACTCATAGAAACGAAAGGGCAAGAGGTGGCGTCTCAACTTGAAGCCTTGGGCTTGCTCACTGCACAGATGCAAGCCATTTTAGATAGCTTTCTATGAAGCCCAACCGTATCTTTTTGGTAGGTTTTATGTGTAGTGGAAAAAGCACAGTGGGAAAGCTTTTGGCGGACAAGCTTGGTTATACCTTTTGGGACATAGACCAAGTTATAGAGGAGAGGGAAGGCAAAAGCATAGAGGAAATATTTAGAGATGAGGGAGAAGAGTACTTCAGAAGCCTTGAGATGAAAGTTTTGGAGGAGTTTTTGGAAAAAGAAAGGGTTGTGGTTAGCACGGGTGGAGGGCTTGGAGCGAACCCTACTGCTATGGAGAAAATGAAATCTGCAGGCTTGGTGGTATGGCTGGATTTAGACTTTGAAACCTTTTTGCAAAGGTGTGCCCACCAAGAGGGTAGACCTCTTTTGAAGAAAGGCTCGGATTATCTAAGGGCTTTAATGGAGGAGAGGGAAAAGGTTTATAGTCTGGCACATATCAGACTGAAAGCGGACAGACCGCCTGATGCCTTGGTGGAAGGGCTTTTATCTCAGCTTTAGGGTTGCCACCGCTAAGACGCTGAGAAGAATGGAGACGATCCAGAGTCTGACTACGATTTTGGGTTCTGGAATGCCCGAAAGTTCTAAATGATGATGAAAGGGTGCCATTTTGAAGAGTCTTTTGCCCTTTGTAAGTTTGAAGTACGCCACCTGAAGGATCACGCTCAGGGTTTCAAAAACAAAAATTCCCCCAGCTATGGGCAAGATAAGCTCCGCCTTTGCTACGAGAGCTATTACCCCAAGCCCCGCACCAAGGGCTAAGGCACCCACATCCCCCATGAATAGCTGGGCTGGATAAGCGTTGAACCACAAAAAGCCAAGTCCAGCACCCACTATGGCAAAGCAAAGAACCGTGAGGTCTCCTGCATAGGGCACATAGGGAATGTTTAAATACTTGGCAATGTTTGCGTGTCCTACTGCGTAGGCTATTACACCCAAGGATGCGGCGGTGGTCATAACAGGTCCAACTGCGAGCCCATCAAGCCCATCGGTGAGATTTACCGCGTTAGATGTGGCTACAATCACCAAAACCGCAAAGGGTATATAAAAAAGCCCCAGGTCTATCTGAAGGTTTTTAAAGAGAGGAAAATAAAGCTTTGTGCCCACCTCTGTAAATTTATAGAGGGCAAAGGCTGTAAGGGATGCCACAAGAACCTGGGCGGAGAACTTAGCCTTTGCGGATATGCCCTTTTTGTTCTTTAGCTTGGTATAATCGTCCCAAAGACCTATGAGCCCAAAACCGAGAATACAAAAGGAGATCACCCAAAAGTAAGCAAGGTCCAGCCTCATGAGAAGGAGGGAGGACAGAAGGACGGATATAAGTATCACCAATCCGCCCATGTTGGGCACCAGTTTTTTGATTGTGTGTCCCTCCGGTGTGTATTCCCGCACATAGCCCCTAAAAAGTCTTTGAAGGGCTTTTAGCTTCTTTAGGAAAATGGGCGTTAGCAGTAAGGTTAGAAAGAAGGCAAGCATTATAGCCAAAAAGGACCGGAAAGTTATGTATTTGAAAACATTAAAACCAAAGAAGAAGTCCTTTAGATAGAAGGAGAGATGGTATAGCATGTCAGCACCTGTTTTTACTAAAAAGTCTATCCAGTATTATGGCGCAGGCGTTTCTCACCGAAAGGTGGTTCCAATCTCCCGCACCGTAAATGGGTTCCAGTATGTAGTCAAAGGTGTTCATAAGGTCTGGGGGAATGCCATAACCTGTGCCGAAAAGGATTAAAAAGTCCTCCTGTCTTTTTTCTATCTCCCTTTTTAAAAACTCATAGCTTACGGTGTTTGGATAGGTTCTTGCGTCCGTGCCCACAAGCTTTGGCTTTCCTCCCCTCCTATTTTGGATATCCTCTATAACCTCCTCCAAGTTGTAAGCGAGCCGAACAAGGCTAACCGTTTCTGCCCTCGTTGGGTTGGTCTTTAAACCCTCTTCAGAAGACCAATACTCTATCTGTTTTTTTATCACCGCCCTTTGGGCATCTATCGGCTGGACTATGTAAAAGGTGTTTATCTCATAAGCCCTGGCGGGTCTTGCTATATCGTGCAGGTCCATGGTGGTAAAGGAGGTTATTATTGTTCTTTCCTCTCTATCCATAGCAGGAAAATGTAGAAGTGCAATGAACACGTTGTGATTGAGCATTTAATTTATTTTAAATGCTTCTTTTTAACTTTGCTAAAAGTCTTTCCCAAAAGCCCTCTTTTGGCTTTGCTTGCATCAAGGAAAGCCTGTTTAGTATGCCAGTTAGCTCTTTTATCAGTTCGTCGTTGAAAGGATTCTGTCCTATTATGTTCTTTATCAGCTTTGGATGGTATTTTATACTACCCGCATACTTTGGTTCTGCGGTGGTGAATTTTTGACACACAAGCCTTATGCTTTCATGGACCTTTTTTCCTTCTTCCTCTGAGGATACTTTATTGACGATCAAGAAAAACTCCTTCATACCCTCTTCTGAGTTCATCACCTTTATAAGACCGTAGGCATCAGCTATGGCGGTGGGCTCTGGCGTTGTGATCAGTATGGGTATTTGGGAGGAGGAAACTATGGCTATGGTGTCTGAGTGTATGCCAGGGGGTGTATCAAAGATGACCCAATCGTAGCGCCCTTCTGCAAAGTCCTGAAGCCTTTGAATTAAGGTTTTTAGCCTGCCAAAGGGCATATTTACCAACTCCCTTATACCACTGCCACTTGAGATAAAGTCAAAACCCTCCTCCACGGGAACAACCACTTCTTCAAGGGAAGCACTTCCTGTAAAGAAGTGATAGAGATTTTTTGGTGGTGCTATACCAAGCATTAGATGTATGTTGCTCAGTCCAAGGTCTCCATCTATAAGTAGAACCTTTTTGTCGTTAGAGTAAAGGATCCTTCCTATGTTTATGGTGATTATTGTCTTTCCTACGCCACCCTTTCCGCTGGCAACGGATATGTAGCCCGTAGGTCTTTCCTTCCCTTCTAAAACCTTCAGGGGCATGGTCTGTAGTTCCATTACTCTTCCACCTTCAGAAAGAGTTTAGTAAGGTATTCATAGTTTGCCATTACCAGGTCCTTTGGGACACGCTGTCCAGTTGTCCAGCAGAGTATGGGCAGTTTGGTGCGATAAGCAAGGTTCAAAACATAGCCATGGTAGATGGTTTCGTCCATCTTTGTGAATATTAGCCCTTTTATGGGCAATACACTAAATCTTTCCAACGCCTCCGCCATAACCCTTTCGTCCATGTTAGCGCTTACCGTAAAGTATATTTCCAAGGTGGGCAGTTTGTTAAAGAAGGGCACCAGTTCCTTTACCTTTATGTCATTATAATGGCTTCTTCCACCAGTATCCACAAGCACAACATCCATGGAAGAAAGTTCTCCTACGCATTCCCTTAATCTTTGGGGAGTGTCTGCGGTTCTGAAGGGCAATTCCATAATGCTAATAAATGTTTTTAGCTGTTGGACTGCACCCACCCTGTAGCTGTCTATGGTTATAACACCCACCTTTTTTCCAAGCTCCTTTATGTAATGGGCGAGCTTTGCCACTGTGGTAGTTTTTCCCACGCCCGTTGGACCCACCAAGGCTATGATCTTAAAGTCCTGTAGGGAACTTTCAAAATCCCTAACCAAATTCAGGGTGCTTTCAAAACCCATCTTTAAGGACTCGTATGTTTCTCCCTTTAGGTCCAAACGCCTTAACTCGTAGTCATAACCACATCCTGCGTCAATGATTGCCTTTGCCACATCCCTTGCAACACCTTTGTTTATAAGTTTGTTCATAAGATTTAGCGCCCTTAGAGAGTATTCGCTTTCTATAGGTTTTGTTTCCTCTGGAGGTTCTACCTTTTGCTTTTTGACTAATTCAACCACTTCCCTTAGGCTTTCTTTTAGTTTGTTGATCTCTTCATAAACACTCTCTTGGCTTTTAAGATGGTTAGAAAAATCTTCTGTGTCCGGGATGCCTATGGTAACTTCTAATTGAGAACGGGAGATAAAGGGCAGAAAGGGTATAAGCCTTTTCTTTATGATCCTTGTGGATAGTATGGTGGCATCTGGTCCGTAGAGATTTCTCACCTCCTCCACTGCCTCCTGAAGGGAGTTCACCACCAATTTTTTAATCTTCATCTACGACACCCAGAACTTTTAAGTTTACCTGTCTGTCAAGTTCATTATAAGATAAAACCGCAAGCTGAGGGAGGTATGCGGACAGGACTTTTTTGATTTGCCTTCTCAGGTTCGTAGCGGTTATCAACACTGGTTTGGCTTGGTATTGGACAAACTTTGAAATTTCTGAGTTTAGCTTGGGATATACTTTGTTTATAAGCAGGTCAAGGAACTCCTCCTCCTTTCCCTCCTGCAAGTATGCACTGAGCTTTGCCTCCAACCTTGGAGAAATTATCAGTGCATAAAGGACATTGTCCGTTAAATATAGCCTTGTGATCCTCTTTGCAAGCCTCTGCCTAACATATTCAGTAAGCAGGTCTGGGTCCTTTGTCTGTTCCACATAGTCTGCCAAGGTCTCCACTATAGTTAGAAGGTCGTTTATTGGGATGCCCTCGCTTAAAAGGTTCTGCAATGTTCTGTGCAAGATAGAGATGGGTATGACGTCCGGCACGAGCCCCTACATAGCCTTTGGATATTTTCTGGTAAGGTTCTCCACCAGGTCTATAACCTCACCCCTACCAAGGATCTCGTGAAGGTTTCTCTTTATTACTTCAGAAAGATGTGTAATTATGGCGGTGCTTACATCTACCACCATATAGCCCAGCCTTTGAGCCTTTTCTCTCATGTCCTCTGTGATCCAGTAAGCTTTTAAGTTGAAGGCAGGCTCGTGGGTTTCCACACCCTCAATGCTCCCTTTCACATTCCCCAAGTCTATTGCCAGGTATCTGTTTGGCATTACCCCGTAGCTACTGACTTCAAGTCCCCTTATGAGTATTCTGTATTGATAGGGTCTGAGGGTTAGGTTGTCCCTTATATGCACCAAAGGAACCACCACACCAAACTCTCGGGCTATCTGCCTTCTCATGGATTTTATCCTCTCCGGAAGGTCTCCGCCCTGAGACTCATCCACCAAGGGCACAAGCCCGTAGCCTATCTCAAAGGCAAGGGTCTCCGGTTGTGTAATGACCTCCTCTTCCGTCTTCTCAGTTGGCTTTTTCTGTTCCACCAAAAGCTTTTCCAGCTCTTTTAGTTCCTTTTCCTGAAGGCTCTTTTTCAGCAGATAGTAAAGTCCTCCTAAAAGCCCAGCCATGAAGAAGAAGGGAACCTTAGGAAATCCCGGAATAAGTCCTATAAACACCAACAGGGCGGAGGAGAAGAGGAACACCCTGGGCTCTTTGGAAAACTCCTGAAGCAGAACATTTCCCAGCTGATCTTTGGAGGAGGACTTTGTTACCACTATACCCGCAGAAGTGGAAAGCATCAAAGCGGGTATTTGGCTTGCAAGACCTTCGCCCACCGTTAGCAAGGTATAGGTAGAGACCGCCTCAGAAAAAGGCATGCCTTTAAGGACTATGCCTACTATAAGACCACCCACCAAGCTCAAAAAGAGTATTATCAATGCTGCAATGGCGTCTCCCCTTATGAACTTGCTGGCACCGTCCATGGCACCGTAAAAGGCTGCCTCCTGCTCTAACTGTGTCCTTCTCCTACGGGCTTCTTCCTCGGAGATCAGTCCGGCGTTTAGGTCCGCGTCTATGCTCATCTGCTTTCCGGGCATGGCGTCCAAGGTAAATCTCGCTGCCACCTCTGAGATCCTCTCCGCACCCCTTGTAATAACCACAAAGTTTATGACTATAAAGATCAAAAACACCACCAAACCCACCACCACATCCCCACCCACAACAAACTTACCAAAACCCTCTATTATGTGTCCCGCAGCAGAGGTGCCCTCATTACCGTAAAGCAGAATCCTTCTTGCTGCGGCAATGTTTAAAGATAGCCTAAGGAGTGTTCCCAAAAGCAGTATGGATGGAAAGGCTGAAAGTTCCAAAGGCTCTTTTATAAAGGCGGTAAGCGTTAAAACCGTCAAAGAAAAAGTTATACTTAATGCCAAAAGCACATCAAGAAGCAGGGCAGGAATGGGCAAAATTATGGCACCCAATATCACCACAAAAGCCAAAAGCACCCATCCCTGGGTAATGTTCATGCTAAAATTTTAAATCTCATGCAAATAGAAGTGATCAATGGTAGCATCCTTGAAGTGGATGCGGATGTGATCGTCAATCCCGCCAACTCCTTGGGACTTATGGGTGGTGGTGTAGCGGGTGTGATAAAGAGATTTGGAGGAGAGGAGATAGAAAAGGAGGCGGTGCAAAGGGCACCCATACCGGTCGGCTCTGCAGTGCTTACCACCGCAGGCAAGCTAAAATTCAAAGGAGTTATCCACGCACCCACCATGGAGGAACCTGCCATGGACAGCTCGGAGGAAAAGGTGAGAAAGGCGGTGAGGGCAAGCTTAGAGTTGGCGGACAGTTTGGGCTTTGAGACCTTGGCAATGCCCGGGATGGGCACGGGTGTGGGCGGACTTCCCAAGGAACTCTCCGCAAGGGCAATGCTTGAGGAAATAAAAAGCTTCAAACCCAAGAGCCTAAAAAAGGTCATTTTGGTGGATATAGACCCAGAGATGGTTCAAGCTTGGAAAAAGAACCTTTGAATGATCTTAGCATCGGGCGGATTTTTAGGAGAGTCTAACAAACTTTATAAATTTCCCATCAAAGAAGTGAAGTTTTTCAACTCCCTTTTGGAGCTGAAGGAAAGACAGGGTTTTGTGGTTATCTCTTATAAGCTCTCAGAGGAGACCCTTGGTGTAAAGGTAAAGGCATCCTCTTTCCCCTCCATTGTGTTTGTGGAAGTGGGAGAGCCTGTTGAGTTTGAACCAAGATCCAAGCCTTTTAAACTGAGCTTGCAGGGCTTTTCCTTGAACAAAGAGGAATACATAGAGAGAGTCAGAAGGGTAAAAGAGGAGATTGAAAAGGGCACAGTCTATCAGCTTAACCTTTCAACGAGGATGGACTTTAAACTTGAAGGTTCCCCCTTGGACCTTTTCTTGAAATTCTTTGAAAGGCAACCTACCCCCTACGCCTTTTTTCTTGACCTGAAGGACTTTTACATCCTGAGCGGTTCAATGGAACTCTTTTTGGAGAAAAAGGGAGGGCTAATAAAGAGCAAGCCCATAAAGGGAACTGCCGAGAGTGAAGAGGTTTTACAAAACAGCCAAAAGGACAAGGCAGAGAATTTGATGATCCTTGATATGATGAGAAACGACCTTTCAAGGGTGGCAAGGGTGGGCAGTGTGAAGGTGGAGGAGATCTTTAGGGTGGAAAAATACACAACCCTGTGCCAAATGCACTCCACCGTGGTGGCACAAACGGACAAAAACCTTGGAGAGATTTTATTTAACACATTTCCCCCTGCCTCCGTGACAGGCGCACCAAAGAAAAAGGCGGTGGAACTGATAGACGCCTTGGAGCCCCATCCGAGGGACTATTACTGCGGATGCGCAGGCTTTGTTTGGAATGAAGACTTTACCCTGTGCGTTCTCATCAGAACAGCCTTTGGCATTGGGCAAAACCTTTCTTATTACGCGGGCTCGGGTATTGTGTATGACTCGGATGAAGAGAGGGAATGGAAGGAAACTCTAAGCAAGGCAAAGGCCTTTTGGTCTATGTAAATGTGAAGTTGAAGGAATTCGGTAAACTCGTATAATTAAAATATCCCAGATGATAAAGCTAAGCATATTGGGTTCTACTGGCTCGGTGGGAACGCAAGCCCTGGATGTGGTTAGGGCATACGGGCAGGATATTGAACTGGTGGGTTTGGTGGCAAGGAGGGCATCGGATAAACTGCTAAATCAGGCAAGGGAGTTTAATCCCAAGTATGTGGTGTCCTATCAGGAGCCCGCAAAGGATTGGCTTGAAAGTCTTCCAAAGGAGTGTGTGTATTTAAAAGGTGAAGAGGGTTTGTTGGCTGTTGTGGAGGAATCTGAAAGGGTTTTAAACGCTATCTCCGGCATAGATGGACTTTTGCCTACCTTTCTTGTGCTCTCAAAGAACAAGATACTGCTTGCCAGCAACAAGGAATCTGTAGTCTGTTTGGAAGGGCTCATTAGAGAAAAGTCAAAAAATGTGGTGCCCATTGATAGCGAACACAATGCCATTTTTCAACTGCTTTCAATGACAGACAGGAAAGAAATAAAAAAGGTATATCTTACCGCCTCCGGTGGTCCCTTCAAGGACACGCCCATTGAGGAGCTTTCAAAGGTAAAGCCCGCCCAAGCCCTAAAACATCCCACTTGGCAGATGGGACAGAAGATCACAGTGGATTCTGCCACTTTGATGAACAAGGGTATAGAAATTTTGGAGGCTAAGGCACTTTTTGGTTTGGACCCAGACCTTATAGAGGTGGTGATCCATCCCCAAAGCCTGGTGCACGGAGCAATAAAGTTAAAAGATGGCAGTTTTCTCTTTCAGGTTTCTCCGCCCGACATGAAAATTCCTATAATGAACGCCATTTTTTATCCCAAAAGGTGCGACAATCCCTTCAGAGAGGTTAGCCTTTTTGAGCTTTCTCCCATAGTTTTTGAAAGGGTGGACAGGCAAAAGTTCAGGGCTTTGGCTCTGTGTGAGTGGGTCGCAAGGATGGGAGGTGTTTATGTGCCCGTGCTTTTGGGTGCGGACGAGAGGGCGGTGGAACTATTTTTACAAGAACGCATAAGCTTTGATAAAATAGTCCCACTGGTGGAGGAGGTGCTCTCTTCTGTGAGCATAAGAGACCCAGAAACCGTAGAGGAGATCATCCAAGCAGTAAAGTGGGGCTACGGTAAGGTGGACGAAGTGTTGGGTAGAGTGCTATGAGGGAAGTCTTTTACGCCATTCTCTTTGTGTTCTTTGCCTTTTTGCCCTTCCACCTTTTATCTTCTCCAAAGGCTTACTCGGTGAGCATGAAAAATGTAGACCCATCCAAGTTTGAGTTAAAGGTAGGAAAAGAAGAGGGAACTCTCTACTACATACTTTTGGGAGACCCAAAGACCCTGAACCCAGCCCTTGCCCAAGAGACCAGTTCTACTGCAGTGCTCTCGGACCTTTTCAGCGGGCTAACAAGGCTAAACCTAAAAACTATGGAGTATGAGCCTGATCTGGCAGAAAGCATCTTAGCCTTTGAGGACGGAAAAAGGTATGTGGTAAAGCTAAGGAAAGATGTTAGGTGGAGCGATGGGAAGCCCTTTACCGCGGAGGATGTGGTCTTTACATACAGGGATGTCTATCTCAACAAAAATATTCCTAACTCTACCGCAGACATGTTAAGGGGAGTTCTCAGGGAAGAAAAGGATGTGGAGAACTTTGTAAGGGCAATAGACCCATACACCCTTGAGTTTAACCTTCCAAAGCCCTTTGCACCCTTTCTTGGCATCTTGGCAAGTCCCATCCTACCCAAGCACAAGCTGGAAAAGTTCGTCAAAGAAGAAACCTTTATGCAGGCTTGGAATGTGAGCACAAACCCAGAGGAGATCGTGGGCACGGGACCTTACAAGCTAAAGAGATACATAAAAGGACAGCTGGTGGAGTATGAGGCAAACCCCTACTATTATAGAAAAGACGAAGAGGGCAAAAGGCTACCATACATAAAAAGAAGGGTCGCTTACATAGTCCAAGACCCAGACACAGCCCTTCTTATGTTCTCCACCGGCAAAGCAGACTATCATGGCATCAGACCCACAGACCTTATGACCGTAGTCCGCCTAAAGGAAGTCAGCCTTTTTGATCTGGGACCCACCCCATCCACCACCTTTCTCGTTTTTAACCAAAACCCGCAGGCGGACATTCCCAAGTATAAACTACGTTGGTTCCAAAATTCCCAATTCAGAAGGGCAATCTCTATGGCAATAGACCGCTCTGGAATAAGTTTGCTCGTCTATAACGGCTTGGCACAGCCCCTCTATGGACCCATCACACCCGCCAACAGACCTTACTATTACGAGGGACTGTTTCCAGAAATCCCTTACGACCTAAAAACCGCCAGAAAGCTCTTAGAGGAACTCGGCTTTTCAGACAAAAATAAGGATGGCTGGCTTGAGGACCCAGAGGGAAACACCGTGGAGGTCATCCTCCTCACAAACGCAGAAAATAAAGAAAGACAAGCCATAGGAAACATGATAAAGGAGGACTTGGAGAAGTTGGGTATAAAGGTAATCTTTAACCCAATAGACTTTAATGCCTTGGTGCGTAGGCTCACCACGCCTCCCTACCAGTGGGAGGCTGTAATAATAGGTCTAACTGGTTCCTTGGACCCACACTTCGGCAGGAATGTATGGCACTCTTCAGGCACTCTGCATATGTGGAACCCAAGGCAAAAAACGCCAGCTACAGCTTGGGAGAAAGAGGTAGATGAACTCTTTGACAGGGCTTCTTCCGTGCTAAACAGAGAAGAAAGAATTGAGCTATACAGACAAGCCTACAGAATAATAGCCAGGGAGCAACCCCTCATATTCTTGGCTACTCCAAAGAGCATGGTGGGAGCCAGAGATAAGTTTGAAAATTACTTTCTCACTGTTTGGGGGCAATACGAAGAGGAGTATATGTTTTTCAAGTGATAAGTTCTCTGAGCCTTTCCCGAAGAACTTGGTAGGTTATCTCTTTGATTATGCTTTCCAACGGTATTGATTCAATACCCTTTTTGAGTTCCTCCCTAAGGAGTTCCCTAACAAGGTCGCTCGGATTAAAACCTTCAAAGGCTCTTTTGATTTCCTTTTTAATGGTTTCCTCTATCACCTTCTTAATATCCTCCAAGGACACGCCTTTCAATACATCTTCCAATCTTTCTGTTTTCTGCTCCGAAGCACTTACGGTGGGCATAGCCTCCTCTATAGGTATTTGTGCGACTGGGGTAGGTTCTTCCTTTTGTTCCTTAAAGGCGAACTCTTCCATAGGCAATGGGCTTTCCTCTAACTTAGGCATTTCAAGTTCTTTAATGATTTGAAGGAATTCCTCAGGTTCAACATCCTTTTCTTTTTCCTGCACAGCTTCTTGCTTCTCAAGTAGTTCCCCACGCATTTGTATAAGTGTTGTTTCTTCTTCCTTCAGAGAAACGAGGATTTCTTTAAATTTTTCTACTATTTCCTTGGGGTTCTCTTCCCTCGAAATTGCGTGCTTATTTATGAGCGGAACATCATCTATGTTTATGTTAAACAGTTCATCTATCAACACTAAAAAGGGCTTTTGAGCTATATCCTGGTCTTTAGCTAATTCCATTAATCTCTTCTTTGCTGCAAGCCCCGAGATCGCATCAAATATAACTCCATCTACATCTTTTAAAATACTTTCCAAGTCTCTATAAGACCTTACCGCAACTGGCTCAAAATTTTCAGATAGTAAGAGAGTAATACTATCTACCAGGGTGCTATCAAAGGACACTACTGCAACCTTCTTCTTTGGATGAGCACTTTCGGGGATGTATTGGGAAACCTCCTCCTTTGATTCTGGGTGTGCCTCTGCAAGTTTAAGTTCTTCTTCAAAGAATAGTTTTTGTATGCTTTCCTGTTCTGAGGGAGTTATCTCTATCACACCCTCTACTTCTCCCACAGTCTGTTTGTGAGTTTCTATTTCAAGCCCTAAAGTAGGCAATTGGTATTCCTCTGTTTCTTGAACAGGTGCCATAACAGCAGATATAATTTGATCAGGGGTGCTCTCCCTTGGTATAAGCATCTTTTTTTGTGGTTTTAGATTTTTAGCATTTATAGGGAACAAGTCATCCACAAGCACCACAAACTTCGCATCCTTGAATTTCTGTAGATATAGATTGTTTATATCTTCTTCGGATAGGGCTCCAGATATTGCATCATAAATGATCACATCAAAATATGAAGTTGCCAAACTAAGGGCCTCCTCCCCATTTTTAACGTCCATAACTTCGTATTCACTGAGGGCATTCTTTAGCTGTTTTACTAAACTTCTGTCGAAGGAAACTATCAAGACTTTCATTTTCTTCCCTCCATTTCTTTAAGTATATCATCGAGTATTCTTTTTGCTTCTTCAATGCTTTCCTTTGGTATTACCCCGTGGGTAGCAATTGCCAGCCGAACAGCCTTTAGCTTCCTTTCTAAACCTCGTGGGTAGGTTTTTTCAACTATTTTTACTTCAGTGCTTTTCTGCTGGGCTTGTGGGATTAGCATATAAACAATACCTATTGCAGATAGTATTAATCCAGCCAAAGCTATACCAAGGGATGTTGGGTTTTTGAGCATTTCTTCTATATATTCTCCAAAATTGTATTTTCTGGTGTATATATATACCTCTGACTTGGATGGTGATATTTTGTGGTAGGACAAATACATATTGACATCCGTAGGGTTCTGAAATACCTGACCATATGTGTATATCTTCCCTTCAGCGGGTTTAAATATGAAAAATCCTTGGTCTGGATAGTCTATATTCTTTAGCTCTTTACCTTCATATACGGAAAGCATAAAACTGGCAAAATTTGCGTTTATTTTTTCTTGCTTCTTTGTGGCGTATATTTCAAAGGATGTGTATATTCCCAATCCAAACAATAATAAACCCGATATCATGAAAATAACAGACAGAAATCTTTTCACCTTTACCCTCCAACCGTTATAGCTTCTATAAGCAAGGATGGAGAACCTACATGCCCATACATCCTAAGGTCTTCTCCTATTCCCACCAAATTTTTCAGAAGTTCCTGAATGTTCCCTCCTATAACTACTCCCTTCACTGCTTTCTCCTTCTTGCCACTCTTGTAGATTATACCAGAAGCACCCAGTGAAAAGTCTCCGGAGATGGGGTCTGCGGTATGCAAACCCATAAGGTCCAAAATCAAAAAGACCTCCTCGTAAGCCCTCAACAGGTCTTCCAGAGTGTGGGTTCCCTTCTCTATGTAAAGGTTCCTTATGCCGGAGGTGGGCAAGCTTTTATAGCCGTGTCTTACCGAATTGCCCGTTGGTTTGGCATTGCACTTGACCGCAGTATATACACTGTGCAAGAACCCTCTAAAAATTCCCTTTTCAATTACTATGTTTTTCCTAGAGGGGATGCCCTCCGCGTCCAGTTCCAAAGACCCTACACCCCCTCTTAGCGTCCCGTCATCTATCACCGTTAGCAGAGGGCTTCCTACTGCTTGTTCTTCTTTGCCCTTTAGCAATGTTTTGTTTTTTACGAGTGCGTCTCCCAAGAACATCGGGCTGAAAGTCTCCAAAAGGGATACCGCACTGTCTCTGAAGAAGACAACGGGAATGACCTTTGTTTCGTAAGAGACCGCGCCTAACTGGGCAGTAGCCTTAAAGACTACATCCTTAGCCATCTCTTCAAAGTCTATGTCCTTTAAATATCTACTGCTCCTGTATTCGTAGGATATAGCCTCTTCCCCGTTTTCTACCGCAAGGGCTGAGGTAAGGCAGGAAAAGTATGTGGTTGCGTAGCTGTATTCAAGACCCTGAGAGTTAAAGCAATGAACATCCACTTTAAACTCCTTCAGGCTTGTCTTTCTTGTGCCCACTACCCTTCTGTCAAAGTCCTTTGCGAGCCTTTCAAGGTTTATAAGCAACTCCGCTTTGTCCTCCACACTCAGAGAAAGTCCATCCTGATCGTAATCCGCTTGCAACTGCCCTTTAAACTCGCCTTTATTCAGAACAAAGCCGTCATCCTCTGGCGTTAGCTCCAAGGATTCCACTGCCCTCTTTACACAGCTTGAGACCGCCGTCCAGGATAGGTCTGTAGTGTATGCAAATCCCTGTTTAAAATCCTTTAGGACCCTTATACCCAAGCCAACCTCCTTTGACTTGGAAAGGTTTTCCAAACTTTCCCTTGAGGTCTCCACCAAAAGTTTTTCCGTGCTCTCTATGTATGCTTCGTATTCATAATCTCCTTTTAAGGAATCTTCTATCCACTTCTTTAATTGTCCCATCGTGAAAGATTTTATAATAGTTTTTTGGCTATGGCGGAGGAAAAAGAAAAGGTAGAAGAGAAAAAGGGAGGAAGAAAGATCCTATTTCTAATACCTATCCTTTTATGCGTCGGGTGAGAAATTCAGAAAAGCTGGAAATCCCTTAAGAAAAAAGCCTTGGCAGGGAGAGGGCTTATAATACCCCCAAACCCCACCAAGGAGGTGCTAACATGAAAAATCACCTCTATAGTTTATACCAAATGGTCTTAAAGTCCCTAACTTTCTACCTTGGAGTTGATCAGGAAAAGAAAAAGGCAGGCAGACCTCCAAAAGTCTCTGACCTCCAACTCTGTGCCCTGTTTATCCTATCCTATATCACAAACACTCCCGTCTTCACACTGGCTAAATCCTTGATTGACCCCAATATCAAGTCCTATCATCTCTTCCGAAAAACAAGAACCCAAAA
>Ga0079992_125365_pt1 | contig 23996 bp, 19 predicted proteins | sample FaiFalFF_MnMetaG_3_FD_69197 | JGI IMG/M metagenome (GOLD analysis project Ga0079992, IMG submission 69197) | Freshwater microbial communities from Yellowstone National Park, Wyoming, USA - Fairy Falls B (FF_Mn_B) MetaG (SPADES assembly) (version 2) | ecosystem: Environmental > Aquatic >... | reverse complement strand
GTGCGGGGGATGACCCCCCTCCTGGAGAACGAGGTGCGCGGCGTCCCCATGCTGGAGCGCTTCGCGGGCTATCTGTTCACGGACACCCGCTGAGCCTGCATCCAGCCTCGTCCGATTGGGCTTCGCTTCGCAGGCGCCGCTTGAGCGGCGACGAAAGGGTTGGGGCGCAAGCCCTTTCTAACCAGAGCGGATTGCCCGCTGAAACTGCTGGGAGCTGCTTCAGCGGCGACATGGGCGTTGGCGGCCGTCTGGCCCCTCCAGTTTCTTTTCATCGGATGCGGGTGGTCCCTGATCACCCGCATCTTCGGATTTCTGCCGCCCCAGCCATGCTCCCAGAAGAGACCCTCCCAGCGCCCGCATCGGTGCCATGGTCCATAGGGGATGATCCAGTGTGCTGGCGATCAACAAGCCGAACAGGCATGCAGCGATGGCCCGGGCCTCTGGATCCTTCCTTCGGCGCCCTTCGTGCAGAAAGGCCCCAAATAGGGCTAGGCCGAACCCGAAGCCAGGGAGACCCAGCTCGGCGAAGATAAGCGCCCCCACATGATGAACCGGCTCCGCGCGATAGCCGGGCGGAAGGATCTCCCGCAGCGTTAGTGGAAAGGTTCCTGCCCCCGTCCCCAGAAGGGGATGATGCCAGATCTGCTGCCATGCCTGTTCTATCAGCCATTTTCTCTCCTGAACCGAGCGGATCTCCAGCACGCTCCCGCGACCGGTCAAGCGGGTGATCATCTGGATAGGGAACAGGCCTGCCACGATCAGCCAGGCGGTGGCTCCTATAAGGAGAAGGGAAAGGCGACGGCGGGGGGAGGGCTGCGGCATGCCGAGCAACCCCAAAAAGATGGCCGCCCATCCCAGCCATGCGGCCCGGGAGAAGCTCAACCCCACTCCGAGCGTCCCCAGGCCGAACCCGAGCCCACCGATTACGGCCCGGCGATCCGGTCGGAGACCCCACGCGGCGGGCCCAGCCATCATCCCCACGAGATAGAACCCCAACAGGTTTGGATGCGGAAGAGTCCCGTAGGCTCGCAGCCATCGTCGGCCTCCGGGGAGTTCGATCACCGCGGCCCCCGGGATCGAAGGATCCAGCGGGCCCGGCCATTCCAGCGGCAATGGCCGGAGGAAGGCGGTGGATTGAACCAGGACTTCCAGAACCGCCACTGAGGTCTGCAGAAGGATCCCCAGCATGCATCCAATAGAGAGGGATCGCCAGGCTTTCGGCCGTTCGCTGAGAGAGAGGATCCATCCGGTGATCCCCGCGAGATGAAAACCGATGTAAGCCGAAAGGCGGGGCTCGACGGACCATGCGGCGCTGAGGATCGCCCAGCCGGCCAGCCCCAGGAGGATCAGAATTAGCAAGGGCGGGCGATGAAGGCGGAAGGTTCCGGTCAGCGCCCGGCGGATCAGATCCGCGCCGAGGGCGGTCAGAATCAGAAAATCGCTGCCGAACAGGAGGACGCTGGAGTAAATGAAGTAAACAGGCGGATGGGAGAGCTGAAGCAGCGGGTGATGCACCCATACCCCCAGAGCCACCGGGAGCAACGCGGTCGCTCCCTCATATACAACGTCGAGAACGATAGCGGCTTTCCGACGCATGCTCTTCAAGAACCTCGCCCTCATTCTGGGGGATACGCATTTCGTCTCTTGGACGGGGCGATGGATGCTCCCATCGCTCCGATCAAGGCGAGCCCGGGCAGCACACCCCACGACAGGGAGGCCAGTGGATGAGCGGACCTCGCCGAGGAGGGGAGGGGAGGCGCCACATCCGGGTTTTCCCAGACCTCCACTCCGTTGGGGAAGATGCGATGGAGACGCCAGCCGTGGCGAGCCAGCAGGGGAATGTAAGCCGGGTGCGCGACCAGGGCCCAGCGCACCCCCATCTCCCCCAGCTTCGGCAACACTCGATCCAGACGCGCCATTCCCCCCGGCAGCCAGTAGGCTGCATCCAGGCTCCCCAGGCCGCTTTCCCGGAGCACCGTCCATCCCCGCGCCGTGTGGTAGTTTCCATCGATGGTCTCCGCCTGGGCCTCCATGGAAAGCCGCACCATCTGGTCGCCAAGCCCGAAGGTAACGTAGCGCCAGGAACGGACCTCCTCCTGATTCAGGAAGGCGATCAGCGGGCGGAGATCCTGAAGGGGAGGCTGGGTCGGCCACAGCGAAGCGATCTGCCCTGCATACAGCGCCGCGGCGGCCAGAAGCATGATGCCCACTCCCTTCACCAATCGGAGACGCCGGAATCGTCGAAGGGCGAGGGAGGACCAGGCCTGGAGGAACGGGGTCAGCCAGATGGTGGCCCACAGGGCAAACCGATCATAGGTCAGCCATTCCCAGCCCTCTCCATACAGCCATCGCGGCAGCGGTGTGGTTCCCCCAAGCCCCATGAGAAAACAGAAGGCGAACAGCCCCCCCATAGGCCAGCGGCGCCGCCGGATCAAAACGGGGAGCAGGAACGGTAGCGCCAAGAGGATCGGACCATACATCGGCCAGAGGAACAGCCCTGCGGCGGTTGGATCGCGGAAGAAGGAATGCCGGGAGGCATGATCGATGGGAGATTGCATGGTTTGCCGAACCCCCCATTGCCAGAACGGCCAGATCACACCTCCGATCCCGAGAAGCGTGGCCAAAGCCCAGAGGATCAACCGGCCTACGACATGAGCGGGAGAGACGGATCGGCCCTCGATGGAGTGAAAGGCCATCGCGGCAACAGTCCAGGGCATCACCAGCATTGTCCCGTGATGGGCCGCGGCCGCCGTGGCGAACCAGAGCCCTCCTCGAAGGCCGTCTCTCCACTGCCCGTTCTTCAGGAAATCCCCTAAGGCGGCCAGCCCCCACAGCAGCGCCATCAGGCCGAACAAGGTGGGAAGCTGCCCAAAGGTGTGGGCGGTGAGATGAACCGAGGGGAGAAGTGGGATCAGGAAGGCGGCCCGTTGGGCGATCCGAGGCCCGGCGATATGCCGGGCGAAGGCCTGAAAGGCGAAGGGAAGCGCTACCAGGGTCGAGAGGAGAACCATGGCCCATGCGATCTCCACACCGAGGGGGAAGGAGAGAAGGGCGATGAGCTGATGGACCAAAGGGGGATATGCGACAACCGGGAAGCCGCCATACCAGCGCGGCTCCCATAGCTCCCACCACCCGCGCCGATAGTGATCGGCAAAGAACATGTGGGTCCACGCGTCGTAGGAGCGGCGATAGCGGGCCGAGGCCACCAGTGGCCAGGCGACGATCAGGTTGAAGGCCAGCAGTTGCCATGAAGAGCGCCTCATCCTCTCCCTCCAGGTCTCATCGGCTTTCAGCCGGGCAAGGAGCGATCCTCCTACAGGTTTTCTTGGGGCATAGGCTGCGGAACAGCGGATCGAACCGGGAGGGGCTCCAGGATCCGCAGATACGCTTCCGCGATCCGGTCCATGGTGCAGGAGGCGATGGCCCGGAGATTCTGCTGACGTTGTTGCTCCCGCCGGCTGGCCTCCTGGAGCATAGAATCGACGGCCTGTGCCAGCGCCTCCGGATCCCCCGGGGGGACCCAGTTTCCGGCCAGCCCCGCTTCGTCTGCAGTGGCCCGCAGGGCAGGGAGATCGCTGCTCACGATAGGACGTCCCCACGCCGCCGCCCGATAGATCACGCTGGACGGTCCGGTCGCCTGCAGATAGGGCAACAGGACCAAGGTGTTCCGGGCGAAGATCCTCTCCACCTCTTCCTCGGACACCGGTCCCTGCCAGCGGATTCCATGGCGATGGGCGTAAGCGGCCTGAAGGCGGTTGCCGTAGCCGGGGAAGCGCGGATGCTCCGCGCCGGCGATCTCCAGGGTCAAGGTTGGGTGACGCGCGCGAAGCATCTGGAAGGCTTCCAGAAGGATCTCAAGACCTTTGTAAGGCGCCATGACCCCGAAGAAGAGCAGGCCAGGGTTTTCGGGCTCCGGCAATGCGCGGGGCGGGTAGAAGCTCCCATGAGGGATATGCACGATTGAGGCTCCCGGAAAGCAGTCCCGCAGCCGCTCGGCATCTACTCGCAGGGGTACGACGATGAGACCCAGGCGAGTCAGCCAACGGAACAGCGCGACGAGGAGGCGGGATGCAGGCTCCATCGTATGGGGATCGATCAGGCTTGCCTCATGAGCGGTGATCCGCATCGTCCAGCCCTGACGGGCTGCCATGGTGAGCCCGATCAGGACGGAGATCAGGGCCACGGGTGAAGCCCCAAAGGCGCTGAAGCTGAAATTCACCCAGACGTTACGGGGCCCCGCGCGCTTCAATCCGCGCAGGAGCTGCAAGCCTGCCGCAGGGTGCCCTCCGCGCCAGATACGACGGATCTCCAGGCGTAGGGAGCTGCCCTCGCGTTCCTTCCCCTTTTTTTCATCATGTTCCGTTAAGATCACGATACGAGACAGACGGCCGGTTTGGGCCATGGCTCGACACAGGTGCAGGCCATACAGGCTGATGCCCGTTAAACGAGGCGGGAAAGGGGTAACAACCGCCAGATCCATGGCCACCTCCGCAGGATCCTCCGGCGCCAGCGCCGCCGGATTGCATGGCCACAGGAGCGAACCCGGAAGTCCACCGGCTCCATGAAGGGCCCCCCACGGGGATGCTGGTTCCCATAGATCGTCCCATGCGTACCAGCCGGGAGCGGCGGGAACAGGGCGACCCATTGCCCCCCGTGGAGGACGAGGGGGATCGGGTGGGCGATAGCGTCCTGCGCTCGGCGATAGAGAAGGACGGCGCGAGGGGAGGGAACATGATCCACCTGCACGAAGACGGGAGTGTCTTCGGGGAGGATCAGGGAGCCCCGCAGGGGCATGCGGCGCCATTCCACCTGGCCCCTTTTCTCCGGCAAAGGGCCTATCGTTTCCAGATCCTCCGGCGTCAGGCGGTAGAGACCTCCGTTCCATGCGCCGAGGAGGATCTCCGGCCCGGATTGTCCGCGGTGAACGAGGGGTGGAGCGAAAATCGGCGAGCCGAGAGGGAAAGCTCCGAGAAGGGCGCCGTTCCCTCGAAGGGCATATAGGGCTCCATCCCAGCCGCCGACCAGAAGCTCCGGTTTTCCATCCTGATCCAGATCGATCGCCTCCGGCCTGGCCCAGATGAACGTTCCCAGGTCGACCGGGAATCCCGGGAGAGGATCCCCGCTCGATCGCCATGCATACACTCGATCGGCGGCCGCCACGATCTCCACGCATCCATCCCCATCGAGGTCTGTGAGGATGGGCGAGGCGACCGCGAACGAGCGCAAGGTCTGAGGCCAGCCCAGCAAAGGGGTTCCATCCGGCCACCAGACGCAGATCCGATCGGAGATGGCGACCACTTCGAGCGCGCCATCCCCGTTCAGGTCGGCGATGGCGGGGGAGGACCACACGAAATGCCCGGCCAGTTGGGGCCAGCCGGGCGAGGGGTTCCCATCCGCTTTCCAGACATGGACATGGCCATCCCAGGACCCGACGATGATCTCCAAATCCCCGTCCTGATCCAGATCGCACACCACGGGGGAGGAGGAGACGAAGCCCTGCGTCGTCCGGGGCCAGCCCCGCAGCGGGGTGCCATCGGCCCGCCAGACATAGACGCGGCCATCGTCGGACCCGGCTATCACCTCCGGCTTTCCATCGCCATCCAGATCCACGATGGCCGGACGGCCGTAGACGTCCCCTTCGGTCCGGCGAGGCCATCCTGGGAGGAGCCGCCCCCGGGCGTCCAGGGCGTAGACATGGTCATCATCGCATCCGATCACGATCTCCAGCCAGCCATCCCCGTTCAGATCCCCGAGGGCCGGTCGCGAGGCGAAAGCCGCTCCGGCGTAGAAGGGGAAGCCTGGGAACCGATGACCGTCCGATCGGAAAACCTCGAGGGCCTCGGTGGCGATCAAGATCTCCAGTTCGCCGTCCTGATCCAGATCCGCCAGGGCGGGCGCGTCATAGATCCGGCCCGCCGTCTGGATCCAGATCTGCGAGGCCCGGCGTGCGAGAGAAAGGCCCCTCAGGGCTTCACGAAGCCGCTTTTCCTTTCGTCCTTCAACTGGGAGGATCCGCAGAGCACTCATCGGCGGCGCAAGACCATTAACAGATGATCTCCTCCATCCCGCCACGGCCAGCGGGCCCGCAGCTTCCGATCCAGGGCTTCCAGCAAGCGGAACAGGATTCGGTGTCGACAGAGGAGATCGGCCATGGGAGGCGGAGGGAGGAGCAATGGGAAGGCCATCGCCCGCTCGAGGCGAAAGGCAGGCATGAAAATGCCTTTCAGGATTCGGGCGGAGAGCGGACGCATGGGGATCGCGATGCGTTCCCCGTTCGGGCCGGGTATAGGGATGAGGGTCCAGTGGGTGCCACGGCCGCGGAGGGCAGCGCGGAAACGGCCGCGGAGGAGAGATCTGAGGGCTTCCAGCAGGCACCACGAATGGATCACAGAGAGGATCAGAGGGGCTCCCGGGCGGAGAAGGACGGCGAGGGCTTCCGCCAGCGCCTCCAGGTTCGGTTCGCTATTCAGGGCTCCGAAACCGGCATAGGCTCCATCGAAAGGCTCCGGTGGCCGCAAAGCGGCCAGATGGCCCGCTGGGATGGCCACCCAAGCGATCCGATCAGCGCACCCGGCTTCCATCGCCCGCCTGCGGGCGTGACGGAGCATCTCCGGCGAGATATCGGTGGCGAGAACACGATAGCCGGCCCGGGCCAGCGCCCGGGTGTCCTCTCCCGTCCCGCACCCGATCTCCAGCACCCATCCCCCAGGTGGGAGAACATCCCGAAGGATCCTCCAGCTCTCCGCCCGCATCCAGGCCATTACCGGATTCGCCTGAGCGCTATAACGCTCGTCGTAAGCCGGTGCGATCTGATCGAAGCCATGGGCGATGATCCGGTAGAGCGCATCCGCTTGTTCCATGCGCGTGACCTCGCTCATTTCCTGGCTTTTACCTTCCTTCAGCGGGGTGGAAACGCACCAGCGGCCGGCTGGGCCAGCGGGCCAAGAGGCGGACCATTCGTCGGGCTATCCACAGTCCGATTTGGATGCGCAGGCGCCGGAGAAACGACGGCCGCCAGCCGGCCCGAAGGCGCGCGTCCTCCCACTCCTTCTGAAACCAGCGGATCACCCAGCGATAGAAGCGGGTATCGTATTTCTCCCGGCGAAACAGCAAGCGGTTCTGGGCGGTGTAATCCCAATCGATGTTCCATTCGGAATCGAACATCAGGCGATCGCGGACCTGCTCATAGAACGGCGTGCCGGGGAGTGGATAGGCGATGGTGGTGCTGAAGCGATCCGGGAGGGTTTCGCGGAGCAAGCGCACGGACTGCTCGAGATCCTCGAGCTCCTCCCCGGGATAGCCCACCATCATAAAGAAATACGTCTCAATCCCCAGGCGCTTGCACCGGGCCGCTGCTTCATAGATTTGCTGGACTTTAATTCCCTTCTTCATCGCGTTGAGGACTTTTTGGGAGCCTGATTCCGCGCCGAAGTAAATCCGACGGCAACCGATCTCCTTGAGAGCGGACAGCATCTCTTCGCTGGCCAGGTTGACCCGGGTCAGGCATTCGAAGGGGATCACAGCATCCCGGGCCAGGACTTCATCGCGCCATTGCAGCACCCATTTCGGATTCACGCCTGTGATGTCGTCTACCACCCGTAAGAAGTCCGGCTGATACACTTCCTTCAGATGGCGCATTTCCTCGGCGGAGTTTGCCGGAGAGCGCGCCCGGTAGGTCCTTCCGAAAACGGCCTTCTGGCACCAGGTGCAGGCATAAGGACATCCCCGGGTGTTGATGATGGAGAGCGGCCAGTAACCGTGCGCCTTCCGCCAGGCACGCCGATAGTCCTCCATCTCCACCAGGTCCCGGGCGGGGAAAGGAAGGGTATCCAGATCGTTGATGAGCGGCCGTGGGGCGGTGGCGATCACCTGCCCGTTCGCCCCTCGCAACCGCAGCCCGGGGATCTCCCGCAGGTCTCGCGGGGCTTCCGGCCGCCCGAAGAGATGGTCGGCGAGCTCCTGGATCGTGAGCTCCCCCTCGTCGAAGACCACGATGTCCACCGGGAACTCCCCCTGGCTCCCTCGATAGCCCAGGTAGCGCTCCGGCAGACCGGTGGGATCCGGCCCGCCCAGGATCACGGTGGCGCCATAGTGATGAGCGATCTCCGCCAGGATCAGGGCGTGGCGTCGGATGGTGATCAGGGAGGTGATCCCAACGACCGGCGGGCGCTTCCGGCGCATGTAGCTCTCGAACTCTGTGTAATCCTGCCGGAAGGTGCAATCGAAGAGCTCCACACAGTAGCCCCGCTCCCGCAGAACTGCAGCCAGATACATCAGGCCCAGCGGGAAATAGGGCGTCATCAGGCGGCGCTCCACCGGATCCTTGGCGATGAACAGCGGATGGACCAGTGTGATATCCGGGCGCATTCGAACGCACCTCCTCATGAGGATGGGGAACGACTGCCCATCGTTGCTGATTGCCCTGGGCGGGCGGATCTCTTGTCAGGAATGCCGCCGGCCCTTATCCCATCCAGTAGCAAAGCCTTTCCGCGAAGGCAGCCATGGTGCGCTGACCGTGGCCGTGGAAGTGTCCCTGGCAGTGATCCGCGTCGAAACGGCACTCGCCCACCGGGCGAGCGCTGAACTTGCGGATCTTCCGTTGCCTCTCCCAAGCCTCCAGCCAATCCACAAAGGGCATACGGCCCAGCGCCTCCAGGGCCACTGTGATCTCCCGGCGGATGGCGGGAGTTACCTCCACCGACCAGGGTGCTTCCCATGCGTTCGGCAGGAAACGTGCGGCCCATCGGTTGAGGGCTCGCATGCGCTGGTAGATCGGCACGCCGGCGATAGGGATCATCTGGGTCAGCTCATGGGCGGTGAACAGATTTTGATCCTCGAGGACGAGTGCTCGTTCGGAGAGAAAGTAGTTGGGGCAGAGGGTCCGACCGTGCCGGGCGGCCCAGCGCACCACCGCGATGGCCATGGCCCGGCAGAGCCAGAGCCGCCCGGGCGCGGTGACGATTAGGTAGTCGATGTCATCGCCTTCCGGCACGTTATCCATCGCCAGTGCCCCGGTCACCGCCACCATGCGGGTGTAGGGCAGGGCAGCCAGGATCCGGCCGTAGTGCAGAGCATAGGGCCACAATCGGGCTGCTGCCCGCGCGCGTTGCCGTCGGAGCTGGCTGAGCGATTCCCGGCCGCGGAGAGTCCACACTCCATCACACTGGGAGATCCGCTCCCGCAACCAGGAGCTCCGCGCGATGCGCTCGCTCACCTCGGCGAGCGAAGCCGGGATAGCGATCAGGTAGCGATGGATCTCCTCGAGCGTCAGGGGGTAGTCGAAGAGATCCGCATAGACCAAGGCGCCCAGGACCGCGCCATCGATGGGATCCGGCGCAGGGAGAGGGAGGCGGAAGTGGAGAGAGACCTTCGGATCTTCGCGAACGCCCAGCATAGCGATCCTGATCCTTGCCTGTGTTCTATCTATTGATACGCAGGGGGATCGGACGCGGATTGTTGGGATCTGGCCAGAGAGAAGGGCTGAGCATCTTCTCTTGCCTATTTCTAGTCAGGAGTAAAGGGGGTAGTTGCCCCCCTGAGTAGTGCTCGGTGGTATGATCGGGGCCAGAGGTGAGGCGGAGGTGAGGAAGATGGCCCGAAAACCCAGTCCAGACAATCCCCCCTGTCCTCGCTGTGGGGCCACCCACGGGATCCAGAACGGCAGCAAGGGTGGGCGGCCCCGTTGGGTGTGCCGGAACTGCCAGCGCTCGTTTGGGCCTACCCTGGGCACGGCGATGGATCGCTGGCGCGCCCCCTGCGGGTGGGGATGCGCCGGGGGGGCCGGAGCGCCGCCGAGGAGATCACCGGCCACAAGGATGAAACCATCCCCCAGGTGCTGGTCCACGACCTGCACTGGAGCGAGGTGGAGGTGGATGCCTTCGGGTCTTTTGTCCAAAAAAGCCTCCGGAGGCTGGAGATCCGGCCGCCTCGGCGGGCGGGGTGGGCCCGCGTGGGGGATGTTGGAGTCAGGATCGCGCCACTCGTTTTGGGGTGGCGTGGGGCTTTGGGTCTTCGGAGGATGAGGTCGCGCCGAAGGGGGTGGCGCACACCCGCCCGCGCACATCCGGCGGGAGGGGGGTGATCTGGATCCGTGATGGGCGGCCGGTCTATCGATGGGCGGTTCGTCGGGTCGATCGGGATGCGCAGCCTACGGGAAAGCGGGGGCGTCCGCCCCTGGCGCCCACGCCGGGGGTGGGGCTGACGCAGGCCGTTCAGCGCCGTCATCGGGGCCGGATCGTGAGCGCGGAGGTCCGTCGGGTTCTGGGAGAGGGGGTGGATGGTCCCGATCCGGTGCATGAGGAACGATGGAACGGCGTGTTGCAAGACCGGTTGAACGCGCGGACACGCAAGACCCCTGCCTTTGCCAAGACGGTAGAGACCTGGGATGCGCGGGGGATCCTGTGCGGGTTTGAGCACAACGGGCTGCGGGCCGCATCGGGCCTTGCGGGAAGCGGGGGAGGGCCTGCCGGAGGGACGGCGGGATCGACCGCGGACGCCGGCGATGGCCATCGGGTTGACCGACCACATCGGGTCCTGAGAGGAATTCTTGACCTTCCCGCATCACCAATACCTAATGGAGTGACTACCTGGGAAATTACGAATGGCCTTGAAGAGCCCACTGTAGTTCCGATGACGAAAGGCAGGCTGGAGGCTCCGTTCCACCACCGACCGCACCCCGTAGGCGCTGGAGAGCGCATCGATCAGGTCCATTATGCCATCGGCCCGATTGGAAAGGTGCAGCAGATCAAAGATCTGCTTCCGGAATTGGGAGAGGGCGCTGGCCTCCACACTTTACATCATGCCTCATTTTTCTGATGGCTGCAAGCGCATGCTCTCAATCCCAGCAGTTAGTCCAAGGTCCAGTTAAGCTAAACGTATAGGACTTTATGAGATTCGACAAACCACAGAACCTGTTGGTCTGTCATGCGTGAAAGTGTACAATCTTGCCATATAGAAGTACGCCTATATATGTGCGATAAAGGCTATTAAACGCTCTTAGTTTCCACTAATGGGGTAGTTTTCAAATTTATCTGTGACAGACCACTATTAGCATCACGAAAGTTCATTGACAACCGGCCAGCAACTCTTCCGCCTTCTGAAAGTGGTCAGCGTAATCCCGCTCCTGGCTCAACCGCCGGGCCTGCTGCAGGACTTCCCGCGCCTCTTCGCGCCGCTTCAGCGCCAGCAGCACCTGCCCCAGGCTAAGCAAGGATTCCACTTCTTCTTCCTTCAACTTCATCTCCCGCGCCAGTTCCAGCGCCCGGCGGGCGGCCGGCTCCGCCTGATCCGGGTGGCCCATCTCCCGCAGCAGTTCACCGCGCAGGTATTCCGCTTCCTGCTCCTGGCCTTTCCAGCCCATCTGACGCGCCTGGGACAGCACTTCCTCCACCAGCCGCAGCGCTTCAGCCAGTTCCCCGCGCGCCCACTCCGCCCATGCCAGGGTGAGTTGAGCATCGGCCACAAAATTAGGATTTCCATTCTCTCTCGCTGCTCCAACACTCATTTCGGCATGGCGTATTGCTTCAGTATGGTTGCCGCGCTTACACATCAGGTGAGAAAAACTGCCATGAATTCTGCAACGATAGAACGCCTGGCTCTCTTTATCTGTAAGCGATTCGGCCTCACTGAGCGCCTTTTGCAGCCAGTCCAGGCCCGCGTCCAGTTCTCCAACTTCCACGGCGCATTCTCCCAGACGACTCAGGTGTTCAACCACCTCTCTCTGATCCCCCAGTTGCCGGGCCAGTTCCAGCCCTTCCAGAAGCAGTGGGCGGATCTCATGCCAGCGGTTGCGCAGGTCCAGATCGGCCATTCGCGAGGCCAGCAGGCGGGTGGCGTCTATCTGGGCAGCCTTATTCTCTGTCTTCCGCGCTCTTGCCAGCAGGCGGGTGGCAGCTTCGATGCTCTTCTGAATCTCGCCGGCATTGGCCCAGGCGCGAGCCAGCCCGCTCAAGGCACCCAATTCCTGATCGGTCTCACCCTCCTGATAGGCCTGTTCTGCCGCTCTCTGGGCATAACCGGCGGCGCTGTGAAAATCGCCCTGGTTAAAGGAGTGGCTGTAGAGTTGAAGGAGTTCGCTGACGCTCAGGTCACTCATTGTCTTTCCTTCCAGGCGCAGCGGCGCAGCAGGTCGTCGGCCTGATCGAGCAGGTCATCCAGGCCACACTCATGGGCCAGACGGCGGGCCTCCAAAACATGCTCCCGGGCCAGCCCAACGTTGTGGCGGGCCAGTTCCACTTCGGCAAGAGCTAATTGGACATGTGCCTGTTCCTGGCATAGGTCCAGTTGTCTGGCTGTGCGCAGGGCTCTGGAGAGATGCCCGACGGCTTCCTCGTAGCGCTTCATTTCCATCAGCACGGCCGCCAGGGCGCGGCGGGCGGTAATGCTGCGCCGGCGGTTGTGGTTTTCCGTATAGAGGTCCAGGGCGGTCTGGGCTGCAGAGAGCGCTTCTTCCAGATGACGCATCCGCAGGCGAACACGTGCTTCGGTGACCCAGGTATCTCCTTCAGCCTCCCGGTCTCCCACAGCCAGCGCTTTCTCCCGCGCCCGTTCGGCCAGTTCCAGAGCCATGGTGTACTGGCCGCGCTCCATCTCCAGATGGGCCATATCGTCCAGAATCCAGGATTCCAGTTGCGCATCACCTGCCTGGCGCGCAAGGCTCAGGCCTTCCCGAAGCGCGGCGTCCGCCTTTTCCAGGCGTTTCATCCTCAGGTACACTCCGCCGATATGCTGACAGACATTCGCCACCTGTTCCGGCTCATCCAGTTGCTGGAACTCCTGGCGGGCCTCTTTCAGAAGTTGCAGCACCTCCGGCTTCTGCGCGCCATAGATGTCTTCCAGGGTAATGGCCAGCGTTTTCCGGATGGCGGCCCTTAACCGGATAATCTCTGGTTTCTCCTCCACGCCGGAAAGCATGGCCAGAGCCGCCGCCAGCATCTCCGCGGCGCGGTGATATTCATCGCAGTCGCGATATTCGCTGCCCAGCAGCCAGTACAGCAACGGCATCCAGCCGCTATTCGCTGAGGCCATCGCCAGGGCAAAGGCTTTGCGATATTCCAGCAATGCCCGATAGTGCTCGCCCCGCTGGTGAAAGCGCCTGCCGGAGTCAATCAGGGACTGAATATCCTGGCTTTCGTCTGGCATTGTACCATTCTCATTATGCTGAAGCGGCTTCCCGCAGGCCGGGGGTCTTTTCAAAGATGGCGTCTTTTGCCCTCTCCAGTTCGTCACTCAGGAGAGCAACAACCTTTCTGCCGTCCGTGGCCTGCACCACCGTGTAAAAAAGCCTCAGGAAAGGCTGCACATCAAATGGAACGCGCGTATCATCATCCTGTCTCTGGATCAACACCACCGGTTTACCGGCTCCCATAGCGTAGCCCACCTCAATCAACACATTGAGATTGGCACCGGTAATATCGGCAACCAGAAAATGGCTGTTCCTGATCTTGGCCTGGATATTCTGCCAGACCACCAGGTCTTCGGGTTTTTCAACCACTGTTTCCAGCCTGACCCCCATTTCTTTCCTGAAAACCCTCTTGATTGCGTCTTCAATTTCGGCAAACTCGGGGCGGAAGGGCCGGGCGAAGCAGGCGGTACGGACGGCAGGGAGCACCGGGGCTGCTGGCTTCAGGCGTTGGTTTTCTTCTTGCAGGCGGCTTACCTCGGCCTGCAGCCTCTGGAGTTCCGCTTCCAGCGCCCGCATACGGGTCGGGTCCGCTGCCAGTGCCCGCTGGCGGAGTTCGCGCACTTCGTTGATCTTGTTGATCAACGCGCGGATGGTACGGTTGTTGCTGTCAAAGATACGCCGGGCGTTCTCCAGGGTCAGCGAACGGGGTGCGCTCAGCATCAGGGCATTGTTGTAGATGGTGGTCAGCACATCAACCTCTTCCACATCCTCACGCCCGGGATATTCCTGGACCAGTTGCTGGATCACCTCATTATCCGCATTCAGATAAAGCACTCCAGCACCCGAGAGTTTCTGTTTGCGTCCCTTCTCCAGTTCTTCCATCAGGGGCTTCAGCAACCCTTTCAGGGCCGGGCTGATATCCGGATCGTCCAGCAGTTGCCGTACCTGCCGCTCGTAGGAAGGCAGTTCGGGAAAGATAAGAACGGCGGGAATGCTGGCCGGCTCGTAACGGACCACGCGGGCTTCAATCCGGCGGTCTGCGTAGGCTTCCTCCAGTGCTATCCATTTCGCCTCTTTGGGGCGGAGTTCTTCAAAAATATACTCACCACCCACATCCAGACGGCGCAGTTCCACATCCGGATGGCGTTCGGCGTATTTCTTCAGGAAAGGCTCTTCCGGGAAAAACTGGGCATCTATCACCCGCACGCCCCGGGCCTGGAATAGAAACGCATGTTGACCCACCCCACCCGGCGTGGTGAAATAGTAGATGTAACGTTTACCTTCCTCCTGTTGGTCTTCTTTGCCGCGGCGTATCAGGCGGGATTGCTCAAAGTAGCGGGGCAGGTTCATATACCCGATGTCGGTATCAAACAGGACGATGTCTTGGATACGGTCAAACAATTCGTCGGAGACCAGCGCCCAGGCCTTGATGACCAGGTTGTGGTTCGTGACAATCTCCCGGAACATACGCGGATCATCTTCAGCTTTCCTGGCCAGCCATTCCAGGATGTGCTGTCCTAAAGCCTGCTGGACGCGGATCAGGTTCTCGTCCCGGCGGACCGATTCCCGGCTGGTGGTTTCCCGTAGATTGGGACTTTCCACAATGCCTTTCACAAATTTGGCCCATTCGGGCAGGACGGTGCGGTCGTCCTTGCAGACAAACATTCGGCGCACATACACGATGGCATCGCCGTGTTCCCGCACGATGGCCAGCGGCTGTTTGGGGATGATCAGCACGCCCCCGACTTTGAAGCGCCCCTCATCTTCCACAATGCTGACCGGGATGATGTCCAGGATGCCCACATCCTGGAAGCGACGCCGGGCAAATTCCCGGTATTCAGCTTCCGGCACCGCCTCTCCCTCCCAGGCGCGGTGCCAGGGAGCGGTCATCGTATTGACCGGCGTGCGACTGTGCCCCAGGTAGATGGGGACGCTCAGCAGGTCGGCGTACAGGCGGATCAGTTCCGTCAGTCTCTCTTCGTTAAGGAGACCGATATGCCGGGGGTCCACCTTGATGGTTACCCGGGTGCCGGGCCGGTCTTTTGTGCCCGGCCCGGTCTGGTAGTCCTGACCACCCGCGCAGGCCCACCAGATCGGTTCAGCGCCTTCCTGATACGACAGGGTGTCAAACTCGATCCGGTCTGCAATCATGAAGGCAGAGAGAAGCCCCAGCCCAAAACGGCCGATCAATCTTTCTGCCAGGGGAAGTTGCCCTTCTTCCTCCAGCCAGCGACGCACCTCATCGGTATGGCTGCGCCCTATAACGGTCAGGAAATCCTCCACTTCCTTAGCCGTCAACCCGGCGCCGTTGTCTTCCACGATCAGGGTGTGTTCCCAGGCATTGAAGTCAACTTTGATTTCCGGCGGGGGCGCATTGGGATCCTTCGCCTGACGGACGATACAAGTATCGTTGGCGTTCTGGATCAATTCGCGAATGGCCACGCTGGGATCGGAGTAGAGGCTCTCCCCCAGCATCTTGATAACGCCAGGCAAATGGATCCGCATCTGTCCCGTGGCAGTGATCCGTTGTGCGCTCATTTCTTAAACCTCCTTATCAATCGTATGAAGAAAGAAACTCTTTTTAGAGATGATGGCGGCTCTGCTGGCGCGGTCCCGGAGGGTGGTGGTTCGTTGCCACTCTACTCTTCTTCACTTTTGGCAGGCTCTGCCGTCTTTTCCCTCTCCGGCTCCTCAAACGGCGACGGCGCATAAGGAGCAACTTTTCCCTCCGAGCGCAGCCGTTCATCCTGTTCCAGAAGCAATTCAATCACGCGCATCTGGGCGCGGGCGACCGACTGGCTGAGTTCAGGGGTCAGTTCCACGCCGGCAGCCAGCAGGGCACTGCTGTAGATGGCCCACAGTGCTGCGTTGAGGATTGTTTCATCGCCCTGATATTCTGCCAGCCGCTGGATGATGGGATTGTCCACATTGAAACAGAGACCGTAAGCATCGGACCGTTCCCGTCCAATGCGGATCATAAAGTCAATCAGCGAGCGACTGCCATCTACAATCTGCTCAATCAGGCGTTCGGTGTCGTAATCAGCCTGACGGACGACCATGGCCGGCATTTCTGGTGGGTAGAAAGAGACGGCGCGAGCAACAATGCCCAGGTCTTCGTAGCGGGCTTCCAGTGCCCGCCAGCGGGGGGCCTCCGCAAAGGTCATCAACTCCACCACCCCGGAAGCCATCTGGCGCAGCCTCACATTTTCCACCCGTTCGGCATACTTGCGCAGAAACTGCTCTTCCACCAGGTCCGCCTGAATCACCGGGACGCCCCTGGCACGAAAGATGACGCTCTGTTGCTGGCCCAGTGGCTGCTCTCCGGGCACGTAGTAAATGGTCCTGATCCCGCCCAGCCGTTCCGGTACCCGTTCTAGATACCTGGGCAGGACCATCGGGCCCATATCCGTCTTGAAGGGAATCAGATCACGAACCTGATCAAAGAAAAAGTCATTGCGCACAGCTCCCCATTTTACCAGCCAGTCATGCTGGCGGATCACTTCCAGGAAGGTCGGCCGGTCGTCCTCTGCCAGCCGGCGCACAAACGATGTCACCGCTTTTTCCAGAAAGGACTGGAGCGCCCGGTAGGCGGCGTTATCCACAATGGCTGCCTCGCGGCTAGCCACCAGTTCAATGGTGGCACAATCCAGCACACCACTGACGAAACCGGCCCATTCAGGCAGCAGGTTCAGGTCCTCTCCCACATACATCCGTTTCTGGAACAGGTCTATGGCGCGTAACCTGCGCCTCCATTCAGCGCTGCGCGGAGGGATGAAAAGCACCCCATGAACGGAAAGGTCTTCTGATTCGTGGGCAAGGGGTTCCAGCGCCAGCGGCCTGACGCCGTAACGATGCCGGATGTATTCGGCGTACTCCACCTCCGCGGCATCCCGGTGCCAGGGGGCCTGCATGCGGTTGATCGGCTGAGGAGAGTGGTTCAGGTAAATAGGGAAAGCGATAAAGTCGGCATAGCGGATGATGGTTTCTCGCAGCACATCTTCTTCCAGCAGATCATAATGGGCCGGTTTCAGGTGCAGGGTAACCCGCGTGCCCGGTTCGGACCGGTCTCCAGGCATGATCTGATACCGGCTTGTGCCCTCACAAATCCATCGCACCGGCAGGCCGCCCTCTACGGAAAGTGTATCCACCACCACTTTGTCGGCGATGACAAAGGCGGAGAGAAACCCGATACCAAACTGGCCGATCAGCATTCTGGCTGCCGCCGGGTTGGATGTCTTCAGCCACTGACGCACCCGGCGCGTGCGTCCCCCTCCAATGCTGGCCAGGTCCTGCACGACCTCATCTTTGCTCATCCCGCAGCCATTATCGTCAAAGATCAGAAGTCTTTCTTCGGGATGAGCGATGACCTGGATGGCGGGCTGGAAATCCTCCACTTCCCGACGGCGCACACAGGAATCGCTGGCGTTCTGGATCAATTCGCGCACCGCCGCTTTGGGATTGGCATACAAATTCTGTCCCAGGACTTTGATCAGGTTTTCAAAGTCCACCTGAAATATGCCAGACTCGCTCTCAGTCGGAATAGAAGGTGGCATTATTCTCCTCCATGCAAAAGTTCGTTGGCTCTCTGGAAATGATCCGCGTAATCCCGCTCCTGGCTCAACCGCCGGGCCTGCTGCAAAATTTCCCGCGCCTCTTCGCGCCGCTTCAGCGCCAGCAGCACCTGTCCCAGGCTGAGCAGACATTCCACCTCGTCTTCCTTCAACTTCATCTCCCGCGCCAGTTCCAGCGCCCGCCGGGCGGCCGGCTCCGCCTGATCCGGGTGGCCCATCTCCCGCAACAGTTCGCCGCGCAGGTATTCGGCAGACCGTTCCCGGCCTTTCCAACCCATCTGACGCGCCTGGGACAGCACCTCTTCTACCAGCCGCAGCGCTTCAGCCAGTTCCCCGCGCGCCCGCTCTGCGCGTGCCAGAGTGAGTTGGGCACCGGCCACAAAACTGGGATTGCCATGCTGGCGGAACTCATCCACGGCCATTTCGGCGTAACGGACGGCTTCGGCGTAATCGCCACGCTGGCGCATCAGGCGCGACAGGCCTTCGTTGACCTCACCGCGAAAGTAGTGCTCTTTGTCCATTCCGGGCCGGATGGCGTTGAGGGCTTCTTGCAGCCAGGCAAGCCCCTGCTCCTCTTCTTCCACCCAGACGGCGCAACCGCCCAGCGTTTTGAGATGATACACCTCCCACCAGTGATCTCCCCACTGCCGGGCGATCTCCAGCCCTTCCAGTAGCAGCGGTTTCAGTTCGCGCCAGCGGCCGCGCAGGTCCAGGTCGCTCAGCGCTTCGGCCAGGCGCAGGGCAGCCTGCATCTCATACTTTTTATTCCCCAATTCGCGGGCGCGGGCCAGCAGGCGGGTGGCGGCTTCTATCATTTTTTCACCATCGGGGATGTTGCCCCAGGCAGTAGGGAGACAAGACAAGGCTACCAGTTCGTTGTCGGCATCGCCCCTCTCACGCGCCCGTGTGACGGCTTCCTGATAGAAAGCAATGGCCCGTTGATACTCGCCCCGGTTGAAGCACTGGTCACCCTGATTGATCAGGTCCTGAGGGTCGTCCATCTTCGCCTCCCTATGGTCTCCACATCTGCCAGGCAAGCGCCAGGATCAGGAACAGGCCGAAGAGGGCGTACAGCACAATGAACAGCGCTGGCAGACGGCTTTCCAGTTCGCTAAAGTTCAGCCGTCCGGCAGGCACTTTGCGCCCCTGCGCATCCCTTTTGTAGAGTTCTTCGCGCTCTTTCAGATACATCTGGTGGCATCCCTGCATTTCGGGCAGGGCTTCCATCTCCATCAACTGCTTCATGCGAAAGTCCACCAGGGTCTTGTACTTGAAAATCAGTTGTCGCCACCAGATGCAGACCAGGATGCCGGCGATCACCAGGGGAATGGGGAGCGCCGTTACCAGTGCGCCGTAATACCGGGCACCGCTGTCTTTCACCAGGAAAGCGATCGCTGTCAGCAGCAGCATGTTCACAGCCACAAAGGTGCTGCTGACTGTCTGCCGTCGCTCTGAAAAGCGGGCAGTGTCTTCAATGAACAGTCTGTACTCCTCGAATTTGCTGAAGGTGCTCATTCTGCCTCCGTTTGCAAAGTTCAGACTGCCGGTTGCTCAAATAACTTCCATCGAATCAGGGTGGCCAGGGCTGTCGGTCCCCTGGCGATGTCAAACACCGTGATACGGCCATTCTGCACAATGGTGGCGATCTCGTCATCGGGCGGCGCCATATCTCCATTGATCACGGCAGCGATGAGATCGGCCAGGCGGCCACTGCCCCGGAGGACGATAATTTCTCGCTTCTGGTGCACATTATACAGCATTTCCTGCCTGGCAATAGAACCGCCGTTGACCAGAATGGCGAGAGATGGTGCGCTGGCGCTCAGGGCAGCAGCCAGGGCAAACATTGTTTCCGTCTCGGCGCCCCAGCGCTGGCCAGGAGTGAGGACGAAATGGGTGTGATGAGGTTCAAGGGGAATTAGGTGATCATCGGCAGGGCCACCGGGCCAGGAGACCAGCGCAGCAGGACAGACACCGATGAGGGGTGATTTGCCACCAGCAGAGGCGTATCCCTCTCCTATCATCTGCACGACACCAGCCCGGGTGCCGCCATCAATGACGGTTATACCTTCCTCAACAACAAGGTGGGCCACTGCCTGGATCAGGTCATGTAGTTGGGTCATTTCGGCGAAAGACATATAGGACGCGCCACCGTTAAGCAGCAGAACGGCACGAGGCGGCCCCAGTTCCAAATCCGCCACAATGGTCGTTCCGGCAGCCCCGATTGGGGTCAGCACCGCCCGTGCGTGATTGTCGTTAGAAAGAACCATGGTGATCGCTTTCACAAGTTTCTCGATACTGACTACGCTATAACAGCGGTTGGCTCACCGATAAGAACTTTCGTGACACAAAAATCAACGAATGACAGACAAGCGACACTTTTTGACTATCTGGCTCCACTGCAAAAAGGTGATCTTTTCACCACCGAGACCACAGAGATCACAGAGGCTAAATATAATTTTATCTTTCATCAAAACTAGACTTTGGACAAAAATCCACCTAACCAGGTAATCAGCGTTCTGTGGACCCCCGCAGCGGTAAGGTTCGCCGCCACCATATGAACCCTTCCGGCCTGCAGCGGGCCGTCCAACAGGCCACCCGGGAAGCGGGCATCCCGAAGCGCGTGACCCCGCACACCTTGCGGCACTCCCTGGCCACCCACCTGCTCCAGGCCGGGTACGACATCCGGACGTCCCGGAACGGCTGGGGCACAAGGACGTGCGGACGACGAGGATCGATACCCACGTTCTCCAGCGCGGCGGTCTGGCGGTGCGCAACCCGCTGGATTTTTAAGAAGTCCGGAGCAACCGGTGGACCTCTGTTGGCGAAAAGAGGGAAGGGAGAGCAGAATGTCGCAGGGACCCCGAGATCGGTGGGATCCATCGGCGCTCCCTTTTGTTTTTCTCCTATACCTCAAAACGAGGGATTTGTCAAGCGCGGCCGGCTGACCTTCGGAGAGAAGTTCGGACAGGGGGTGGTAGAATTGGGGGGAATCCTCTTCGGGGGAGGTAGGAGTCATGGCCGAGGTCCTGCCTTTGGAGCAGATGGAGAAATTCATGGCCGAGATCTTGGAGCGGGACGAGCACGCCCAGAAGGCCGCCCGGTTGGTCCAGGCGATCCTGGAAGCGGGTTCTTTGCGGATCTCGGACCTGGCTCAGGCCATGCGTGGGACAAGTCCCGATGCAAATTACAAGGCGATCCAGCGATTTTTGAAGGAGGCTGATCCGAAACAAGCCCTTTTGCGTCTTCTGGATGAAGAGGCGCCTTTCTACATCGGGGATGTGACCGAGGTGGAAAGGCCCTATGCCCGGCGGACCGGCTATGTGGGCCGGCTTTCCGACGGCAAGACCCTGGGCTTCTGGCTTTTGGTGCTGGGTCAGCCCTATGCTGGTCGGACGATTCCCTTTGCCTTTGTTTGCTACTCGGAAAAGACGATCAACCAGGGTCTCAACTCCCGCAATCTGGAGCATCAGCGGCTGTTCCGACAGGTGAAAGATCTTCTGGGTGGCAAGCCGCTGGTTTTAGACCGGGAGTTCAGCTATCTGGGGCTTTTCGAAGCTTTGGAGGCCTCGGGGATCAAGTATGTGATCCGGCTGAATGGGGCCCATCGGCCGACGATCACGGACGAAGAGGGGCGACGGGTAGCGTTATTCATCCGGCCGGGTCAAAAGGTGCTCCGGCGTAATGTCATCTATTTGGGCAAAGTAAAGGGCAACCTGGCGGGCTACTGGGCCCCGGGGCTGGAGGAGCCGGTGTGGGTTTTTTCCAACCTGGAGCCGGAGAAGGCCCTGGAGATTTACCGGAGTCGGATGAAGATTGAGCAAAGCTTTCGGGATCTTAAGGGTCTTCTGGGGCTGGAGAAGGTGATGTCTAAGAAATTAGAAAACCTGGAGAAGTTGATTGCTTTTATGCTTTTGGCTTATGCGGTGGGCCTGCTTATCGGGGAGACCATCCGAGACGAGGTCTACCGGGGAAAAAAAGCACCAGGCCTACTCGGGGCTTTTTATCCTCCTCAAGCACCGGCTCCGGCTGAGGCTCAGGCAATTTTTGAGGCTCATCCGGCTGGCCCTGGACCGGTTCAGGGCCATCGTCCAAGGCCCTGTCCTATCTCCTGCCTGAAGGTCAGCTGAAGGAGTAGCCACTCAAAAGAGAGTCGGGCGTTCGTGCCCAGGGATTCGCCGGTGTATAGAGACTGAAAATAGGCGTTGTCTATCCACTCTGGTTGATAGACCAGCGCATCGTCGGTCACCCGGAAGCGGGCGGTCCAGCCCCGCCGGTTGCGGGCCAGGTAGGCCCGGTTCGCCGCTGAGAAGGCCAGGTCGGTCAGCCCTTCCGCCTCCGGTAGGGCCGGCAGGCCCGCATCGTTCTCTTGGTTCTCGTGCAGTCCCTTTGGCGATTTGAACAGCATCGCCATAGAAAGTTTTAGGTCGGTCGCTACCATTATTGTGTTATCTCAAATATCCACACTCGATCTTGGTGGTAAATCAAGCGATAATGGCTACTCTTCAAAAGCACGTTGGGGTCCAATGTCTTTGGCCCTTTGTAGTTGACCGCGCCTCCCTGTTGACCTATGTATATGTGAGTGACAGCGCGATCTTTTAGCAGCTTCAAAACTTCGGAAGAATCTATACCGAACTGCTGAACCTGGGCTGTCAATTCATTTACCCATATCCGGTAATCCGGTCTCGGACCTTTTTCAACACCATAGTTCAAAGGTGGCACGGTGTTTGCTCGGCCGGCCAGCAGCGGGAGCCACCAACCTCCATCAGAACCTACTACTACGCTTCCTCCATAGGCAAAGAAAGAGTTTATCAGAAATTTGGCGCTTTTAGGCGTGTTTTCCCGAATCCAAGCCATTGCCCGGATGTCTGGGCGTGTTATTAGGGCATGAGCATTGATGTTCAAGTCGCCTAAACGCTTTAAAGCACCCCATAGGCCAAATGCAATTACCAGTATGGTCAATGATAACTTCCAGAAATAGCTACTCCGGTGTGCTATCCACTGTCCAATCATATCCCCAATCAGTGCTCCAGCCGGGATATAGACAGCTATAAATAAGGCAAAGTTACTGATAGACCCACTACCTGGTAAGTAGAGCCAATCTGGATTAGTGGCAACCAATAGCAAAAACCACCAGATGGACACAAGGAGAACCCCACGTCGCCGTTGCCATAGTCCAGAACCAATCGCTATGACTAAAAGCAGCCACCCCAAAGGGGCCATAAAGCGGGTGAGGTCTCCAATGGCATTGTATTGGCGGGCGAAGTCAGACAGGTGAGTGGGAAGAGTTGTGAGCTGTTTCACAAAATTTTGAGTAATAGTCCCGGCAAAGGTGTGCAGAAACCACGGCAGAAACAGGAGTCCGGCTCCAATCCCCAATGTGCTCACTCTTGAAAGTACTTGTATCCAGGTTCCCTTCCGCAGATTGAGCACAAGACAAGCAGCAACAAAAATCACATAGAATATAAGCACGCGATAATGAGTCAAAGCGAGCCCCCCTATAGCCAGCCATCCCAATCCTGCCAATGCCCATGATTTATTAGAATTTTCAATAAACTCCCAGGTAATAAGCACCACAGTTGGTAAAATAACCTGCCCTGCGAGTTGAGTGTAGCGTCCCCAGTTCACATAGAACATCGGCATAGGCAAGAGCAGGCCAGCTATAAGCACACTCACCGAACCTGCCCAACGGTTGCCACTAATTTTCATGCTCAAAGGATAGAGAGCCAATACTGCCAGCCCGTTGAGAATCTGCCCAACCCATAACGTTGCCCGATATACGAGCATCCCAGTCAACCAGTGAAAGACTGCGACCGCACTGTGAAAACCAAAATGATAAGTAAAAGTCTGTAGTTCAGCATACGGCTCCCACGAATCAAACAAGCCGCCGTTGTCCACCAGCAACTGAGCGATGACCGCGTGCTGGTAGGAATCCCCCCACATCGGGGCGTCCAGCGTGCGCACCACCAGGAACCGCACGCCGAAGACCAAGGCCAGGATGATTACCATGGCCAAGTCGGGCCAGAGGGCATCGGAGCAAGCCCAGGCCCGCAGCGCCTCCCAGCCCTGGCGAGGTCGCCAGCGCCGGTAGCGCCAAGCCAACGTGGCCAGCCCCAGAACCACCGGCCCCCACGCATACAGGGGCCCCAAATGCAAGCCGACCAGGTCTGTCCAGAGGAAGAGCAGAGGATAGAGGGCCAAACTGAGACCAGCCGCCAGAGCCATCCAGACAGGCCAAGGAAGCGGGTCACCCCGCCAGAGCCATGTCAGCAACGCGCATCCCGGGATCAGATAGAGAACTGCCG
>Ga0079992_128077_pt1 | contig 24011 bp, 32 predicted proteins | sample FaiFalFF_MnMetaG_3_FD_69197 | JGI IMG/M metagenome (GOLD analysis project Ga0079992, IMG submission 69197) | Freshwater microbial communities from Yellowstone National Park, Wyoming, USA - Fairy Falls B (FF_Mn_B) MetaG (SPADES assembly) (version 2) | ecosystem: Environmental > Aquatic >... | reverse complement strand
TAGAGATCCCAAGATCTCTATGGGGGAGGTGGAAGTCCCTCGATGACCACAGGGATGCTATAGCATCCCTGTGGATCGAGAAGCAAAGCAATCCAAAGCAAATGAATATCAATGACAATCAATAACCATCGAGGGACAAGCGGAATTACAGCTCCCTAAATGATATAGCTGAAGCTGACCTCCTAGTTGAGTGCAAGATTGCTCCCCAAGAGATGCGGGAAAAGAAGATCCTACAACAAATGAAGTATTATGTGGAGAACTATAAGCCCAAGACGAATGTGCTCGTCTCACCCTATAACATTGATCCCCTCTTGAAGAGGGGTCTTGAGCACATAGGGGTAATAGTTGTTGAGGGGGTTAGACCAGGAGACCCTGGGCTTGAGGAGTTCAAGAGGATTGTTCAAAGGGCTTTAACATCCTAGCCATTAGTTTATTGGAACCAGAATCCTATCCCCACCCACATTGTGGAGCTTCGCATAGAAATACAACAACCTCTATAAACTTTTATGAAACCCAAAACAGTTTCTTGAGGCGATAATAGCGATGTTAATCATCATATATAGTGACATCCCTTTTAACCTATATAGCTATTGTATCTATAAAGAGGGTTATATTTGAAGCATATGCAAGGCTAAAGATGAATAGTTAGAATAGTTAGAGAGATAATGAAACACGATCATCAAGCCTAGTCTAAATATCTGACCTCATTCCTGCCCTAGAGGGTGTGGATTTCGATTATAGAGGGATCGAGGATCTAGATGGAAGGGTGGATTTCGCGCTGAGATGCAGCAATACTAATGGGATCTGTTATGACAGCTCTAGTAGCATAGATGGCGCCGGCAATTATAGCTATGCTTTCTAAAAGTGTTATATAGATCTTTAGCTTTTCATAAACACAGCATTTCATTGTTTCTTTGTGTTTATAATGTGTGTTGCTCTTTATTTCTTGGTGGTGGTGTTGTCCTCTTATGCTACGATCTCCCCGTTTGTTTCTATAGCTTTTGCTGATATTAAGGTTCCATCTACGATTGTTAAGACTCTTAAGGGTATTGTGGATGAGGTGCTAATAACTATAGACTCTGGGGGTTTTAAGTTGGCCGCTCTAGATCCTGCCAGGGTTTCCATGCTTCTCATGGAGATCCCTGCCAGCGCTTTTCTCGAGCTCAGGGTCGAAAGGGAGCTCTCCATAGGGGTTTCTATGCAGAGCTTAGAGCTCACTATAGAGGCTGCTAAGAAGACTGATAAATATGTGCTTGTGAGCGATGGGGAGTTTGTAGAGGTTATTGTGGAGGGCCTCCCCACTAGGAGGTATAAGTTTAGAAGCATCGAGATACCTAAGGAGGTTCCGAATATAGATGTTCAATATGATGTTGAGGCCATAGTCGGTATAGATCCTTTTAAGGTTGCTGTGAAAGACATATCCTCCATAGGATCCTACGCCCTTTTCAAGGCAGAAGATGAGGAGGTTCTCCAGATCATGGAGACATCTACTAGGAGGGGCCTTGCTAGGCTCTCAAGATCCTCTGGATCTTTGATAGATCTCAAGCTATCCAAGCCGTCAAGCTGCTCCTACGAGGTGGAGTATATAGAGAAGGCTCTCTCCCTTGCGAACCTAGCCTCACAGCTACAGCTGAGCTTCTCGAATGACACACCTCTCAAAATGATCTTCCCACTAGCGATGGGGGGTACAGCAACCTTCTATCTAGCCCCCCAGGTCGGCTAGAATGGTTAGAATATATATAGAGCATCTGGAGGATAGTCTCGGCAGATGGATACTCGCCGAGTATAGGAACAGCTACAGAATAGCTGGGGATCTCCTAACCATAACGGGGGTCGAGATCCCGGGGCTGCCGAGCACGAGGAAGAGGTTCCACGAGCTCACCGATCCTTCAAAAGCAATCATACTAGATCCCCAGGCTCCCCACTTACTAGAGCCAGAGGATCTAAGGGGCTTCGAAGCAGTAGTAATAGGAGGAATATTAGGTGCCCACCCACCAATGGGTAGGACTAAGAAGATGCTATCAGATCGATTCCCAGAGGCAGCTAAGAGGAATATAGGAGAACACCAGTTCCCGATAGATGCAAGCGTGTATATAGCGTTAGAGGTTATTAAGGGGAGGAGGGTCAAAGAGATCCCAGTAGCGCTGGGGCTTATAATTAGGAGGAGGATAGACTCTATAGAGCATGAGATAGAGCTTCCATATGCATATCCGCTTGTAAACGGCAAACCCCTGATCTCGGAGGAAATTCTAGAAATCCTAGCAGGTGGGGGAGACTATGAGATAGAAGCTAAAAAATATATATCAGCAGATTAAAAACCGCAGACCCCTCGTTAGATCTTAGGTCTATGCCGCATCTACCATCTCATATAAAGGCTATCCACCCTAAGCTTTAAAGAGGATATCGCTGCAGCAAGCGATGATATCGAGAGAGTAGCGAAGAGGGCTAAGATCGAGGGTGACGATGCTGGATGCTCAGATTGCGAGTAGCCAGGCATTGTCTGGGATATCATCATATAGGCAACCATGGCAATGCCCAAGATACTTATACATGCAATGTAGAACAAGCCACTCAGCCTTCCAAGAGATATGTATGAGAGCAGCTCGAAAACCGAATATATAATCCAGAACAAGGGAAACATCCTGCCCAGCTGAGAATCCCTAACTGGTTGGTAAACCACAGATAGATATAGGAGAGCTCCAAAGATAAGCACAAATATCCCTGTAATGTAGTAGAACCCGCTAATTCTCCTACCAAGGATTATCCATCCAAACCCTCTCAAGAAGATGCTTATAGGATATGTAAAGAGAGCCGGCAATATCATGGTAACCATGGAAACATCGGTGAAAAAAGAGAATATAAAGCCGAGAGACAGGAGAATCCTGTGAGCCAACTATATCTCCAACCCCATAGCTAACATAAAAGCTATTTATAAATATTAACGGTCAAAACACATAGCCATCTATACAGGTAACGGCTATGCCTTTGACTTTTTCATACATGCCTTCCCCAACATCTGGCAATAGAATTCACAAAGAGCCTCTCTATAATTTTTAACCATGTTTTGAATCATTTTCTTTGGTGATGAAACCTCCTCTTAGCTGAGTGGTGAGGAAGCTGACCTGCACCGATCATCTATCTAGAAGCGATAACCCGCTAGAAAGATCCGAGATCTATTTTGAATTTCCTGCCATTATAGATCAGCACAGGCTGGCCTCCTCATCACTCGGCGAAGAGAAAGGCTCATCATCCGAAAATATAGCTGCGGTTCAGACTCGTGGGCCTCCACACCGCTCGATACCTCTCCATCTCTCTACATTTTCCCCTCCACACATAGCTTATTAGAACTAGCTTAATATAAGCTAAGTAAAAGTGACAAGTCTTCTTTCGCGTTCTAACCTCCCTTAGAAGGACAAAGTTTTAGATATAGAATTTTTCTTTAAATACTCTTTGTCCCTTATAACTTTGGATGATGTGAGTCATGCCCACTGAGCTGTGATGATCTTATGGGGTAGCTGAAGCGTTTCCCTCTCACGGCACTTCTGATTATTTCATTATTTCTAATTATGTGAGGGGGTTAGCCCTTGGTGCGGGATCAATAGCTTCGCCTGCACCCCATGGGGCTCTGTAGAGGGAAACGCCATCTCCCTCCCATCTGTGGATAGATATTTCAAGCCGATATTGATTGCACCTATAACGTCTCTATCCATGATTAATCCACTGCTTAATCTGGCTAGCCTCATCTATATTTTTAATATCTTTACCCTTCTACCCCCCTCTCAACGCAAAGCAAATCACAGGAGGTATACCTCTTGATAGGCTGTTACCGGTTTAGCGTTAAATTTAAATACTTTCAGTTACTTCTAATTGCTTGGTTAGTGTTGGAGAAGCTCTTAAAGACCCTTAAAAGAACAATAATCCTGGAAGGCTGGACTAGCAGTATTGGTAGAGAGGCTCTTAGAGAGATTGAGGAAGCATATAGGGAGATGCTGGATGTTATGATCGACTACGCTCTAGAGCATAGAGCTTCTCAATCCACATTACACAGGATCTTCTATAACAGGTTTAGAGAGGAATATCCATGGCTCCCCACGAGGATTATCAAGGGGTGCTATAGAGATGCCATTAGAAGGGCTAGGTCATTCAAAAAGAAGAAGAGGAAAGGAGAAACAGAAAAAGATAAGCCTGAGATAAGGAGTATAACAATAACATATTCTGATTCCCAGGATTGGAGGTTGAGAGAAGGCTATGTAGAGGTTAGAACACATAGAGGATGGAATAGGATAGGCTATAGAAACAATAAGCAACTACATAGATACCTCTATAACAATTGGAAGCCATCAAGCGAGTTAAAATTAAAACTATCTAGTGGAAAGATCCTTGTATATCTAACGCTGATCAAGGAGTTCGAGATATCTTATAACCCGAATAACGCTGTTGCAGTGGATATAAATGAGAACAATGTTACACTAGCTGTCTTTGTGGGTAGGAAATTACATGAGATCTATAGGGTTGAAACTAACATTGGCAGGATCGTTATAGCTTATTCTGAGAGGAGGAGAAAGATAGCGGAGAATAGATCCACTAGGGATAGAATTGCTAGGAAAGCCCTTAGAAAGCTTCGTGAGGGGGAGAGGAAAGAAGATATCATCTATAAAACAGCTGGGATAATCGAGGAGATCGCTAGAAAATATAGTGCCACAGTAGTTGTTGGGAATGCCCATAGAGGTAAGGATAGAATGGCTAGCAAAGCTAGTAAGAAAAATCTTAGGCATAGGATCCACCAGTGGTGCGCCTCAAAACTAGTTGAAACATTAAATAACAAGCCCCTATATGTTGTTGAGGAGTCAGAGGCATACTAATCATCAAGAGATCCATCTAGCGGAAAGCCCATCAAGAGATACACCCCCTCTGTGATTCGCATTGCGTTGAGAGGGGGTAGAAGGGTGAGAGTTATAAAGATACAGATGAGGCTGGCAAGGCTGAGCAACGGATTAACCATGGATAGAGACATGATAGGTGCTATCAATATTGGTTTGAGATATCTATCCTCAGATGGGAGCCCAGTGGCGTTGGGCTCGACAGGGCCCCATGCGGCTTGGGCGAAGCTGGTGATCCCAAGCCTAGGGCCAACCCCGCTAACGGAATTAAAGATATTCACAAGTATTTAGAAGTACCGTTAGCGGGGAAACGCTCCCTATATACAGATCTAGGGGTTATAGAATGAGAATTTTATATAAGTGATAGAGAGACTAGGGATCTTGATTTCTCAGGTATACCTATGATGAGCTATTATAACTAGCTGGTTATTATTAGAATAGATAATGGTACGCCGCGCATTCTACCCTCGGTAGAATATTGGTAGACCAAACATGATAGATATGAAGGGCAAGATCTGATCGACTCTGCAGAAAGATCTATTTATGGCTTCACATTCTAAAGCCTCGCCCTCCTAGACAAAAATGTGCCAGACTATCTTTTATCCCCCTGCTCGATAGCATCTTGCATCAGTGAGTAGTCCGTTCTCTGAAGAGAGCCGCTAAAAGTTTATGAGCTATCTGATCAATACTAAACATGTGAAGAGGAATCCGGGATCTGAGTAATGATGATCACGTACTTTGCTGATTCGAATAAACCTTATAGCTGTGAGCCTCGCCCTTCTGGGATGGGGAGGAGGCCAAGGATATAATATTGTTTCGAGGATAATTTATTAGAGATGACATTGAGATTGTTTAAGGGAGACATCCAATATATTACTGAACCTTATAGATCTGTTGTGAAGAGTCTTGTTGATGAACTAGTCAATGTTTTTGGCTCAGATCTAGTTTCCGTAGTGGTTTATGGTAGTGTGGCTAGAGGTGATGCCAGGAGAGATAGTGATCTTGATCTATTAATTGTTGTAGATAACTTGCCGAAGTCCCGCCTCAAGAGGATCGAAAGGTATCTTGAGGCTGAGAAGAGAATTGATCCATTGTTGGAAGAGTTATATAAAGAGGGATACTCAATATCTATATCGCCGATCCTTAAGACCAGAGAAGAGGCTGAGAAAATATCGCCTCTATATCTAGACATGGTTGAGGATGCAGTAATAGTATATGATAAAGAAGGCTTCTTCGAGAAAATATTGATACGTTTATCTGAGAGATTAAAGGAGTTAGGCGCTAAGAGGATCTATATAGGAAAGAAATGGTACTGGGTACTTAAAGAAGATGCGAAATACGGGGATGTGATAGTAATTGAATAATATCGTATTAGCAAAATCTAATCTCAGACAAGCACGGGACAGATTAAAACATGCAGAGGAAGAACTGGAGTCAGGAGACTACCCATATATAGTGAGGCAATGCCAAGAGGCTGTTGAATTATCGCTAAAGGCGGCTTTAAGATTAGTAGGGGTTGAACCCCCTAAATGGCACGATCCAGGGCCTGTGTTGAGGAGGGAAAGGAATAGATTCCCAGAATGGTTCAGAGAACACATAGACGAATTTGCATCAATCTCACGATCCCTGAGAAAAGAGAGAGAACTAGCAATGTACGGCGATGAAGAGGCAGGTATACCTGCAGAGGAATTATACACCAGATATGATGCTGAACAAGCATTGAACATGGCTAAGAAAGTATTAGAGCATGTGGAAAAACTTCTTCAAGAAATAACCGGCTAAACACTAACCTCTTCTCCGCGCTAAAAGGTCAAGGCTATCAGCCGTAATTATTAGCACAGCCCTATACCTGATAAGCCGTACTTTCTTATTATGGTTTTTAGCCTATCACTAACCCCGAAGATCTTCCTAGCTGTCGCGACTCTCCTCTCATCTATAGAGCTATATAGCTCTCTAAACACCTCCTGCGCCCTAGAGATCTGGACATGCTGGCCTAGGGCTACCGAGGCTATGGCTATCTTCATGCTCTCCTCAGCCGCTGCTGATGCGAATAGAATCACAGCCCTCTCCTCTATTGTTTTAGCAACATCTTCCTCCCTATATCTCCCAGAGATCATTGTAGCGATCGCGTCTATATCCCTAACCTCATATCTATCTTAAAGCCCTCGAAGCCCTGTATGAGGGCTATGCCCAGAAGGGCTTCAGGGTTTCAATTCTAGATGGGAGCCCCATGCCGCTGGGCTCAACAGCCACCCATGAACCCATAGAGATCCCAAGATCTCTTTGGGGGAGGTGGAAGTCCCTCGATGACCACAGGGATGCTATAGCATCCCTGTGGATCAAGAAGCAAAGCAACACAAACAAATTAATACCAATGACAATCAATGATCATCGAGGGACAAGCGGCTGGAGGTAAAGACTCAAGAGAGGCTAAGCTGTCTAACCCCCTCAGACATTGATAAGTTAAAAACTTGCTAAGAAGTCATCTTCTTGGCCATGTTCTATCATTAGTTTCATACTCCTTAGGAGGTCTCACACCTATGTGTGGGAATCTTTTCTCCTACTCAAAGTATGTCGATAAAGAGGAACTTCCATTCATACTTATTTGCACGTTTATCACTGCCAAGATCTATTGCTTTGGCTGATCAAAGTTATAAGCTTATAAGCATGAACTTCATACATATATTAGGTTGAGCCTAGGTTGTCGTTTAGATTAAGAATATCTGGGCCAGCGCAGGAGGAGGAATATGATGTTATAGTTGTTGGGGCTGGGCCTGCTGGTTTGTCTGCTGCCCTCTATTCTGCTAGGTATAGGCTTAAAACCCTCTTGATTGGGGAGACGATTGGTGGGCAGCTTGCTAATGCTGGGATTGTTGATGACTATCCAGGGCTTATAGAGGTTGAGGCTTCAGAGCTTGTCCAGAGGTTTGTTAAGCATGTCTCTAAACATGGTGTTCCTATTGTGAGGGATAGGGTTGAGGATATAAAGAGGGAGGGTGATTTCTTCAAGATCTATACTAGGGGTGGCAGGACATATAGATCCAGAGCTGTTATAATAGCTGTGGGGCTTGAGAGGAAAAAGCTAGGCGTGCCAGGAGAGGCTGAATTCGCTGGCAGGGGTGTGAGCTACTGCACAGTATGCGATGTGCCATTCTTCAAGGGTAAGAGGATAGTGATCGTTGGTGGAGGTAACGCAGGCGTTACAGGAGCTATCCACGCTGTGGGCTATGCCTCGAAGATATATCTAGTCACCAGGGGCGACAAGCTCAGAGCATTCCCAGTATATGTTGAGACGCTGAACAAGTATAGAGATAAGGTCGAGATCATATTGAACAGCACGGTTGTAGAGATAGGCGGGGATAAAGAGGTGAAATACGCGGTGATCAAAAACCTAAGGACAGGAGAAACCAGGAAGGTCGAGGTAGAAGGTGTATTCATAGAAATAGGGAACCAGCCTCCAACAGATTTCTTCAAAAAGATAGGCCTCGAAGTAGATGAGAAAGGCTTAATAGATGTTAAACCAGGCGGCTACACAAACATAGAAGGGATATTCGCAGCAGGGGACTGTGCCGGTGGAAAGAACAAGTACTACTACCAACAAGTGATAACATCAGCAGCAGAAGGAGCTATAGCAGCTGACGCGGCCTTCAAATGGATAATCCAAAAGGGATATCCTATAATAGGGCTCGCTAAAGCTGTAGAAGCCCAGGCAACATAATGATCAGCTACATAGTTTACCAGGAGGATTTTGTATATATATATAAAATTCTATAATTTGCTAAGAACAGGGCTCTGACCTCCTGGGTATTGGGTATCTTCCTGGTGCCATATATCGGCTTTACAACTGAAAGCCTCGTCCTTCAGGGCGGGGATGGCTATGGTTTATTAGCTTTCTAGAGTTTTGATTGTTTTTGGAGGGGCTCTATTGCTTCTGGCGGTGAGGGTTTGCTAACCATCTCGATCGGCATGGTGGTTAGTCCCGAGCCAGAGGCTGTAGAGCTCTTCAGAAGATACAACACAGCCCTAAACTATGCAATAAACAAGATTCTGAGGCTGGATCTGAGGAGCATTGGGAGGATTCACAACGCTCTATATAGAGAGCTGATGGAATGGTTTGGACTCCCATCCAGAGTTGCTGTTGACTGCTATAGGGATGCACTTGCAAAATGCCAATGCCTGGAGAAACAATCCTAGGAAAGGGAGGAGGCCTAGGGTTAAAAAGCTATCAATGCTCCTACACCCAGGATCGGGATATAGGGTTAAAGAAGGCTATGTGGAGATCATAGGAGGGGTTAAACTCAAGATCATCGGCTGGGATGGGAGGTATGATGACTATGAGAATGGAGAGGCTAGGCTAGTCTATAGAGGTGGAGAGATGATGCTGTAGATATCCAAGAAGGTGCCTAAGCCAGAGCCTTATCAGCCTAGGGATGTTATAGCCGTAGATATCAATGAGAGGAAGATAGTATATGGAGATGATAAGATAAACAAGGAGAGGGACACCAAGATCGATGAAGCCCATAGATGGAAAAAGCTTGCAGAGAATCTCCAGAAGAAATACTCCTTCACAAGATACCCTGCTTGGAGGAGAAGGGGATACTGAATAGAATAAGATCCTATCATAGGAAGGCTAGGAATGTTCTTGAGGACTGGGCTAGAAAAACATCTCTTGAGATAGTGGGGCTTGCCAAGAGGCTTGGATACGCAGTAGCTAGAGAGGATCTCAAGGGACTCATAAATTCTCTAAGGAAGATCGAGAACAAGGATCACAGGACATAGCTCATAATAATGGGCTATAGGAGACTGGGGAAATGGATAGACTGGCAGGCAGAGAAACAAGGTGTGCCATTAGCAATAGTAAACCCGAACGGGATATCCTCGGAGTGTCCAAAATGCGATTCCAAGGGATTAGAGGAGAATGGATATAGAAGATTAAAATGCCCTAGATGCGGTTTCGAGGCTGATAGGGATGTTATTGGGAAGCTGAATATCAAGAAGAGGGCTTTGAAGATCCTGAGAATATCCGGGGGATCTCTGACCACCCCGTCTGCCCCCTAGATGACAGATGTAAACCCGAATAGATGGGGGGGAACCGATGATCCGCCTGAAAGGAATGACGATCAAGATGACGACCTGAAGGCGGGAGAGGAGGTCAGAAAGGCGTCTTAACAAAGATACATAATATAGATAGCTTAAGAACTAAATGACACATAAGATAAGCCGGCTTAAAATCTAAGAGATCTAAAGAGACACTTGAATAACTTATAAGACAACAACCTGTATTACCCATAGAAAGACAGCAATAAATACCACGTAGACAGTTTGTGTATTACCCATATCTATATGAGATCATGTAGATATTATTACCATAAAAACTTATAACAGTCTTCTATTTAATAAAAATATCGGGAGGGGGCAACAGACAGGCGCCCCCTAACCTAAAAACCATATCTCTAAGCTCTGAGGGTAACCTCAGGGCCTAGAGATATGGGAACTAGGTTAGGGACAATATGCCTGTTGCCCCCTCCCGCACCTCTTTTAGATTAATAGCAAACATTTCTTTGTTGGGCTAGATTCCTGGTGGCTACAGACTTTTATAAGGTTACTGGTAAATTTAAGTATTTTCTGTTTGCTTATAAATGCTTAATGTGTGTATAGCTCTGTGGTGCTAGGCTTAAGCTTATAGGACTTTTATAGGACTTTAATTCTTAGCCTTTTCATGGCGAGGTAATAATCCGGTATATATATGGATACTCTTGGGACGATGACCTTTGAAGCTCTCGAAACCCGGATAGGAGCTCCACAGCATTGAGCTCAATGGGCACTCGTGAGGCTCAGGCGAAGCCGGCGATCCCGGACTTATTTCAATTCTACTTTCAATTCTATAATAGATCACCCTTATCGCCATTGGGCCCCCATCTGAAGAGAGCTCAAACATCATCGCTCTCCGAGGATATCTATATGCAAAGCACATAGGGGTGTCGCCTCATCATCAAATATGATTAGGGATTAGACGATTATAAGCTTAAACTAAGCGTTCATTTACAAGTAACTAGAAGCATTTAAATCTATTGCTTGCCTTGTAACAGCCTCACTAACTATCGCTTGTAGGGGATGTTAGGCCTCTAATCATCTGGTGATAAATACTGTACTTTAGAAGATTAAGGCTTTTTGTTAGCATTGTTAGTATACTATTATCATAGATCTCGATCTATAGTTTCTTGCTATCTTACCCTTACCCGAGGTGGTTGAAAGGGAGCTTTCTCATCTTGCTTCATATGTTATTCATTGTTTCTTTATTGTGTGTCTATATACATATGTCTCAATATGTATATCTATATCTTATTGGATATGGTATAAACTATGGTGATGGTATGAGACTTGTTCTGGTTGCGTTGGCAATATCCGTTGTTATAATAGCTGTGGGTCTGATATACTATATACCGCTTCTGCAAAAGCCTGTACAGTCGTCTCCACAGCCGGTGCAGAATATACAGACAAGCCAGCAGGTGAGAGAGGGTTCTGAGATGAAATTTATATTTGGAGATATAGTAGTTAGTGCTATACTCCCAAGTGGCGCTGTAACGATCACAGGGGGAGGATCTACGTTTGTTAACGTGCAGATGCAGGCTTGGGCCCAGAAGTTCAGATCAGTAACCAATGGTCTTGTCACGGTTAATTATCAGAGCATTGGAAGCGGTGCTGGCGAGGCAAAGTGGTTTGATCGAAGCTTGGACTTCGGGGCTTCAGATATACCTATATCCAATGCGACCTATTCGAGATTGGTGGCTGCTAAGGCAGATTTCATCCAGATCCCTATTGTTGCTGGCTCGGTGGTGATTATATATAATCTCCCGGGGTGGGATGAGAATCGCTGTGGCCCTCTGAGGTTCAGCGGAGATGTCATTGCTGACATATATCTAGGAAAGATAATATACTGGGACGATCCCAGGGTAAAAGAGCTTCAGCTAGACACCTGCAGATCATTATTACCGCACGAGCCGATAAGAGCTATCCATAGAAGCGATGGAAGCGGCACTACAGCCGTCTTCACACTATACCTCTCAGACGTCTCGGAAGAGTGGAGAACAAGGATAGGTTATGGATACACTGTGGAGTGGCCTAGAGACGCTATTGGCTATGGAGAGGGGGGTAGAGGGAACGAGGGTGTATCTGCAAAGGTTAGGGGCACAGCATATTCGATAGGGTATGTTGAATATGCATATGCAATAGTGAATAAACTGCCAACTGCATTGCTGAAGAATAGAGACGGGAACTTCGTAAAACCATCCCCGGAGACCGTTGGAGAGGCTCTTAAAAGGGGTGCTAAGAGTCTTCCACCTCCGAATTCCTATTGGGGGGATGTCCCGAAGAGCTTCATTAATAGAGAGGGTCCGAACACGTATCCAATAGTTGGCATGACATATATATTTATTTATAAGGATATCGCGAAGAACCCAGATACGGCCAAGGCGTTGTCCGCATTCTTAAAATGGGTTTTGACAGAGGGTCAGAAGCCGGAAAATATTGTTGAAGGCTATATACCCCTCCCCACAGAGCTCGTCAGAATCGCAATAACGTATGTGGAGCAGGGCTTGGGTGGATAGGTTGGCAGTTAATAGGAGATCTTTTTTTAACAATGGGGATATTCTTTTTAGATTTATAGGCATCTCAAACATAGCCATAATCATGACCATATTCCTAGTAGTCTTCATACTTAGCTCGGAGAGCTTCAAGATCTTTTTGCGAGATGGTCTGAACTTCATATTAACTAGTAGCTGGAGCGGGGTTAAAGAGAGCTATGGAATACTATTCGCCCTTGGCGGCACATTGGTCACAGGTCTAATGGCGATTCTCATTGCAATGGCGATATCCATAGGCTCCTCAATAGCCATCGTGGAGGTCCTGCCAAGGAGGTTAAAATCTGTTGCGGGATTCTTTCTAGATCTTGCTGCTAGTGTGCCAACCGTTATATATGGTCTCTGGGGGCTTTTCGTCCTATCACCCTTCGTCTTTACCATAGTAGGCTCGCCCATTTTGGAGCCCATTAAGAGCTATCTCGGATACCCAGGGTCCCTTGGGACATCGCTTTTCACAGCATCTATATTGCTTGCCATCATGATTTCTCCCTTCGCGGCCGCAATAATTAGAGAGGCTTTAATGAGTGTTCCGAGGCATATTGATGAGGCACTATACTCCCTAGGCCTAACCAAGTTCGAGGTTGCGATGCTCAAGCTGAGGTATATCAGAAGATCTGTTCTCGTGGCATCGATGGTCGCCTATGGAAGAGCTGTTGGAGAGACCATTGCTGTGTCAATGGTTGTTGGTAATGTTATGAACCCGGAGTTCTGGAAGATCCTTAATCCTGGCTATACTATTGCGAGCCTGATAGCGGATCAGTATCAAAATGCTGAATCATACTACTACATGGTTCCAGCGATATTCGGTGCTGCATTGATACTATTTGCTATAGGGCTTCTCGTCAACATAGTTGTTGCGATAATTTCGAGGGGTGTGAAATATGGGGAGTAGGAGGTTGAAATCCTATGCGGGGTTGTTTCTCTCAACAGTTCTTCTAATATTGGGAATAGCTCCCCTAATACACCTCATAGCAGTGATCTCGATCAACGGGATCTATGTCATAACTAAGAATTTCCCAGGCTTCTTCTTCGAAGAAAGACCCCTCCCAGGATCTGAAGAAATAGGAGGTGTTGGACCATACATAGTTGGAACACTCATCCTGACTGCTATAGCATCTCTTATAGGGATACCCATATCGATTCTAGCAGCCATCTACACAACACAGAGCATTAGAAGCAGGATCGGACCTCTAACATCTATATTTGTTAGGGCTATGATAGAGTTCCCAACAATAATAATAGGTCTCTCGGTATATGGAGTTCTGAGAAGCCTTGATCTAGCTCTTCAAATGATTGGAGCGCAGAGCCCCATACCAAGGTTTAGCGCTCTCTCAGGCTCTATAGCCCTGGCAATAATCATGACCCCATTTATATACTCACAGGTCGAGGTAAGCCTCAAGGGAGTTCCTATGCATCTCAAAGAGGCTATATATTCCCTAGGAGGCTCTAAGCTAGCATCATCATATATATTGCTGAGGTATGTTAAGGCCTCCATATTAGCCGGGGTCGCTATAGGTGTTGGGAAAGCCATGGGGGAAACAGCTCCCCTGCTATTCACAGCCTTTGGAAGCGACCATTACCCCGTGGGAGGTTTCGAAGCCCTTTTAAAGCCTGTGGGAGCCCTTACGCTGGCTATATATAACATGGCCCTGTCAGGCTATAGCAACTGGGTTGAGGCGTCATGGGGAGCGGCTTTCATTCTATTATCCATATCAATTGTCCTTTTCACAGTTATAAGAATTATAGCGCGTAGTGGGTGATACTGTGGGCTTGAGGGGTGCGTCTATAGAGATACAAGGGCTAAGGGTGTGGTTCGGTCCTAGAGAGGTTATAAAGGGTGTCAGCCTATCTATACCGAGCAACACGGTGTTCACTATAATGGGGCCTTCAGGGAGTGGCAAGTCGACCCTTTTAAGGGCTATAAACAGGATCTTAGATCTATATCCAGAGGTCAGGGTTGAGGGTAGGGTGATCGTGGATGGCCTCGATATATATAGCGACTCCGCTGATCCCTCATCGGTTAGGAGAATGATCGGTATGGTTTTCCAGATCCCCAACCCAATACCGAATATGTCTATATATGAGAACGTGGCCCTAGGACCAAAAATCAATAGGATGGTTAGGAGCAAAAGGGAGCTTGATGAGCTGGTTAGATGGGCCCTTGAAAGGGCCTATCTATGGGATGAGGTGAGGGATAGACTTGATATGCCCGCGGGAAAGCTATCTGGTGGGCAGCAGCAGAGGCTATGCATAGCCAGAGCCCTTGCTATGAGACCTAAGGCTCTTCTGATGGATGAGCCAACATCTAATCTAGATCCCGTGGCCACATCCAAGATCGAGAGCCTGATAACAGAGCTTAGGGAATACCTAACAGTTGTCCTGGTCACTCACAATCCATTCCAAGCCTCGAGAGTCTCTGACTATGTGGCCTTTATATATGATGGGAGGCTTGTCGAGGTAGGCCCCACATCCAAGATCTTCACGAGACCTGAGAATGAGCTCACAGAGAAATACGTCACAGGGAGGATGGTGACTTGAGACCAATAGATCAGCATATATTGAGGCTCGAATCAAAGCTTAGAGAGCTCTCAGCAGTCTCGGAGGGGATCGTTGAGGACGTGGTTACATTAAAGGCAATGCCCGAGGTGATAAGGGGGAGGGTTGACGAGGTTAGGAGGAGGAGACTCGAGATACACAGCAGCATTATAGAGATAATAGCTAGATTCCAACCAACAGCATCAGATCTAAGGAGGTTGATGGCGTCGCTAGAGATATCCTATGGGCTATATAGGTTTGCTAGGTATGCCCTAGACATATCAACAATACTGTCAACAGTGCTTAGAGGCTCTAGCGAGACATGCGAGCTAAAGGGGTCGTCAGAGGCAGCTGGATATGTGGAGGAGATGGTTAGAAAGAGCATAGAGGCTTTTCTAAAGAGGGATAAGGGGCTGGCGAGGAGTGTTATAGAGATGGATAGAGCGGTTGATGAGAAGCTATTCCAAACACTCTCTAGAGCATCTAGATCCACGGATCTATGTTCAACCCTGGATCTACTGATCCTCATGTACCTCGAGAGAATAGCAGATCATAGCGTGTATATAGCGCAGGAGACTGTTGAGATGTTATAGCTAGGGGTGTATCCTTTTTCATGGTAGTGAGCTAGATCTGGGCGTAGAGAGGCCTCGGGATGCGATGATGCTTAGAACTCTCGAGACCGAAGCCCTTCTGGGCAGAGCCCTCATAAAGGGCTTCGGGTTCTTAAGCATAGATGGGAGCCCCTTTCCGCTGGGCTCAACAGCCACCAATAAAACCACAGGGGTATCCAAAACCCTGTGGGAGAGGTGGGGGTCCCCTTGACGGCTACAGGGAAATCATAGAAATCCTGTGGATCAAGAAACCAACAATCTCGAAACAAAAGAATTCAATAACACTCAACAACCATCGGGGACAAGCGGTTGGATGAAATAGTTTGTTCGCAGTTTTCCTACTGCCCTTTTAAAAAACTATCTCTTTACCTTGATAACGATCTCTATTGTAGATACCCTGGTTCTCTTACCCTCTTTGCTCTGCAGTTCCTCACTCCCTATGTTTATCCTCTCTATGGTGATTCCGTCTTTGAGGAATCTGCTTCTCACAATCTCCACAGCATCTACAGCCCTGCTAATAGCCCTCCCTCTTGCCTTGACAACCACCTCATTAACTCCTTGGCTTGCCAGCTGTAGTATTGCTAATACATAGCTCATAACAGGCTTTTTACCAACTAGCACTGTATTTACAGGTTGCGGCTGTGCCATCCTCCACCACCTCGGAATCCTGTCACATGAATGTAAGGAGTTGGGCTTTATAAGCTTTCAATAGGATCTTATTCCGTGTACATATATATCTTTCAGTAAGTAGAATATATGAAATATCGATTGGGAGGATCAAATATGGGGGATATTATAGCAGAGAACGTTACAAAGAGATTTGGGCCCTTTGTGGCCGTGGACTCTGTTTCTATAGTAGCTGACAAGGAGATCATAGCCATTATGGGGCCCAATGGAAGCGGTAAGACAACCCTTTTATCTATGTTAGGCGGCGCTCTGAAGCCATCATCTGGCAAGGTATATGTAAAAGGCATAGACCTATGGGGTTCTGAAGATAAGATGGAGAGGGCTAGAAGGTACATAGGCTTCTCACCCCAGGCCACGGTATTTGAGAGATCTCTAACAGGGTATGAGAACCTCGTCTGGATTGGAATGGCTAGGGGGCTGGGTATATGGGGTTCGAGGAGAAGGGCTAAAGAGCTTGTAGAAGCCCTAGGACTGGCTGATCATGCTAACAAGCCTGTTTCCAGATATAGCGGTGGGATGCTTAAGAGACTCTCGATAGCCTCAGCCCTGATCCACGATCCAGAGGTTATAGTCCTCGACGAACCTGCATCTGGTCTAGACCCCTCAGCTCTACAGGATCTCTGGAGCCTTCTTCTAAAAATAGCTAGGGGTAGAACTATTATCTACTCAACCCACAACCCGTATGAGGCTGAGAGATACTCGACAAGAGTATTTATAATGCATAGAGGGAAAATAGTGGTTTCTGGAAGCGCTTCAGAACTCATCGAGAGATACGCGCCAAAGCCTATGATAGCTATATATCTTCCAGAGGGTGTCGAGCCTCTGGATCTAGAGGGTTTTCGTGGAACTGATAAGGGCAAGAGGGTGGCTCTCTACGAGACAAGAGATCCGGGGAGGGATTTGGGGGCTATAGTGGCAGCATACATAGCCAAGGACTATACACCTGAGAGAGTTGAGATTAGAAGGCCAGGTCTTGGAGAGGTCTTCCTAAGAGTCACAGGTGAGGCTATGGAGGTGTAGCTATTGCCGGCTTCGCAATATCTTTACGAGGTGTACATATATGTTAAGTCCATATTTAGAGAGAGACAGCTTCTATTTTGGGCAATAGTCTTCCCCCTAGTCTACCTCTCCATAATAGTTGCTGTGTTTGGAAACCCAGGTGGATCTAATGTGAGCTTCTCTATAGCGATCCAGGATCTCGATAACTCCACACTCTCGATAACCCTTATAGATGCCATAAGAAACGCTGGGATATTTAGAGTTGCTTATGTGAACAGCAGCTTAGAGGAGGTTATAAGAGGCGGGGGATTTGATGTAGGCCTTGTAATCCCAAGGGGGTTTGGGGAGAACCTGACCACCGCGAATCAAACGTATGTTTCCATAGTATATGTTAGCAACCTGCAATCATCTGAGGCAGCGAAGAGCTCTCTAGAGTCTTTTATAGGCAGGTTTGGATCTATATATGTTGAGAAGATTATAGAAATAGCTAGGAGCTACATGCCTGTTGAGGCATATAGATATGCGATCTTCATAGCAAAGCCGATCAGCCCCTCCTACACAGAGGTTAAGGGAAGCTATATATCGACTCCAGAGGGGCTCAAGACATACTATGTAATAAGCACCATAAGCTTTATGATACTATATAGCGGGCTATTCACATCGGTAGGCTCTATAGTTGAGGCTAGGAGAAGCGGTGTTCTCCAGCTAATACTCTCAAGCCCTATCAAAGGCTACAGGATATTCATAGCAAGGATAATATCTGGGATTGTCTCGATATCGATAACGTCAACAGCTATAATCCTGCTAGGGATAGCCCTAGGAGCAGATCTATATAGGATCCCGGCCTACATATGGATAGCCACAGCCTTCCTCCTCCTAGTAGGAGCTATAGGCACAATGGGCCTCGGATTTATAATAGCACCATTCATCAGAACATCAGGAGCAGCTACGGCAATAGCGAACATGATAGCCTTCCCCACAATGTTCCTAGGAGGGATGGCAATCCCAAAATTCCTACTCCCCAGCAGCCTCCAGATCTTCGCCGACATATACCCACTCTCCAGAATAGTAGATAGCATTAGAAACATAGCTATATACGGGTGGAAGACTACACAGGCAATCCAATACTCAGCACCCGCGATAGCGGCTAGCATAGCAATACTCGTAATAGGATGGATCCTATATAGAAGAGCCCTGGAAAAAGCCCTTGAAAATCCATAGCATCGTTGACCTCCTACTCATTCTGAATAGCGAGGGGTTTGAGTTTCATTGGGCTTGGTTTTTGCCAAGCCCTCTTCCCTTAGCTTCAAAACCCTCGGGATCCCATTTCATCGGGATCCATGTCACAGGGCTCCACCCACTTTGGGCGACCCCAACCCACAGCTCCACCTTCATTGCCTCCTCTGGTTCATTGCCGTGGGGAAACCCCCGCATCCTGGGCTCCACATAGAAATATAACAAACCTTATAAATCAATATGAAACCCAAAACAGTTTCTTGAGGCGTTCAACGTGGATGCTTTAGATTATTTATAGTGACAATTGCATTCTAAAGCTGATCATCATATATAGGCATAAATAGAGGTACAAGCTGTGAGGGGCATCCTCAGAAATATGTTCTAGGTATCCTGGCCTTTTCTAGAAGCGTTATGAATTCTTCTAAGGACAGCCCAGAGAGCTTCTGGGCCATTCTAAGATCTCCTTTTTCTATGTAGTATATCAATGCTGCTCTTATTCTGGGAGGCTGTTTGTTTATGAAATCCCAGTCAGCCTCCCTCCTCCTAATCTCTCTGCTTTCTTCAAACCTTTTTCTAAGTTCCTCAATGGTTGTCTTTCCCATAATCCCCCACAATTATAGTGTATCTCCACTTATATTCATACAATAAAAAGAGTGTCCTCTACAGCTAAAAGCTGTATCTTTTAATTCTATGGTAGATCATCTTATCTATTTTTTTTTTGTTCAGTTCTATATTAGATTCTGTTTTATCTATTACTATTATTTACTATTATTACTATTACTATTCATTCCATGGGAATATTTAAACGTGAGGCTTAAGAGGGATTCTAAAGCTATCTCCCTTGATCATCTTCACCTCAACGTCGTAGGATATGTATATATACCACTCTCATCATCATTATCATAGCATATCTCAGCCCTACCCTGTTTCCCAGCTATATGTATTCTCCCTATTATATCTAACCCTTATAGATCCAATAGCCTCTAGGCCCTTGATAAATATGTGTTCCCCATCGACTCTATACTGGTCTTTTCTAAGGATAGCCCAGAGAGTATTAGTACTCCCCCCTCTTCCTATACCCAGGAGGGTTAACCCTAGCTATAAACCTAGGTAACCTGCCTTCCTTCTTTGCTCTCAGCGCTGAGAAGAATGATCCCCAGGCCTCATTATTCTTATTCAGAACCGCTGTGCTGTAGCAGATCCTATGAGTTTTATACCTCTCATATCATAGAATTCTCTATGTATGTTTGCCTTAGATCTACCTTTTTCCTTGGAGAACATTCTCCTCTCAGCATAGTTGATCTCATTCCAAAGCTTAGAGGAGAGGCTACACAGAGCTCTCAACCTTGCCCAGCCTCTTAATCTAGCACTAGCCTCAGCAACACAGTCCTCCTCAAGATATTACGCTAGGAGCCCCAGCAGGCTATCCTCTGGCGGCTGCAATATAGTGACGACCTCTCCCATCACTATGCCTGCCGAGGCCTCCGGAAATAGAGAACAAAGAGCCTATAAATCTTCATCCCCACCCTAAAGGGCGAGGCTCGTCGTTCATTATGTCATAGAGGAAATAATGAATCTGGTGGGGAGGGGTGAGGCCGAGGCCATAGCATCCCTTGTGTGAAGAATAGCGTTTGAAGAGGGGTATAGCCTCGAAGAGTGGGCAGATCTCCTAGAATCGCTCAAGACCCTTCCCCCGCGGAAGGCTATATGGAGGTTTCAAGAGCTAGCAGAGAAGGAGGTTGAGGAGGCGCAAAGCACCTCCTCCGAAGACGAAAAGAAATATAGAAACGTTGAGGGCATCATGCAAATACCTATGCACAGGATAGCTTATCCATCTTTCCGCTCTTCAGGGCAGGGCTCTCAGCTGTAGTAGATCGTAAGCTATCTACTCAGCCCTTCTTGCCCCGTATAGCCTCTCCATATATTCCTTCATCATCTTTATGATATCCGTTTTGATCGATGACACCTCGTTATATACTAGCTCGACCCTCCTCTCAAGTGATTCGAGCCTTTTATCGACGTAGCCTTTGAGGTCTTCTATCCTCTTCTCAAGTGATTCAAACCTCTTATCAACATATTCCTTCAGATCATCGAACCTCTTATCAATAGCCTCAAACCTCTTATCAATGGCTTCGAATCTCTTATCGCTAGACCTCATGATTATGTCTAGGTAGAGTATAACTATCTCCTGGTCTGAGAGCTTCTTACCCTCAGCAACCTTCCTAGCAATTCTATTCACAGCCTCCTCAAGAACCCTCGAAAGCATTGCCTCAGCAACAACGCCCATCAGATCACTAAACAGAATAGCCCAGAGAAACTAATATTTACAACCGAAAGCCTCGCCCCTTTAGGGCGGGGGATGGCTAATGCTTATAAGCCTTCTAGGGTTTTGATCATTTTTGAGGGGCTCTATACCCTCTGGTGATGAGGGAGTACTAACCCTTTCGATAGGCGTGAGGGTTAGCCCTGAGCCGGGGGCTATAGAGCTCCTCAAGAGATATAGGTTGGCCCTGAACTATGCCATAAAAAGATCCTGAGTCTGAACCTAAAAACTATTAGGGATGTTCATGGGGAGCTCTACAGGGAGCTCATAGGGTGGTTTGGACTGCCATGACTGCTATAGGGATGCACTTGCAAATGCAAAGACCTGGAGAAATAATCCCCATAGGGGTAAACGTCCGAGGGTTAAGAGGCTTAGCATGCTATTGCACCAAGGATCAGGATATAGGGTCAAAGAGGGCTATGTGGAGATCATAGGAGGGATCAAGCTAAAGATCATCGGCTAGGACAGGAGGTATGATCAATATTATAATAACAGATGTGCAATGCTTGTCTATAGAGGTGGGAAGATGATCCTATGGATCTCAAAGAGTATCCCTAAGCCAAAGCAGTACCAACCCAGAGAAGTTATAGCCATAGACATCAATGAGGAGAAAATAGTATATAGAAATAACGAGATAAACAAAGAGAGGGGCACAGCCATTGATAGAGCATATAGGTGGAAACTCCTAACCGAGAGCCTTCAGAGGAGATATTCTTCTCTAAGGTATCCAGCTTGGAAGAGGAAGAGGGGGAACTACATAGCAACACACAACGGGCTGAAACCCATAACCGCTTGTCCCCTAAGAGGAGGGGTAACGCCTAAGACCCCAGCGGTGGAAACCCCGGCCTTAAGGGCGGGGAGGGGGTCATAACCAGATAGGCAGGGAAATAGCCTTTTTAGGCTAATGCTGTGTTTATTTGGTAGAATCCTATGTAGAAGTCTCTGTATCTTTCTCTATAGATCTTTTTTAGCGGGTGTTCCAGCGATATGACTACTACTGGCCTGTTGGCTTCCCTCAAGATCTTGTCTTCGATCTTCTCAACCGTTGGTGGCCAGAGGAACATATAGATCAGGTCGTATCCTCTTAGATCTATATCGAATATGTTGCCCCATATGAATCTGGCTCTTTCACGGCACTTCTTGAATCTAGATGCGATCCTGCTCCACATGACCTTGAGAGGATCTATCTCCACACCTGTGCACCTAGCTCTGGGGAATACCTCGAGCGCTTTGAAGCACACTCCCCCGAAGCCGGAGCCGAGGTCTATGATCTCTAGATCCTCTTTCCCGGCTAGGTACTTATCAACAGAGTATCTAAGAATCTCGGCGACATCCCTCTTGGGTGATGGGGCATATCCTGCTCCCCATATCATGGGTATTAATAGATACGCCACTATCGCTAGCGGGGTTAAGAGTATCAAGAGGTATATATTACTTGTTATTATATCCTCCATATCTATGAAATCCTCTAGCCTATTTTCAAGCTACCTCTTCGAGAGAAACTCCTTGATCCTTCTTTTAGTCTCCTCCCTCATAGCAGACTCTGCTATTAGCTTGAAGCCCTCTTCTATGTATCTTAGCTTCTCCACCGCTATAGCCTTTTTAATTGATGCCACCGCTTCTGGGTCTGAAGATGCTATTTCCCTCACAACCTCTCTAGATCTTTTTTCGAGGAGCTCTTGATCGACAACCTCATCTACAAGACCTATGGCTTGTGCTTCATCAGCAGATATAGATTTGCCGCTTATAGCTAGATAGGTAGCCCTTCTAACCCCGATGTTCCTCCAACCGGTTAGAGGTGTTAGAGGCGGTATAAGACCCAATCTAGCACCTGTTATTGCGAGGCTAGCCCTTCTAGAGGCTACCACGTAGTCCACTATGTGGAGCAGCTCAACAGCTATTCCAAATGCTGGGCCGTTGAGGGCAACTACCACAGGCTTCTCCAGCATTGCTATACCCTCAAAAGCTCTTCTAGCTAGGCTGAAGATCTCTTCGACCCTTTTCACATCTGTAGCCTCTAAGATCTCCCTTAGATCTACCCCAGCTGAGAAATACTCTCCATCACCCGTAATTACCAAACCTATTGCCCCTCGATCCTTAGATATCCTCTGAACAAGATCTATAAACGCCCTGGAAACCTCGGAGTTCCACGCATTCCTTCTCTCAACCCTGCTAATCCTAGCCCACATAACCCCAGAATCATCGGCATTGCACTTAACAGCTATATAGACCACCAACACTAGTTCCACATAGAAGCTATATTAGAACCTCTGATCCTTCTCCATATAGACATTCATCTCAACATTTAAGTTTCATGACGACACCATCCTCGCCCTTCAGGGCGAGGAGAAGGTCAGGTTTGCTCCCTGTGCCCCTAGAATGTCGAGGATGAATTCGTCGAGCTTACGTCTATAGGGGTTACCTATCTGTAGTGATAGCGGTGGTAGCCTTGTGCTGGAGAGCTCTCTGACTAGCTTCTCAACCTCTCCTCCATATTCTCTGCATATGCTTGGGTTTGGGATGGGTAGCTTTAGGTAGTCCTCTTCGAGGAACCTCGTCCACGTCTCGCTTATAGCCCTCCCAGCGTGGAGCAGTAGTGATATGAAAAAACTGCTATTGAACCATAGTGTTAGAAGGGGTGAGCACTGCCTATCAAGAACTAGATAGAAGTTCTTAGTCGCAGAAACCGGGGCCTCGGTTGCCACCGCAAAGACACCTCTGTTCCTAAATCTCGCATCAACCTTATCAGGGAGGAAGAGGGTTGCGAACGGCTTCTTACTAGCCACCTGCCTATACACATGGCTATACCATCTCTCGCCAAAAGCCCTAACAGCTACGCTGGCAGCACCGCTCCTCAGCCCCCACTCGATATATCTCCTCACGCTGCTCGAGAGCTCTTCCAAGCCTGTTGGGGGTATGCTTATCAGGTAATGATCCGGTTTCACGAGGATGCTATCCACGTATAGCCCAGGCTTTCTAAGTGCTGGGATCAGGTACTCTCTAGGAAGCTCCAGAACCTCCACCCCGTTACTCACCACTATGTAGCTCTCTCGTACATCGAGCACGCGCCAGAACCTATTTGGTATTAGGAAGAAGTCGG
>Ga0079992_128118_pt1 | contig 24012 bp, 19 predicted proteins | sample FaiFalFF_MnMetaG_3_FD_69197 | JGI IMG/M metagenome (GOLD analysis project Ga0079992, IMG submission 69197) | Freshwater microbial communities from Yellowstone National Park, Wyoming, USA - Fairy Falls B (FF_Mn_B) MetaG (SPADES assembly) (version 2) | ecosystem: Environmental > Aquatic >... | reverse complement strand
GACATCCTAAAAATTCTGGTAAAAAAAACTCAACGACATATTGAAAAATTGACCAAACCATCTAAAATTTATTTTAATTTGTACTCATAAATAAACATATTCTTCAAGTTCTTGTTCAGTAACTCTGTACCTCTTTATCTCTTTATCGATCTCCATTTCCTCTTTTGATATTGTTTCTTTTTGAGCCTCCATTTGCTTTTTCGTCATGAACATTTCAGCAGCTAACCGAATTGCTGCTTTCATAGGTTCTGGATTTGCTTTACCCTGTCCAGCGATATTATAAGCTGTTCCATGTCCCGGGGATGTCCTTATTATTGGTATTCCTACGGTTACATTTACAGCGTTATCAAAATCAACAAGCTTAACAGGAATAAGTCCCTGATCATGATACATAGCGATTACCGCGTCAAACTCTTTGTTATAAGCACGCCAAAAAGCAGAGTCAGGAGATAAAGGTCCTTCTGTATCTATACCCTTGCTCCTTAATGAAACTATTCCCGGATATATAAGATCTTTTTCTTCATCACCAAAAAATCCACCTTCACCGGCGTGTGGATTAAGACCGCACACTCCTAATTTTGGATTTTTAAGTCCGAAATATTGTCTTAAAAACTTCCATGTTAGTAATCCAACTTTATATATTCTTTGTGGGGTAATCTTCATAGCAACATCTTTAAGTGGGACATGAATCGTCACGAGAGATACTTTAAAATGTTTTGAAACGAACATCATAGTAAATTCTCTTGAACCAGTAAATTCCGCTATCATATCAGTGTGTCCGCCGTATCTGAAACCAGCTTCATTTATTATTTCCTTATTTATAGGAGCTGTAACTATTGCATCAATATAACCAGCCATAGTGGCACTTACAGCTTCCTTAACATAGTTGACCATCGCTCTCCCACAGTTTCTATCAGGACGACCATATCTTAATCTTGTCATTTTAAGATTTGATATGCTTCTGACGAGGATTTCCCTCTCCCCAATCTCCATGCTTCTGACCATATCAACAGAAGATAATTCCCTGAACCTGACATTAGTTATGCCTATATCTTCTGCAACCTTTGCGAGAACACCTTTATCTCCAAACACAACTGGAAAAACGATTTTCCTTATAGATTTATCTAAAAGAGACTTTATTATTATCTCTGGTCCTATACCAGTAGGGTCTCCCATAGATATACCAATTACGACTTTTCCCTCTGCTGTCTCAGTAGGTCCCACAAACTTAATACGAGGTAATCTACCTCTTCTTCCTCTTCTACCTCTGGTTTCTACTTTTTCCTTTTCTACTTTTTCTTTTTTCTTAGGAATATTTTCTGCTTTTGGGCGTCTACCCATGCTCCAAAAACCTCCTTATATTTTTCTTTTATGTAATAATCTCTAAAATTTGGGTCATCTTTTAATTCAGAAAAATCCAACTCCTTTTTTATCTCTTTTACAAAAAAAGTTACTTTTTTACCATCCTCCCCTATAACCTCGGAGTATCCAGTTGCAGGTAGAGAGAAAATAGCTTCCTCATAAACTTTACTCAACTCTCCTTTTCTTACCCAGCCGAGCGTTCCAAAATTTTTCATATCCCCCTCCTTATATAATACGAACCTCCTCTCAAAATCCTTTTGGATTTTATCTTTATTTTTTAGGAAGAACTTTTGGAGTTCATTATGATTTATAAAATTAACACCAACGAGCTGAAAAAAAATTTCGTCAGCAATTTTTTTTGCTTTTATCAAATCCCTATACTCTTGCAGTGTCAGCCCACTTTTGAGCAAATCCGCCTCAACATCTCTTATGTCTTTCATATGCATCTTCTCTATTATGCTATCTATTTGTTCATTTGGTATTTTTATATTCTGCCTTTCAGCAAATTCAAGTATAACAAACAAATCCAATATTGTATTGAGTGCTTCCTCAAAATCAGAAACTCCAAAATTTTTCATAAACGCCAATACCAGACTCTTTGTTATAGGTCTCCTTTCCACATAAGCTAAAACTTCATCTGAATAATAAATCTGATTTGAATAAGAACTCACAGAGAAAACACTGAGAAAGATAACAAAAAATAAATAAACTGAAAGGGAATTCAAAAAATAACGACCTTTCACTATCTTCTTCATATCTTAAAAAATTGAGCCGTTATGAGACACTTATATAATTTTTTTATTTATACTTTTGCATAAAAAGCTCTTCAAACTTTTCACGAGAAAGCTTTACCCCAAAATTCTTTTCAACTGCATCAAAATTTACATAAATATTCTTTGAAGCAATCAGTTCCTGGGTTAAATTACTTATTCTATCTTTTATTTTCTTTTCCCTTGTGGCCCTAAAAACTTGATCTATAACTTTCTCAAATTCCCAATAACCTGCTGGAACCTTATCTGCAACAGCAAAAATAACAAACTTTTCTCCTAATTTCAGAGGACGGGAAATTTCACCTGATTTCATCTTCAAAATCATATCAGCATATTCTGGGAAATATCTTTTCAAAAGCTCTCCATCAATATATCCGTAGTCAAATTCCGCTGGTAGGTGTCTTGTTTGAGCTACATTTATAAAGTCTCTAATATCTTTTATTTTGTTCCTTATATCCTCTATTTCTTTTTTGTCAGAGGACTCTATTTTCATAAGTCGTATGACATCAGGATGCCAAAATTTTTCCTTATTTTTCTCATAGAAATCTTGAACCTCTGGGAACTCAACTTTTGTATATGGCGCAATTTCATCTTTGAAAATATACGGTCTTACAATATCCGCTGAATTATAAATCCACCTTATTTTGATTTCAGGTCTATCAAAATATCCTTTTGACTTTGCGTATTCAAATGTTGCAACAGCTTCAATAAATTCTACAACAATCTGTGTCATTTTTTCAGGGCTCCTTATAAGCTCTATCTGTCTTATCTCAGGGAGTGAAGAGATGAAACCTCTGAACTCTTCCACCGTTATATCTGTATCACCTATCTTCAAAAATACTTCACCACGAGGTTTTTCTTGCTTTTCCGTCTTTTTCTTTATCTTCTCGCACGAGCTGAAAATATAAAAGATTGTAAAGAGCACGGGAATTACGACAAAGCCTCTTATAAAGCTTATTGTTCTCTCTATTTTCATCGATGCCACCTCCTAATTATATTTCAAATTATTGAGGTAAAAAACAAAAAACGCATAAAACAAATTTTAGTAGTTTATTATAAAAAATTTGTTATTCCACCAAAATAAAATTATTTGTAAGAAGATTTTAGTAAGCAGATGTCATATAAAAAGATTTGCCTCTACAAAAAATTAATCACAAACAGAAATAGAATGAAAATAAATTTCAAAATATAACTACAAGCTTTGCTCCTTCTCATCAATAGATTGTACTTCTTTCCAAATTCTACGAGAGTTTTTGTATCCGTAAAGGAAATAAATCAGAACCCCTATTCCATGCCAGATTATAACTCTTATCCAAGTCATTTTTGGCAAACCAGTTAAAACAAATATTATAAGAGCAATATTTATAGGGATGAGTAAAAAAGGTAGTGGAACTCTGTAAGTTCCACCGGGTTCTTTTTTTATTCTCAAGTATAGAACGGAAACTCCTGCGATAAGATATGCAAATAGAGTTCCAACATTTACAAGTTCAACAAGGTCTGTTAGCGGGACAGAGCTTGCGAGTATGCTCAAAAAAAATGCACCGAAAATCGTTGAAATATATGGAGTTTTGAATCTCGGATGCACCTTGGCAAAAGAAGAAAAAAGCAATCCATCTCTTGCAAGAGCATACATAACCCTCGTAAAGCCTAATCCCATAGTTATCATAACGCTGGTTATAGTGATTATAGCTCCTACTGCTATTATATTACCTATGAAAGTGTATCCGTGTATATACATAGCTTTTGCAAGAGGGTCAGCAACATTTAGCTCCTTATAATTGACTATGCCCGTAAGAGTGAAACTTACCGCAATATACAAAAATGTACTTATGAGCAAAGAAAGAATAATTCCTGCTGGAACAGTTTTTCTTGGGTTTTTTGCCTCTTCTGCAACAGTTGAAACTGCATCAAAACCAAGATAGGCGAAAACGATAATACTTGCTGCACGAAGAATACCGAACCATCCATAGGCATCCTCACCTTTGAAATTTTTAGAAGGTTCTGGAATAAATGGAGTAAGATTTTCTTTATTTATACCTATGAGAAAAAGCCCAACAAAAAGGAAAAGCAAAAGAGAAAAAATTTTTACAAAAACAATAAAAAGATTTACACTTGATGTTTCCTTTATTCCTATAAACAAAAGGATAAAAACTAAAATAACGACTATCAAGGCTATAAGGTCAAAGTGAAAATGCCAAAAAATTGTTACCTTCCCGCTTATTATGTCAGGGAAAGTTATTCCGAAATTTTTTTCAAGCAATGATCTAAAATACCCGGACCAACCGCTTGCAACAGCAGCAGTAGATAATCCATACTCCAAAATAAGGTCCCAACCGACCATCCAAGCCAAAAACTCTCCCAAAGATGCATAAGCATAACTATAAGAACTACCTGCAACAGGAAACCTTGAACTTAACTCTGCATAAACAAGAGCACTAACAAGTACAGTAAGACCGGTTAGAACAAAAGATAAAACTATTGCTGGTCCAGCATAATTTGCAGCAACCTGACCAGTAATAACAAAAATACCAGCCCCTATTATAGCTCCAATACCTATTGATGTCAGGTCTAAAACTCCAAGCTTCCTTGCAAACTGGGACTTATCTAAATCATATACCTTCCTCCTAAAAATATCTGCCATAGCTCATAACCCCCTATGATAGAAAATTCATAGGCTCGGAATACAAATAAACAAAGATAACAAATTAGTAAATTTGAGATAAATTTCTCAAAAGATTAAATTTAAAAGATAAAAACCAATAGAAACATAAGCAAGAAGACAAAAAATAATAGGAAATTGAAGCAATCAAAAAGCTATGCTTGTTTATGAAAAAGAATATGATGTCATAGTTGTAGGGGGAGGACACGCAGGATGTGAAGCTGCCCTTGCCGCTGCAAGAATGGGATGCAAAACACTCCTCCTTTCAGGAGATATAGAAAAAATTGCTCAAATGTCCTGCAATCCATCAATAGGAGGTTTGGGAAAAGGACACCTCGTCAAGGAAATAGATGCTCTCGGAGGGGAAATGGGAAAAAATACAGATAAGACCGGAATTCATTTCAAAAGACTCAATACCTCAAAGGGACCGGCAGTAAGAGGGACTCGGGCTCAGTGTGACAGAACTCTTTATAGACAACAGATGCAGAAAACTTTGTGGAGAACTCCAAACCTTGAAATAAAGCTTGGGCATGTCATAGATATATGGGTTGAAGAAAAAAACGGAAAAAGGAAAGTAAGAGGTGTAAAGATAGACTTGGGCATTGTATTTTTAGCAAAAACTGTTGTAATATCAACAGGAACATTTCTTGGAGGGAAAATTTTTATCGGGCACGATTCATTAGAAGGCGGAAGGCTCGGAGAGAAACCTTCAATAGGTCTCTCTGAATCTTTAAGGAAACTCGGATTCAAGTTAGGTAGATTGAAAACTGGAACTCCAGCAAGACTTGACTCTAATACAATTGATTTTTCATCTCTTCAAAAAGAAGAATCAGATTATCCCCCGCCCCACTTTTCCTTTTCAACAAAAAAAATAACTCAAAAGCTAATTCCAGTTTATATAACTCATACAACACCCGAAACTCACAAAATAATTCTTGAAAATCTCACGAGGTCTGCAATGTACGGTGGTTTGATAAAAGGAATAGGTGTAAGGTATTGTCCATCAATTGAAGATAAAGTCGTAAGGTTTGGACACAGAGATAAACATATAGTTTTCCTTGAACCAGATGGCTACGATACAAGAGAAATTTATCCGGCTGGAATATCAACGAGTTTGCCATACGATGTTCAGCTCAAATTTTTGAGAACAATTCCAGGACTTGAAAAAGTTGAGATAATAAGACCTGCTTATGCTGTGGAATATGATTTTTCCGATCCAACTCAACTTTATCATACACTTGAAACAAAACTTGTAGAGGGATTATTCTTTGCAGGACAGATAAATGGGACAACGGGTTATGAGGAAGCCGCAGCTCAAGGTCTTATTGCAGGGATAAACGCAGCTTTGAAAGCAAAAGGAGAAGAACCAATAATAATTCCACGAGAAAAAGCTTATATTGGAATACTTATAGATGACCTTGTGGTGAAGGGAACAGATGAACCTTATAGAATGTTCACATCAAGAGCAGAGTTCAGATTACTTTTGCGTGAAGATAACGCAGACCTGAGATTAAGAGAAATAGGTAGGAAATTAGGACTTGTTTCAGACGATGAATGGAGAGAATTTTGTGAGAGAAAAAGTAAGATAGAAAAGCTCCTTGAAATTCTTGAATCAAAAAAGATAACTCCAAAGAGAGAAAATGTTGAGAAACTCAAAGAATTAGGAATTGAAGGAGAGCTTTCAAAACCACTAAGCTTGAAAGATTTACTCAGAAGGCCGGGAGCAAGCCTTGATAAACTCAAATATTTCGCAAATGAAATTGATGAGTTTGATGAAGAAGTAAAAGAAGAAGTAGAAATATCTGTAAAATACGAAGGATACATAAATCAGGAACTTGAAAGGGCAAGGTATTTGAGGCAACTTGAAAAGTGGAAAATTCCTCCCGACCTTGATGTAGATTCTATTCCAACATTATCAAATGAGATAAAAGAGAAGCTAAAAAAATATGCGCCTTCTGATCTGCGTGAGGCAAGTCTGATTCCCGGTATGACACCAGCTGCAATTTTGAACCTGCAAATATACATAAAATACCATCAAGAAGGAAAAAAAGAAATTTCACCTTATTAAAACAAAGATTTCATTTTGAAAAATGGGACAGACTTCTTTTCTTTTGAAATTGATAGAGGAGAAAGAAAGAAAGAAAAAGCAAGAGGGAAAAGAACAAATAGGATTAGGTAAGGAAAAATTTGAATTAGGCGACGGTGAATTATCAAGCGGGAGTAAATTATCAAATGGAGAAAAATTTTTAAGAGCTCTTTCTTCTGAACAAAAAATAATCATAATAGCAGAGGTAAAGAAAGCATCACCCTCTGCCGGGAAAATAAAAGAGGCAGAAGCTGTGGAACAAGCAAAAATTTATGAGAGGGGAGGAGCAGATGCGATTTCCGTTCTCACAGAAGAGATTTATTTTGGAGGCTCAAAAGATGACCTTTTCAAAGTTGCAAAATCTATAAATCTTCCAGTATTGAGAAAAGATTTCATAATATATGAAGATGAAATTTATGAGACAAAAAAATTGGGAGCAAGTTCAATCTTACTTATATCGGAAGCGCTTGAACACAAAAAGCTCGAAGAATTCATAAAAATAACTCAGTCCTTAAATCTTGAACCTCTTGTTGAGTGCTTTTCAGAAGAAGGAATGGAAAAAATAATCAATCTCAAAAACCAGCCCAAAATCATCGGAATAAATAGCAGGAACTTACACACTCTTGAAGTTGATCTCAACAGAATTAAAGAAATATACAGAAAGTTCAGAAACTTTCTTAAAAATAAAATAGTTGTTGCTGAAAGTGGAATAAAAGCGAAAGAAGATATAATCTCAATAGCGAAAGAAGGTATAACGAGGTTTCTCATAGGTGAAACCTTAATGAAATCCGCAAATCCAGACGAAACAATAAAAGAATTCAAATCTGCTATTTAGAATCCATTCTACCTGGCTCCATTATTATATTTCATAAAATCTTTCAAAATCATGGAAAATTTTTCAAAAATGATTATATTTTAAAATCATTCCACAAATTAGGGGGTAAATTAAGATGAAAAATTATTTATTCATAATTCTCTCTTTTTCCCTGATTTTTTCTTTCTCTTGTGCTAAAAAGAAGAAACAGGCAACGCAACCAGAAGGTGATATTTTTATCTCTGGTTCGGTAAAAGAACCTCTTGAAGGAAAACCTATCATCACCGCAAAAGTCATAGTTGAGGATTCATCAGGGAAAAAGCTTGCAGAAACAAAAACAGATGAATTCGGCGTATTTCACACAAAGCTCAAAAAAGATGATATAAAAGGAGATTTAAAAGTGAGAGTAGAACATCAGGGATATGCTCCTTTATCAAAAGTCATCAGAAAAGACTCAATAATTACTGGTCGGATAATCACAGCTCGGCAGATTTCTCTTGAACTCACTCCTGAACTTGTGGATAGCAATTTCATAACCGGTAGATTTATCACAGGTAGATACTACAAAAACGAAGATGGAACCGAAACTATGAAAACAAGTTCTGGTCAGGCTATGATAACTGGTAGGTTCATAACTGGTAGAATGATAACGGGGAGAACTCCTTCTTTTATAAGTAGGATAAAATCTATTTTCAAAAAGGATGAGGGAGGGGTATCAGCGGAGATAACAGTTGGAGACCCAGACAAAAATATTGGTTCATTTCCCGGAGATTTCCAAGCTTCTGACCCGCAATTTGCAAAAGCATCAGGTTCATCAGAAAGGGTTCAGCTTGCAACATCAGGGTGGATAGATATAACTTTCAGAGATACAGAAGGAAATCCAGTTCAGGTTGTAAGTAAAGATAATCCAGCGATTGTGATGAGGAGGATACCAGATAGTCAGCAAAAAGATGTAATTGAAGCATATAAGAGAGGTGTAAGGAGTATCCCATGGTATTATTATGATGAAGGAGAAGGGATATGGAAGAGGACAGAATTTGACGCAAATGTTATTTTGGTGAATGAGGATGTTGATGGAGATGGAGTTCAGGAGGAGGTAGCTTATGCACAAGTTCCCATAACTCATACATCGTGGTATAATATAGATTTTCCATTAGATTCAACGGAGATATGTTTTCAAGGTAAAGTTTTGGATGCAAATGGGAGACCTATTCAAGGTCTATATGTTATAGCTTATTCAAGTAGCAGTTATACTTATGCAAGGACAGATGATAAGGGCGAGTTCAAACTTTATGTTCCGCAGGCAAAGTTTCGCAGATGTTTGGAATTGGGACAAGAGTGTAGGAATTTCTGTTGGTGGGAGCAATTTTGTTGGAATTTCTGCTGGCCATCTTGTGTGAAGTATTCAGATGAGATTTTAGAATATTGGAGATTCAAGATTTTCGCAGCAGATGAGGTAAAGCGTGGAGATATACAAGAGAGGACGAGGGTTTTGGAAGTAAGCACAGAAGGGAAAGAGAAATATAAGTGTCATGATATAGGTGTTTTGCCTCCGCCAGAGATGTATTCATTAAGTTGTTCTGTGAAAGATGTTTCAGGAAATCCTTTGGTTGGAGCATCAGTGGTTTCGTCAGATGGAAAATCATCGGAAACAGATTCATCAGGGAAATTCACCTTGATTTCAAATAAAGGTAATTTAGTTCTTACTGTCTCTTATGAAAAAGATGGGAGAATCTACAAAGCTCAAAAGGAAATTTATGTTGATAAAGATATAAAGGAAGATGTCTGTTCAATTGTGATGAGATTAGAACCTGTGAAGATAAGATGTTCAGCATTTATAAATCAAATCCCAGGGGAAATAGAGGTATTTGTGAGGGGGAACAGCACAAAGACAAATCAAGATGGATCTTTTGAGGTAAGCACACCAAGACCTGTGAGAGAGGAAGAAGTTAAGTTGTTGTATATAGCGAAGTTTCCAGATGGTTCAACAGAAGGTCAAGAGCAGATAATAAAAGTAAAACCAGACGATACAGAGGTTTTGTGTCCGCAGAACATAAATTTTGAGTATAATGAGGTATGTGTGGAAGGTCAAGTTAAAAACGAGGAAGGAAAAGGAATAAGGGGAGTTTATGTTTTAGTTGGAGGGAAATCACCAGTCATCACAGATGAGGGAGGTTTCTTCAAAGTTCAAGGAGGGAGAGCAAAGAAGACAGAAGAAGGGAAATATAAATACAAAGTCAAGTATATATATTTGAGTCCTTATGGTAGGGAGGAGTTGGAGAATGAGTACGAGGCGAAGGGGACGGAGTGTGTATGGGATAAACAGGAGATAGACACTCGTCCAGCATGGTTGATAGGAACTGTGAAGACAAAGAGAGGTAGGCATGTAGGAGGAGCAAAAGTAGAAACTGAATTTGGTGAGGTTGATTATACAAATCCTGGGGGACAATTCAAGTTAAAAGCTCCAACAAATAGTAAAGTAAAAGTTTATGCGAGTTATGGAGGGACAACAACACAGGTTGAGGTTCAGACAAAGGAGAGAGGCTCAACAGCATCGGTTGATATAATTTTGAATGTAGATGATACACCACCAAAGGTAAGGGTTTTGGGATTAGGCAAAGCAAAACCTGGGGGTAAGTTGAGATTTAAGATAGAGATAACAGATGATTCAGATTCAGTAGGATATGGAGTGAGTATAAAGGATTGGGGTTTCAGCGATAGTGGTACGATAAAACTTGAAGGAGGTAGAGGAGAGAAAGAGTTTGAGGTAGTAGTTCCAGCGGGTGCGAGGTCAGCGGATTTAGAGGTAGAAGCAAAAGATACAGGAGGAAATGAGGATAGAGTTGTGATGAAGGTAGAAGTTGTAGAGAAGAACAGGTCACCGGAGATAATAAGGATAGATGTTGAGGGAGATGTGAGGATAGGGGGGAGATTTATAGCATCAGCAGTGGGGTATGACCCAGAAGGAGATGAGATGAGTTATGAGTGGGGACTGATGATAGGGGAGAAGGATTATAGTGGATGGATGATGGTATATGGAGCAACAGCAGTAGTAGATGTGCCAGAGAATGCAAGCGGTGGAACTTATCTGATGAAAGTAAAAGTTAAGGATAGTCAAGGAGGAGAGAGAATTTTTGTAAGGGAGATAAAGCTGACAAAGGAGGTAAAGAAGGGAGAGAGTGTATGCGTTCCTGTGAATGAGATATGCGATGGAAAAGATAACGACTGCAACTGATTGATAGATGATGGGGTATTGCTTGTGTTTTACAGAGATAAGGATGGAGATGGATACGGAGATGCAAACGATCAAACTCTTGCCTGCGCACAACCCACAGGATATGTTTCAAACTCATCAGATTGCAACGATAACGACCCAGATATGAACCCAGCAAAAGCGGAGATATGCGATAGAAAAGATAATGACTGTGACGGACAAATAGATGAAGATATCGTTTGTGAGGTACCATTGTCAATAGCTAGGGTAGAGATTTCTAATTACGGTGAACTTATCGGCTTAGAAGCACCCGAAGTATATGAGCACTTAAAAACGGGAACTTATAAAGAAGGTTATTTAGTGGCATGTATGACCCCGGACAACATGGATCATGTTGTTATTGCAACACACGATTCTCGTGCAAATGTTACTACTGTTTCATTTAGTTTTGTTGAGCCTTCCACTCCAATTACAGACCCATATGTGGTTCTTACTACCCCTAACATCATCAGTGTTAAAACAAAAAGCAGTGATAATGTAATCCAATTAAATCAAATTTATAAATTTGATGGTTATGAAGTAAGAATAACAATGGAATTAGAAAATATTTATTCTGTTACAATCACAAACTGTGTTTTGAAGCGAGTTTCTGATATTGATACCGATACAGGCGGTATGTTCGGATGGGCGGACTATCAAAATACATGGGATGTTACAACTAACTCTGTGAGAGCGTGGTCAAGAAACCCGCCATCAGGAAGAGAAGCTCATATGGTTATCATGAGTGGGAGCCCAACTCCTACCACAGTTATGGTAGATAATTGGAATGATAGACATGGCCGAGAATCTCCGATAGATTTTTATTCATTCCCGGTTACCGGAGATTATGGTGCTACCTTAGAGTGGTTTTTCCCTGTAATTGAAGCTGGAAAATCATTTTCGGTAACCGTAACATATTATGTAACTAATGTGACTGGGTCTGTTTCGGGTGGCTCTGCACCTTCTATTTTCTTTGGAGAAAAGGAGGAGAGACTAAGCTTTGGCAGAGAGCAAAAACAGGCATATGGCTGTTCAAGTGCAAATATTGTTTTTTACATGCTTCACTTGATTTTCCCTGCTTTTATTTTGTTTGTTTTGCTCAAAAGAAGGTTTGTTAGGAACTAATTGACTGATAAATACTTATTTCCATTTTGAATTTTTGTTTTTGAATTTGTGGTTTTGAGAACTTTGAGGAAATCTTCCCAAGTTTTTGCTTCTATTGCCTCCGTTTTTATCTTCTCCAAGCGGTTTATATCATTTATCTTATCTAAAAGGTTTTTGATTTGCTTCGCTTTTTGACTACCAAACCTTACTTGGACAACCATTAGTATTCCTTTTTTCAGACCTTTTACAATTCCTCTTTTTTCTCCTTCTTTCAGACCTTTCTCTATCCCCCTTTTTTCACCTTCTTTCTCTCCCTCCTCCTTCCCCCATTTATAAAAAAGTGTTTTCCTTATATCTATTTGTATTGGCATGCGCTTTAAATTTATTTCACTTATGGTTTCTGAAAACTTTGACAAAATCATCCCATGTTTTTGCTTCTATTATTTTTCTCTTTATTTTTTTTAGGTGATTTACATCATCTACTTTTTCCAAAATAGTTTTTATCTCTTTTACCTTTGATTTACCAAACTTGATTTGAACATCCAATAAAATCGCTTCTTTCAATCCTTCTTGTTTCCCTCTTTTTTCACCTTCTTTCTCTCCCCATTTATAAAAAAGTGTTTTTCTTATATCTATTTGTATTGGCATAGGCTCTATTTTTATCTCAACATCAAATAAACCGCCTAAAAAACTTATATCTTCCATATATTTTAAAAGTTCTTTTTCGTTTTTGATAATTTTTGAAATCTTTCTCACGACTTTATTGAATACCTCTGGTTTTTCTCTGTATTTTCCAGCTAAAACTCCTAATATGACCTCTTCTGGTTTATCACTCTTTATGAACTCATCGGGATCTATTTTTTTCATATCTAAAACGATGAATTTGTGAATTGTAAATTCATCCCTGAAAAAAGAAGGTGGAGGTTTTCCCTTACCCACAAACAAGATAATCTGTACAGGTTTTTGACCGAATTTTTCCTTAATTGCAAGGGAATATATGAGCATCCTTTCGGGCAAATTTTTATCGGTTTGAACCTGGATTTCAATATGAAAAATTTTTTCTCTCGCTCTGAATAGCAAGTCAGGACGAAGAGATTTAACAAATTCTATTTCAGTCGTAATGTCTTCAAGTTTCTCTTCGATTTTCTCACCTGTTGCTATTGAGATAAGTTTCCCAGCAGCTTTTGAGAAAATCTCTTTCAAAATTGGATCAAACCTTTTTAGTTCCTTTTTATATTTTCTCTCTGTTTCCATTTTTTCCATTTTTTTATTCTAATTCTAATTTTTCTCTCTTATGTGTGAAGCTCAAAATTAAATTTTACTTATCGGTTGGCATACCTTTTCACTATCTGATGCGATTATTTTAAACTCTAAAATCATTCAAATTATGTCAGAATTTTTTGAAATGATTAATTTTTTTCCTACTTTTATATGAGCAAAGGCGAGGAAGGAAAAATGATACCAAAGGAAAAGGAGGGAAAAACCCGCTTTCATTTATTTTTAGTATTAGGAATTGCTTTTCTTTTTAGTCTATCATCACCGGGATGCGGAAAAAAATCAGATGAAGGAATAAAAACAGCGGAGCCAACAAAATTTTTGAACCCGGATGATGCGGCATCAAAAACTTTTGGGAATCTCACAGCAGGACCCGTCAGTAACATACTAACCGGTCGCATAACCACAGGTAGTATTATTACAGCTCGCATCATCTCAGGACAAATTATTACTGCAAGAGCTCCGAAACTCATTCCTTATCACTACGAAGAAAATGATATTTTGAATTTGTTCAGCAGGTTAAAAACCACCGGGCTTTCAAAAAAACAATCGGAAGAATTCAAGCTCTCTTGCGAAGATTTAAAACCGCAGTGTATTGATGGTAAAATAGATAGCCAAGTTTGCAGCATAGACCAAGCAAAAGGGCGACTTACTTTTGATATAAAAGTGAGCGACTGCAAAGAGGTAATAGACGAATCCCAAGGAAATTACATAGTCTCAACAGGATACGCAAAAGGGTATGTAGAGGCATCAACAAAGGTTTTATCATCAGAAAGCTTTGAAGCAAAACTTGTTTTTGTTATAGATGATGGAGAATCATTAGTAAAAGAGTTCAGAGATAATAAAGAGGTAAAGAGAGTGAAAACAAAGGCTTCCGGATATAAGGCTGAATTTACGGGTGAATTTATTTTGGGAGACAGAGAAATTAAGATGAACACCAGAATAAAACTTTCGGGCTCATATTCAATAGATGATGAAATAGGAAAGAAAAAAGAAAGATACTCGTATAGCGATTTTGTCGTCCATCTCTTGTGGATATTCCCAAAGTCAGAAGGAGGGTATCCATTAGATCTAACGAACCTACAAATCTATTTGAGCGTAGATGGTAAGTATTCAGTAGATACTGAACCTCAATCTTGTATAGAGGGTGTATTCAATTTCAAGACATTAAAACCACTAAAAGCAGAGATTCTGGTAGGTCAAGAGCAAAATCATTGCGGAGCGGGCGAAATTGAAGTGAATAATGCAAGAATAGAATTTTCTCCCGATAAAGTAAAAGTTGTAGTTGGAGAACAACAAAAAGAATACTCCTGTGAAGAAATTGCGGGACTATGTAAGTATGAGCCAATAACAATTGCAGAAGAATTTAAAAAAGGAGAAACTCAACCTCAGCTATCTTCCGAAGCCCAGCAAGCGTTAGATAAAATTTCAAAAATCTCACCAGACGATTCTCTCCAAGACATAATAGCCCAATACAAAGAGGCAAGAAAAATAATGCTTCAAAAAATGATGGTATCACCTCTCACACCAGAAGAAAAATACATTTATTTTATCGCAGACTCAGCCATTCTTGTTCATCAACTTATTGATGCAGTAAATAAATTTTCTTCCGCAGCTTTATCAGGAAAATTGGTAGATCCGCAAACAGTAATAGATATACTCAATTCAATTTCCCAAGCTCCTCCACAAAAAAGAATTTATCCATCCCAAACTGTATCGCAAGAAAAAATAACAAATATACCATACGGATGCGATATCCCGGGAATAACTGGCTTACTTTGCGTAGCTATCAATGATTTAATTTTTTCAAGACTTGAGAGAAATTTGAAGTTGCTCCAAGAGATAGAAATGGAAAAGCCAGACTTGAAATTAGAGATAAAAAGATTGATAATAAAAGTGAAACTTTCATCTGTAAGTTATACGCTTGATTTCGGCGGAGAACACGATATAGGAATGGTTAATTTCTTTGCGACATTTTTCCATTTTATTGACTCCGTTTTCAGATTAGCTTTTTCGGTGAACTTTGGAAACATTTTAGTACTGGTCCGTGCTGCACAAGATATTCCAAATTATCTAAATCAAATTACACAAGCCGGATACCCTCCAATCCAAGATGACCCAATTCTGCATTTCGGAAGAATAATGACTCATCTACTTATAAAAGATCCGACATTACTCACTCTTGCTTCTGAGATAGAAGTTGCGAGAGGAAGATATCAACTTCTTCAATCATTAAGCAAAATCCAGAAATTCATAGACCATGTAATTAACAAAAACCAGAACTCACAAAAAACAATATTTTTCTATGATACAGAAAAAGAATCAATCAAGATGAGATATAAGTTCAATCAAGAAAATAAAGAAGTTGAGCTGATGAAAAAATCAGATTTTGAGATATTCGGTCAAAAGATAAAGCTCATCCAAAACAACATAGAAAATGGGGGAGAACCTGTATCTTTATCGCAAGATATATTTTTCGTAGCATCAGTAATTTTGGTTGGATTTGTAAAATCTGGAATAGTAGAACCAATAATAATGGATATAGCGGCAAACCAGACTGATCAGAAATCAGCAGAACTAATAAGGCAATTTTTGAGTTCAGATTTCTTCCAACCTTCTATAATTCACTCTTTTCTTGCAGAGGTATTTGGAGATGTTTTCTATCTTGATCTTGGAAAAGCTTTCTCAAATCTTATTGAGAGGAAAACAGAATACAGAAAATGGTTACCTGCTTGGACAACTTTTTATCCCGTAGATAAACCGAATGTTCTTGATAACTTCAAAAATAACTTTGTATTAGAGTGGGACTGCGGAGATGGATATAAAAATGCAAAGCTTTATGACGATTCAATAATTCAATTCAAACGAGAAGTATTTGGATTAAGTTGCACCCAACCTGTTCCCCAACAAGACCCTCCACATTTCCCGTCATCTCTCACATATTCAATAACTTGGAGCATATCGGAGCAAAACATTTTACCAGCCGATGAAGTTTTCTTCTCATTTCCATACATACTTTTTCAAGACCCATCTTTTGGAGAGTTAGTTATAATAAATAAGGCAGGTATAGTAGCTATTTCCGGAGAAAATTCACTCAAAATAAGCAATTATCTTAACTCCTGCGGTGTTCAGGAAGGGAAAAAAGCTTACTTTGACTCACCAAGATCAGGAAACTGTGCCCTGAATGCCGCATTACAAAATATAATCAGTGGATTGATAAGTAAAGTAAGGCGTTGAGACCAATTAGGAAAAATTTTCCTCTGGAACGCATTTTGCTTAAAATCGTGAGATGGGACTTTCTCATCAAGCTCTCTACATAGCAACTGCGGGAGCTTATGCAAATCAAAGGAAACTTGAAGCTATAACGAATAACCTCGCAAACGCTTCAACTTATGGATACAAAAAAAATATAGTGGCTTTTGAAGGCTTGTATGAGCCTGTATCACCAATTACTCCTCTTTCTCCAAAACTTTACTTTGACCTACACACCGAGCAAGTAAGCCAAAGATTTGTATTATTTGATGAAACTTATATAGATTTCTCTCAGGGAGCTCTGGTTGAAACTGGTAATACTTTTGACCTCGCAATAAACGGAGATGGATTCTTTGCTGTGATGACCGAAGATGGAATGAAATTTACAAGAGCGGGAAATTTCACTCTTTCCCGAGAAGGTTATATTATAACTCAACAAGGTCACAAGCTCTTGGGACAAAAAGGGGAACCCATAAGAATACCGTTTGAAGAATGGTCTCCCGAAGATGTGGTTATTACGCCAGATGGTGGAGTTTTTGTTGGTGTAAGGCACGGGGAAGAAAGAAAAAGCATATTTGTAGATAAAATAGCCGTTTATTCTCTACCGCAAGATATAACCATAACTCGCAAAGTCGGAGAAAACCTCTTTGATGTTCAAGATATGAGCTATGTTGAGGAAGCTCAAAACTACGAAATATTGCAAGGGTTTTTGGAATCTTCTAATATAAACCCAATATCTGAGATGATATCTATAATAGAGGTTCAAAGAGCCTTTGAAGCAAATACAAGGGTTATTACTACGGTTGATTCTACATTGGCGACATCTATTAGAGATTTAGGAAGAGTTTAGTATTATGGATTGATATTAGTATGGTTAGTTTGGAATTTAGAATTTAAAAAACTAAAAAAGGAGGTGAGAAAATATGTTTAGGTCTTTGTGGACAGCAGCAACGGGAATGATAGCTCAACAGCAGAACCTTGATGTTATTTCAAACAACCTTGCTAATGTATCTACTCCTGGTTTCAAAAAATCAAGAGCTGAATTTGAAGACCTGGTTTATCAAGATTTACTTATTCCGGGTGCGGAGACTTCTTTGCAATCTACAAATCATCCAACCGGTGCGCAAATAGGAGCTGGAACAAAACTTTCAGGAGTAACAAAAATAATGTCCCCAGGTGAGTTGCTTGAGACGAATAGAGAACTTGACATTGCAATAGATAGCGAAGGATTTTTTCAAGTTCTTTTACCAGATGGCAGAATAGCTTACACAAGAGCCGGAAACTTCCAGAAATCCGCAGAAGGAGTGATTGTAACACCGGAAGGTTATCCGTTATTTCCTGAAATAATTGTTCCGCAGGAGATAGTCCAAGTGCAAATAAGTCCTGATGGAGTTGTAACGGGTATAATTCCGGGGCAGGAGGATTCTCCGGTTGTTTTGGGGCAGATTGAGCTTGCGCGCTTTATAAATCCCTCAGGTCTGAAAGCAATAGGGAAGAACCTCTTCGTTCAGACATTTGCATCAGGAGACCCTATAATCGGTATTCCGGGAGAGGAAGGTTTCGGTAGGATTCTTCAAGGTTTTCTGGAAGTTTCTAATGTGAATGCAATTCAGGAGATGGTTGCTATGCTTCTTGCTCAAAGGGTGTATGAAATGAATTCCCGAGCGGTCACTGCAACAGATAATATGATGGCAACAACCGTGAATGTTGTAAGATAGAAGATATAAAGGAAGATATAAAGGAAGGAGGGATAATTTATATGTTTTTTGGTACAGTTTTTCTTTCACTTTTTGTTCTCACGAAACTCACTTATCAAGATGTTGAAAACATGATAAGGGGAATTTCAGATTGTGGGGATTGCGAGGTGAAAATTCTATCTTTGCATATACCTTTGAAGATGAAGCTTGAAGATTTTGATGCTGTTGAAATTGTTCCTCGTGATTCAAAGGCTCTGGGTAGAAAAGTTTTTACAGCTTATTTCCAAAAAGAGGGAAAAAATTTCACTGGAACGATTTTTGCCTTTATAGATAGAAAGATTATGATACCAGTTGCAAAGAGAAGAATTGAAAAAGGAGAGAGGGTAGATGAGAAAGATTTTGAATTCAAAGAAGTTTATTCTACTTTAACTCCTTATGATTTTGTGAGCAAAGAAGATATTGAGCAGAAAGAGTTATATCTTAAGGTACCAGTTGGAAAGGGTGAGATTTTGAGAAAAACTCATCTCAGAGAAGATATTGCTATAAGAAAAGGCGATAGGGTAAAAATAGTCCTCAATTCTGGAACAATTTACATTGAGTTCCCGGGACTTGCTCTTTCTAACGCTAAGGAAGGAGAAACAGTAAAGGTAAGAAACATGAGGTCAAACAAAATAGTTTATGGAGTAGCAAGGGAAAATAAGATAGTTGAAGTAAAGTAAAGGAGAATAAAACAGGCGAAAAAAAAATTTAAAGAGACGGAGGATAAAGATGGTAAAGTATAACAAAAAATTAGAAAGAAAAAAAGAAAAGTTTTTGATTTTTGGAGTTTTTATTTCTCTTTTGATTTCAGGTTGCGCAACAAAAAAAGAGCCTGAATTTCCAAAAGTTCAAGATGTAGAAGAACCAGCTGAACAGCCCATCCCACAGGAAGGTTCTTTGTTTTATGATGGAAGTCCCCTTTCAAATATATATTCAGACCTCAAAGCAAAAAGAGTAGGTGATGTTGTCATAGTCAGAATAGTTGAGACCGTAAAAGCCAGGAACGATCAGAGAAAAGATATGTCAAGAAATTCATCTATAAATTACGGCATGGGTGCGAGCTTATCTGAAAAAGGAAAAATAAAAGATGGAATATCGTTAGGAGCTCAAGCGGAGGGGAAAAATTCTTTCTCATCAAAAGGTGTTCAAAACAGTGAGAATTTGTTCATAGCAACCGTTGGAGCCCGAGTTATAAAAGTTCTCCCATCAGGAAATCTTCTTATAGAAGGAGAAAAATATATAAGGCATGATTCGGAACTGCAAAAAATATATGTCAAGGGAATAGTGAGACCGGAAGACATAATGCACGATAACTCTGTCCTCTCAACCTCTCTTGTAAATGCAAGAATAGAGTATGTTTCAGAGGGCGACTTCGCTCAAAAGAAAAAGCAAGGTTGGCTACAAAAAATATTAGATTTCATCTCTCCATTTTAAAAACAAAAAGGGAAAGTATATTATGGGAGGGTATATTATGAGAACCGAAAGAATAGAAATGATAAAAAAATATAACAGGAAGAAAAAAGTGGGATTGATTTTGGGTTTTCTTGTTTTTAGCTTTATTTCAATAGTCCCGGAAAAATCGTATTCAGCGAGAATAAAAGATATAGCGACAGTTGAAGGGCAAAGATCTAATTTCCTTGTTGGATTTGGAATAGTCGTTGGTCTGAGAGGTACAGGTGATATAATCTCTCCTAATCTTACAGTTCAAACAATAATAAACCTTTTACAAAAAATGGGAATAAGACCGGATCCTACTGCACTCAAAAGTTTCGGAATCGTAGCTCCGAGAACTTTGAGACCAAGAGATTCCGCTTTGTGTATGGTAACTGCTGAACTCCCACCTTACGCTAAACCAGGAATGAGAATTGATGTTCAGGTTTCTGCTATGGGGGATGCAAGAAGTTTGAGAGGAGGTGAGCTCATTTTAACCCCTCTTTTTGGTCCAGATGGTAAAATTTGGGCAATAGCACAAGGACAAATAATAACAGGCGGTCGTGAAATTTCTCGTTCACCATCTACTCTTGAAGGTGGATTCCCGACTTCCGGGAGAATCCCAAAAGGAGCAATAGTTGAAAGAGAATTGCATCACTCTTTGAACGAGAAAAAATTTATAAGAATATTTCTTGACACTCCCGATTTTTCTACTGCGAAGTCTGTTGCAGATGCTATAAACTCATTTTCAGGAGTTGATCTTGCGTATGTTCAAGATGCGGGAACTATTTTTGTTGCTATACCTTTGGAATTCACAGGAAGAGTTGCGGAGTTCATATCTATAATAGAGAATGTGGAGGTTAATCCAGATGCTCCCGCTCGTGTTGTGATAAACGAAAGAACGGGAACTGTCGTTATGGGAAGAGAGGTAGGAATTTCCGAGGTAGCGGTGTCACATGGAGACATAGTTGTAAAAATAGGGAAAGAACCTTCACCCCTACCCCCAGAATTTTCCACCGCTACCTCGAAATTTGAAAAAAGACAGGTTAATATATTGGGACCTGCAACTACTGTTGATGAGCTTGTGCGAGAACTCAATAAAATAGGTGCTTCTCCGCAAGATATAATCGCTATTTTGCAGGCGATAAAATCAGCGGGCGCTCTGCATGCTCACATATCTACCCAGTAATATGAAAAAAGAAGAAAAGAAAAAGAATGAAAAAAGAAAAAGTAAAGCAAAAATGTTGAGAGAAAATATAAAGAAGATTCTTCTATGAAACCGAGCGGAATACAGAGTTTCAGTAGATTTGGAGACAATAATATAATAGGAAGTTTCTCATGTATTACTTGTCTTCCAAAGCCTTCTCAAAGGGGAAAAGTTATAGATGAGGTAGCCCGTGAGTTTGAAACTTTCTTTGTAAAAGAGTTTTTAAAAGATGCTCTTGTGATGAGTGGAGAGCTTTCTGAAAAATATGGATATTTTTATAAAGACCTTGTAGTTGAAACTTTGGCGAGGTCTGTGGATTTCGGAGTGTCAGATATTCTCAAAAAAGCAATATCAGATAACTTGGAATTTTTGAACAAAGGTTTCATAAGCTCTGGAAAACAAAAAATCTCTCGTGGAAAGTTTTAGGTTTTGAAATTTGAGCGCATAAATTTTCTTTATTTGTTTGAAAGAATAAGATTCCCGAATAAATTTTCTCTGTAATGGAAATAAAAGGTAAGTTTTTTCTCATAACAGGAGGGGCACGGAGAGTAGGTAAAGAAATTTCTTTATTTCTTGCAGAGCAGGGCGGAAATCTTTTTATACACTACTTTTCATCAGAAAATCAAGCTTTGGAGCTGAAAAAAGAGTGTGAGAACAAAGGAGTAAAAGTTGAGCTAATAAAAGCTGATATGACTCGCATTGAAGGTTTAAATTCTCTTTTAGATTATGCGAAAAGATCAGATGTTATAATATGCAACGCAAGTTCGTTTGAGAAAATACCAATTGAAAATCTCACATTAGAGGAAATAGAGAAAAGTATGAGGGTAAATTTTTTATTCCATTTTCTACTTATAAAAGCTATGTGGGAGTCTCTGAAAGAAAAAGGGAAAATAGGGAAGGCTATTTTTATTTTAGATGTTGAGAGAGCAAGAAGAAATTTTATACCATATCATCTTGGGAAAGAGTTAGGTAGGTATTTGGTTGAGCATCTTTTTAAATTTTTTGCTCCGGAGGTCCTTATAAATGGAGTTGCGCTCGGACCAATTTTACCGCCCGAAGGCGAAAACGAAGAATATCTGAAAAAAGTTGCTCAAAAAACGGCTACAAAAAAGTATGGAGCAATAGATGAGGTGATTTCTGCTATAAAGTTTCTTTTAGAAAATGATACGGTAGCTGGAAGTATAATTCAGGTTTGTCCTTAGCTAAGCCAAAGAAAATCTGAAAAATTTTTTTGTTCATTTTTCAAACTGTACTGGACAAAATTTTAAATTTTTATCCAGTAAGATTATAAAAGATGGTGATAAGGGAGATAGTTTTGCAGCACAAAGCAGAAAAGGAGCGTTTTGTTTTGCATGCTGAAAAATATGTCTTGCGCGAATCTATACCGTATGCTCAAAAATTTTTAGATGAAAATATTGTAAAGGTTATCAGCGGTCCGAGAAGAGCGGGGAAATCTGTGTTCTGTATTTTACTCTTGAAAAATAAAAATTTTGCCTACTTGAATTTTGACGATGAGAACCTACTGAAAATCAAAAATTATGATGAGATTATCAAAGCTTTGTATGAAGTTTATCCTGATGCCAAATATTTTTTGTTTGACGAGATACAAAATTTAGATAAATGGGAACTTTTTGTAAATAAACTTCATAGGAGAAATTTTAACCTTATAATTACTGGTTCTAACTCAAAGCTTTTGGAAAGAGAAATCTCTTCGGTTTTGACGGGAAGATATATATCAGTGAAAGTTTTGCCATTTAGTTTCAGAGAGTTTCTGAAAGCCAAAAACTTTGAGTTAGACAAAGAGAAATTACACTTACCAGAAATCAAAGGCAAAATTCTAAATCTTCTTAGTGAATACATTTTTTCCGGGGGATTTCCGGAGGTAGTAGTTAAAAATTTAGATGCCAAAATTTATCTTGAAACTTTATTTGATGCAATATTGCTCAAAGATGTAGTGAAAAGATACAAAGTAAGATTTGTTCCGCAGATTTATGACTTGGAAATTTATTTGCTATCAAACTTTTCATCTGAATTTAGTTTCACGAAAATAAAAAACATATTAGGGTTAAAAAGTGTAACTACTACTCAAAACTATGTAAGGTATTTGGAAGAATCTTACCTTTTGTTTATGCTGAATAGATTTTCCTTCAAATTAAAAGAGCAAATCAAAGCCCCAAAAAAGATTTATACCGTAGATAATGGATTTGTGTTAGCAAAAACTTTTCAACTTTCTGTAAATATAGGAAAGCTTATGGAAAATGCTGTTTTCTGTGAGCTTTTGAGAAGAAATTTCAGACCAAATTTAGATTTATTCTATTACAAGGCGAAAAAAGGAAAAGAAGTTGATTTTGTAGTAAAGCAAGGACCGAAAGCAGAAAAACTAATACAAGTTTGCTATAACGCAGCGGATCCAAAAACAAAAGAGAGGGAAATAAAGGCATTGTCAGATGCATCAGATGAACTAAATTGTAAAAATCTTGAAATCATCTCGTGGGACTACGAAGCAGAAGAAAAATACGAGGGAAAAATTATAAAGTTTATTCCACTGTGGAAATGGCTACTGGAAAAATATGATTAGAAAGAAAAATGTATAATCAGAAAGAAAAAATATAATTGAAATTAGAATTCTTCAAGTTCTGGATAAAACTGGAATAATCCCAAAGAAAAATCAAAAGGTCTAAATCGATCCCCTGGTTTCTTTACGATTGGAAATCCTATTGAAAATCTTATTGGACCGAAAGGTGAGATCCATCTTATCTCAAATCCGTATGATGCTCTAAAATTTAGGATATCTATTTTTTCTTGTTCTGCGAAGACTTGACCTATGTCAGAAAACAGAACAAAAAATAATCCTGCTTGTCTTACCACAGGAAATATAAGTTCAAGATTTGAAATTGCTGATTTATTTCCCCCAAGAACTATTTCACCAATTCCTGGAACTTGTACTTTTCTTCCCAGTGAAAAATATTCATATCCTCTCATAGAATATATTCCACCTGCAAAGAACCTTTCTGGATATGGCAGAAACCTTGATGCGGTTAGCCCAAATCCTGCGCCCAGTCT
>Ga0079992_132087_pt1 | contig 24018 bp, 23 predicted proteins | sample FaiFalFF_MnMetaG_3_FD_69197 | JGI IMG/M metagenome (GOLD analysis project Ga0079992, IMG submission 69197) | Freshwater microbial communities from Yellowstone National Park, Wyoming, USA - Fairy Falls B (FF_Mn_B) MetaG (SPADES assembly) (version 2) | ecosystem: Environmental > Aquatic >... | reverse complement strand
GTGGGAAAAGGCTTGCATATGAATTCATCGAGATAGACATTACTGATCCATATGAAGCTATAGCAAAGTTAAAGAGGATCTTCACCTCCAATAATGAGTATGTAGTAAACCTAAGCGGGGGTATGAGGGCATTAACTATAGTCACATTCATAGCCTTCATAATAAGCAGAGCCAGAGGAGAGATAGAAATCGAACTGGAAAACCTACAGGGGAGAATATCAATAGATCCAAGGATAATCACGGCAGGCCCACTAAGCAGCGATGAAGAAAAAATAGTTAATACAATAAAAAAGCTAGGGAGAGCAACATATAGAGATATAATGAAGGAGACAGGGATTCCAAGGGCAACACTCTTCAAACACCTCTCATCACTGAGAAGCAGGGGGGTCATTGATCAGCAGAGAGAAGGGAGAAACACATACTACCTGCTAACAAACATAGGTAGATCCTTATCCAATCCCGAGAAATAGATCCAAATACCATTATGGCTTAGATCAAGATAAGCCTTACGTTTTCACCTTTATCTTTTTAAGCCTATTTAATTCTATGCATAGAGGCAAGGAGACCATATTTATTCCCAGAAGAAGGTCGATTAATTGGGTAGATCTGTAATTACTGATGTACTCCTCAATTTTATTTCTTGTCCCTCTAACAATTTTTTATACCTATTAATTCATGGCGATCAAAGATAATGGTCTCGCTCTTCACTATGTAGTCTTTAGAAGGAGGTATCTCTATTGCGATAGATCTTGTGATCTTTGTACTCACGATAGAAGCTGAAGGCGTAAAGTCAATAGAAGCTGATAGATTCTATATTGTTATTGCAATTGAGATCATTAAGCTTCATAGGGACTAGAGAAGCTCCGAACATACCATCTATGTCTTCATCGAAGATTAAAGCAAATCTTTCTCTACAGAAGTTCCTTAGAGGCTCTACAACCTTCCTTATCAACTATGAACACCTCGGCCAATGTGTATAATCTATCGGCCTAATATTAATAATAAATATATCTAGATATTATATTAAAATTGAGAGATTTTATGAATCTAGGAGAAAATTGATTCATTAACTACTAGAGGATTTGATCTCATAATATAATTGGCTATTGGCTCAGTGCCTCTTAATAGAGTTCTTAAAAATTTTAGCCTTCTGTTCTATATATCTTGAGGTAATATGGCTAAGGAAGATGAGGTGTTAAGAAGAAACCTATTAATAGCTAAGGCCCATATATTGCTTCACGACCCTCCTCATAAGGCTTGGGTATTAAAGGACCATGAGGATGTGGCTAAGGATTTGAGAAATAGGATTCTAGGGAATGCTCCTCCACTTAACAGTGGGCTTGAGGAAATGTGGAAGGACGCGATTAGAAGGGCTGATGTTCTTGCTTCTTCATTTGATAGATGGTTAATCAATACCCTATATATAGGTTCCTCTCCTCAGAAGCATGTTATGAAATATTATGGGATTCACAACATATTTGATCCTAGGTATAGTATTAGGTTCTCATCCAATGATCTTTCATTTAATAGCAGTCGTATTTATGATTTTGTGGAGAACCTCGGCAGGGCTCTCTCAGAAATTTCTAAAAAGATATATAAAGATATGAGGGATGAGCTTAAGGCAGCCTATATGGAATATGCTTTTCTATATGCTTCTCTAGAAACTTTGTGGCTTGGTAGAGGACTCCATGTGAGTCCGGCTGATACGAGGGTTCCGACGCACACTATATTTGATCATCTGTATGCTGCAGCATCCATTCTTAATATAACAGTGGAGGAGAAGCCTAGCGGGTATCTGGTTCTGCTTGATACTCCGGGTATCCAGGCATTCGTTGGAAGTGCTAGGAAAGCCGGAGACTTCTGGGCCGGCAGCTGGATCCTCTCTAGAGTATCGTGGAAGACTGCCCAAAAACTCATCGAGAAATACGGCCCTGACGCTCTTATAACACCATCCCCTAGGCTAAATCCATATTTAGTTCAACATCTCGTGGAGACTTTAAATGGTTGGGGACTTGATGAAGTTGCTAAAATGCTTTGTAAGGAATATGCATCTTTACTCAAGCAAGTTAATCTTGAGAACTTAATACAAGGGAGTAGCGATCCTTGCGAAGAGATTAGAAAGCTGTGGCTTATACCTCTAATCCCAGCGACTATCATGCTTGTAATCCCAAAGATTGAGGTCTATGAAAAAGAGGCTCTTAGAAGAAACTTATATAATATCTATATGAATTCATGGAAGGAACTTGTAGACGAGGTGGGAAGCTCTCTAAAAAGGCAGAGAATACCTTCAAAAATAATTGTAGATTATATATATAATAAATCAAAACAATTACTAGAGGAGCCTCCTACATCTCCTCTAATATATATAGTGGACCTTAGATCACTCTATGATTCGATAGTTAGATGTCTCGAAGGGAGCGATAGTGCCTGTGAAAAGTTAGGCTTAAACAGGAAGATCCGGGAGATCTCGAAAGAGATCGTTGGAAACGATTTAGAGAAACTGGCCGAAAAGCTCCTATGGCATATAGCGATCACTAGAGGACCAGCTATTGAGGCTAGATATTCAGAACCTCCTATCCCAAGCTCATATTGGCATTTAGGAGATGATGATCTCGAGCCTAGGATCCGATACACAACCTATCCAGGCTTTGAGAACAACTGGAGAACCTGTTCCCTCGATAACCTCAATCCAGCGATCATATATCTAGGTAAGAAGATAGTAGGCTATATGGAGAAATTTGATCAAAGCCTGCTAAAAAATATCTATGAAGAGTCTGTTGGAACTAAACCTTCTGATAAAGAGCTAGAAAAAGTTGAAAGATCCCTCAAAGTATTCTTCATAAGACCTGGCGAGGCTCTATGTTCACACTGTTTTCTCAAAAGATTAACTTACATGATATATTTAAAGAGGCTAAGAGAGGATTTTAAACTATCCTCAACCGATGATGTGGCTCTAGCTATCCTAGATGAGAGGGGATACAGATTTTTGGCAGAATTGGATAAGACTAGAAATATTGTTAAGAAGAGGCTTGAGGAGAACAGCTTCCTAGCCCATATTCTCATAGCGACATCTGAGAAGCTCGATGGAGGTTCCGGCACAGCTGGTGAAGAGAGATTCCTGGGGAGGGATATCTTAGAAGCCTGTGAAAATGATCTAGATAGATGTAGAAAGATCTTCAATGATCTTGCTAGAGAGGTTGTTAAAAGCATAGCTAATGAGAAAGAAGATATAAGGAGGAAATATGTAAGAGAGCTCTTGAAAGAATTATTTAAAGAATATGTGAATAGCGGTATTATTAATGATCATAGCGACATAATCGATCTATATAGGCTTGATAGGATCCCTTCTATATTAGGTCTCCGAACCTCCTACGCTATAGTCAAGGGAGACGCAGATAATATGGGGAAGATCTTAGGGGGCAATCTGCCGTGGATCGGAGAGGCTAGGGCCTATGCTGAGTTGCTTTTAGAGGAAATGCAAAGTAACTTAAAAGGGGATAGCGATCTAGAAGCTCTCAAAGAGATCAAAGAGGCTTTTAGAAATATGTTAGAAATTACAAGAGTAGTTGATAGGGAAGCAACGATCATGATTTCTCCAGCATTCTCAGTATCACTCTCGATCTCTCTCATGGTGTCTGCACTTAAGCAAGCGAATGAGATCTTATCGATGGGGGGCTTCCCTATCTATATTGGAGGTGATGACCTATTAGCCCTGCTTCCCACCGAGACAGCTCTTATATTTGTTAATAGATCTAGGAAAATCTTCTGGGGCGATTATAATATGTTTCACACGATCAAAATTGGAGAGCGTATAATCCCATTGGCTCCTGCTATACCGACCGGTCAAAGCTATAGCCTGAGATTTGCCCAGCTCACTGATATAATGTCTCGGGAGATAGCGAGAACCTCGGAGGCTCTTGAGAATCTTGCTAAGCATGTTGAGTGGAAGCTGGATAGTGTTAATGTTAGGGAGGATGTTGGTAAAAAAGACTCACTCGTTATTAGTGACAGCAGATCGAATGTCGTGTCCGTGATACCACTCTCGCTTAGAATAAATGGTGAGGTATATCCTGCTAGCGTATTTATCAATGGGGTATCATTAATGTGGATAACTTCACTTCTAGGAGTTTTATCGGCGAATCTGCCGGAGGATTTTGAGAATGAAACTTCTTTGATCTTTAGCGAAGGAAGAATCACTGTATATGGAGAGCCTTTGAAGAAGATCTTTATAAAGATACTTGGTAGAAACATCCCCATAAAGTTCAATAAAAATAAAGTTATGCAGGAGATTCTCAATAAACTTATGGAAGAAGATAAGAGGAATCTTCTCTTCACACTAGCAAGCTCTGGAAGCGAGATTATAGAAAATAGGAGGCTTATAGATCATATAGTGAGTGCCCATAAAATATTGAGGGGATATCCGTGAAAGCTTTAGAGATAACACCCCTCGAGCCTCCCGTATTCAGCCGATCTCCAATACCTGGTCCAGACATGATCTCAGTACTAATTCCATCTCCATCCCCACTGCCCACCACTGTCGCCGGCATGATAGGCTCTATCTTAGGTGTGAAGCTTGAAAACCTAGGGAAGCTGTTTGGTCTAGAGGAACTATATAGAAAGCTTAAGATATTTTGCATAGACCCTGTCTTCAAAGGCCCTGCTGTGATGTTTAACTCTATTTCAGATGATATCTATATACCTGCTGGCGGATCTAGATTCGCTCCGATATCAAGGATTAAGAGGTTCGAAGATATATATTATTTAGATCTATCGGGGAAAAGCTCTCCAATAGTTGATGGTATGGAAAGTGAGAGGATCGGTGTAAAGCTTTTAAGAGGATATATGGGTTTAGATAAAGTCGTTGATAAGGGCTATATGTATAGATATTCGGTCACGATTTATAAAACTATTGACGGTAAAAATGTCATCCCAACATTTATATATATTTTGAACTGCGATATAGATGATCGAGATCTAATTACCAGGTTAGGTGGGGAGGGCAGGGTCTTCAGAATCTTAATCAGAGATCCAGGAGAACAAGTGGGTAAAATCACGAATAAGTTTTTCACCCCTATAGAAAAGATTGATCATGGTCTCTACATACTCGTATCTCCATCACCGCTGATTCAGACCCATGTAAAGACTGCCAGCCCAGATATTCCTAGGATATCAAACCTACTTGGTTCAGAATATATAGAGGAGATAGTGGGTTTGTTACCAAATATCAAATCCCCTGAAGAGCTTGAAATGATTAGGAGCAAGAGGATATCGATTAAAAAGAGGATCGAAAGGCTTAACCTAGGCTATTCGGAGGCATTCAACATGAGAAGACCTCAAATACTAGCTATACCACCTGGCACAGTTATAAAGGCTAGAATGCCTGAGAAAGTTGATGATCTAGTAAGGATTCTGTGGAGTTTAGGCTTCTCAACAATATTTAAACTTGATTAATATTGCTAAAATAGGGTCTATCTATGATGATGTTAAGAGTTAATAACTATAAGGTTATTAAGAATGCCGAGATAGAGGTTGGGAAAACGATTCTCTATGGGCCTAACTCAAGCGGTAAATCTTCTATAATATATGCGTTACTAATGCTCATCACATCTAAGCATCCTGATGAGAATATTGAGCGGGTTATTAAACACGGTGTTGATGAGGCTGATATAGCTATTCGTCATGGCGAATCATTTATTGAATACAGCGGTAAGGATAGACTATATAGATGTAAGTATGGATCAAAGATCGTTGAAGGAGGCTCAATTGAGCTTGTTGAGGACTGTGCGAAAGGGTTCTGGAAAAGTCTTGGGATCGATAGGATTAGTCATGTGGCTGTTGATAAGATGTATGTGTTTAATGTGCCTAGAGGAGACATTATCTCATATAAAGAGAGAGATCTTTCAGAAGCTGTCCTTGATGTAAAGGATCCCATAGATCCTGGGAATTGGTATAGATTATTAAGTCATCCCAATGTAGTCTCTGATATGGTTGCTGAAGATCTATGGGATATATGCGGTATCAAGAACATTTACGGTCCATTTGTAAGGATTAATGGGAAATGGCTACCTATACATGTTTTATCTGACGGGCTTAAGAGAGCGATTTTAATGATTATAGCCATGCACCACTCAGACCTGCTGATCATAGAAGGGTTTGAGAATAGCCTTCACATCGATCTGATCGTATATCTGCTTAACAGATTCGAAGAATATGAAGATAAGAAAATAATCATTGAAACCCACTCAGGGATGGTAGTGTTGAGCAGGCTAATGATTCCTGAAAGATGGCAAGCATATTACGTGGATCAAGGAACCGTGAGAAAGATAACAAAAGAGACTATGAAGGATATAAGTCAGCTAAGAAGCGAAAGAGAAGCATATTCCTTGCTAATATAGCTTATTAAATTAAAAGAGGGATCAGTAGACATGAAAGATAACTCTTGTAAAACCATAAAGGTATCTGACTTCAAGGAAAACGTATGTAAAAGCTATAATCTACTAAGAGAATGCCAGGTTTATTTATTTATATGTCATCTAGCAAATAATGTGAAGAATGTTTCCAGAAAACTTGAGGTGTGTGTCTTAGACTACCAAGATTTAACTAGCTGTAAAGGAGTTAAAGACATGTTATGTGGAAATTTGGTTCCTATTAATGGAGTGGGGTGCCCCGATCTATTGATTATATATAGATCCATGCGAGCTATTAAATGTTATATTATAGAGTTAAAGTTAGGTGTTAATAGTGGAAAGATAGATAGCAAAGCTATTGCTCGATTTAATTACGAGTGCGATCAAAGTCGTTGTTGTAGTAGTGCTGCTGTCCTCGAAAGGATAATAGTAGTGAAAGATAATAGTATTGTAAGAAAGATTAAAGGAAGAAGGATTAGAGGAGATCTACAAAGTTATCGGGCTAAAAAAGAAAATATTAAGATAGTTGCCATGTGTGATATTGGAAATATTATTAGGTGAAGGGACGTAAGGTGATTATATATGCTGATGATGGCTAGTAAGGTAAGCTGTAAGGAGCTCGAAATATTCTTGGATCCTGTGTTAAGGTTAAGGGTGGATGAGATATTAACTATTGATCCACATAGAGGTTTGAGATTATGTTCAATCACCTTTAGCGATTGTTGGAGAAAGGAAGATGAGGGAGAGTTTTACGATCATATATGTGGATGTGAGCGTTTGGTTGAGAATATTGATAGATCAGAGGAAATCATGAGATCTATGATCTCCGGGTTTAAGAATCTTGTTCACTTGGTTATCTTATCTCCCACACCCTTTACTCTATCCCAGAGCTTGATCACTTTTTTCGAATCACCTGTACTCGCTATGTGGGTATCTCCTGAAAATGAAACCGGCTTTGATTTCCAGCTTGAGATGTTTGCCAGAGGCTGTTTTAGGTCTTTAATAGGAACTATACATATAGATATTCCGCTTATTTCATTCCCTAGATTATTGAAGGATCTTGTTAGCAGTAGAAGGAGTTGGCTTGAGAAGCTTGATGTAAATATAGAGGAACTCGAATCTGGGGTTTTGATCATGAGATCCTCTATCCATGATAAAGCCCTCTGCAAAAATCTTGAACATCTTTATGAAGGTTAAAGCTTCTCCCATATTTTACACTAAAAAATATATATTTTTGTAAATAATAGGATTGGGGTATTATGAGAGGTGGAGAGAAGCTTAACTCTAAAATACTCTATATAAGGGCTCTTACACCTCTCCACGTTGGCTCTGGGAGGGGCTCAGCATTTCACGTAGATCTTCCCATTCAGAGAGACGAGTTTGGTTTCCCGACCATATGGTCTAGCAGCATTAAAGGAGCTCTTAGATCGTGGTTTAAACCTAGTAATGATGATGAAAAGCGGATTTTAAGATGTATCTTTGGTCCCGAGCCGGGAGCTGCTGAAGTCTCTGATTATGGTTCGTCGATTTCGATCCTTGATGCTCGTCTCATTCTGATTCCTGTCAGGAGTTTGAAGAGGATCTGGATCTATGCGACCACCCCGCACATGCTTGAGATACTAAACACATATTTCACGAGCCTTGGTAGGGGGGATATGAAGATCCCTTGGTTCTCTGATAAGGCAATTGTAAGTCGTGAGGATGTATTGTTTGGTGATGTTGAGAAATATGTTGTCGTTAATGAGGTTAGGATCCCTGCTGACTCAAAACCTGAGGTGGTTGATATTTTGAAAGGCAGGATCCCCGATGAGGTTCTAAATGCTGTTCATAATAAAGGGCTCGTGATCCTGCCTGATATGAACAATCTAAGCAGAGTCATCGTTAACAAGAGCATGATGATCCAGTACAGAGTAAGGCTTAAGGAGGAGAGCAAAATAGTTGAAACAGGAGGGCTCTGGAGCGAGGAGTATGTACCCGCTGAAAGCTTGTTTGTCTCAGCTGTAATCTGTAAGGCTTCTAAGTGCTTGGAGAATCCTTCTAAAACGTGTGAAACTCTTATCAAGAGATATAGCGAGCTTTATGACAACGTGATCTATATTGGCGGGAGGGAAACAATAGGCAAGGGATTGATAAAGCTATACTGGTGGTGACTGTATAGTGGAGTCTGAAGCAAAGATAGTTGATCTTATAGTTAGCTGTGTTGAGAAGACTTCTTCAGAGACTCTGGATAAAAATCCTGAGAATGATAAGAAGTTAAAAAGGAGTCTAAGGAGTAGAGCAAGAGAACTGCCGTCAGAGCTTTTTTCAAGAGGTCTAGCATATGTGCTTGCTTATATATCATCACGAGGTTCTCTAAGGATCATTGAGGCTGGCCTTAAGGCAGATAGCTGTGATCAGATGCTTAATACCATTAAAGATTCTGGTAAACTATCTGAAACAGAGTTTGGGTATAGCGTATATGGCGCTATTCTCCTCTTAAGCCTCAAAAAAGCTGGAGTTGTTAGGGGTAACAAGCTTTCTGAAGTCATCAGAGAGGCTATGGCTAAGCCTGAGGTAGAGATAGCTGCTCAAGCCTATGCTGAGTGGATCAAGAGATTTGTTGAAGCCTATATAGAGGAGTAGGGATGGGACCTTGAGCCAGCTTGTCCTCAGGGTTAGATATTCAACACAGGCTGCAGTGGGTTCTCATGACCCTTTGAAAATGGATCCTCTTGGAATCAGAGTAACAGAGATTAAGGGGATCTGGAGGTGGTGGGCAAGATCATTTGTAGCCGGTGTTCTATATGATAAAGGGTATTTAAGGGGTAGGCGTGGTCAGGATGCCCTCAGGATCCCTACTGAAAGAGAGGCTAGAGTAATCTCTTGCTTGGTGGGCAAGGTTCTCGGGCTTGGTTATGTTGGCGAGAGAGGTGCTGAGGCTTCTAGATATAAGATTCTAGCCATCCCTCTCGGGAAGAAGAGTCAGGGAGGTGTAAATGTTCAAAGGCTTCAGAGAATAAAGCTACTTGAGCTAGGCGGTAGAGTTGAATATGACGTGGGACTCGAGTTCGAGATAAGGGTTTCTAGGAGGATTTCTACGGATACAGCGATCATCTATGAACCCGCTATTAAGGTCTTATTAGTGATGCTTCAGCTAAGTGGGGTTGGCAAGGGCTCTAGAAGGGGTCTCGGCTCACTTGATATAATTGATATAAGTGATCGCTTTGTTCCAAGAGATCTAAGGTCTTTAATTGAGAGTGCGTATTCAGGTGTTGAGAAAGCTATAGAGACCCATGGAAATGAGTGTGGTTTAAGGGATTTAAGTGGTTCCTCTGGAACTAGGGACTTCTTACCCCCTCTACCTTGTGTTAGTAAATCTATGGTGGGAGGTGTCTATGTGTCTAGGATCTACGTTTCTAAGGGTGTGAGTTTTGAGGATATTCATAACTTCTTTCTCAGGTCTGAGAGGTGTAAGAGATTATATGGGAATCCTAGGTGCTATGATGAGTTAAGAAAGACGCTTAATTCCTGGTTCCTGGGTCTGCCGAGGTCTCAGAGGAGGACCGGATATATAATTAGATCTAAAGAGATCTCTAGGAGAGCATCGCCTATCCTAATTAGCTATCACTCTAGAGATAATTTCTTTGGTGATGGAGCCTTTATATCCTTTCTCCTCTCTGAAGACTGGCCTTCTGAGATCGAGTGGGTTGGTAGAGGTTCCCAGAGTATTAAGCTTGATACTAGAAGGATTATCGATGCCTCTAAGATTGCCTATGACGAGCTTAGTAAATATCTAAATGGAAACATAGGGGCTGTATGGCCGTGAGGTCTCGAAGAATTATATGTAGAGAGATCTATGACAAGTATCTCAACAGGGATCTTATTTTATCATCTAGCCTGTCCTCTCTCTTGATTATTGCCTACACGGAGTGTTTCCTCAAATGCTTAGAGAGAGGTATTAATGCTTGTGATGATCTAGAGGATCTTCCAACGATCTTCTCATCAGAGGTCTCTAGAAGGATTAATGAGTACTATAGATGCGATTCTAGCTATGTTGAAAAACTCCTTAGACATTCCCGTGAGCGCCTAGAGCTTATCGAGAAAGCTTCTAGAAAGCTATTTAAAGAATTCTACATGATAAGAGCTGAGCTGGTTTCAAGAATGCTTATCCATACGAGATCTAGCACCTTGCCTCTTGAAATTAGCCTGGCTTGGGATCCGTATCTAAATATCCCGTATATACCAGCGACTTCCATAAAGGGTGCTCTGAGAAGCTATTTCAGAGAATATAAAATAGATATCAATGGATGTGACGAGAAAACACTCTTTGGGACCGAAGAGGGAGAGGGGGTTCTAGAGTTCTTTGACGCATACCCAGTATCCTGTAGGAAGTATCTGGTAGATGCTGAGGTCACTACTCCACATTATAGAGAGCTTGAAGGTAAAATAGATGAGGCATCTTCAAATCCAACACCCATAGTGCATCTAGCAATATCGCCAGGGACAGTTTTTCACATACCAATAACATTTAGATCAACAAAAAATGATAGATGCAGAGGAGTAGAAAACAAGGTGATAGATCATGTAATAAATGCAATTGAAAACGGTATAGGAGCAAGGACATCTGTCGGATATGGATATATAAGAGTGAGAAGATCATAGTATTTGTTTGAACCGAGGTTTGGAAATCCCCTCGTATCTTATTAATTCCGAGAACCTCTAAGCTCTAATGCTTACAGATCTGTCTGTTTTACGTTTCTCACACTATATCCTTAGCTTTAATGTTTTTCTTCTCTTTTCTTATATCTTTTGGTGGGTACTTTGTATAGATTTGTCCACATTATACCTATCGGTACTTCGCTTCTTGGTAATTATCAGAGGGACTATCCTTCCAAAGTTAGTGGGTGGGGTTTTGATGGGTGGGATAGGTGGGCTCCAGACGATTCTAGGCAAAAGAAGCTTTGTGATAGATATAGTGATGTTCTCAACGAGCTTATTGCTTATATAAGTGTTAAAGGTGCTCAGGCTTCAGCAGAGCTTCTACCTTTTGAGAGAGCTTGTAGCCTCTTTGGTCATGGCGCTAGCGAGACCTTAACTATACTCTACTCAACACAGACATGTAATGCTCGTCTAGCTAGGGAGGCAGTTGCAAGCTATCTCAGGGAGAGGGGTTTCCATGTTGCTGAAGCTGAGATTAGAAGTACTAAGAGTGCTGAGGAATTTGAAGAGGGTCTTGTGGATCTTGTTGACAAGGTCGTTAGACTCGTTATTGATTGGAAGAAAAAAGGGGCTATGGTGTTTATAAACGCAACGCCGGGTTTTAAGGCCGAGGCGTCTTTCCTCGTGATCGCATCATTAATGGCTGGGGCTGACATTGTTTACTATATGCATGAGAGCTTTAGAGACATAGTAATTCTACCATCAATACCTCTTGAGATTAAGAGAGAGTACATGGGGGTTTTGACCGAATTTCTAGAGTATAGAGATCCAAGGGAAGCTGAGTGGATTGTTGGTAGTGCCGAGAGACTCAGAGATCTTGAGATCAGGGGTCTTATAAAGAGGGATCATAGGGGTTATATAGCTAGAAAATGGATCAGGAAGCTTTTGGAGTTAACCAGAATGTAAGGTGATCAATGTGGATGAGAGGTGGATCATAGTAGCAACATGGGGAGATCCAATCGCGTGGAAAGAGGTAAACTATGTAGTGCCGCTGAAGATCCCTGTAAAAAGCTGTAGAGATCTTTGGAGAGAAGGGGAAAGAGAAGTTGAGAGGAAGATTGAGAGTAGTATTAAGAGTAGCTCGGCAACGGTAGCGATAGCAAGAAGCATATTGGGAGAAGAAGAAAAGGGGGATAGTAAGGAGAGTGGGGCGTTGTTAAAGAAAATAGTTATAGTAGTATCAGAAACCCTCGGGGGTTGTAGAGATTCTATAAACCAAGATGGGAGAAGATGCTTAGAGTATATTAAAGAGTCTGCTAGGAATTACATAAGTGATTACATAAAGAAGTTCTTTGGATCCGTTCATGGGATAGAAAATATCGTGGATATTATAATAGCCCCGGGAATTGGTTTAATAGATACATCTGAAAGGAGGATCTTCAGGTGCAATCCAGCTAACTATGCTGTAATGGTGTTCTCAGAGCTTCTAAAGATCTTCCTAGAGGTGGAGCCAACAACGGTGATAGTGGATATAACACATGGGATAAACTATATGCCACATATCTTAGTACTGATGGTTGAGAAAGCCTTTAAAACATATATATTGAAACAGTATATATCGAGACAACAGACACACAGAGAAGGGAGCTCTGAAGAGGAGAAATCCTATAAGATTATAGTTGTTAACTCAGATCCATATATACAATCTCGAAGAACTCAGCAGTATAGGGAGAGTGAAAACATTCTATATATAAATATTATATCCTGCGAGGAGATAGAATTAAAAGAAGAAATCTATAAAGCGATCCTTGAAGAGCTAATTTTAAACATAGACAAAGTATTGAAAACCCCGCAAAGCCCCAAAGCATATAGGTTCAAGGAGGTGAGAGACGTAAAGGAAGTGATTAAGAGTCTCACTCTTGACGAATATAATGATGAAATTGCTAGGGAGATTAAGGATTTCAAAGACTTTATGAAGACTCTCAAACACGGCCTAATCCTACCAACGATCTACAAGGTTTTAGAGTTGAGAAGCCAGGGAAAATCAGACTGTCTCAAGATTTTGTATAAGGCCTTGGAGTATATGGATCACGAGAAGCTGATTTACTCTAAATGCAGATGCGGTGGAAATGAGGGTAAAGATTCAAAGAGTTTAGAGGTATATAGAAAGATATGGCTAGACCCTAATGTTTTATCACTAGCGGTAGGGTCTTGTTTTGTTAAGGAAAACATATATGGTATGATTAATAGAACCATTAATCAAGATAATTTGTTTAGCTTGGAAATGCTTAAGAAACTGTTAGAGCACATACCATCTACTGTAGCTTATGAAATAGCTAAGAATGAGCTACATGACATTGAGCGCAGGGCTAAGCATGTGGCACGTCTCTTTGAAGAAGAGGTTATTGATAGGTTGTATCCCTATTACGTTATATACGATATATACGATGCGGTGGAAGAAGTATCAGTTTTTGAAGCGCTAAAAAGCGAGCCTGAGGATATTAAGAAAATGCTAAGAGATGTTCATAAGGCTAGGTGTGATAAAATAGATAGAAGGAACTTCTATGCCCATGCAGGCTTCGAGAAAAATATCACGTTAATTAGAATTAGAAAGCATGGTGAAGATTTCCTCATAGAACTCGGCTATGATAAGGATTGCCTTGAAAGGATTTACAAGATTGTTGGAGAGATTAAATAGACATGTTACTAATCCCTGGCTTTGCTCTATATACCTGTGAGTGGGCATATTCTTCTGTATTGACATGATATGCACTGCCTATCAGAAGGATTCACTATTGGGGGTTCTTCTGAATCTATTATTGTTTTCAGCTTTTCTAGTCTACTTCTGATGCTATCTAGATGCTCTCTTGTGATTGGTATGTCTAGGGTTTTCTCGCCAGCCTCTATCAGTATTGCTCTTTCTACGGGGGCCACTGTTTTGTTTGCTAGATATGCATAGGCTAGGAGCTGTGTTCTTATGTGGTTCTTCCTAGTTCTTCTATATAGTTTGATCTCTGCTATTGTTAATCTCTTATTCCCTGCTATGAGGTCTATGCATCCTGTTAGCCCTGTCTCGGGGTCTTTTAGGCAGGCTTCTATTTTCCATGGTTTTGGGAGGCCTAGCTTCTCTGCTATCTCTTCTTTATAGTTTGCGTTTGCCTCTTCTCTGGCTATCTTCATGCTGTCTGTTGGTGGTTCGATCCAGCCTGTTTTTATTATTAGCCATGGTATTGCTGGGCAGTATTCCATTTGCTTCAACATTGATGGTGAGATGCTATAGTATCGATATGGGTTTTGTGCCAAGGCCCCACTCCCTCCCTATGACGATCCTTTTTTCCCAGTCTCTGAGGCCTAGTGTGAATATGTGGATTACGTCTTCTTCTTTTTTCACATATCTCCCTACTATCCTCTGTAGATCTTTTAGTCTCTGTGGATCTAGTTCTCCTGCGAAGGCACTTCTCTGTATCCTTGTGAGGCCTAGCCTGAATAGATCGTCTGCTAGTCTCTGCCTATTCTGGTTATCCCCTATATCGTATACCACGAGAACTCTTACCATATCTCTATGAACCCCCTATATCTCGTGCCGCTTCTCAGCGATGATGCGAGTCTCATAGCGGATGCCCTTATTGCCTGGGATAGCTTTTTTGGGTTGTGATCTCCTTCCTCTCTTACTATTCTCTCCAGCCCATCTATTATTGCTCTGGCTAGTTCCGCCCTGTCTCTTCTGTCTATGAAGCCATCCACGATCTTTGGTCTGAAGCCTTTTCTGAAGATCTCTATGAGTGTTCTATCTACTGCCGATGGTTTGAACATTTCTGAGAAGTCGTAGACAAGGCTCTCCTTCCCAGATCTGTCTTTGTGTATATAGCCTGCGTAGGGGTCTAGCCCTGCGATTGCAAGGGCTTTCCAGCATTCGCTATATAGTATTGCGTATCCATAGTTTAGAGCCATGTTGAATGGGTCTGGGGAGTCGTGGTTCCTCCCCTGGAAGCCAATCTCTCTCGGGATTGCCTGTGCTATTGATTGCCAGTATATATGTGCTGCTTCTGCCTCTACCTTCATTAGATCCTCGCTGTCTAGCCTCGGGATCAGATCCTCTATATATCTGTGGGCAGCCTCAGCTATGTAGCCTTTCCTCCTCAGGCTCTTCAGATGCCCGGCCTGGTTCCTGAGCTTAGCCTCTATTATGGCCTTCGCTATCTCCTTCGAGGCTCCTCTATATATTGCTTCGTACTGGGCTCTCCTGGTTGCTGTTGTTGCTGTTGGTGTTGATGGATATATCCTTGCCCATGGCTCTCCCCTAGCGTCTAGGAATACTATGTCTATTCCATGCCTCATGGCCAGTCTCACGGCTCTCGAGGTTATTGATGTTCCTCCAGATGCTATTAGGATCTGGTCTATGTCTGCGGGGCTTATCCTGATCTTCTTTTCTTTGTTCGAGATCACTAGGCTCCCCTTCTTAGCTGATATCCTGATCCCGTATTCCGCTATGACTATTGTTCTCATCTCCTCACCCCGCATATCTCTAGGAAGGGGCATGTTTCTGGGCAGTTCCTCGCTATCCCTGGGTCTCTCCCGCTTAGTATTAGGTCTATTGCCTCGTCTCTTGCGTCTATGAATTCTTTTCTCAGGTCTGGGGATATGTAGTGTGTCTCTATGCTTATATCTATCTCTCCGTTTATGTTTATATAGATTAGTGCTCCGTAGTCTACCGGTATCTCTAGGCTTGATTCTATTGCTAGTGCGTATCCAGCTAGTGCTAGCCTGTGGAAGCTTCTCCTCTGCCCGGTCTTGATCTCTATTACTATCGATGGCTCTGCTAGTGCATCTATCGAAAGCCTGTCTGATAGCCCCACCAGTGTTCCGTCTACTCTTAGCTCTGAGATCCATGGTATTAGTCCTGCAGCGTCTTGAGAGCCAAAAGAGATCCTTGCTTTCGATACCTCAGCGCTCCACATGAGTGTTAGGTATCTATATAGCTTCTCACACTGCCCCTTAGAATCCTCTGGGCATGTCTTCGATGCTACCTCGCCTGCTTTCTTGGATAGCTCCTCATAGATCTCCGGTCCATCCCTCCCCATGAGGGCTAGGGCCCTCACAGCTTTGGAGGCTTCTGAGAATATCCTGTGTATAGATGCCCCGTTAGCTAGTGGGGGTTTGGAGCTGTCTCCCCTAGCCCCCACAACCCTTCTTAGGTAGAGGTCTCTCCTGGTTTCACAGTATCTATATGCTACCTCTCCAACGCCGAGGCCTAGATATGCTCTGGGCTTTACTGGGGGTGTGTGGTAGCTCCACCCCCTCAGCTCTTCTGGCACCGGGTCTCTGGATCTTATGTGGTGTAGTTTTCTCAAGCCTCTAACTATTTCGAGCCTCGTGAGCATGTATTACCCCGATTCCCTGGATAGTCCCTTCCTTTTTAGCTATTAAGGTAATACCAACCCCGAGACTCCCAGAAGATCCTAGGAAGATCTCCAAAACAGGTCAGGGAATAAAAATAAGATCCAACATAGATTCAACATAACTCCCAGAAGATCCTGGGATATATTACCCCCAAACCAAGATCATGAAGGGAACATGGCAAGCTATATATTCACACTAGGATTCCACGAAGACTTCATACTAAGGAGACTAGTAAGCGAGAAAGCACAACACGGAAGCAGAGTAGTAATATTCACAGTTAAACCCATAACAGGGGCGACAAAAACAGCATATCAAAACCTAGTAACATACTGCACAAGAATGGGGCTATCATCGCCAGAACTAGTAGAACTCTCAATAGGAGAGGCAGAGGACATAATATTATCAGCACTAGACACAATACAAACACTAGAAGAACCAATAATAGCAGATCTAACAGGAGGAATGAGAATCCTGGTAATAGCAGTATACACAGCACTAATAGCGTCGAAGAAAAGATTCAGAGCATACATAGCAACAGAGGGAGAACAAAAAGCAGAAATAAAAATAGAATCAACACACATAGGAGCAATAACAAAAGAACTACCAGAAGAAAAGAAAAAAATACTAGAAACAATAGTGATAAACCCAGGAATAACACCAGCCCAACTAGCAAAAAACCTAGGAAAGAGCGAAAAAACAATAGCAAACCACATAACAGAACTAAAAAAACTAAACCTAGTAATAACAAGAGGAAAAACAAACAACATATACCCAACAAAACTAGGGATCATAATATCGAAAACAACAAGGACAAAAACAGAGATCATCCCGGAATCAACCGGGAAAGAGTAGGGAAAAAGATCCGAGGAGATCGAAAAGATCATATGATCAAAGATCAAAAACAGATCTACGTGTAAAAAGATCCCGAGAGATCATCCCAAAAGATCCAAGGACAAGCTAGATCGAAAAAATTTGAGGCTAATAAGCATTGCGGCCATCAAAAACAAGGATCAAAAGCTAGATCTTCGCTTAAATACCCCCAAAACATAAATAATAATAGACAAAGCTGATCTACTATAGAACTGGACAAGATCAAAAAGAGACCACGTGGATCAGATGATCTACTATAGAATTGAAAGTAAACGTTTTCGAGGTGTTTTTGTCGAAGTTGATGGAGACCGGATGATCTACTATAGAATTGAAAGTAGCCATAGCACTGGCTATAGGATATATAACCCTTAGACTGGTCGGACTCTTCTTCTTCGCAACACTGGCTATCCTTGAGGCTATTAGACAGGTTATGAACTATGCTGAAATAACCTTGACGGGGCATATTGGGAAGAATGTGCCTATAGTGATTAGCGATCCTATATCACTTGTATATTTAGCCGTGCTGGCTGTGGTGAATATACTCATATACTCATATCTAATGAGCACTAAGCATAGGATAGTAATTGCAGCTATAAGGCAGGATAAGATCCTCTCCCAGAGCTATGGGATAAATCCATATAGATATTCAACATACGTGTTCGCATTAACATCTATGATGCAGTCTATATGCGGGAGTATTGCAACCCTTTATCTACTCTATATATACCCTGACAGCGTGTTCAACCCATACATATCTCTCCTAGCCCTTGTAATAGGACTTCTAGGGGGATATCTAAACATCTTAGGGCCCATAATCTCCTCAATAACTATTATATTTCTATATGAATATACCTCGAGAATCGCTGAGAATCTCAACTTAGCCTTAATAGGGGCTATAGTAATAGCTGTAACACTATATCTCAGAACAAATATTTCAGAGATCCTTATCCAGCTATATCGAAGATCGTGACACCCTAACTTTCAATTCTATAGTAGATCATTCGAGGCTTTGTTCTCTTTAACCATTTCCCTATACTACTTTGGTTTCCTATATTTAAGCGTTGATCTGTCAGTAATCATTGTGGTAGATAGGCAGTATATATAATTCTTCGTGATCTGCTATAGAACTTAAAAGGAAATCAAGTTCTATACCTTACTAGAATTAATTAGAATTAGAATACTATGCTTAGAAGATCCAGGGATCTAGCTCTCATTACCCTTGCCAAAAGGTCTTAACCTATGTTGATGCTCTAGATAGCTCTTACCCAGATAGTTCGCAATGATCTTCTTCTCAGCTCTTCTAAGATGGTAGAGAAATGTTGCGGGGGATATCCCGAGAACCCTGGCTATATCCCTTGCCCTAGCTCTTCTGGGATAATCGAGGTATCCCATTGCGAATGCAAGTGCAAGGGCTTCTTCTTCGTATCTAGATAGCATTGGGTACTGCTCAACTATTTTCTCTAGCTCGGGTTCCATGATCTGGAGCCTAAGTATATTGCCCTTTTTCTCGATCTCCTCCCTAATAGATTCAAGAGCATCCTTATTAGATCTTGTCATCAGAAGCCTCCACCTTTCAGTACCATCCAAGATATCGAAGCCGAGGACTATTATATTAGGGTTCTTCCCAAGTATATCTGCTATAGTGTCCTTCTTAATAACCTCATACTCGAGGATCGCATAGCCTCTGGAATAGCTGTTAACCCTGATCCTCATAATCCTCCTATAGGATCTAAAATCACTTATAAACCTACCAATATCCTCTCCGATAAAGATTGAGGTAGCCATATAGGTAGATGGTGTATAATCAAGATCCTTTCTAAGATTTCTACCATATATATCTCTAATCCTAGTCAGCTCTGTCCAACATCCACCATGATCAATCTCTAAATATATCAAATAACTCTTGAAACCCATAAATAGCTATACCTCCTAACTAATAATACTCAGAGACCTTAAAAAATAGATGGAGAACGTTATCTTTCATTATATTTTAACGCTATTTTCAATTATATAGTAGATCATCAGGCGACACTGGGCTATAGCTATAGGAAGGAAAGCATCCAGAGGAGAAATGGATCCGATGACAGAGAGGCTAGAAAGGCTATGAAAAAGCTTAGGGAGGGGGAGAAGAAGAGGGATTATAGGATGAGAACAGCAAACATGATAGTGAGAGACACACTGAGGATGATGAGAGGAGTAATAGTTATTGAGAGAATCACGGGAGAAGATATAAGGATCATGATCGCTAGATATAGGAATAAGCAGCTAAGGTACAGGATATATCGGAGTGCATTGAAGGGAGAGTTGAGCGCAGTAATAGATACGGAGTACCAGTACTTATAGTTGATCCTAGGAACACCTCGAAGATCTGCCCAATACATAAGGCTATAATAGAATATGGAGAGGATAGGATAGGGATCTGCAGCAAGGGAGGCGAGAGGTGGCATAGAGAGGTAGTAGCATTATTAAATATTTATCTAAGGGGCCTCAAAGCCCGAATGGGGGCTATGCCTAGAAGGGCTTCGGGGTTTCAATCCTAGCCCTAGATGGGAGCCCCTTTCCGCTGGGCTCAACAGCCAACAATGAAACCACAGGGGTATCAAAAACCCTGTGGATCAGGAAGCACAGCAACCCAAAACAAAAGAATGCCAGCGATACTTAATAACCACCAGGGGACAAGCGGGAGATAGGCTCCCGAAGGGCGGGTCTAGGAGCCGGATAGGGGGTGATGGAGCGAGCGGGAAAACAAAACCGCTATGAAACCAGAATCCTTTCAACCTCTATAGATATTGATTTGGATTCTAAAATCCCGCTCTTGAGGGGCAATACCTCTTGGAATTAAGAGACAGGGCTTGAGATCTAGAGCTACAGGATCGCGATCCCATTATATAGAGTCTCCAGGTTTATGGTTTCTTCATATATGCGTCTTCATGGTTAGCAGATGAATCATTATAGATTCGACGGTTATCTACATCTACTTGAAAGAATAGAGAGAAGTAGATATATAGATGCATATTTAATCATATCTGTTGGGGGATCAATACTCCGCTCTTTGATCCCTTCTGGCTATATAGTCCATTAGGGTTTTAATTCTTCTAGAACCTGTTTCACCCTTCTCCCCCTTTTCTCTAAGCTTTGAGAGCTCTTCTACAGCTGTCCTCAGATCCCTCTTGAGATCCTCTAGATTCCCCCTATTCCTCAGGATGGCTGCTGGATGATATGTTGGTATAAATATTACCTCTAGCCCCAAAATCCTGCCTCTATATATGTTGCCCCTCATCCTCGTTACGCCAAGCCATTTTATGTTCATCCTCTTGCTGACCCACTCACCTGCTATAGAGCCTAGGGTGACTATGATCTTTGGTTTTATGAGGAGGATCTGAGATTCTAGATAGTGGGAGCACGCGTCTATCTCATCCCTCTCAGGCTGCCTATTATTTGGGGGTCTGCATTTGACAACATTAGTAATATATATCTCATCCCTTTTAATCCCCACCTCCTCTAACACGCTATCCAGAAGCTTCCCCGCAGCCCCTACAAATGGTAGGCCCATCTCATCCTCAGTGGCTCCTGGAGCCTCGCCTATGAATAGGATCTCTGAGTCTACCCTCCCACTTCCGGGAACGGCATTTCTCCTGGAGAGATGAAGCCTGCATTTGGTGCACCCAAGTATATCCCTTATAAGGGGTTCCCAGGATGTGTATTGGGGGGTAGCTATTATGCCCACCTATTCTATAATACTTTATTTTAGATGCTATTTAGATGATACTGCTCGAATTCTCTATATGAGATCCTGCATATATCCTAGCGTGGGTAGTTCGAAGATCCCCTCTCCCCTGGCGAGTATATATGGCTTGATATTCTCAATATCACCGTTATTCCTTGTTATTGGCGAGAGGTAGTTACTCCTTATAGTTGTTATCGGTGAGCCTGCTTGGTAGCTGCCGGCTGCTGGTGCTACAAGCCCCTTGATGATTCTTTCACCTATTTTTAGTGGGATTTCGAGGAAGCATGGGAACTTAGCAACTTTACCTAGCCTATCGCTTATAGATATACTTGGATGTTCGTGCCCATATATCACGAGCTCTACACCCTTTAAAAGATCCTCTCCCCCAGCTTCCTCGAAGCTCTGGTGACCGTGGATCACGAGGATCTCTCCTAGCCTATAGTGGGGGATGGGATTAACACCATATCTAGATGTAACTATTGATGCATAGTTATCGTGATTACCCCTCACAAACACCGCCTCAACCCCTTTCTTCTTTAATAGATTCATAACCTCTTCTATCTCCCTCCTCTCCTGAGATCCCAGCCTATCGAATCTATGCTTCAGATCTCCAGCAATAATCACCACCCCAATGTCGATGGTGTTGAAGGCAAACTCTATATCTTGTATAAGCTGCTTTAGCTGTCCCCTAGGCAGGAAAAGCCCTGCCTCGGCCATGGCTTCTTCAAAGCCTAGATGTGCATCTGCTATTACAAGGGCTCTATATCTCCTTAGATAGATATAGGGTGTATCCACCACAAGCTCTACTCCTGGATGCACCTCCAGCAATTTCTCTCAGATATAGAGCGCTAGGAAGAATATTACCTTTGATGCTGTATTACCAAGGCGATTTTCACCTAAAAAATGAGAGGACCGGAGTCTCAGCATTTCACTCTATATAGCTTTGCACACTTAGTAAAGCTCTCATCCGCCTTCCTAAGTGCGTCGAGGGCTGCTGGGATCACCTTTTTAAATAGATGGGATTTCCTCGCAGCCTCTCTATATTCTTTAAAGCTATATTCCTCCGAATAGCCGTCTATGGAGATCCTGAGATAGCTGGGGCCGATAACGATTCCCGTACCACCTCTCATGACAACGAACTCCCCACCTCTAAGAGATATAGCTATATCGCTCCCCACCTTAGAGATCGAGAGAAGATCGCCTGATTTGACGATAACCCATCTACCCTCACATATATAGCCCGTGGTCTCTATCTCCCTAGATGTTGAGAGGCATAGACCCTTTTCAAGGACCTTCTCCCCATATCCTATGACCTCCTTTATAGATCCTACAACGGAGAGCTCGTATACCTTAACACCCCTTCTACCAGCCTCCACACTTGCATCTAGGTTTTTGAGAGCCACTCTCAGAGCCTCTATGGGGTGCTGGGACAAAATACCCCCTAGTAGAGGTTAGATGTATAGCCTATAAGCATGTCGAGGATCTAGGTATAGATCAGACCTGCGCGGGCACCGCATCACTACGGCCCTTTCGAGCCTCATCATCTAAGTCAATTCCAGACGGATCTTTCCTAATTTCTTATCCTATACCGCTTATATATTGGTATTGCTCGCAAAATCGATTCAAACGACCAATATGCTAAATCAATAATAAAATACATATACTACCAAGGCATATGCTCGTATAGGTGGGAAGTTGCAGCATAACCTGTCGGGCTTTCTATGCATGAGATGCGGAGCTCGATATGAGAAAAGGGTATCTATGGTGTATGCGGAGCTTGTGGGGGTCCCTTACTAGCTATATACGATCTCGAAGTTGTTAAGGTTAAGCTCAATAGAAAGGATCTAAATAGGCTGGTGCAGAACTGACTGTAAGTTTAAATATCTCTGGTTATCTCTAATTATTTGATTAGAGGTGGAGAAGCTCACAAAGATCCTCAGGAGAACTGTTATACTGGAGGGCTGGGTTAATAGGTTTGGAAGGCAAGCACTTAGAGAGGTTGGGGATGCATATAGGGAGATGCTGGATGTTATGATTGACTACGCTCTAGAGCATAGAGCTTCTCAATCCGCTTTACACAGGATCTTCTATAATAGGTTTAGAGAGGAATATCCATGGCTCCCAACTAGAGTAATTAAAGGTGCTTATAGGGATGCTGTTAGAAGGGCTAAGTCACTCAAAAAGAAGAAGAGGAAAGGAGAGACAGAAAAAGATAAGCCTGAGATAAGGAGCATAACTTTGATCTACTCTGATTCGCAGGATTGGAGATTGAGAGAAGGAGCTATAGAGGTTAGAACACATAGAGGATGGATAAGGATAGGCTATAGAAACAATAAGCAGCTACATAGATATCTCTACAGCGGTTGGAAGCCGTCTAGCGAGCTAAGATTGAAGCTAACTGATGGGAAGATCCTTGTATATCTAACTCTTGTAAGAGAATTCGAGATATCTTATAACCCTGATAATGCTGTTGCAGTGGATATAAATGAGAACAATATTACCCTAGCCGTGTTTATAGATAGAAGGCTACATGAGGTCTATAGGGTTGAAACTAATATTGGCAGGATCGTTATAGCGTATTCTGAGAGGAGGAGAAGGATAACAGAAGGCAGATCCACCAGGGATAGAGATGCTAGGAAATCACTTAGAAGGCTTAGAGAGAGGGAGAGGAAGGAGGATGTTATCCATAAAACAGCTAGGATTATCGAGGAGATCGCCAAGAAACAAGACACAACCTTAGTTGTTGGGAATACCCATAGGGGTAAGGATAGAATGGCCAGCAATGCTAGGAAGAGACTGAGACATAGGATCCACCAGTGGTGCGCCTCAAAGCTAGTAGAGATATTGAATAACAAGCCGTTACATGTTGTCGAAGAATCTGAGGCATACTCCTCATCAAGAGATCCGTTTAGCGGTAAGCCTATCAAGAGATATACCCCCTCTGTGATTCGCTTTGCGTTGAGATGGGGTAGAAGG
>Ga0079992_129427_pt1 | contig 24166 bp, 20 predicted proteins | sample FaiFalFF_MnMetaG_3_FD_69197 | JGI IMG/M metagenome (GOLD analysis project Ga0079992, IMG submission 69197) | Freshwater microbial communities from Yellowstone National Park, Wyoming, USA - Fairy Falls B (FF_Mn_B) MetaG (SPADES assembly) (version 2) | ecosystem: Environmental > Aquatic >... | reverse complement strand
GCCACTTCCTGGGCCCGGCGGACGGCGAGGGCCCCGAGGCCAACACCGATGTGAAGCGTTCTGCGAAGCCAACTCATGCCGTGTGCCTCACGGGACAGGGGTGCCAGGTACCCGGTGCCAGCATACCCCATATGCGCGTTTTCGGTCCCCGGTGCTCGGTATCCGGCCTCCGGCCATGGAGGGACAAGGGGCGAGGAAAATGCGACCTTCCTGTATCCTTCGTCCAGGCCGAGGGCCGAGAACCGAAGGCCGGACACCGAATCCGGTGCCCGATACCTGGCACCTGGAACCCGGTACCGGGTACCTGTCTTCGAAAAACCCGCACACGGGGTATGCATCCTGTATCCTGCATCTACTACAGTTTATGAACCCGCCTTGAAGACGTCTACCGTCAGGAGATTTCCCAGTCGGCCGGGGGCGGGAGTGGACCCGTCGGGGCCAGATGGGCCATGAAGTGACGCAGGACGACCGGTGCCCGGACGACCCGAAAGCCGGGCCACACCCGGGGTCGCTCGGCGATGGCCGCCAGGACCCGAACGACGTACGCCAGATGCTCGACCGTGTAAACCCGATGGGGGATGGCCAGCCGAACGAGCTCATGGGGCGGCCGACCGTCGTCCCCCATCAGGAGGCTCCCGATCTCGCAGGCCCGGACCCCACCGGCACAGTAGAGGGCGACCGTCAGGGACTGACCCGGGAACTCCTCGGTGGGTACGTGCGCCATCAGACGGTCCGCCACGACGTACACGGCGTGGCCGCCGGCCGGTCGAACGACCGGGATTCCCCGCCGGTGGAGCTCGTCGACCATCCATGCGACCTGGCCGACTCGGTAAGCCAGGTAAGCCTCGTCCAGGACCTCTTGCAGACCGGCGGCCATCGCCGCCAGGTCATGGCCGGCCAGGCCTCCGTAAGTCAGGAAGCCTTCGTGGAGGATGAGGTATGGGGCGACCGCCTCATAGATGTCTACATGACGGGTGGCGATGAAGCCTCCGATGGGAACGATGGCGTCTTTCTTAGCGCTCATGAGGCAGGCGTCGGCATACTCGAACATCTGGCGGGCGATGTCCCGCAGGGGCGTGGACCGGAAGCCCGGCTCCCGCTGTTGGATGAAGTAACCGTTCTCGGCAAAACGGGCGATGTCCATCACCAGCCGGGCCCCGTGCCGATGAGCCAGTTCGGCCGTCTGGCGGATATTTTCCATCGAGACGGGCTGACCGCCCAGGGCGTTGTTCGTGACGGTCAGCATGACGATGGGGACTTGGCCCGGGGTAGCCTCCCGCAAGAGGCGGGCAAGTCGGTCGAGGTCGATGTTTCCCTTGAAGGGGGCTTCGGAATCGGGGTCGGCCGCCTCAGGGACCGGCAAATCCACGGGCGTCGCCCCGACGGCCCGGATGTTGGCCCGCGTTGTGTCAAAATGGGTATTCGAGGGAACGACCTGACCCGGACGGAGTAGGGCCTTAAAAAACACATGCTCGGCACCCCGACCCTGATGGACGGGCAAGACATAGGGCATCCCCGTCAGGTCTTCGACGACGGTCCGCAGAGCCTCGAAACTCCGGGACCCGGCGTAGGCCTCGTCGCCCGTAACGAGGGCCGCCCACTGGGCATCGCTCATCGCTCCCGTGCCGCTATCCGTCAGGAGGTCGATGAAGACGTCCCGGGACCGCAGATAAAAGACGTTCCAGTGGGCCTCAGCCATACGGGCCCAGCGCTCGACCGCCGGCAGACGGCGGATCGGCTCGACCATTTTGATGCGGAAGGGGGGAACATGGGGCGGTCGCCATTCCGACATGCATGCCTCCAGCCGGCCGTTTGACCCCCGGATCGGCCTTGAGGGCTCTGTTAAGATATGGATGCAGGATGCATACCCTGTGTGCGGGTTTTTCGAAGACAGGCACCGGGAATTCTGTCAAGGTCCCGGCCTTTCATCCAGGTATCCGGTGCCAGGTATCGGGCACCGGATTCGGTGTCCGGCCTTCGGTTCTCGGCCCTCGGCGTGGGTGAAGCATGCGGGAAGGTCGCATCTCCCTCGCCCCTCATCCCTCCATGGACGGGGGCCGGATACCGAGCACCGAGGACCGAAAACGCGCACATGGGGTATGCAGAACTGGCTACCCGGTACCCGGAACCTGGTACCTGGCACCTTTGCACCATTCCCACATCTCCAGTCTTAACAAGGCACTCGTTACCCGTTACTCGTCACTTCTATTATGGGTGACCCGTGGGATACCGCCCGACGTCCTGGATCAGATTCCTACGAACTTTGACAGTACAAAGCCCCATAGTTTCAGGAGTGGACGTTCCGCCTTTCCGACGGGCGCTCCACCGAGGTCCCTCCCCTTCCACATTACCCCATTCTCAGAGGCAGTACAAGGGAAGGGAATCGGGGCAGGAAGGGGTCGATCATGACGCATGCCCCGTCCGGGCCTTCCCCGTCCCCCGAATCCAACCCCGGTTGCAAGCGGGACTTGGATTCGGCGCCCCACCCCTTTGGAAAAGACTGGATGACTTGACAGGGGGGTCTAAAGGATGTATGTTATTAAAGCAGGGTCCCCCATAGTCCTCGGGGAGCCCTGGGACGCGAGGAAGCGTCCGCTCAATAGTTTTCCTGCGTGGAAAGGCTTACCTCTCTGTGTTCTTCCCTCAACGACGAGGTTCCCTCTCAGAAGCTGTCCGGAGGCCCCTTGGCTTTGCGGTGAGGGCCAGGCAATAGCCTCTGCCTCTCCTTCGGAAGTGGGCTGGCGTGTCCTGTCCAGCTCATGCCTGGGCCGATGACGGCCCCCAAGCGGGACCGAATGGCAAGTCTCTCCTTACGGCGGTAAACCCGAGACACGTGTTCTCCGGGGGTACCCGGCGTTTCCATCCCACTTGCCAGGGCGGGGCTTACACGGCTCCTCTGGGGGCACGGAAGCGCTCGGTGATTCCCCCAAGGACGCGCGTGGCGGGCAAGAGGAGGGCGTAGGGCCCTTGTGCTTCGGGCCGACGGGGACGTCGGCCTACCGACAGGCCGGAGACCTATGTTCCTTCCAAAGGTCGAAAGCCAAGCCCTGCAATCCTATCTCCATCCCGAGGGAGGTAGTCGATGGGACGGCGTTTCCACAGACGGGCGTGGCCGTTGGTCGTCGGGCTGAGCCTCGGCGTCGCCGCCCCGGCCATGGCCCAGGAGGTCTCAGCAGAGCCATTGAAGGATGCCGTCAACTTTGCGTGGACGCTCATGGCGGCGTTCCTCGTCTTCTTCATGCAAGCCGGGTTTGCCTTTCTGGGAGCGGGGCTGATCCGCTCTAAGAACACGCTGAACTACATGACAAAGAGTTTCATGGACTTTTGCATCGGGGGCCTGGCGTACTGGGCTTTTGGCTTTGCCCTCATGTTTGGGGGTTCTCGGCTGATGCCGGGCTTGGAGCACGGAAACGCCCTGATCGGTTACTCCGGATTCTTCCTCACGGGGGCCGCCGGAGACGTCCACACGCTCATGCTGTGGTTCTTCCAGATGGTCTTTGCGGCGACGGCGGCGACCATCGTCGCCGGGGCCGTCGCCGAGCGGATGAAGATCCAGGCCTACCTGGCCTACAGCTTTCTGGTCTCGGCCCTGATTTATCCCATCTACGGGCACTGGGTCTGGGGCGGCGGATGGCTGGCGAACCTAAGTCAGTACCTACCCTTCCTGGGAGAGGGGGTCGGAGTACGGGACTTTGCCGGTTCGGGGGTCGTCCATGCCGTCGGGGGCCTGGTCGCTCTGGTCGGTGCGGCGATGGTCGGGCCCCGGACGGGGAAGTTCAATCCGGACGGGACGCCGAACGTCATCCCGGGCCACAACCTCGTGTACGTCGTGATGGGAACGTTCATCCTATTCTTGGGTTGGTTCGGATTCAATCCGGGTTCGACCCTGGCGGCGACGGACCTGCAGATCTCGGTTATCGCCGTGAACACGTTTCTGGCAGGGGCGGCCGGGGCCGTTGCAGGCCTGTACCTGAGCCTGATCCGGACCGGTCGAGCGGACATCGTGATGGCCTGCAACGGGTCGCTGGCCGGACTGGTTGGGGTGACGGCCCCGTGCGCCTACGTGGCGCCCTGGGCGGCCGTCGTCATCGGGGCTGTGGCGGCGCTCCTGATGGCGGCCAGTCTGGAGTTCGTCGAGAAGGTCCTGCGGGTCGACGACGTCGTCGGGGCCGTGTCCGTCCATGCGGCCGGCGGCCTCTGGGGTCTCCTGGCCGTCGGGATCTTTGCCGACGGAAGCTACGGCGGTGTGAAGGGCCTGATCGCCGGCGAGTGGGCGCAGTTGGTGGCTCAGCTCATTGACATCGGTGTCGTGACGGTGTGGTCCCTGAGCACGGGCTTTTTGGTCTTCTGGCTAATCCGGCAGACGATCGGCCTGCGTGTGTCTCGGGAGGAAGAGCTGGCCGGCCTGGACGTGCCGGAGCATGGGTCCCCGGCCTATCCCGAGGGGCGTCGACTCCCGGTGGGGGCCGTCGTCACGCCGACCTAAACCATCCAGCCTCTTACCGGAGGAAAGACCATGCCTTCCGAAGTTTGGTGGGGCATTGCCGCTTTTGGGTTTTTCCTGGTCCTGTGGGCGGTCCTGCCGAGTCGCCTCAAGAAGGACATCGCGACTCGGATCCACCTCCACGGGCACCATGCGGGCGCTACGTCCTCCTCCCATACCCATGAGACCCTCCATCCGGAAGTCGTCGCCCCGGTCCGGACGCCGGCACCGCCGCGGCGGCCGAGGGTTCGTCCGCCCGACGAGGCCCAGAACGGTGCCTTCCTCGAGTCCGTGACCGGCCATCGGGGGAATGGGGGCCCCCGGTATGTCGTCCGGGGCACGTTCGACGGGTTCGCCTTTGCCTTGCCGGTACACTGTGAGCTTTATCAAGACGGGGGTCTCCTCTGCGAACGCTTCCGGGTGGAGCTTCTTGGGTTCCGTCTAACCGCTCTTCGGTTGACCGACTTGCCGGAAATGGTCCTCGACGTGCTGACCGAGGTGTCCTATGGCGGACGACTGCCCCGGTTTGCCTTTCGAATGCGGACGGGTTCGACCGTCTTGTGGCCCGCCTATCCCTGGGGCCGGGCCTGGCGGGTCTTCGAGCCGGAGGGTCCGATCCTGGAGGCTGAGGACCTGGGCCGGCTGGGGCTCCGGTTGGCCGACTATCTGGGTATCCCGGCAGAGGACCTGGAAGTCCTACGGCTGACGACTGAACTCCGGTGGGCCGCGCCCGTCGGCGTCGTCCGCTCGGTAGCGGACGAGCGCCTACGCGTGCCCATCTACATGGAGGACGGCATGCTTCGGGCGATAGTCAACAGTCAGGACGTGGCGGTGGCCCTGGCCGGTGAGGACGCGTGGCTGACGCTTCTGGACCGGATGGAATCTGCCCTGCGGTCTTCGGACGGTCTGGTCCTGACGGGCCTGCCGGAAACCCTCTGGCAGAAAATCGCTCAGGGTCTGACGGCACAGGCCGGTGCCCTGCGGTACTACGAGGCTCGCCAGGGGCGGCTTGTCGCCATGACGATTCCCGTCTTCCGCAACGGTCGGGCCCACGTGGCGGCCTGTCCGGAGGGGGACACGGCGTATGCCCTCTATGCGGCCCCGGATTTGGCCTCCCTGCGGGAACGGGTCGCCGCGATCCTCCGGCGCCAGGGGCGGCTGACGCATCCGGACCACCTGCGATGGGCCCCGGTGGGTTTCGACGCCGGCGGTCTATCCTCCATGCTTAAGCCTTGAGATTCGGATTTGGAGGGATACGATGGCACCCTGGATGATCGTTTTCGGTGCATTCGCGACGGCGGCCTTGGTGGGACTGTGGGCCTGGCGATACACGAAGGCCGGTCCCAACGAGGTCCTGATCATCTCCGGACGCCGGCGGCGGGTCCGGGGTCCGGACGGCCAGGTCCGGACGGTCGGCTACCGCCTCGTCCGGGGCGGGACCTTCGTGTGGCCCATCATCGAGCGGGTCCAGCGGCTGTCGCTGGAACTGTTGACCCTGGAGGTCCAGACGGCCGACGCTTACACGGCCCACGGGGTCCGGCTGATGGTAGACGGCGTCGCCCAGGTGAAGGTCAAGGGCGACGAGACCTCCATCGGGATAGCGGCCGAGCAGTTTCTGTCCAAGTCCAAGGACGACATCCGGCGGGTCGCCCTGCAGGTCATTGAGGGCCACCTGCGGGCCGTCCTGGGGACGATGGACGTCGAGGACGTGTACCTGCGGCGGGCCGAGTTGGCTCAACGGGTGAAAGAAGCGGCCCGTCAGGACCTGGCCCAGATGGGCCTGGACATCATCTCCCTGACGGTCCGGCACATTGCCGACGAACACGGGTACCTGGAGGCCCTGGGCCGACCTCGGGTCGCCCAGGTCAAGCAGTTGGCGGCCATCGCCGAGGCCGAGGCGGACCGGGTTGCCCGTATCGCCCGCCTGGAGGCGGACAAGGCCGTCGAGGCGGCCCGGCGGGAGGTCGAGGCCCAGCGGGCGGAGGCCGACCTGAGCTATGAACTCCACCGGTATCGGGTCGCCCAGGCCGTCAAGCGGGAGGAAATCGCCGTCCAACTGGTCGAGAAAGAGCTCCTGACGGAAGTCGAGGCGAAGGAGATCATGCGCAAGGCCAAGGAGCTGACGGCGACGGTCGAGCTTCCGGCCGAGGCCGAGAAGAAGCGCATCATGGCTTTAGCCGAGGCCGAGCGGTACCGTCTGGAGGCGGAGGCCGAGGGTCGAGCCGAGCAGATTCGGGCCATGGGTCAAGCCGAAGCCGAGGCCCTGCGGGCCAAGGGCGTGGCCGAGGCGGAGGCGATGCATAAGAAGGCCGGTGCCTGGCGGGAATACAACGAGGCGGCCGTCACCCAGATGGTCATCGAGGTCCTGCCCCGCCTGGCGGGAGCCATTGCCGAGCCCCTGGCCAAGGTCGACAAGATCGTCCTGGTCGGCGGCAACGGCGACGGGGCCGGTGCCAGCCGTATCACGGCCGACGTCACTCGGGTCATCGCCCAGCTCCCGACGGTCATCGAGACCCTGACCGGCCTGAAGCTTCAACAGTTGATCGAGCAAATCCCATCCCTGACGGGGCGCGTCCCGGTCGGCTCGACGTCCGGGGCCTCACCCGATAAAGGAGGCGTGTCATGATCGCGCGGGAAGCACGGGAGGCCGTCCGCACGGGGAAGGTGGGGGTCCAGACCTTCACGAAGCCCCGAGAGGTCATCGCCTTTGCCCGGGAACAGGGGCTGGCTATCGTAGACCTGAAGTTCGTCGACCTGCTGGGGACCTGGCAACACGTCAGCATCCCGGTCCAGGAGCTGACCGAGGACGTCTTCGAGGAGGGCATCGGATTCGACGGCTCCAGTATTCGGGGCTTCCAGCACATCCACGAGAGTGACATGATCCTCATCCCCGACCCGACGACGGCCGTCGTCGACCCCATCTGCGAGGTCCCGACCCTGAGCCTCATCTGCGACGTCTACGACCCCGTGACCCATCAGCCTTACAGCCGCGACCCCCGTTACATCGCCAAGAAGGCGGAACGCTATCTCATCCAGACGGGCATCGCCGACGTGAGTTACTGGGGACCGGAGGTCGAATTCTTCATCTTTGACAACGTCCGCTACGACCAGAACGCTTACAGCTGTTACTACTTCATCGACTCCGAGGAGGGCATCTGGAACAGCGGTCGGGACCAGGGGCGTCCGAATTTAGGCCACCGACCCCGGTGGAAGGAGGGCTACTTCCCCGTCCCGCCCGTCGACGCGCTCCAGGACCTTCGGTCCGAGATCGTCCTGCGCCTGATCCAGGCCGGGATCGAGGTCGAGGCCCACCACCACGAGGTCGCCACGGCGGGCCAGTGCGAGATCGACATCCGGTACGACTCCTTGACCCGACAGGCCGACCGCGTCCTGATGTACAAGTACATCGTGAAAAATGTGGCCCGGGCCCATGGCCGCACGGCGACCTTCATGCCGAAACCCCTCTTTGGAGACAACGGTTCGGGGATGCACACGCACCAGAGCCTCTGGAAGGGTGGACGGAACCTGTTTTACGACGAGCGGGGCTATGCCGGTCTTTCCGAACTGGCCCTGTACTACATCGGCGGCCTCCTTTACCACTCGCCGGCCCTGATGGCCTTTTGTGCACCGACGACGAACTCCTACCGGCGCCTGGTCCCCGGCTATGAGGCTCCCGTCAATCTCGTTTACTCCAAGCGGAATCGGAGCGCGGCCATTCGCATCCCCATGATCTCGGCGTCGCCCAAGGCCAAACGCCTCGAGTACCGCTGTCCGGACCCGACGGCGAATCCCTATCTGGCCTTTGCGGCCATGCTGATGGCCGGCCTCGACGGCATCCGCCGTCGCATCGACCCGGGGCCTCCCTTGGAAGCGGACCTCTACGAACTGCCGCCCGAGGAACTCCAGAAGATCCGTCAGGTCCCCGGCTCCCTGGAGGAGGCCCTGAAGGCCCTGGAGGCCGACCACGAATTCCTCCTGCAGGGCGGCGTGTTCACCCCCGACGTCATCGAGACCTGGATCGAGTTGAAGCGCAAGCGGGAGGTCGATGCCGTTCGACTCCGTCCCCACCCCTATGAATTTTACCTATACTATGATGCATGACGCAGGAGAGGAAACGACCCGATGCCCTCCGACGAGCGTCTGGAGGTCTTGGGCGAGATCATCAAGGTCTTCGGAGCGGGCTTGGAACTCAAGCCCCTCCTGAACGCCATCGCCGCGGCCGTGGCCCGGTTGACGGGCGCCGACTCCTGTCTGATCTATGTGATGGACCCGGCGTCTCGGGAGCTCGTCCTGTACGGGGCGAGTTCCCCCCACCCCCGCCACATCGGCCGCATCAAGATGAAGCTCGGCGAAGGCATCACGGGCTGGGTCGCCGAGCGCCAAAGCGTCGTGGCCATCCCGGCCCGGGCTTACGAAGACGAGCGCTTCAAGTTCTTCCACAGCCTCCCGGAGGACCGCTACGAGGCCTTCTTCTCGGCACCCCTCATTGCCACCCACGGTCAGCTCCTGGGGGTCATGAACATCCAGCACGCCCAACCCCATGAGCACACCCGGGAAGAGACCGAGCTCCTGCTGGCCCTGGCCAACATGGTCGCCCGGGCTATCGAGAACGCCCGGATGTACGTGGAAGCCAAACAGCGGGCCAAGCACCTGGAGGCCCTGTTCCGACTGGCCCGGGTCGTCGACAACCACCGGGGCGTGGTCGACGAGGCCCTGGTCTTTATCGGCCAGATGCTGGAGGACATCCTGGGGGTCCCCACGTGTCGGGTCCTCGTCTACGAGCCCGAGAAACAGCGATTTCAAGGGCCCCGGGGGATCCGGATCAAGGCGTCTCACCCCCTGTTCGAGCGCCTGATCCGGTCGCAGGGACCCTTTGTCTATGAAGACTCCGTGGGCGTCGTGCCCCTGCGGTTCGGTCGTCAGTGGGTCGGCGTCATCTTAGCCTATGCCGACGGGGGCCTGGACGATTCGACCCTGCGCCTCTTGGGTGACCTCTCCCCCCACGTGGCCGCCTTCCTGCGGACCATCCTCCTGGAGGCGGAGGTCCGCCGGGCCCGGGAAGCCCTGGAAGTCCGGAAGGTCCTCGAACGGGCCAAGTGGGTCCTCATCGAGCGACGGGGGATGACCGAGGCCGAAGCTCACCGGTGGCTCCAGCAGACGGCCATGCAGAGACGGATTCCCCTCCGTCAGGTCTGTGAGGCCGTCCTCATCGCCGAGGGCCTCTGGCAGACCGATCCGGCCGATGCCCCAAGTCCCCCGGAGGCCCCGGTCGATTCAGGAGCCTGACCCTCGCCTGTTAAGGAGGGGGCCTCCCCGCAGTCCCACCCCACTCCCAGGGTCCTGTCCCCACCCCCCGTAAGTCACTGTCCGAACGTCAGCATAGTCGACTTGATTTTTTTCCCATGGATATAGTATAGAAGGCGATCCTTTGAGTGGCGGGGAGGGTCAGGCCTGGAGACCCTCGTCCCACGAAGGACTTCACGCTTTCCCGAGAGTCCTGAGAGAGGAGATAGATTATGCACCGTGCTATAGTAATTTATATGATAAATTTGATGGCGGCGATCCCACCGGCGGGGGACCTTTTCCCATACACCCACTTCCGACGGCTCCCGTTGTTTCCGGGTCAGGTCCGGGTACAACAGGCCTGCTGTATGCGGATTGACCGTCAGGGTCATTACTACCTGGTGGACATAAAGGGAGGGAAGGTCTACGTCCTGGACGCCGATGGAAAGCCCCGGCTGACCCTGGGGCGTCGTATCGGCGAGGGCCTTTACTTAGACGCCCCGGGAGGCGTTGCCATAGACGGGGAGGGCCGGATATACGTGGAAGATGATAATCAGATGAAAATTTACGTATTTGACAAGATGGGGAAGTATTTGTGGGCCATCCCCATCGGTCTCCGGGATTCATCCGTCGTCCTGGAGGTCGATTCCCGGGGCCGCCTCTGGAGAAATGCACCCCGCCGGGGGAAATTACTGACGGCGTATACGCCCCAGGGCCAGGTCATAACGGAGTTTGGGGACCTGATGACCCTGGAGAAAGCCTATCCCGGCAAGGGGAAGGACGAGCGGTATCGGGTACCCCTCTCCAGGGCTTGGGTCGCCTTGGATGAGGAAGACGCCCTATATGTGGCGTTCATTTTTGTCCCCATTTTGCAGAAATACGACGCCTCGGGGCGGCTCCTCTGGGAGCGGCGATTAGAGGGGCCCGAGGTGGAGGCGCTGGTCCGGGGGTTCTGGGGAGAAGCCCCGCGCGAGGGAACGTATTGGAAAGTTTGGAATATCGATGGCGTTCAAATGCGGGTCATTATCAACGGCATGGCTTACGATAAAAAGAATCGGCGGGTCTACCTTCTGTTGGGAAATAACGACATTTACGTCTACTCCGCCGATGGGACGAAGGTCTCAGCCCTTCGGGAGTGGAAGCCCCCGGGGGAGCGAAAGTATATGCTGTCTAACATTACGGCCGACTCTCAGGGAAATGTATACGGGACTTCGTGGGACAAGGAGGGATTTTTCCGGCTGGAATTTTTCCGAGGAGGTGGCCCATGAAGGCGCTACGATTTTTGATGCTTGTAGCTGTGGTGGGTGCGATCAGTTGGATGATGTTCCCTCAATCCAAGGGAACGCTGTTACCAGCGAAGCAGGAGCAAAGCGGAGTTCTCCAGTGTCCGGCGAACTTCCCCCCGTGGCAAGAGGCGCTGAGCTCTTCGCAATGGGGAATGCCCGCAGCGGTGGCGGGGTGTAAAGCTAGTTGTTGCGATTGGAGCTGTAGCGGGTCTGGCAGGTGTGAGTGTGCTTGCTCCTGTGATAGCGGCTGCTATTGCGTTCCTATACTGTGATTCTCCACGCGTGCCTTTTGGGGGAGCCGCCCCCTGTGGGTGCGTGTAGGGCGGCTCCCCAGTTACCTACAACTGTAAGGAACGACTTTAATGGATAAACTGCAATTTGTACGATTAATTTTACAATTAATTTTAATACTATTTTTAAATAATGCATGCGGTTTTGTCGATCACAGTGTGGACGATATAAATGATACAAGAAATAAATATATTCAATTATTCAACCAAGGGAATACGTCAGAGATAATAAATTTTTATATCAACGACGCGGTTATGGACATAACTATACTAAGTCCTCGGCCGCAGCGAAGGAGAATTCATGGAAGGATTGAGATTGCTCGGTTTTGGCAGGGGGTCCTCCGTGCTCAATTGCGTGACCTGATGCTGACACCTATGGAGTTGAGTAGGCATGGAGACATGATATTCGAAGCAGGCAAGTATATAGTTACTATTCAATTGGAGATGCAGCCTCCGGCGATAGAGGTAGGAGGCTACTTTCTAATATGGAAGCGACAAAACGGTGTATGTTGCAAAATAATAAGACATGTTTCATGGAGTTATGAACGGTATCAGGGCGATAATTCAACAAATGTCGGACACGGGGATGCGCGGGATTAGGCCGTCCGTGATGATAGCGTCCAAGCTAACGTGTTAGGCGATGCTATCGGTGCGGCAATCAGGCAGTACGACCATAGGGCAGTAGGGTCATAGGGCCGTACAGCGGGAATCTGGTGGCTAGGCCCGGTGGATTCGCTAAGTTCGTCCATTATCCGTTATGATTTTGGTGGTGACGTTTTGCAGTGAATATAAGGGAATCCTCCCTCGGAGGGGTGCCAGGATTCCGGCGATTCGGACTTACCGGTGCCGCCGATGAGGGAGTGTGGACATCGTCCAGAACGGACGGAATCGGTGAACCCAAGGTGCGGTACACGGAGGCGCAGAAGGAGCCGATTTTGCGGGCCTATCAAGAACGGGTCAGCCTGCGGGGACGGCCGAGGCGGTTTGGGGTCTCCATCGGGACGGTCCTGAACTGGAGGGGTCGGTCCTGGGAAGGGCTGGGGCTTGGGATGTTGGCTGCCGGTTTATGGGGCTTGGGATTCTCTCAAGGGGTGCCCGATACGATCCGGCCTGTCTTGGCCTTTCTAGGGTCCTTAACGTGGATGTGGGCGGTAGATTGGATCCCTTCATGTAGGATAGGGTGGATCGATGGGTGGTTGGCCGGGTTTCTATTTCATGTCATCGTGTTCTCTTGGCTACCGCTACCCTTACATACCTTTGCCGTCTCTCCTCTGTCCCTTGGAAGGGCATGGTTGGTTACGATATGTCTAGCCCTTTATATGGGTTTTTATTGGGCTTTGTGGTTAGGGGGGATAGTCCATCTCCGTCGTTGTCTACGGTGGCGATTATCGTGGCTATGGTTTGGGGCAGCCCTTTGGGTCGGACTGATGCACATTCGTTCTCGCCTATTTACCGGACTTCCCTGGGGACAAGTAGAAACCCTTCTGACTTCATGGCCGACGTTAGTTCAATGGGCAGATATATTGGGTAGTCTGTCCGTGAGTGGGTGGTTGTTGTTGGTCGGAGGACATGGAATCCGGTGGTGGCGTAAACGAACTCTCCGGAACGGGCTCTCACTTTTAGTTTTATTTTCACCTGTATTCTATGGATTTCTCGTAGAGAGAAAATTATATCGTTATACATACAATATTTCATCTATTTCATTCCGAATGATTCAGCCTAGTATTCCCCAGGATATCAAACTATCAGTTGATCCCATGGTATGGTTTAAGACCCAGATTGATATGAGCCGTCTACCGCGTCCGGCTATGGTGGACCTCATCATTTGGCCTGAGTCCTCGGTGCCCTATGGATTAATGTCGCCCCCGATTCAGTCCATCATCCGCGATCTTAATGAGAAAAACCAAGCGTACTTGCTCGTCGGAGCAGATCGTGAAGCACTTTCTTTCCCGCGAGTCGTTTATAATAGCGCTTTTCTTTTGGATCCAAATGGTTTTGTGATTGACTTTCATGATAAGGTCCGTCCTATCCCTTTAGGCGAGTACCTTCCCTTGGCCTCCTATCCTCGGTTACGGAAGATTTTGACATGGGTCGCGGGTTTTCAACAGAGTTTGACAGGGGACATCACGCCTGCCCAGGACCTTAGACCGATGCGATCCCCCTGGGGAGTCATCGGGGTCCTGATATGTTCCGAAAGTATATTTCCTGACTTGAGCCGCCGATTAGTCCGGGAAGGGGCTCAACTCCTCATTATCCTATCCAATAATGCGTGGCTTGGGTTCAGTTCTGGCGCTCTTCAGCATTTCCTGCATACCCGCTTCCGGGCGATCGAGACGCGACGGTCTGTCTTGATGGTTTCCAATTCGGGGATTTCGGTCTTGATAGAGCCGTCCGGTCACATCCGCTGGCGCACTCGACTCTTTGAGAAGACGTGGAGAGATGACCGGGTATGGCTTCTCAACCAACCGATGACGCCCTGGGTCCGATGGGGCCATGTGATCACACTTTTCTGGGTCGGTTTTGGCCTGCTTGGGCTCGGGATAACGTTCTGGCCGCCCTTGCAGAATTCGACCAGGGGCTCTCCCCATCGTTAGAATCAAGATACACGGGATGAAAGTGGAATATTCTCATCCTGGTCTTGGGAGGAGAGGACGGGGATGGTGGGGGCGGTGTTTCGGAAAGAACTCTTGGAATCCCTGCTGACCTATCGTTTTTTCGTGGCCCTCGGTCTGTTCACCCTGCTGTTTCCGGTCAGTTTCTACGGCAACGCCCGAGACCTCCGGCGACGCCAGGCGGAGTACTTGGAAATGACCCAGTCCTGGTTGGAACAGACCCGGACGGCCCTCCACGAGGGCCGTTTCCAGGTCGAGGCGTTCCGTAACGAGGCCTATCGGCCCCCTTCGCCCTTACGGATTTTTGCCGTGGGCCTGGAGTCCTTTATTCCCAATCACATCGTCAGCACCTATCAGGGCCTCGTCCGGGTCGAAGGCCAGCCGGGCCTCCACAATCCCATGGCGACTCTGATGGGGAGCGTGGACCTGGTCTACGTCGCGGGTTGGGTCCTTTCCCTGTTGGCCTTCGTATTCGCCTTTGATACCGTCGCCGGGGAGAAGGAGCGGGGGACCCTCCGGTTACTGATGGCCAATCCCCTGACCCGCTGGCAGGTCCTGGTCGGTAAGGGCGCGGGAAGCGCCGTGGCCCTGGGAACCGCCTTCGTCGTGGGCCTCCTGGTCGGGGGCTTGGTTCTGGCCGGGACCCATCCGGACTTGCTGTTCTCTCGGACCGTTCTCGGACGCCTGGCATTGATGCTGGCCGTAGTTTTCGTCTTCCTGGTCGGAATGGTCTTTTTGGGGGTGTTCGTCTCGACCCTGACCTTTCGGGCCGCGACGGCCATGGTCCTGTTGATATTGATTTGGACCTTTCTGGCCCTGGTCGTCCCCCGGGTCAGTCCGATGCTTGCGGAGTCCTTCTATCCCATCGAATCCCCCCAGGCCTTTCACGTCCGTCAGACGCTGGTCCGGCAGGCTCTGGAGAGGGAATGGGACCGTGCCCGACGAGACCTTTTTGAGGAGACGCTGGTCCGGCACGGCGTTTGGATGGGTCAGGCCATCACCTCAGCCCCCCGGACCCCGGAGGAGCAAGCCGCCTTTAAGGCGTATGAGGAGGCTCGGAATGTCTTAGACCGTACCTATGCCCGTCGTATTCAGGAGCAAATGGACCGCATGGAGCGAGACTATCAGAATCGGTACCTGACCCAGGTCCGCATCGCCCGGTGGCTCTCCCGGATTTCGCCAGTCAGTTCCCTGGTTTACGTCCTGACCGAGTTGGCGGGTACGGGCTTCCTGGAACTGGAAAACGTCCGGGCCAATGCGTATCGGTTTCACGAGCAGACTCGCGCATCCATCTATGATAAGGTCATCGTTCACTGGTTCGGCTCCCACTTTGGGACCGCCGTACATACGGAGTATGCGCCGGGGTTCGATCCCGGGACGGCGATGCCACCGGCTTTAGACTATCGACTCGTCCCGCTGGGACGGGTCTGGCAAGAGATTTGGGTCGATGTGGCCCTCTTAGGGTGCTTCATGACGGCAGCCTTCTTGGGGGCCCTGGTCCGGTTTCTCCGGTATGACATCCGATGAGGACGGGGCATGGCCTTCATCGAGACGAGGGGACTCACCAAGCGGTACGCAGATGGGGTCGTGGCCCTGGACCGCCTGGACTTGCGGGTGGAGGCCGGCGAGATATACGCCCTCCTGGGACCCAACGGGGCCGGGAAGACGACGACCATCAGCCTACTCCTGAATTACATTCCTCCGACGGCCGGAGAGGCTTATGTGGCCGGGTTTGACTGCGTTCGTCAGCCGGTCGAGGTCCGGCGGCGGGTCGCGTACATTCCTGAGAACGTGGCCCTGTATGAAAACTTCACGGCCTATCAGAACTTAGCGGCCTTCGCCCGTCTGGCGGGTAAACGTCCTCCGGGACTCGCCGAGGCGGCGACCGTCCTGGAGTCGGTGGGTCTTCCGACCGAGGCCCTGAGTCAGCGGGTGCGGGCCTTCTCCCGGGGGATGCGCCAGCGGTTGGCCATTGCCATTGCGATCGTCAAGGCCGCCCCGGTCTTGCTCCTGGACGAGCCGACGGCGGGCCTGGACCCCCGGGCGACGGCCGAATTCTATGACCGAATCCGACGTCTGCGGGAGGAGGGACGGGCGATCCTCCTGGCGACCCACGACGTGTTCCGCGTTCAGCGGATCGCCGACCGCGTGGGGATTCTCCGACAGGGACGGTTGGTCGTCGAACTCCGGCGGGCCGAGTTAGTCCACGCGGACCTGGAACGGATTTATCTGACCGTCCATGGAGAGGCATCGGATTGAAGACCCTCGGGTGGTTCGGGTGGGCTTGGGTCCTTTTGAGCGGCATCTTGTTCGCCCAAGAGTCCTCTCGGCGGATATGGTTTCGCGTGGAGGAGGCGCGACAGGCTTATGAATACTGGGCTTCCGAGTGGGAGCGGGCCCAGGAACTCTATCGGCAGGGACTCATCTCCGAACAGGACTTGCGCCGGACCGAACGGGAATTCCGACGGGCCGCCCTGGTCTACCAGGAAGCCCGGCTGGAGGCCCAGGGGGCCGTCTTGCGGGTCCGGGTGGAAAGGGCTCTCAAGTACCTGGACCGGGACGATCGGATTCGCGTGCGACTTCTCCTCCGACGAGATGCGGCGGACATCGGGGGTCCCATCGATCTCCCCACCGGTCCGATTTACGTGTCCCTCCTGAACCCCGACGGCACGGCCATCGCTCGGCCTTACGAGCATCGTCTCGGGTCGCTTCCCCCGGGGAGTCAGGCCGTCCTGGAATTCGTGCTCCTGGAGGACCGCGATACGGTCCGGGTCCGGGTCGCCGAGGGCGGGCAGGTCTATGAATGGCCGATCCTCTTAGAGCGGGGAGGCCGACCGGACCCTCTGGCCCTGACGGCCGAGCCCTTTTCCCAGGTGGCAGACCTCGGGACGCAGGCGGCCTATCGTCTGAAATTGGAATATTTTGGTAAATCACAAGAAATATACCAATTTAGGGTCACGGGGCTTCCGCCGGGTTTCGCCTATGACTTGCAGGACGCCGAAACCCAGGCGCGGCTCACTCAAGTCCGACTTGCCCCTACGACCCGGACCCTTCCCCTCGTCCTGGTCGTCTACCTCCCCGAACGCCTCCCGGATCCCGTGTCTATCGGCCAGCCCCTCCCCTTCGAGGTGGAACTCGTCCCCTCCGCGGCATCTGGGTCGAAATCGGGGGTCCGGGTCCGCCTGGAACTCATCCCTCGGGGTGTGGGTCGTTTGCAGGTGCGGACGGTGAACCTGTACGAGGAAACCCGTCCCGGCCGCGAGGTCACGCAGGTGTGGACGGTCACGAATACGGGAGAGGGAACCCTGGACCGGGTGACCCTACGGGTCGAACCGCCCTGGCAGTGGGAGGTCCTTCGTTCCCCGGAGGCCGTTCCGCATCTGGCGCCGGGTGAGAAGGCCGACTTCCGGGTGATCCTCCGGCCCCCGTCGGAGGTCGCCGTCGGGGACTATGAGGCGACCGTGTGGGCAGAGGCGTGGACGGGGACCCGACCGACGCGGTCGGACAGTCTACGGATGCGAGTCCACGTAGGGGCTCCGGGCTCCATAGTCGGAACGGTTGCCCTCCTGGGGGGCCTAGTCCTCCTCCTGGCGGGGATCGTATTCGTCGGCCTTCGTCTGATGCGACGATGAGGGGGTCGGCGGGGACGGACGCGGTGGGCGACGCTGTCGGTAAGGCCATCCGGCCGTACAGCGAGGACCTGGGGGGCGGGGCTTGGATAGGGTGGAGAACCCTTGGGATCATGCACTACCATCGAGGCGTTCCGTTCATTCACCAAGGGATGGCAGATAGCGGGGGACTGTTCCCTATGAATCGCCCTATGCCGACCGTCGCCTCACCGATGCGTCCACCGGGGCGGCCGCTTCTCCTGAAAGGCCTGCACGCCCTCGGCGACGTCCGCCAGCCGCAGTAAGTCCTCGATGAAGGCCTGTTCGAGGGCCCGCACATGGGCCCAACCCGCCTCGACGGACCGACGCTTCAACAAACGCCGAGTCAGCCGCAGGGCCGCCCGACTGAGATGCCTCAACTCCTCGATGAGGTCCGCCACGGCCTGACTCAGGCCCTCCGCCGGGACGACCCGCTCGACCAGGCCCCACCGGTGCCATGCCTCCGCCGGGACGGACACACCCCGCAGGATCATGGAAGCCGCCCGATGGTAGCCGACCCAGTCCGGCAAGAAGGCCAGGGCCACCGGCGGAAAGAAGGCCAGCCGGATCTCGGGGAATCCCAATTGGCTCCGGTCCGAGGCGATGACGAAGTCCGTCAGGAGGAGGACCTCCGCGGCTCCGCCCAGGGCGTAGCCGTCCACGGCGGCGACGGTGACCTGGGGGACGTGGACCCACTGCCATAGCGTCTCATGAAAGGTCCGGATCATCTCGGGGGCCCGGTCCGGGGCGTGCTCGGGGACCGACACACCGGCAGAGAACTTACCCGGCAGAGCACTCTCGAGGACGACGAATCCGATACGGTCCTGGTCCGCCTGGAGCTGACGGATGAGTTCCTGAAAGCGGACCATCAGGGCCGTGTCGATGACATTGGCCGGGGGGTGATGGAACCGAATCCGGGCAATATCGTCTTCGACGACCCATTCCAGCATCGGCCTCCCTCGCCGGGGGTCCGGGACCGGTCGGGGTAATGAGGTGTCCCGACTACTCCAGGGGCCGAATGCACTCGGGGCGGTCGACCCGGGGGTCGTTGACAAGCCGGGACACCGGGTAGGCGTCCATCTCCTCCGCCGGATACGGCTTCAAACACGCCATCAGGACTTCCGGGTCCCGGACGTCGGGGTCGAGCCAGGGCTCGAACCACTCCGGCCGCAGGATGACGGGCATCCGGTCGTGGACGGCGGCGACCAACTCGTTCGGTTCGGTCGTGATGATCGTACAGGTCGTCAGGACCTCTCCGCTGGGGGCTTGCCATCGGTCCCACAAGCCGGCGAAGGCAAAAGGCCGGTGGCCCTTCAGACGAAAGTACACGGGCGTCCGGGGCTTCCCCTCCGCCTTTTTCGGCCACTCGTAAAAGCCGTCGGCGACGACCAAGCACCGCCGCCGCAGGAAGGGGATTCGGAAGGAGGGCTTCTCCAGGAGGGTTTCGGCCCGCGCGTTGATCAGGCGGTCCCCGATCTGGGGGTCCTTGGCCCAGGCCGGAATCAGACCCCACCGGGTCCAGGTCAGGACCCGGGGAGCCTCGTTCAGGACCGTCGGGACAGGCTGAGACGGGGCGATGTTGTACCGCGGTCCGGGCCAGGCCCCGACCTGCAGACCCGGCAGAATTTCGGCCACTTCGTCGGGCTCAGCCCTCAACGTGAATCGACCGCACATTCCGGACCCTCATGGATATAATGGATGCAGGATACAGGATGCACGATGCAGGATGCATACCCCGTGTGCGGGTTTTCGGGTGGCCGGGCTCGGTCTTCGGTGCTCGGTGTTCGGCCCTCGGCGTCGGACTGGCTCCGGTGTCGGGTACCGGGTCCCAGGTGCCAGATAGCCGGTACCCGATATCTGGTACCTGGCACCTGGTACCGGATACCCGGTACCGGATTAGCGCCGAAGGCCGGATACCGAGCACCGAGGACCGAAAACGCGCACACCGGGTATGCATCCTGTATCCTGCATCCATATCTTAGCAGAGCAATAGAGCGTCCGCTTCCATGATGCATACCCCGTGTGCGGGTTTTTCGAAGGCAGGTACCTGATACCTGATACCCGTACCGGATTCGCGCCGAGGGCCGGACACCGAGCACGGAGGACCGAGCCTGAGGACCAGGTAATGGAAAACCCGCACACCGGGCATGCATGATGCCCGACGCAAGCCGGAGGACGGGAGTATCCGACCCACGGGGTCGGGATGGGGGACTCCCGTCTGACGGAAACTTACAGAGACCCGTCAGGTCGTCTAAGTAGGACCGAAAGTCTTCGACGGGCGGTCCCGAGCGCCTGGCACGCCACGCCAGAATGTCTTATCAGCCTGGAAGGCTGCCCCTACGAGGGGTTCTCGTCCGACACCGGGCCTCGCGAGCGGGGAAGAGGCAACGAAGGGGGCTCAACTCTCCTGAGCCGGGCTGGGGGAGGCAACCTGCTCTGGCGAGGGGACTTGGATTGAGTGACCCCACCCCGCGTGCGGGGCTTGGATGCGGAACCCCGCCTGGGCAGGCGGTATCTTGTATCCCGCCCCTTGCATCCTGTATCCTGCATACCCCATGTGCGGGTTTTTCGAAGACGGGTGCCCGGTACCGGGTACCCGGTATCGGGTACCGGCGATCTGGCACCTGGGACCTGGTACCCGGCACCGGAGCCGGTCCGACGCTGATGACCGAAGACCGAGCCGGGCCACTGGAAAACGCGCACACGGGGTCTGCATCCTGCCTCTTTCCATTCCCTGTCCTGAGGCCCTTCCATGTCTGAAATCGAGTACGTCCGGGAGCGATGGGCGCGCCTGCAGAAACTCCGGGCCTGTGGGGTCGAGACCCTACCCTACCGGTTCGAGATCACCCACACCCTGGAGGAAATCGTCGAACTCTACGGTCCCGAACAGGACGCCGGCCGACTCCAGGCCGCCCGGGTCCGCCTGGCGGGTCGGGTCCAAAGCCTTCGGTGGCACGGCAAGACGACATTTTGCCATATCCAGAGCCGCCAGGCCCGGCTTCAACTGTACGCCCGGCAGGACGTGCTGGGTCCGGAAGCTTACGAGGCCTTCACGAACCTCGATTTGGGAGACGTCGTCGGCGTCGAGGGCCATCTGTTCCGGACCCGGACGGGTGAGTTGACCCTGGCCGTTCAGCGTTGGGCTCTCTTGGCCAAGTGCTGGCTCCCCCTACCGGAGCGATGGCACGGCCTGACGGACGTCGAGGTCCGCTACCGGCGGCGTTACCTGGACCTGATCGCCAATCCCCGGGTCCGGTCCATCTTTATCCGCCGATCCCAGCTCGTCCGACTCATCCGTCAGTTTCTGGACAGCCGGGGGTTTATCGAGGTCGAAACGCCTGTCCTTCAGCCCATTTACGGCGGGGCTCTGGCCCGACCCTTTAAGACCTACCACAACGTCCTGGAGGCCGAGCTCTTCCTGCGGATCGCCCCGGAGCTCTACCTCAAGCGGCTCATCGTGGGCGACCTCGAGCGGGTCTACGAGGTCGCCCGCAACTTCCGCAACGAGGGCGTTTCCACCCTGCACAACCCCGAGTTCACGATGCTGGAGCTCTACCAGGCCTATGCCGACTACAACGACATCATGCGCCTGACGGAGGAAATGATCGCCTTCCTGGCGACGGAGCTGTTGGGGAGTCCCCGAGTGACCTTCCAGGGTCAGGTGATCGACCTGACGCCGCCTTGGCGGCGTCTGCCGATGCTGACCGGCCTGATGGAGGTCGGCGGCTTTACGGAAGACCAGCTCTCGGACCGGGCTTTTCTGGTCGCTCAGGCGACCGAGCTGGGCGTCCCCCGGGCGGAGGGCCTCCCGTGGGGCAAGCTGATCAGCGAACTGTTTGAGCGCCTCGTCCAGCCCACGTTGATCCAGCCCACGTTCGTCACCGATTTTCCCGTCGACATCTCCCCCTTGGCCCGGAAGAAGCGAGATGACCCCCGCCTGGTCGAGCGATTCGAGTTGTTCATCGGAGGGCTCGAGTTGGGCAACGCCTTCAGTGAGCTGAACGACCCCTTTGACCAGAAACGGCGTTTTGAGGATCAACAGCGCCAGCGGGAGAAAGGCGACGCCGAGGCCCATCCCATCGACGCCGATTACATACTGGCCCTCCTGTATGGCCTACCCCCGACGGGCGGTCTGGGCCTGGGGATCGACCGACTGACGCTTCTCTTTTGCGACGTGACGTCCATTCGGGAGGTTATCCTCTTTCCCCTGCTCCGCTGGGTCCCCGTCGAATTGCCGATCCCACCCGAGTTGGAAGAGGTCCAGGGATGACCCGGGGCATGCCCGCCACGTTTTCCCCCAGGATCCTCCGCCTTTTGGGGGTCGGTCTGGTCGGGGGGTTTCTCGTGGGCCTCGATGCCCTGATGGCGTATACGTATCGACCGGCATGTGCATGGGTCACGTGGAGTGACTGGCTGTCCCGAGCCGGTGCCGGTGAAGTCCCCCTCATCATCGGCGGTCTGGCCTTAGGAGTGGCCTGGTTTCGACGGGACAAACGCCTCGGTCAATGGGGCACCTTCCTCATCGTCGGTGTCATCGTCGCCGGGGGCGTGACCTTTCTCCTCAAGAGCCTGATCGGGCGCCTTCGCCCTTACGCCATGGACGGGCCCGCCGAATTCCTCCTGTTTCACCCCCTCACCATCGTCGGGGCCTGGCAGTCGTTTCCGTCCGGCCACGCGACCGTCATGGGCGTAGCCGTCGAGACGGTCCGCCGCATGTATCCCCACGCTCGATGGGCCCGATGGGGCACCGGCCTCATGGCCTTCGTCGTCGGTCTGGCCCGAGTGATGGGTCGGTTCCATCACCCCTCCGACGTCGTCGCCGGCTACTTTATCGGCGTATGGGTCACCCGCCGCGTCATGGACGCCTGGACTCGACGCCCTTTAGGGAGGCGGCCAGCGGTAGAGGGCCCGCCCCTTCAGGTTCCGGGTGGGTCCGACGTCGGACCCGATGCCGCCGGACAAGCCTCGGCCTCCGACTCGGGGGTCTCTACATCGACGACCGCTCCCCCCTTCAAGTAGGCGAAGACCGGATGGAGGAGCTTGCCCACGAGGCGGTGGCTGAACTGGTCCAGGAGGGCCCGCTCCTGGGGCGTCCAGTCGTACTTACGGAAAAGACGGGCCAGCTCGGCCTGTCGGTGCGCCTCCACCTGATGATGGATGGCTCGCGCCAGGTCTTCGACCTGGAGGTTTTCCAGCCACTGAGCGAACTTCACGGCCGCCGCCCGGGCCAGGGCCTGGGCCTGCTGGCAAGCCTGCTGTTTGCGGGCGACCTCCCCCTGGATCAGGGCCTTCAGGTCATCGACCGACAGGAGCCGTACGCCGGGCAGTCCCCCCAGGTCCGGTTCCACGTCCCGGGGGACCGCCAGGTCGACCCACAGGAGGGGTCGGCCAGCCCGGCGGCGGACGGCTTCGGCCAGGGCGTCCGAGGTCCACAGGTAATGGGGAGCCGCCGAGGCGGACACGATGACGTCAAAGGCCTCGACGATGGCCGGGGCCTCTTCCAGGGACCACACCATCGCCTCGACGCCCGGATAGGCCCGGGCCAGCTGGGCCCCGCGTTCGGCGTCCCGACTGCCGACGACCAGACGGGTGTAACCGGCGTCGACCAAATACTTGAGGGTCAGTTGGGCCATTTCCCCCGTCCCGAGGATGAAAACCCGGGGCCGCGCCGTCGGGGGAAACTGCTGGGCCACCACCTCGGCGACGACGGCCGGGACCGACACGTGACCGTCCTGGATCCGGGTCTCCTGCCGGATCCGATGGGCACAGTGGAGGGCCTGCTCGACGAGGCGGGATAAAATCCGTCCGACACTTCGATACGCCTGGGCTTGGCGGTAGGCCTCCTTAACCTGATGGGCGACCTGCGGCTCGCCGACCGTCGGCGAAAGGGCGCCGGCGGCGATCAAGGCCAGGCGCTCAAAGACTTCCTCCGGGGATCGCAGACACAGGACGGGCCATCCGAGGGTCTCCTCCAGCCGACGGCGGACGTCATTCCACACGGCGGCCGAGCTGAGGCCGTAGAGCTCGACCCGGTAACAGGTCTCCAGCAGAAACCACTCCTGGGGACGAACCGACGGAGCCGCCGCCAGGAGCCAGTCTTGCTGAAGGGTGCGCAGGAAGCGGGCCGCCGCCTCCCGCCGGTCCAGAGAGAAGTGGTCATGATCAAAGAAGAAGACCCACATGAACATGGCTGGTCTCTCCTATCCGCCGCTCCCCCCCACCGAGCGGAAGATTTAGGATACAGGAGGACATCGGCCACGACAAGATATGGACCTCAAGTTCGAACATGAGTTGGGACACCGATGACCAACGGAGGGACTTCCGATGGCCAGGCGAACCTTCCCAGAACCGCAGACGGTCGTCCGGGCGGCTTAGGCTTTCTTCTTCCGTATCAGGGTCCGTCCCTTCGTCCCAACTCATGTCCGAACCTGAGGAGATCACTACTTGACTTTTTTTTTTTAGCACGCATATAATTGAAGTGATTCCGTTCTGGGGATGGGCCACGTGCGGCTCATCCGAACTAAGCATGCGGAGCCTCAGGAGGACGGCCATGGGGTGCAAGACG
>Ga0079992_128931_pt1 | contig 24202 bp, 23 predicted proteins | sample FaiFalFF_MnMetaG_3_FD_69197 | JGI IMG/M metagenome (GOLD analysis project Ga0079992, IMG submission 69197) | Freshwater microbial communities from Yellowstone National Park, Wyoming, USA - Fairy Falls B (FF_Mn_B) MetaG (SPADES assembly) (version 2) | ecosystem: Environmental > Aquatic >... | reverse complement strand
GGCTGGGGGTGGTGGTGGCCGACGCCGGCTTCGATTCGGAGGAGAACCACCGCTTCGTGCGGGAGGTGATAGGGGCCCTGAGCGTCATCCCGGCCAAGCGGGGCAGGCCCATGCGGGAGCCCAGGGGTTATCGGGGCCTCATGGCTATCTCTTTCCCGAGGGAGCTCTACCGCCTGCGCAACCTGGCCGAGACGGTCATCTCAGTCATGAAGCGCAAGCTGGGAGACCTGGCGCCTGGCCACACCATCCATATGCAGTGTAAGCAGGCCCTGTTGGCCGGCCTCACCTACAACCTGCACTTGCTCAAATATGCGTTGTTGTGGCGCCCCCCGACTTTGCGGCCTGCCAGCTAAAACCCTAAGGAGATGCGGGCCACATTTCTACAAAGCCGTTCATATTCACATACTCGCGCTGCGAATGTGGGCGGGCGCGGAAGGGCCTTCGGCCCGTCCTGGCCGACACGCTTTACGTCCCCGCCGAGGGTGGCGTCTCCTAAGAGTACCAGACGCCAGCGTCGATGGTAATATCGATGCCGGTGATGTTGCGCGCCTCGTCAGAGGCCAGGAAGGCGGCCAGCGCCGCCACGTCCTTGGGCTCCGTCACTCGCTTTAGCGCGGCCAGGGCGGCGCTGCTCTCCCGCAGCTGATCCACGGTCATCCCGTACTTCTCGGCCAGCTCCGACACCCGTGGCGTCTCCGTCAGGCCAGGGCTGATGAGGTTGACGTTGATGTTGTATTCCCCCAGCTCCAGGGCCAGCGTCCGGGTCAGCCCCACCAGCCCCATCTTGGTGGTGGCGTAGGGGGTGCGACGGGCCAGGGGCCGCTTGCCAGTGATGGAGCCGATGTTGATGATCTTGCCGTAGCGCTTGGGGATCATGATGCGGGCGGCCGCCCGCGCGCACAGCCAGGGGCCGGTGAGGTTGATGCGCAGTGTCTCTTCCCAGTCCTCCACGTCCAGCTCCCAGATGTAGCCCACCGGCCCAGCGATGGCGGCGTTGTTGACCAGGATGTCCACGGTGCCGAAAGCGTCGAGGGTACACCCAAACAGCTCCTCCCCCCCCTGGGGAGTGGCGCTGTCGCAGGGCACCGCCAGCACCTGGCGGTTGGCCCCGCCGATGCGCTGGGCCACCTCCTCCAGCAGGTGGCCCCGGCGACCCGAGATGGTGACCTTGGCACCTTCCTGGACGAAGCGCTCAGCGATGGCGGCACCGATGCCAGTGCCGCCGCCGGTAACGATGGCCACCTTGCCGTTCAAACGGTTCATGTCGCTCCTCCCGAACTGTGGAATGTTGTGCCTCGCGTTGAGTACCGCCCAGGCACCAGGTAATAGCGGAGGGGGTCCAGGCAGCGCACCAGCCTCAGCTCCTCTCAGGTTAGGGGGCTCCACCTCCTGCACCTGCGGCACCACCCGCAGGGGCCACGGCACCAGCGCCTGCACCGTCTCCGGCTCGACGCCTGGGAAGACAGCCTCCAGAACGGCTCGCAGGTGCCGATCTCGCCGCCGTCGGGCGTGTCGAACCGGTAGACGGCCATGGTAGAGACCACCAGGTTAGGCTCCCTGGGTCCCTAGGCCAGCCCGCCGCGAGCCACCCGGCCCGTCCAGATAGCCCGGACTGGTCACAAAGTCCACCCGCTCTACCCACCGCCGTTGCTCCTCGGGGATCAGGACGATGAGACGGCGGGCCAGGCAAGCGATGTCGGTGTTGCAACCAGCGCCGGCCAGCGGCCGGTCCGGGCTGGCATTGCCGACGATAACCAGCGTGTTGAGGTTGCCGTGGCGGTTGATCTGGCCGCGCGTCAGGGTACCCAGCTCTACCCTCCCGCCCATCACCAGCGTGGAGGCACTTGATCAGCACCCCCGCCAGCACCGGCGGCCCCTCACCCAACACCACCATCCCCTCGTCGGGCATGAGGCGGGCCGCGTCGATGCACATCAGCTCGGCCAGGGTGTAGTTGCTGTTGGCGCTCATTCCATATCCCCCGCCAGGGCAAGTTTATCACTTCCGAATAGCCGTAGTCCATCGGGGGGCGTTGGGCAGGATATGCCGTGTGACGTGCAGCGCCTGCCACGCCCCCTCGCCGATGACCTCCTTGACCCTGGCCACATACCCTTCGCAGTCGGACACTCCCGGGTCTATCCACTCGGCCTTAAAGCGGGCGAAGGCATCCCGCGAAGAGAGGGCATCGCCCGCCCCCAGCCGGCGTCGCCCAGCTGCCCTCACATCTGCACGTTGCCCATCTCCTCGGCCCGCTGGGCGTGCATAATGACCAGGTCAGGCCGGACCGCCGGCAACAGCACCAGCTGGTGGCCATCGAAGGGCCACGCCATTACGTGCAGCCGCTTGCGCCCGGAATACGCCTGGGGGCTGGTGTGCCCGCTCCACAAAGTCGGTGCCTAGGAAGCTGCGGGTGGGGACGAAGGGCATGCCCAGGGCACCTCCCTCCCCCCAATGAGCATGAGAGCAAGCCCCTGGTTTCTGTAGTCCCCGTTCCAACGCGCCCGAGGCGATCATGGCCTGGATGTCTGGGCAGCGCAGGGGACCGCCGATGTAGCCGCTGTGAACGCGCCGGCAGCAGCCCCCCAGCAGGAGTTCGGCGACGTGCCACACCTCCAAGGCACCAATCACCTCGAGATCCCGTTTGCCCTGGCGGGTGATCTCGTGGCTCAGGGCGAAGGAGATACACAGAACTGGTCTCGAAACTCAGTTGGCGCCAGACTCTCTCCTGAGACAAGGGAGGAGGTAGCATGGAGTTCAGGGAGCTGAGCGATGAGCAGCGGCAGTTCATTCAGCCCCTGCTGCCTCCCAGGGCTTGCACCGGCCGCCCCAGGGCTGATGACCGGAGGACCCTCAACGGCATCCTCTACGTGCCGGTCACTGGCTGCCGCTGGGCAGCTGGCCAACTTCGCCGCCCTCGTCCACCTCGCTTGCTCCATGATCGCTTGGAGAGTTTGGAGATGAGTTCGTTAAGAACTCGGCGCCGTTATGTCCAAGACTTGCCGGGACTGTAACGTGTATGGTTGGCGATTTTTGGCAGGAGGGGATGAACGCTGGCGCCCTGGACCTGGTATAGGCCTGGACGCCCGTAGGCCACCTTCAGGTGGGGGAGGCTAGTGCCGCCTCCAGGCCCGCCCAGGACTGGATGCCCCGCATGGCCCTGGCCCAGATGCCGAAGCGCCCTACGACCTGCGCTGCAAGGTTGAGCAGCAGCGCATTGACGCCAGAGGCGGGGTCATACCACCCTAACCTCCGCTCTGCGATGGTCCTGGGCGCCTCACCCACCCTGAGACATCCCCCCTTCCTCCCCCGGCATAAGCCCTGGCCCAGACCCATGGTATGGTCTCGAACGAGGAGAGCGTCAGAACCAGATCGGTCACGCTCGGACGTGTTGCCCTGGCCGCAGCGAACCAGCACCAGTGCAGGGAGCAGCTGGCCTCTTTGGCGCCCTGTATCAACCGCCAAAGTTAGGGTCACTCTGGCCAGGCGTCACTCTGAAGCCCTGGGCCACGAAGTCCTGGTCCACGGCAAAGGCCACCTCGATGCCCTCCCGCCGCATGAACAGGAAGCTGGTCCAGTCCACCAGGCTCAGCTGCCTCTGCCCAGCGGCCACGAGAGAGGCCAGCGCCAGCTCATGCAGGCGCTCGTCGACGAAGGCCACCTCCAGCACGGGGATGACCTCCTCCACTACCGCTCGCACGGCCGCCATGCCCAGCCGCCGCTGCGTCAGCGCCAGCGTCTCCACCACCACGTAGTTGTGGGTGACCAGCGGCTCCTCCCCTTCCATGAGCTGCCGCCAGGTCGCGGCTGCGGCTGTATGCCAGTGGTCGTCCCGGTCGAGAACGGCGTAGAGGCCGGAGGTGTCCACGAAGATGGCCAACTCAGCCCTCGGCCAGATAACGGTCGTGCTCGGCGGCGACGTCGCCGCAGCCGGAGGCGAAGCGACCGACCACCGATAGGGCGCGCTGCCGCGCCCGACCCTTGCCACCCTGCCCAGACTCGAGGTAGCGGGCCACCGCCCGCCGCACCATCTCAGCGAGCGAGACCCCTTGCTCGGCCGCGAGGCGACGCAGCGCTGCCAGCTGCTCGTCCGTCAGTATGATCTGAGTCCTGGCCATAGCTAGTTACATTATAACGCCAATGAGTGCTGTAAGCCAACACCAGATTCGCCCTGTTACCGTAACATGAGCAGTCGACGAGTGTGGGAGGAAGGCGCCCTGGCGACCTCTGAGTGGGCTCGTCCCCCTAGGCCACTTGCACGTGGGGGAGGAGGAAGGCGGCCTCCAGGCCACCCCAGGACCGGATGCCCCGCATCCCCTTCGCCCGGATGCGGAAGCGCCCTACGGCCTGCTCGGTGCGGTTGTTGGTGGTGGGCACCTGCGGGTCCCGGCGATGCAGACAGTACCTCTCCCACCCCTCCGCGAGGCGCAGCACCAGGGCCTTGAGCCTCCCCAGGGGACTCTGGGGCCTGGGACGGGCCCGCGAAAGCTCCAGCCACAGCGGAAAGAGCCTCCTCCCCCCATCCAGGGGCCTCTCCCGGAGGATGTCCCGCACCTGAGCCAGCACGGGGGCCCCCTCCGGGCCCACCTCCCTCTCCAGGCGCCTCACCTCCCTGCTCGCCCAGCGCATCAGGTGGAAGGTGCATACCTGCTGCCGGAGCCCCACCTCCTCAGCCAGGAGGTGATAGCTCGGGAGGTCATCGGTCACCAGCACCTCCGCCCCCAGCCCCTCCAGCAGGGGGGCAAGGGCCCTCGTGAGGGCCTTGGGGTCCCTCTCGTCCACCTGGAGAAGGGCCAGGGGGAGCCCCTCCTCCATCTCCACCGCCACCACCAGACCCCTCCCCTGGCCCCGGGGCCGCACCCAGAAGCCGTCCACCCCCAGGCAGCGCACCTGTCTCTGCCCCAGCCTCTCCTGCACCTCCCCCACCAGCAGGAGGACGTCTCGCCAGACGGTCATAGGGGAGAGGTGCACCTCCAGCCTCTGGAGGAGGCGGGCGACGGCGTGGGTGGAGAGGCCCAGGGCCCAGAGGAGGGCGGCGAGGGTGGCGGTGCGCTGGCTCTGGTCTCTCTTGTCCACCCCCGCGGGGTAGTGGCGGAAGGTGTGACGGCAGGCGGGGCAGCGGTAGTGCTGGACGAGGACCTCCCGGATGCGCAGGTCGCGGAGGGGTTTTCTCACCGTGCCCCAGCCCTGGAGGCAGGGGTTCTTGCAGCGGGGGCAGGAGCGGGGCCTGTCCTCGGGCTGGCTGAGGTTCAGACGTCTTGACGTGGGGCAGCCGGATGAGGAGACTCTTCAGGGGCGGGCACCTCCTTCGGTCTTTGGGTGTTCTTGACCGATTATAAGGAGGGCCCGCCCTTCCCCTACTCCCCAGACCAACCGCCTATGTTACAGCCTCACCGGCCCGGGGGCGCCCCTGGCCGGGGCTGGCCTCCCCTGTGGTGTATACTCTGGGTGAGGAAGGGGGCCTATGCGCTCTTTCCGGATCGCCCTGGCCCAGGTCAACCCCACCGTGGGCGACCTCCAGGGGAACAGGGACCTGGTCCTCCGCTTCGCCCGGGAGGCGGCGGCCCAGGGGGCCGACCTCGTCGCCTTCCCCGAGCTGGTGGTGACCGGCTACCCGCCGGAGGACCTCCTCCTGAAACCCCAGTTCCTCTGGGACACCCTCAGGGTCGCCGGGGAGCTGGCCGCCGCCAGCACCCTTATCCCTATGGTCTTCGGCTTTGTGGACGTCCGGGACAACGAGGTCTACAACGCCGCCGCCCTGGCGGCCGAGGGGCGGATGGTGGGGGTCTACCACAAGGTCTTCCTGCCCACCTATGGCGTCTTCGACGAAGACCGCTACTTCCGCCCCGGCCGGGAGCACCCTGTCTTTGTCCTCAACGGCACGACCATCGGCATCACCATCTGCGAGGACATCTGGTATGGGGTGGGGCCCGTTGCGGTCCAGCGGGAGGCGGGGGCGGAAGTCATCGTGAACATCAACGGCTCCCCCTACCACATGGGGAAGCGCCTCTCCCGGGAGAGGATGCTGGCCACCCGCGCCAGCGACAACCTCCTCTTCATCGCCTACGTCAACATGGTGGGGGGGCAAGACGAGCTGGTCTTTGATGGGGGGAGCATGGTCTTCGACCAGAGGGGGGAGTTGGTGGCGCGGGCCAAGCAGTTCCGGGAGGACCTGCTGGTAGTGGACCTGCCGGTGGAGGCGGTGTTGCGCCAGCGCCTGCGCGACCCCCGCCCCCGCAAGGACGCCCCCCTGCTCCAGGGCCTGGGCCCCTCCCGGCGGGTCGTCGTCTCCCCGTATACCCCCCGGGACCGCCCCCCTCTGGCCCCCAGGATAGAAGAGCCCCTGGACCCCATCGGCGAGGTCTACCACGCCCTGGTCCTCGGGGTGAGGGACTACGTCCGGAAGACGGGGTACCAGAAGGTGGTCATCGGGCTCTCAGGGGGTATTGATTCCAGCGTCACCTGCTGTGTGGCGGTGGACGCCCTCGGCCCCGGGAACGTGTTGGGCGTCTCGATGCCCTCCCGCTACTCCAGCGAGGCGAGCATCGCCGATGCCCGGGCCCTGGCGGCCAACCTGGGCATTGACCTGTGGGTGGTGCCCATCGAGCCCGCCTATGCCGCCTACCTGCAGATGCTGGCCCCCCACTTCGAGGACCTGCCCCCGGACGTCACCGAGGAGAACATCCAGGCCCGCATCCGGGGCACCATCCTGATGGCCATCAGCAACAAGTTGGGCATGCTGGTCCTCTCCACCGGCAACAAGAGCGAGATGGCCACCGGCTACTGCACCCTGTACGGGGATATGGTGGGGGGCTACGCGGTGTTGAAAGACGTGCCCAAGACGCTGGTCTACCGCCTGGCCGAGTGGCGGAACGCCCACGGCACCCCCCCTCACCCCATCCCGGACAGCGTGTTGAAGAAGCCCCCCAGCGCCGAGCTCCGCCCCGGCCAGCGCACCGAGGAGGAGCGCCTCCCCTTCCGGGTGATGGACCCCATCCTCCAGGCCTACGTGGAGGAGGACCGCCCCTACGAGGAGATCATCGCCATGGGGCATGACCCCGAGGCTGTCCGGAAGGTCATCCGGTGGGTGGACAGGAACGAGTACAAGCGCCGTCAGGCCCCGCCGGGCATCAAGATCACCCCCCGTGCCTTCGGGCGGGACCGGCGCATGCCCATCGTGAACCGCTACCCGCACTTCTGAAGGAGGGGCCATGACCACCGCCGACGCCCTCTATGCCCAGGGACAGGAGGTCCGCCGCCGTCTTGCCGGTGGGGGGGCCTTTGTGGGCTCCCAGCCGGGGGCCTACGACTTAGTCCCCGGCCTCTCCCGCATAGTGGACGAGGCCCTCTTCGGGGGGATCTGGGGTCGCCCCCACCTGGACATCCGCTATCGCAGCCTGGCCACCATCTCTGTGCTCACGGTTCTGGGGCGCACACCCCAGCTCAAGGTGCACATACGGGGGGGCCTGAACCTGGGCCTTTCCCCCGCCACCATCACCGAGGCCATCGCCCACCTGGCCTTCTACGGGGGGTTGCCGGCCGCCCTCAATGCCCTGCAGGTGGCGGGGGAGGTGTTCGCCGAGAGGCCGGAGTGGCAAAGGGAGGCGCCGCGGCCCGCACCCCCTCGCCCCCCCACCCTGGAGGAGCGGGTGCAGCGGGGGAACGAGATGCGGGTGCGTCTGTGGGGGGTGGAGGAGGCCCGTCAGGGGGTAAAGGGGGTCGAGGAGTTGGCCCCCGACTTCGTCCGCCTGGTGGACGCCTACCTCTTTGGGGAGATGTACTACCGCCCTTCCCTGGACCTGAAGGAGCGGGCGGTCTGTACCCTGGCGGCCCTCACCGCCTTAGGGCGGGAGCGGCGGCTGGCCCGGTACATCCGGGCTGCCCTCCGGGTCGGCCTCTCCCGCCAGGAGGTAGTGGAGGTGCTCTGCCACACCGCCTTCTACTGCGGCCTGCCCGCCGCCCTCGATGCCCTGGCGGTGGCCAAGGAGGTCTTTACCCGGGACGGCCCCTAGGCTGTGCCGGCCTTCACCTTACGGACCACCTCTTCTGCCAGCACCCCGGCCGATACCACCACCTTTAAGGCATCCTCGACGCTCATGGCGGTGGGTTCCACTTGCTCCGCCGGCACCACCACCAGGAACCCCGAGGTGGGGTTGGGCACGGTGGGGATGTAGACCATCAGGTAGAGGCGGCCGTCGGGCTCCCGCCATTCACTGGTGACCAGGCCGATGGAGCGGAGCCCCGGCCGGGGGAACTCCAGGAACACCACCCGCCGGTAGTGGGCCGTCGCCGAGCTGTTCAGGGCGTCGGTGACCTGGCGGGCCGTCCGGTAGACGACCCGCACCAGGGGGATGTTTTCCATCACCCTGTTCCCCCACTCCACCATCCGGCGCCCCACCACTGTGGTCACGATCAGCCCCACAAGGTAGAGGCCCACCACGGTGATGGCCAGCCCCAGCCCCGGTACAACCACGTCCAGGAGGCGTCCGGTGAGGGGGCGCAGGAGGCCGTCCACAAAGCCCACCACGAAGCGGAGCACCAGGTAGGTGATGACCACCGGGACCAGGACACCTAACCCCGCAAGGATATTGCGGCGCAGGTGGTGTTCCACCCGTCTAAGGGGTCTGTGGAGCCAAAAGCCGCGCACCCCGTTCCCCACCGGCCAAGAAGCGATACCATGATACCATCCGCTGGGCCCAGGTGTCCCAGGAGAAGGCCCGGGCGTAGAGGGCTGCCCGCTCGCCCATGGCGCGGCGCAGGGAGGGGGAGGTGAGGAGGGTCTCCAGCCGGAAGGCATAGGCGCGGGGGCATCCCCCCTCCACCAGGTACCCCGTCTCCCCATGGCGCACCAGGGCGGTCAGCCCACCCACCCGCGCCGCCACCACCGGTCGGCCACAGGCCATGCCCTCCAGGGCCACCATACCAAAGCTCTCGTAGCGGGAGGGCACGACCACCACGTCCGCGGCGGCGTACAGGAGGGGCATGCTCTCCCCCGCCACCGGGCCTAAGAGGCGGAGGCGGCCCTCCACCCCCAGGCGGCGCGCCATCCCCTGGAGGAGCCCGTCGTGCTCCCCGGCGATGACCAGGTGTCCCTCCTCCATGTGGGTGAGGGCCTCCACCAGCAGGGGGAAACGCTTGATAGGGTCCGGGCGCCCGACGGCCAGCACAAGGGGTCCCTCGGGGAGGCCGAGGGCGTGCCGAGCAGGGGTCCTCTCCCGGGGGAAAAAGCGCTCCGGGTCCACCCCAGGGGGGGCAAGGATGATCCGGTGAGGGTCGGCGCCATACCCTTCGGCGAGGAGGGCCACCTCGTGGGGACTGGAGGCGGTCAGGGCGGAGGCGCGGCGGACCAGGAGGCGCTCCGCCCGGAGGCGGCTTGGGGGTTCGGCGTGGCTGTCCAGGAAGAGGCGTTTGGCCAGGGCGGTGGTATGAAAGGTGCACACCAGGGGCACCCCCCACTCCTGGGCCAGCCGCAGACCCACCAGCCCGCTGGTCCAGTAGTGGGCGTGCACCAAGGAGTATCCCCTCTGGCCCCCATGCCGGACCCCCTCCCAGAAGGCGTGGAGGCCTCCCCAGAGGCCCCCTGGGGTAGGGATATGCACAAGGCGCACCCCGGGGAGAGATGCCCCCGGCTCGTGGGGCATGGTGTGGGCGCGGGTGAACAGGTGGACCTCAAGGCCCCAGCGGGCCAGGACGGCGCACATCCCCCTTAGGTAGGCGCTCATCCCCCCAAAGTGGCCCTGTCCCATCCCTATAAGGGGGCAGGCGTGGTGAGAAAGGACGGCGACCCGCACAGCACGCCCTACCCTCATGCCGGGGGCGAACGCCACAGGGTGAGGCGGAGGAGACGGCGCGGGCGCCCCCCCAGACGGGTCTTGTACTCTTCGTCCCCACGGAGGAAGTCGTAATACGCCAGGCCTCCTTCAATGGCGTCCTTGACGGTGTAGGCTTTGAGCACAAGGCCCACACTGAGATGCCCATACGCGGGGTCGTAGCCGCTGTTGTAGAGGAGGCGTTGGCCGTTGTAGTCGAAACAGAGGGCTGCGGCCACCCGTTGCCCCCTGTGCTCCAGGAAGTACAGACGCACTATCCCCGCCTCCGCCAGGGCCATACACACATCCCGGAGGAAGGCCTCCCGCTGCGGGGTCAGGAAGCGGGCTTTCGCGTCTGCGCTCCGGCGCATCAGGCTGAAGAAATCGTCCAGGAAGCCCCACAGGACGTTGGGGTCGTTAATGGCGTAGTAGTGGGTAAACCCCTCCTGGGCGAGGCGACGGATCTTGCGCCGTACCTCGTGGCGGTGGTGGCGGTCCAGTCCCTCCAGGTAGGCCTCCCATGTGGAGGGGAGGGGGAGGCCGGGGGCCACATCCTCCTCCTCCACCTGACAGGCCCAGCCCCGCCGGCGGAGGAGAGGGGGGAGGTGGGTCATGGTGGGGGAGTCTTCCCGTAGGGAGAGGAGGAGGAGGCGCTCCCAGGGGAGCCCCTCCAGGGTGTGCACCAGGGCGGTGTAGAAGGCCTCCTCGTCCCCACGGGGGACGATGAAATCGTGGTAGTCAAAAAGGTCGGTCTCCCCCAGGAAGAGGATGGTCTCCCCCTGTCGGCAGAGGGGGGCAACCCCCAGGAGGCGTTGGCCCTCCCGGAAGGAGAGGAGCAGGGGCTCCCGGCCTTGTCCGAAGTGCCTCCACCATATCCGTTGCCAGAGGGGGGTAAGGAAGGGGGTGTGGTCGGGAAAGCGGGCGAGGGCTTCCTCCCAGGGGGAGACCACCGATGCCCACGTCTCCCGCTGCGCCACCCAACGGGTGGGTGTGCAACACACTCCCCTGCCCTCCTGACCGGATGGTGAAGGCCTCGCTACCCCCTCTCCTCCACCAGGCGGAGAAACTCCCGGAGCCGTTCGGGGGAGTGGGCTTCATCGCCCCGAACGGCGTGGGTGATCAACCGGGTCCCGGGCTTGTTGACCCCCCGCATGCTCATGCAGAGGTGTTCCGCGGCGACCGTCACAAACACCGCCCGGGGGCGGAGGGCCTCATAGAGGGCGTCTGCCATCTGGTTGGTCAGGCGCTCCTGGAGTTGGAGACGGCGGGCGAGGGCGTCAAAGGCGCGCACCACCTTGCTGGCCCCCACGATGCGCTCCCGGGGGAGGTAGCCGATGTGGGCGTGGCCGAAGAAGGGGAGGAGGTGGTGCTCGCAGAGGGAGTAGAAAGGGATGTCCCGCAGGATCACCAGCCCCTGGGGCCCCTCGGCGGCGAAGCCAGACCCCAGGAGGGCCTTGGGGTCTTCCCCCACGCCCCGGAGGAGCTCCCGGAGCAGTGCGGCCACCCGTTGGGGGGTGTCCCGCAGTCCCTCCCGCCGGAGGTCTTCCCCCACCGCCTCCAGGATCTCCACCACCGCTTGGCGGACGCGCTCTTCCTGGAACATCCGGTCTCCCTTCGAGGGCCCCGATGCCATCATAGCCCAGAGGGGAGAGGGGGTAAACCCTTTGGGGGGTGGTCCGGCAAGGGGGGCCGGTCCGCCGGGGGGCTGCCCTTCCCCTCCCCCTGTTGAGGATGTTTGGCAAAGAGGGACGGGGATAAACCGTAGGGGCAACCCCCTGTGGTTGCCCTCCATCGGGGCGGGCACGGGGCCTGCTGGGTAGGCACAGGGGCCTACCCCTGCTTTCCTCAGACATCCTCCCCCTGTTTGACGTTCCCCCCTGCCCTGCTACGATGGAGGTTGGGGCGGGCGCGCCGGAGGGGCCCCGATGTTCAGTCCGTCATTAAGCCTGTATATCGCCCTCTTCCTCCTGTGCCTGGCCCTGTCGGCTTTCTTCTCCGGCTCCGAGGCGGCCTTCCTCGCGGCCTCCCGGTTGCGTCTGCGCACGCTGGTGGCGAAGAAGGTCCCCCGGGCTCACCGGGTCCTGGCCCTGGCGGAGCGCACCGACCGCCTCCTGGCCACCATCCTCCTGGGGAACAACATCGTCAACACGGCGGCGGCCGCCATGGGGACCGCCATCCTGACCCTCCTCCTGGGGTCCCAGGTCTGGGGTGTGGTGACCGCCACCCTTGTGGTGGCGACCCTCCTCCTGGTGCTGGGGGAGCTGGTGCCCAAGACCCTGGCGGCGGGGCACCCCGAGCGCTTCACCCTGCGCCTGGTGGTCCTCGTGGAGTGGGCGGAGCGTCTCCTCTACCCTCTGGCGGCCCTCCTCCAGAGGGTGGGGGCAGGGGTCGCGCGCCTTTTGGGGGGGAAAAGCCCCCGGGCACCCTTAACGGAGGAGGAGGTGCGCACCGTCATCCAGATCGGCAAAGAGGTAGGGGTGGTGGAAGAGGAAGAGGCGAATCTCTTCGCCAACATCTTCCGTCTGTGTGACCGGCAGGTCCGTCAGGTTATGGTCCCCCGCATCGACATCCGGTGGGTGGAGAAGGGGACGTCCCTGTCGGGGTTTCTGGAGATCTACCGGGCGGAGCCCCACACCCGCTACCCTGTGTACGAGGGGACCCCTGATACCCCGGTGGGTGTCCTGGACGTCCGGACGGTGCTGCAGGGCATTGCCGAGGGCACCCTGCACCCCTCCAGTGATGTGACGAGGCTGGCCACCCCGCCCCTGTTTATCCCCGAGACGGTCCCCATCGGCTCCCTGCTCCGGCAGTTCCGGCAGACGGGGCAGCGTCTTGCCCTGGTGGTCGACGAGTTTGGGGGTGTGGCGGGGATGGTGACGTGGGGGCAGATCGTGCGGGCGATCGTGGGGATAGAGGAAGGGGCCGGGGGGGCCGTGGTGGCGGTGGGGCCCAATATGTACGAGGTGGATGGGGGGCTGACGGTGGAGGAGGCGAACGCCCTGCTGGGCCTCTCCATACCCCATGGGGGGTATGATACCCTGGCGGGGTGGATGATGACGGCCCTGGGGCGCGTCCCCAAGGTGGGAGATATAGTGGAGGGGGAGGGGGCCCGCTTCATCGTGGCCCGGACGGAGGGGCCACGGGTGACCCGGATCTACGTCGTCCGCAAAGGCTTTGCGACCCCCCACCCTGAGGTGTCCTGACGATGCGCCTCGTCCTGGTGCGGCATGGGGAGACCCGCCTCAACCGGGAGGGGAGGGTGCAGGGGCAAAGCCGGGAGGGGCTGACCCCCCTGGGGCGCGCCCAGGCCCAGGGGGCAGTCCGGTTTGTGAGGCCGTATGCCCCCACAGCCCTCTACACCAGCCCCCTCCCCAGGGCGCTGGAGACAGCCCAGATCCTCGCCCAGGCCCTGGGCCTCGACCCCATCCCCCTCCCCCCTTTGGCGGAGATGGACCTGGGGGAGGCCGACGGCCTGACCGTTGCGGAGCTCCAGCAGCGGTATCCGGCCTTCATAGATGCCTGGCGCCGGGACCCCTCCCGCGCCGTCCCCCCGGGGGGGGAAAGCCTCCAGCAGGTGCAGGAGAGGGCGTGGGGTGCTGTGGAGGACCTCCTCCGCCGCCACCCTACGGAGACCGTCGCCGCCGTCAGCCACACCTTCACCATCCTGACCCTGCTGACCGCTGCCCTGGGCCTGCCCCTGGAGGCCTTCCGCCGCTTCCGCCTGGACCCGGGGGGAGTGGTGGTGCTCTCCCAGGGGCGCGAGGGGCAGTGGGTGCTGGAAGCCCTCAACCTCCGAGACCCGGCCCATGCTGGTGACCCCTGACCCCGCTGACCCCCTGGTGCGGAAGGTGGCCCAGGCCCTCCGTGGGGCGTGTATGGAGGGGAAACACCTCCTCATCGGGGTGTCCGGGGGGCCCGACTCCCTGGCGCTGCTCCACGCCCTTTACGCCCTCCAGGAGCCCTTCGCCCTGCGCCTGGGGGTGGGGACGGTGGACCACGGCCTCCGCCGGGCCAGCGCCCGGGAGGTGGAGGTGGTCGCCCGGCAGGCCCAGGCCCTGGGCCTTCCTTGCCGTGTCCTGACCGCCGATGTCCAGGGGTACCGGCGCCGCCACCGCCTTACCCTGGAGCAGGCGGCCCGGGAGGTCCGGTACGGGTTGCTGGCGGAGGCCGCCCGGGAGACGGGCGCCGACGCCGTGGCCCTGGGGCATACCGCCAGCGATCAGGCGGAGACCCTCCTCCTCCACCTCGTCCGGGGGTCGGGGTGGGAGGGGATGCGGGGGATGCGTGTCCTGGCCCCCATCCCCACGCCGCGGGGGCCCCTCCTGGCCTTCCGCCCCCTCCTCACCTGCTTCCGGGCCGAAACGGAGGCCTTCTGCCGGCGGTGGGGGCTCTCCCCTGTTGTGGACGAGAGCAATATGGACCTGCGCTTCGCCAGGAACCGGGTGCGGTGGGAAACGCTCCCGGCCCTGCGCGCCCTGAACCCGCGGGTAGAGGAGGCCCTTCTGCGCCTGGGGCAGGCGGCGGCGCAGGTCCTGGACTATCTGGACACCCAGGTCCGGCAGGTATGGGGGCAGGTGGTCTTTCCCCTCCCCTCCGGGGTGGCAGTGGACGTGGCCCGGGGGAAGGACCTTCACCCTGCCCTGCAGCGTCACCTGTTGCGGGCCCTGTGGGAGGGGGTGACGGGGTCCCCGCAGGGGCTCACCCATGCCCACCTGGAGGCCATGGTGGAGATCCTCACAGGGCCGGCGGGGCGACGGCTTCTCCTGCCCAAGGGGGTGGTACTGGAGCGGGCCTATGGGCAGGCGTGGCTGTTCCGGGGCGATGTCCCCTGCCCTCTGCCCACGGTGCAGGGGGAAGTAGAGGTCAGGGTGCCCGGCTCTACCCCTTTCGGGGGGTGGGAGATCCGAGGGCGGGTGGTATCCCCGCCCGTGGCATACAGGGAAGGGGGGCCCCTCTGCGCCTACCTTGACGCCGATGTGGTGGGGGAGGAGCTCCGTCTCCGGGGGCGGCGTCCCGGGGACCGCTTTTGGCCCCTGGGGATGGAGGGTCCCAAACGCCTTCAGGACTTCTTTGTGGATGCCCATATCCCCCGCCGGTGGAGGGAGCGTATAGCCTTGCTGGAGGGGGAGGGGGGTATTGTGTGGGTTGTGGGGGTTCGCATCGCCCACTGGGCGCGGGTCACTCCCCAGACGCGGCGGGTCCTGGTGTTGGAGGTGGTGGGGAAAAAAGACAAGGCACCTTAAAGGTGGAGAGCGAGGGGAAGAGGAGGTGTTTCTCCTTGGCCAACTCCCTAGAAAGGAGGTGATCCAGCCGCACCTTCCGGTACAGCTACCTTGTTACGACTTCGTCCCAGTCACCGGCCCCACCCTAGTCACCTGCCCCCCTTGCGGGTTGGCCCAGCGCCTTCGGGTGTCGCCGGCTCCCATGACGTGACGGGCGGTGTGTACAAGGCCCGGGAACGTATTCACCGCCGTCGGCTGTCCGGCGGTTACTAGCGACTCCGCGTTCACGGAGGCGGGTTGCAGCCTCCGATCCCCACTGGGGGCGGGTTTGCTGGGATTGGCTCCGGGTCGCCCCTTCGCTCCCCTTTGTCCCGCCCATTGTAGCGTGTGTGTAGCCCAGGGCATCAGGGCCATGCGGACTTGACGTCATCCCCACCTTCCTCCCCCTTGTGGGGGGCAGTCCCCGCTGACAGCCTAACAGCGGGCGGGGGTTGCGCTCGTTGCGGGACTTAACCCAACACCTCACGGCACGAGCTGACGACAGCCATGCAGCACCTGCGCCGGCTCCCCTTACGGGGTCGTCGGCCTTTCGGCCTCCTACCACCGGCGTGTCCAGCCCTGGTAAGGTTCTGCGTTTTGCATCGAATTAAACCACACGCTCCGCCGCTTGTGCGGGCCCCCGTCAATTCCTTTGAGTTTTAGCCTTGCGGCCGTACTCCCCAGGCGGGGTGCTTAAGGCGTAAGCTGCGGCACGGAGGGGGTCGATGCCCCCCATACCTAGCACCCATCGTTTAGGGCGTGGACTACCCGGGTATCTAATCCGGTTCGCTCCCCACGCTTTCGCGCCTCAGCGTCAGGCAGGGCCCAGCGGGGCGCCTTCGCCACCGGTGTTCCCCCCGATCTCTACGCATTTCACCGCTCCACCGGGGATTCCCCCCGCCTCTGCCCCCCTCCAGCCCCGCCGTCTCCGGCGCCACCCCCCGGGTGAGCCGGGGTCTTTCCCGCCGGACCAACGGGGCCGCCTACACGCCCTTTACGCCCAGTAACTCCGGGTAACGCTCGCCCCCTACGTTTTACCGCGGCTGCTGGCACGTAGTTGGCCGGGGCTTTCTGGTGGGGTACCGTCCTTTCTCGTCCCCCACAACAGGGGTTTACGACCCGAAGGCCGTCTTCCCCCACGCGGCGTCGCTGGGTCAGGGTTTCCCCCATTGCCCAAGATCCCCTGCTGCTGCCTCCCGTAGGAGTGGGGCCCGTGTCTCAGTGCCCCTCTGGCTGGCCGCGCTCTCACGCCAGCTACCCGTCGTCGGCTTGGTGGGCCGTTACCCCACCAACAACCTGATGGGACGCGGGCCCCTCCCCCAGCGGCTGACGCCTTTCCTGACCCCCCTTGTGGGGGGCCAGCGTATGGGGTATTAGCCCCGGTTTCCCAGGGTTATCCCCCTCTGGGGGGCAGGTTACCCACGCGTTACTCAGCCGTTCGCCGCTGGGAGGGTTTCCCCTCCCCGCACGACTTGCATGCATTAGGCACGCCGCCAGCGTTCACCCTGAGCTAGGATCAAACTCTCCAGGAGCCTTCCCCTCGCTCTCCACCTGTTAAGGTGCCCCCGGGGTTCCCCCGGTCACCTCCTACTATATCCCCCCACCCCTCACCCTGTCAAGGGGGGGGGCGTTTGGCAAAGGGGGCAGGGGAGGTGTAGGGTTATGGCCAGGAGCAGCAAAGAGGATGGGGATGCAACCGTGGGCCGGGCTGGTCCCCCCCTCCCCAGGCTGGCGCAGAGAGTGGAAGCCTCCTGTGCCCAGCACCCCCGACCCGGGGGCGCTGTGGCAGCCCCATGGCCTCTCCCGGCGCAAGCCGGAGGCCCTCCCCCAGGCGCCTCGCTTCCCCACCCTGCCATGACCGGGTGAACTGCTTAACAGGAGAGGGGTTGTCGAAAGAGCGCAGAAAGTCCCCCTTCAGCTCGACGGGTTTTCCGTATGGGCATCCGCCCGCGGCCGCAACCCCTACCACCACCCCCGGGGGCAGGGGGTTTACCCCCCTGCCCCCGGGCCATGAAATGCTACTTCTTCTTGGGAGCGGGCTTCCCCTTCACCGTCTTCACCCCCTTTCCCCACAGGGGCCCATAGGGCATAAAAAAACCCCAGCCCCAAGGGGCTGCGGGCCCATACCCAGGGTGCACTGACGTGGCGAAGAGCCTTCGTCCATCCCCTGCCTTCTGTGGTCGGTAAAAGCGTAACACAGCCCCACACCCCTGTCAAGGGCTTTAGGATTGATTTTCGGGGGAATTCGACGGGGTGGTGGGCAGTGCATGGAGTCTGCCACCGGTTTGTCCCCTTGTTCTGTCCCCTCAGAAGTACGCCCTTGTAGGGGCACGGCACGCCGTGTCCCTGCGGTCTCACCGAATAGTCCTGCGCGCCGATGGTGATGCAATGCGCGCCCGGTCGGCTGTAGGGGCTACGCCGACGTCGCCCCCCACACCTGCGGCGATGATAGCGTTCCTGGTCAAAACCCGACCGGTATTGCCCCCCATTCATTCGGATCACCCTCAGGGCCTTAGCATACTGCCCCCCGATAGCAGTCAGAGGAGAAATGGGGTATCATTCGGGTAAGACGAAGCGGTTCCTCCCAATAAGGACAGGAGGTGGCCGTGACCGCCCATGCATATGAAGGTTACGTTCTCCCTGAGCCCCTGCGCATGCTGAAACAGACGGTACGGGAGTACATTCAAAACGAAATCGTGCCCCTGGAGCGGGAGCTGGACCCCGATGCCATCGAGCTGCCTCCGGAGCCTTTTCAGCGCCTTTCCCGGAAGGTCAAGGCCATGGGGCTCTGGTGTCCGGGGGTGCCCCAGGAGTATGGGGGTGCCGGTCTCAACTGCTTCTGGGAGACGGTGATCCACGAGGAGATGGTGCAGCACCGGGCGGGTCTCTACCTGCCCGCCTATCACACCTTCGGGCATCCCCCGCCCTCGGTGGCGTGGGAGTACGGCACCCCGGAGCAGATCGAGGAGTTTGTCAAACCCACCGTTGAAGGCCGGCGCCGTTCCTTCTTCGCCATCACCGAGCCCTCGGGCGGCTCCGACCCCGCCCGGGCCATCCGCACCACCGCCCGGAGGGATGGGGATGACTGGGTCCTCAATGGGACGAAGGTCTTCATCTCGGGGGCCCTCCAGGCCGACTGGGGCCTGGTGTTCGCCCGCACGGACCCCCAGAGCCGTCGGGGCATCTCCTGTTTCATCGTGGAGAAGGGGATGCCCGGCTTCTCGTGGCAGCCCATCCCTGTCATCCGCCCCTATTACCCGGCCCAGCTCTTCTTCCAGGACGTGCGCGTCCCCCACCGCTACCTGTTAGGGGAGGTGCACAAGGGGTGGGACATCCTGGCGACGCGCCTGCTGGCCCGGGGGCGGATCCCTTACTCGGCCGCCAACCTGGGGGTGGCGGTGGCGGCCCAGGGCATGGCGGTGGAGTACGCCCAGAAGAGGGAGACCTTCGGGGCTCCCCTGGCTACCCGTCAGGCGATCCAGTGGATGCTGGTGGACAGCGAGATGGAGATACGGGCCTGTCGCTGGCTTGTCTGGGAGGCGGCGTGGAAGTACGACAGCGGGGAGGACTTCCGCATGGAGGCCGCCATGGCCAAGGTCTTCTCCTCGGAGGTGCTCATGCGGGTGGTGGACAGGGCGGTGCAGGTGCACGGGGGGTATGGGGTGAGCAAGTGGCTGCCCCTGGAGCGGTGGTATCGGGAGGCCCGCATCCGCCGCATCGGCGAGGGCCCCTCAGAGGTGATGCGCATGCTCATCGCCCGCTACCTGTTCCGTGGTGGCCAGGGGGCATCGCCCGCCCCTCCCCCCTGACCCAGGGATATCATGGAAAAGGGCGTATCCCCTAAAAGGGCTGTGCTCCGCCTGCGGAGGGAGACACCATGACCCCTGGCCTCCTTCTCCAAGAGCCCCCGGCCCTCCAGCTCCGGGAGGTGATATCGGCCCTCATCACCTTCGGGGTATGGATGAGCGTGGCGTTTGTCCTCAACGCCCTCCTCCAGCGCGTCGGGGGCTTCGTCACCCGCCGCACCAAGACCACCCTGGACGACCGGCTCCTGCAGGCTATCCGTCCCCCCCTGTTGTTGCTCCTGACGGTCGTCGGGTCGTACCTGGCCCTGCTCCAGATCACCCTGGTGGACCCGTATCAGCCCTACATCAGGAGCGCCGTTGTCATCCTCGTGGTCTTCTGCGTGGCCTCCGGGGTCAACCGCGCCCTCAGCGCTGGGTTGACCTGGTATGGGCAGGAGATGGCGGCGCGCACCCGGACCGATGTAGATGAAAAGCTCCTGCCCATCCTGCGGCGCGTGCTTTTTGTGGTCATCTGGGGCATCGCCCTGATGGTCATCTTCGACCGCCTGAACCTGAACATCAGCCCCCTGGTGACGGGTCTGGGGATCACCGGTTTGGCGGTGGCCCTTGCCCTTCAGCCCACTCTCTCCAACTTCTTCTCCGGCACCTACCTCTTGACCGACCAGGCCGTCCGTCCGGGGGATTTCATCCAGCTGGACAGCGGGGTGATGGGCACGGTGCGGGATGTGGGGTGGAGGACCACCAAGATTATGACCCCGGAGAACAACCTGGTCATCATCCCCAACAACCGGCTGGCCGACGCCATCGTCACCAACTACTTCCAGCCCGACCGGGCCGTCAACGTCGTCGTCAACTGTGGGGTGGCCTATGAGTCGGACCTGGACCAGGTGGAGCGGGTGGCGCTGGAGGAGGCGACCCGGGTCCAGAAGAGCCATCCGGGGGCTGTGCCGGACTGGACGCCCCTCTTCCGCTTCCGGGAGTTCGGGGAGTCCAATGTGAACTTCATCGTGGTGCTGCGGGCCATCGACAGGGCGAACTCCTTCCTCGTGGTGCACGAGTTCATCAAGGCCCTCCACCGTCGCTTCGCCCGGGAGGGCATTACCATCAACTACCCGGCCCGCACCCTCTACCTCGCCAACCGGCGGGCGGCGCTGGAGCAGGTCCTCCCCCGCTCCCGTGCGGAGGCCGGGGCCGATCCCCCGGCGTCGCCCCCTAGTGGTAGTAGAGGAACAGGGTGATGAGGGAGACGACGATGGAGATGCCCACCGCCATCCCAAAGGCGAAGATCCCCCCGAAGAGGGGCTTATCGTACTTCAGGTGCATGTAGAAGGCGGCCACCAGGGCGAACTTCCCCGCCCCCAGCAGAAGGAAGAGGGGTATGAGGGCAGGGCGCAAAGCCTCGGTGTACAAAGGATAGCCGGGGAAGAGCCCCACCTCCACTAAGGTGATGACGGTCAGGGCCAGGGCCACCAGGGCGCACGTCTTTGGCCCCGCTTTGTGCACCTCAGGCGTGCCATTGGGCTGGGACACCTCGACCCCCTACCAGAAGGATGCCCCGATCAGGTAGACGACGGCAAAGATCACGATCCACACCACATCCACGAAGTGCCAGTAGAGGCCGGCGATCTCGACCCAGATGGCGTTCCGCTGGGTAATGCCCCCCCTGAAGGAGGCGAGGAAGAGGGAGAGGAGCCACAACACCCCCACCGTCACGTGGGCCCCGTGGAAGCCGGTCAGGGTGAAGAAGGCCGAAGCCATCGGGTTCGTCCGAGGGGTGAAGCCGTCGTGGACGAAGTGGTAGAACTCGAACCCCTGGTCGGCCAGGAAGTGGATGCCCAGCAGCACGGTGGCCAGGAGGTAGAAGCGCATGAGGCGCATCTTCCCGCTGTGGGCCGCCCACACCGCCAGGGCCATGGTGACGCTGCTCATCAGGAGGACGAAGGCGCTCCAGGTGGTGATGGGGATGTTGAACACCTCGGCGAGGGGGGTGTGGGGTACCCGCTGGGCGTAGACGACAAAGGTGCCGATCAGAGAGCCGAAGAAGAGGACATCCGAGGCCAGGAAGAGCCACATGAGGACCTTGCGGTGGTCCTCACCCGTGCTGGTCGGGGGGTGCAGGGCTTCCGCAAGGGGGTGTGCGCTGGCCTTTTCCATGAGAGGTTACCCCCTGATATGGAGGGTGCCCCGGAGAGGGGGCTCCAGGGCCCATGCCACAATGGCCCCCAGGGTCATCGCCACCCCTAGGGCGATGACGGCCGGGTGGTAAATGACCCCTACCCCCGCCACCGCCAGCCCCAAGGCCAGGATGAGGGGGATGACGGACGGCTTGGGGAGGTGGATCTCCTCTGTCCCCCCTGGGGTGTGTCCCGCCGCGGGGGTGGCGTGGGGGTTGGGGTTGCCATCAGAGCCGCCCCCAACGGGCACCCGACCCTTCCGTTTCCTCTCCCACCACGCGTCGCGGCCGTGGACCACGGGGATCCGCTCGAAGTTGTACTCCGGGGGAGGGGAGGGGAGGGACCACTCCAGGGTGCGGCCGTCCCAGGGGTCGTTCCCCGCCGGCTCCCCTTTGCGCAGACTCCTCAGGAGGTTCAGGGCGAACACCAGAACCCCCAGGGCGGTGATGTAGGCGCCCACCGTGATGAGGAGGTTGAGGCCACCCCACCCCGCCTCGGCCGGGTAGGTGTAGATGCGCCGTGGCATCCCCAGGGCGCCCAGGAAATGCATGGGGAAGAAGGTGAGGTTAAAGCCGATGAAGGTGAGGGCCCAGTGCACCTTCCCCAGACGCTCATCCAGCAGGCGCCCTGTCAGCTTCGGGAGCCAGTAGTAGAGGCCGGCGAACAGGGCCATCACCAGCCCCCCAAAGAGGACGTAGTGGAAGTGGGCGACCACGAAGTAGGAGTCCTGGTGCTGGGTGTTAATGGGCGGGGAGGCGTGCATCATCCCGCTCAGGCCGCCCACAACGAACAGGACCACCGTCGACGCCGCAAAGAGCATGGGCGTCTTCCACCGGATCTGCCCACCCCACATGGTGGCCAACCAGTTGAACACCTTGACCCCGGTGGGGATGGCGATGAGCATTGTGGTGAGGGAGAAGGCGAAGTTGCCCACCGGCCCCATCCCCACGGTGAACATGTGGTGGGCCCACACGCCGAAGCCCAGGAAGGCGATGACCCCCATGGCCAGCACCATGCTGGCGTAGCCGAAGATGGGCTTGCGGGAAAAGGTGGGGATCACCTCCGAGAGGATACCGAAGGCGGGGAGGATCAGGATGTACACCTCCGGGTGACCGAAGATCCAGAAGAGGTGCTGCCAGAGGACGACGTTCCCGCCGGCGGTGGCGTCGAAGAAGCGGGTGCCGTAGAGGCGGTCAAACCACAGGAAGACGAGGGCCACCGTCAGGACGGGGAAGGCCAAGATCACCAGGACGAAGACGATGAAGAGGGCCCACACCATCAGGGGCATGCGCATAAAGGTCATGCCGGGGGCCCGCATGTTGATGATGGTGACCAGGAAGTTAAAGGCGCTGGTCATGGTGGAGAAGCCGAGGACGATGAGCCCCATGACCCAGAAGTCCCCGCCCAGGCCGGGGGAGAAGGGACGGGTGGACACGTTGGCGTACCCTGTCCACCCCGCGTCAAAGACCTGCCCTGCCAGCCATCCGGCGTTCAGGAGGAGGCCCCCAAAGAGGAAGATCCAGTAGCTGAGGGCGTTGAGGCGGGGGAAGGCCACATCCCGCGCCCCGATCATCAGGGGCAGCACCATGTTGGCGAAGACCGAGGCGATGGGTGTGCCCACCAGGAAGACCATCATGGTGCCGTGCATGGTGAACAGCTGGTTGTACACCGCCGGGCTCACCACCCCCGCCTCGGGTCGGGCCAGCTGCAGCCGCATAATGAGGGCCTGGACCCCCGCCAGAAGGAACCAGAAGAGGACCGTCCAGAAGTAGAGGACCCCGATGCGCTTGTGGTCAACGGTGGTCACCCACTCCCAGACCGTCTGCCTCAGGCCGGCGGTCGTCAGGCCGCGGGCAACGCCAACGCCTACAGCCATGTTCCCCCTCCTCACTCCCTCAGGGCGGTCAGGAAGGCCACCAGGGCTTCCACCTCTTCATCGGTCAGGGCCAGCTTGGGCATCTTGGCCATCGGTTTGACAGCCTGGGGGTCCCGCAGCCAGCGGGCCAGGTCCCCGGGCGTGTTGGGGAGGACCATCGCCGCAATGCCGTCCCGGCCGGCGAAGCCCGTCAGGTCAGGGCCGATGACCCCGCGGGCCGGCGTGCCCGCGATGGCGTGGCAGGCGTTGCACCCCCGGGCTTGGAAGACCTCCCACCCCCGTGCGGCTGCCCCCGCCAGGGGGAAGGGGGTATAGGCACGCCGCCTCTGTACCCACGCCTCAAAATCCTCCCCGGACACCACCTTGACCCGTAAGCGCATCAGGGCGTGGGAAACGCCACAGAACTCAGCGCACTGTCCGTGATACGTGCCCGTCTCCAGGGGGGTAAAGGTAAGGCGGGTGGTCACCCCCGGGAAGGCATCCTTCTTCCCCGCCAGGCGGGGCACCCAGAAGCTGTGGATGACGTCGTTGGAGCGTAGGGTCAGGGCGACCGGTCTCCCCACAGGCAGGTACAGTTCATTGGCGCTGACCAGGGGCTGGCCATCCCCCAGGGGGTAGTCCTGGTACCGGAACTCCCACCACCACTGGTGCGCCACCACCTCGACCCGGAGGGCATTGGGGGGAGGGGCTTGCCCGAAGTGGAAAACGACGCGCCACGAGGGGATAGCGACGAGGAGGACGATGGCGGTCGGGATCAGGAACCAGGTCACCTCCAGGAGGGTGTGACCGTGCACCTCCCGGGGCTCGCCCCCCTGGGGGCGGTGGCGGAAGCGGAAGAAGGCGTAGAGGAGGAGGCCGATGACCGTCACCCCCACAAAGAGGGCCGCGCCGATGAAAAGCCAGTACAGGGCGAGGACGGTGCGGGCGTGGTCCCCCTGTCCACCGAAGGTGTCCATGGGGGACGCGCAGGCCGTGGCCACCAGGAGGAGGAGAGGGAGGAGGAAAAACCACCCTCGGCGGCGCCCCAGGGGAAAGGGATGTGGCACCTTCGGCTGTCTCCTGCCCAGATAATGGGGAGCGCTTGCTCCCCTTTTCACAGGTTATCACAGGGGGCGGGGGCTGTCAACAAGGGGCTCTGCTGAGGTTGGGACACGAGTTGGGACAGGGGGAGGGGGACCTCCTTACCGGATAGAATGACGAGCGAGTTCAACCCTATCCCAGGAGGTCCCCCATGGCTCACCGTATCCCCATGCGGGCATTTATGCAAGCCCTCTTTGCGGA
>Ga0079992_128137_pt1 | contig 24207 bp, 29 predicted proteins | sample FaiFalFF_MnMetaG_3_FD_69197 | JGI IMG/M metagenome (GOLD analysis project Ga0079992, IMG submission 69197) | Freshwater microbial communities from Yellowstone National Park, Wyoming, USA - Fairy Falls B (FF_Mn_B) MetaG (SPADES assembly) (version 2) | ecosystem: Environmental > Aquatic >... | reverse complement strand
TGGAACTGGCAAAGAAGTACAAACTACCCGTCAAGCTGGAGCGCAAAAAAAAGGACGAAAACCTTTTGAACGCCCTTGACCTGGTGGCGGAATACTACCACAGAAAGCTAAAGGAGAATCCAAAGGTGGTGGATTACCTCAAAGAGAGGGGTATATCGGAGAGGACTATAAAAAAATTTAGGCTTGGATACTCGCCCTCCTCGGAGGAACTTTTGGACTTCCTGAGGGAAAACCAATTGTTATCCCTCTACGAGAAGACGGGCAACCTTTTAAAGATAGACGAAAAACACTACAAGGACCTCTTTGCGGGCAGGCTCATCATTCCCATAAGGGACCAAAGGGGAAACACCGTGGGCTTTGGTGGTAGAACTCTGACGGGCGCAGGTCCCAAATACATAAACTCTCCCGAGACGGAGTTTTTCAAAAAAAGGGAAATTCTTTTTGGCTTTTATGAAGGACTTAGCTACATAAAGGAGAGGAAGAGGGTGATCCTTGTGGAAGGATACTTTGATGTGATGAGTATGCATCAGGAGGGCTTTCAGGAGACGGTGGCGGTGATGGGAACCTCCTTTGGACAAGAACACGCAAAGCTTTTATCCGCCTATGTGCAGGAGGTGGTGCTACTCTTTGATGGAGACCAGGCGGGCAGGAGGGCAGTAAGGCAAACCGCACCCTACCTTTTAAGGGAAGGACTAAAGGTAAAGGTCCTTTTGCTCCCAGAGGGAGAGGACCCAGACACCTACGTAAAAAAGTTTGCCAGTGAGCTAAGAAAATCTATAGAGAGTGCGGAGGAGATCTTTGAAAGCCTTTTAAAGGAAAACAGCAAGCAGGCTTTAGAGGACTACCTTTATTTTTGTGCCTTTGTAAAGGACAAAGTCCGGCAGATGGAACTTTTGAACGTGCTTTCAAAGAAAACAAACCTACCAATGGCGGTTCTAAAGGAGAAGATAGGAGAGCCTCTCTCCCGTCAGAAGAAATTAGAAAGCTCAAGGGAGGGACAAAAGCTAAGCTACCACGAAAGGGTATTCCTCTACGGGCTATACATAGGGCTCGGTAGCGATGAGCTCTTAAAAAAGGTTAACCTTTCTCCCTACGCCATGGAGTTGGCAGAAGCCATAATCAGAGGAGACTATCACCTTATCCCAGAGGAGATTAAAAGGCAGAGCTTTTATGACCCACAGAGGGCCTTTGAGGAGAGCCTAAAAAAGCTAACGCCAGACCCAAGGGTGGAGGAGGATGTTAGTTTGGAAAAGATAAGAAGCAAGAAGGATCCCGTCAGGCTTAGGGGAAGGGGGAATGTATAATTACTGCCTTCGGCTTTCCTTTGTGGGCACCCACTTTCACGGCTGGCAGGTGCAACCGGGCTTAAGGACGGTGCAGGGAGTTCTGGAGAGGGCTATTGGCGAGCTGTTTGGAAGGAGCATAAGACCAACGGGCTGTTGCAGGACTGACGCAGGCGTACATGCCAAGGACTACATAGCAAACTTCAAAGCTTCAAAGTTTTTTCCTCTGAATAATCTCTTAAAAGCACTAAACGCCCTCTTGCCAGAGGATGTGGGAGTTTCTGAAGTGTGGCTGGCGGAAGAAAACTTTAACGCAAGGTATTCGGTAAAGGGCAAACTCTACGTATACAGGGTTTATCCTTCCCACGCAAGGGACCCCTTTTGGGAGCCCTTCCTCTGGAGGATACCTTATACTTTAGAACTTGAAGAGATGAAAAAGGCTTGCGGGTTATTTTTGGGTAGGCATGACTTTTCGGGCTTTGCCAAGCTGGAGGGAGAGGAGGACCCCTTTGTGGAGATTGAGGAGTGCGAGGTGGTGGAAAATGAAGGCATAGTGGAGATAAGGGTGAGGGCAAAGAGATTTTTAAGATACATGGTAAGGCGCATAGCGGGTGCCCTTATATACTTGGGAATGGGCAAGCTTTCCTTAGAGGACATAAGGGAGTTTTTAAAGGGAAAAAAGTGCCCCTACACCGCCAAGGCAAAGGGTTTAACCTTAGAGAAGGTTTTTCTATGAAGGGGCTTTATTTTAAAAGGGCAAGACAGTTCTTCTTTGCCACTTTGGGCTTTGTTAGCCTTGTCTTCTTTGGGTGCCTTCCCTTGTATCCTTACTTTAAACTGCCTTTGCATCCCAACTTGGTCTTGGGTATGCTCGCCTTTAACCTACTCTTGGGTGTGATCTTTATTTCCTTAGCCCTGTTTTTACGTAAAAGGCTGTTCCCCATCAAAATGGAAAAGCCTTATTGGAGCCAGAAGGCAACCGCCCGCTACTTCTGGCTTTATTTTTTGGTGGGTATTCCCTTTACCTTTAGCTTTTTGGTTTTTATAGTCTTTGCGAGCCTTGCCCTCTTGATTGAAGGCTACCTGCTAACGGTTTCTGGTTTAATATTATTAAGACCAAGAGAGGAGGACCTAATATGACGAGGGAAGAGATCATCCAAAAGCTTCTCCAAGAGGACAAGGAGTTTAGGTATCACTACGAAAAGCACCAGGAGCTTGACAAGCAAATAGACAAGTTAGAAAAGCATCATCCCATGACCCATGACTTGGAGATGGAACTGGAAAAGCTCAAAAAGGAGAGGCTCTATCACAAGGACATGGTGGAGTTGAAAATTCAGAAGTTTTTAAACGCTCAAAAGGTTTAAGTGCATTCGCCCGCAATGTGCCTTCCGCTGTCTAAGTTTATGATCTCGCCAGTCATGGTCTCCACCCTTAGCAAATACTTTGTTAGCTCCACCACATCCTCCAAAGATACCTCCCTCTTTAAGGGCGTTTTTTGTATGTAGGCGTCCCACCTTTCTTGCGAAAAGTCAGGAGGCTTTATGGTAGGACCCAATGCTATGCCGTTTACCAAAATGTGCGGTGCCAACTCCTTTGCCAGAACTTTTATGGCAGTATGCAGTGCTCCCTTGGCAAGGAAATAGGCAGAGTAGTTTTTGTAGGGAGTGGTGTTGGTAGCCCAATCGCCAAAGGCAACTATCCTTCCCTTGGGACTTTGGTCGTTCCTTTGCATATACTTGGCACATTCTTTTGTCAAAAACAAAAAGGCAGTGGCTATGGGCATAAGGTGGTTCATAAAATCCTCAAGGCTAAGGCTCTCTAAGGGAGTGGGATAGTAAGGGCTCGCCAAGTGCAAAAGGGCATCCACCCTTCCGAACCTCTCCACCGTCTGAGCCACCACCCTTTGGTAGGAGGAAAAGTCCGAAAGGTCAGCCTTTATTCCTTCCACCTCTCCGTATTTTTTTAATTCCTCCACTACCTCTTGGGAGGTGTGATAAACCACCGCCAATTGCCAACCTTCCTTCAAAAGTCCTTTGGCAACTTCAAAGCCCACACGCCTTGCACCGGTTATTAGGGCAACCTTTTGCATTATGGTTTATAATTATAGACTAAGGCGCATAGCTCAGCAGGCAGAGCGCTGGCCCGACACGCCAGAGGTCGGCGGTTCGAGTCCGCCTGCGCCTATTTACCAATTTCCTAAAAGGCTTCCAAAGCCCTCAAAGAAAGCCCTTATCAACTTTTCGGAGGGTTGCAACTGCACCACCGTGTAGCCATCCCTCCTTCCAACCCGCACACCCTCCCTTAACTCGGTGGGAAGCACAGAAAAGAGATGGCTGTTTATAACCGCAGAAAGACCGGAGAATTCCTCCATATCCTCCTTTTGTGTGCTGATAAGCAGGTCAAAGTCTCCCCCTTCAACCACATCCCCCTCAAGCTTTAGAACATACTCTTTTATAAGTTCTCTAAACTCGCCCTTTATGAGAACCCTTTTGCCCTTCAGAGGTTTGCCCCATTGGGATTTTCCCCCGGACTTTTCCAACAGCTTGACCTCCTCTATGACCATGCTATCGTCCAAACCTTTGCACATATCATAGACCGTCAGAAGGGCTACAGATACCGCAGTGAGCGCCTCCATCTCATAACCCGTTTTTGAGGTGCCAAGCACCAAGGAAAAGACCTCCAAACGGTCTTCGCCCAGCTGGACGTCAAGCTCCGCATGCTCCAAAGGAATGGGATGGCAGAAGGGTAAAAGCTCCCCGGTTCTTTTCACAGCCATCAAGCCAGCAACCTTGCAAGCACTCAACACATCCCCCTTGGGCACCGTGCCCTCCCGGATCCTCTTAACGGTCTCTTTCTTTAAGGAGATCCTGCCGTAAGCCCTTGCCAGTCTTAAAGTTATTGGCTTTAAGGATACATCCACCGTGCGCATCATCCCTTTAAAGTCCCCAGAGGTTTTAATCTTAACACAAGCTTAGCAACGCCCAAGCTATCCACCACCCTCACCACTTCGGACACATCCTTGTAAGCCTGCGGGATCTCCTCCGCCACAGTTCCTTTGCCCTTTGCCACCACCACCAAGTCTCCAAGCACCTTTTCTAAGCCCTCCCTCCTCACAAACTCCTTCGCTTTAGTCCTGGACATGAGCCTGCCTGCACCGTGGCACGCGGTCCCAAAGCTGATCTCCATGCTCCTATCTTGTCCCACCAACAGGAAGGAGTACCTTCCCACATCACCGGGTATTAGCACGGGTTGACCCAATTCTCTGTAGGCGGGTGGCACCTCAGGGTTAAAGGGAGGAAAAGCCCTTGTGGCACCCTTTCTATGAACTACCAGCTTTAAAACCTTTCCATTAACCTTATGCTTTTCCAGCTTGGCTATGTTGTGGGCTAAATCGTAAATAAGCCTGTAGCCCAGATCCTTCCAAGAGAGACCAAAGAATCGCCTTATGGTGTCTGCAGTCAAAAAGCCCAAGATCTGCCTGTTGGCAAAGGCATAATTGGCGGCGCTGTTCATGGCGGAAAAGTAGGCTTGACCCTCGGGAGAGTTAAAGGGCATGCAGGCAAGTTGCATATCCGGTATGTCTATGTTGTATTTTTTAAGGGCGTCCTTTGCGGTTTTTAGATAATCCACGCAGACCTGATGCCCAAAGCCCCTTGAACCCGAGTGCACCATAATGCAAACTTGACCAAGCTTTAAGCCCAAACGCTCCGCAATATCCTCGTCGTAAATCTCATCTACTACTTGCACCTCCACAAAGTGATTGCCTGAGCCCACCGTTCCAAGCTCGTCGGAGCCTCTTTCGTAGGCTTCCTTTGAAACCTTAGAAGGGTCCGCGTTCGGAAGGGCACCACCGCTCTCTATATGCTCCAGGTCCTCCCAAAAGCCAAAGCCCTGCTCCACCGCCCAACGGGCACCCTTCACCGCCACCTCTTCCATCTGAGACTTGGTTAGTTTTATCTTTCCTGTGGAACCCACGCCCGCGGGCACGTTCTTGAGTATCTCGTTCATAAGTTCCCTTCTAACCGGATAGACAATGTCCGCGGTAAGGTTTGTAGCTATGAGCCTTACTCCGCAGTTTATATCGTAGCCCACTGAGCCAGGGCTGATTATACCCTCCTCAGGGTCTGTTGCCATCACACCGCCAACGGGAAAGCCATAACCCACATGCACATCGGGCATCACATATATAGCCTTTTTCACTCCCGGCAAGGTGGCTGCGTTCGCCGCCTGTCTTATAGCATCCTCCTCCAAGATTTCAAAGAGCCTGTCGCTGAGATAGAAATAGACGGGCACCCTTTGCCCTTGAACCGTATTCTCCGGCAGTTTGTAGACAAAGGGTTGAACCTGAACAAGCTGTTCCTTCAGTCCCATGGTAAAATTAAAATTTATGCTTTTAAAAGAGTATAACCCATACCTTGAATACAAGAACGGAGAACTTTTCTTAGAAGGAGTATCCCTAAAAGAGTTAGCCAAGGAGTATGGCACTCCTCTTTATGTTTACAGTGCCTCTTACATAAGGGACCGCATTAGGGCTTACCAAGAAGCCTTTCCCAATGCCCTAATATGCTACGCGGTCAAGGCAAACTTTAACCCGCACATTGTGGCACTCGCAAAGGAAGAGGGGGCTGGTGCGGACGTGGTTTCTGGAGGAGAGCTGGATTGTGCCCTGAGGGCGGGTGTGAAGCCCTCCAAGATAGTCTATGCGGGCGTGGGAAAGACCTTGCAGGAGATCACCTTTGCGGTGGAGAAGGACATTCTCATGTTCAATGTGGAATCCCACATGGAGCTGGATGTTTTAAACGAAGTGGGTGAAAGGTTAGGCAAAAAGGTAAGGGTTGCCATAAGGGTAAATCCAGACGTGGACCCAAAGACCCATCCCTACATCTCCACAGGCATGAAAAAAAGCAAGTTTGGCATAGACATAAAGCAGGCAAAGGAAGAGTACAGGTATGCAAGAAGCTTGAAAAACTTGGAGGTGGTGGGAATACACTGCCACATCGGTTCTCAAATTCTGGATGTTTCTCCTTACATAGAGGCGGTAGAAAAGGTGGTAGGGCTTTATGAGGAGTTAATAAAAGAGGGCTTTGACATTAAATACATAGACCTTGGAGGTGGTTTGGGCATAAAGTATCAGCCAGACCAGGCAAACCCAGAACCCGAGGACTTGGCCAAGGCAATCATGCCAAGCTTAAGGGGCGTCCAAGTTAAGCTTATTTTGGAACCAGGAAGGTCTATAGTGGGAAACGCAGGCATACTCCTAACCCAAGTGCAGTTTTTAAAGGACAAAGTGCACAAGCACTTTGTGATCGTGGATGCGGGCATGAACGACCTTATAAGACCCGCCATATACTCCGCCTATCATCACATCGTGCCGGTGGTGGAAAGGGATGTGAAATACATAAAGACCGATGTGGTGGGTCCTATCTGCGAAACGGGAGACTTCTTAGCCTTAGACAGGGAAATTCCCTATGTGGAGAGGGGAGACTACTTGGCAGTGCTCTCTGCCGGGGCTTACGGTTTTGCCATGTCTTCCCACTACAACGCAAGACCCAAGGCGTGCGAGCTGTTGGTGGAAAAAGGAAAGGTAAAGGTAATAAGAAGGCGGGAAACCTACGAGGATATATTCAACGCATGCTTTTCCTAAATTTTTAGCCTTGGGTAGAATCTGAAGGTCGCTCAGATTTTTGGGACAAAAGTTCCATTAAGGCTTTTCTAAAATGATTGTAAATTAGCCTGAAGTTAAATATCGCAGTGTCCTTTATAGAGTTGCTTATGGCATTTTCAAAGTATCTGTCCAACTCCTCAACGGACAGTTGGTTTGCTAAGGCTACGTTTAAACAATCCTCCAAATCCTGCTCCGTGCCTCTCCTTAGCTTCATTATGATGAAATCGTGAGGATTAAGCACGCTGACCTTTAGCTGATCGTCCTGATAGATCGTGATAGCCCTATCCCGATAGCCTTTTGGCAGTGAGATCACACTCCATCCGCTTATGTTTTCAGACAGGTCGCTTTCAAAACCTCTTTTTTTTAGTTCAAAGTAGACCTCCTCCAAATCACCTCTAACGATCTCTGCGTCTATATCCATCGTTGCCCTTGCTTCAACTCCATAATATGGCAAAGCTTGCGCTCCAACCAGAATAATCTCAATAGATTTGCCAGTGCTTTTTGCTATCTCCTTAAAAATTTCAACAACATTTAGCATTCCAAAGCCCTCAAAGCCTCAAAAAACTTTCTTACATCCTCTTGTTTCATCTTTTCTTTAACAATGGGCAGTGGTGTTTTTCTTCTTATGAGATATCTGTAGTTTGAATAGATAACGCAGGCTTTGTGGTAGTACTCAGAAAGTTCAGGAAAAGACTCTTTAAGTTTTTCCCAATCCACCTGGTCGTTGAACACGATCTCGTAGGGCAAAAGATTTTTGCCCGCCCTACTGTTTAAAAGCTCTTCTATGCTCGCTTTGTCTTTGTGGTATAGCTTTTTTAGCTTGAGTTCTATGATGTGATCGGTTGTAGAGTGTGGCATTTCTTATAAATATAGGCAGGTCTTCAGCTTATCGTGTGGAATTTCTGACTATGCTAATAAAAAGCTTCTGCAAATAGGATTAAAATAAAGAGTGATGAGTGGCAACGAGATTAGAGGGCTGTTTTTGAGTTTTTTTGAAAGCAAAGGGCATACAAGGGTAAAAAGCGCCTCCCTTGTCCCTGAATCGGACCCAACCCTTTTGTTTACCAACGCAGGAATGGTGCCCTTTAAGAACGTGTTTTTGGGGTTGGAAAAGAGACCTTATAAAAGGGCGGTTTCTTGTCAGAAGTGTTTGCGGGTGTCCGGCAAGCACAACGACTTAGAAAGCGTGGGCTATACCTCAAGGCACCACACCTTCTTTGAGATGCTGGGCAACTTTTCCTTTGGGGATTACTTCAAAAGGGAAGCTATACTCTACGCATGGGAGTTCGTGACGGAGTATCTAAAGCTCCCAAAGGAGAGGCTCTATGTTAGCGTCTTTAGGGATGACGAGGAAGCATACAGAATTTGGAACGAGGAGGTGGGGCTTCCCTCCGAGAGAATATGGAGGCTTGGGGAAGAGGACAACTTCTGGCAGATGGGAGACACTGGTCCTTGCGGACCCTCTTCGGAGATCTATGTGGATAGAGGGGAGGAGTATGGAGAGGAGAGGTTTTTAGAAATATGGAACTTGGTTTTTATGCAATACAACAGGGATGAAAAGGGTAATTTGACACCTCTTCCTAATCCCAACATAGACACGGGTATGGGCTTGGAGAGGATCGCAAGCGTCCTGCAAGGGACAAAAACAAACTTTGAGATAGACCTTATAAAACCTCTCATAGATTTCGGGCAAGAAATCAGCGGTAAGGCTTACGGGGAAAACTTTGAGGATACGGTTGCCATGCGGGTCATCGCAGACCACCTTAGGGCTCTTACCTTTGCCATCTCCGATGGAGTTCTGCCCTCCAACACCGCAAGGGGATATGTGATCAGAAGGATCCTCAGAAGGGCTCTGAGGTTTGGATACAAGCTGGGAATAAGGGAACCTTTCCTCTACAGGGGCGTGGATGTGGTGGTGGAGGTTATGAAGGATGCCTATCCGGAGCTTCTTCAGACAAGGGCTTTTGTAAAGGGAGTAGTTAAGGCAGAAGAAGAGAGGTTCTTGCACACCTTTAGAAACAGCATGCCTGTGGCTGAAGAGTTCATAAACACTGCTTTAGAAGAGGGAAGAAGCTTTTTGAGGGGTGAAGAGGTCTTTAAGCTCTACGACACCTACGGCTTTCCCTTGGACCTTTTGGAGGAAATAGCCAAAGAAAAAGGTTTGAGCCTTGATATGGAAGGCTTTGAAAAAGAGATGGAAATTCAGAGGGAAAGGGCAAGACAGAACTTCAAGATTCAAACCAAAGAGGTTCAACCTGTATACCAACACCTCAAAAACATAGGAAGGACCTCCACCTTTGTGGGTTATGAGCAGTATGTAGCCCAATCAAGGGTCATTGCCCTTTTGAAGAATGGTGAGCTTGTCTCTGAACTAAAGGAGGGAGAAGAGGGAGAAGTATTTTTAGACATCACTCCCTTTTATGCGGAAAGGGGCGGACAGATAGGAGACACAGGCACTATAGAGTCTGCGGGCGGTGTCTTTGTGGTGGATGATACCCAATCGCCTGTGGATGGTGTTATAAGCCACAAAGGAAAGGTAGTGAAAGGAACTCTTAAGGTGGGAGACCAAGTGATCGCAAGCATTGATCGGGAAAGAAGGGAGGACATAAAAAGAAACCACACCGCCACACACCTTTTGCATTCAGCCCTTAGGCTTGTGCTCGGAGAACATGTAAGACAGGCGGGTTCTTTGGTAGCGGACAAATACCTGCGGTTTGACTTTACCCACTTTCAGGCTTTGAGTGTGGATGAGCTAAAGAGGGTTGAAGAACTGGTCAATGAGCAGATAAGAAAGAATGAGCCTGTGATTGTGGAAGAAAAGGATTACAGGGAAGCCATAAAGGAGGGTGCAATAGCTATCTTTGAAGAGAAATACGGAGAAAGGGTAAGGGTGCTGAGCGTGGGGGATTTTTCAAAGGAGCTGTGCGGTGGCACCCATGTATCAAGGACCGGAGACATAGGCTACTTTAAGATCATCTCCGAGTCTTCCGTAGGTGCGGGTCTGAGGCGGATCGTTGCAAAAACGGGAAGATGGGCGGTGGAAGAGGCATTTTTGGAATCCTTGACCCTAAAGCAAGTAGCACAGAGCTTGGGTGTCAGCACAGATGAGGTGTTGGAAGGTCTCTCCAAGCTCCAAGAAAGAGTAAAGGAGTTAGAAAGGGAACTGCAAAGGGTAAAGTCTGAATCTGCAAGAAAGCAAGCAAAGGAAAGGATAAAGGAAGAGGGCTTTGGAGAATACACACTCTTTTATGGAGTTTTGGAGGATGTGGAGGGAGACCTTCTCCGAGAACTGGCAGACCAGTTCAGGCAGGGAAGGGCAAAGACAGTTGTCTTTTTGGCAAGCAAGAGGGAAGGAAAGCTCTCTACCCTTATTGCCCTCTCCAAGGACTTGGTGGGTAGCCTTTCTGCCAAAGAACTTATAAAAGAGGTAGGAAATGTCCTTGGTGGTGGAGGTGGAGGTAGGGAAGACTTGGCACAGGGTGGGGGCACAAAGCCAGAGAACTTTGAAAAGGCTTTGGAGCTTTTGAAGGAAAAGTTAAGATGAAAATCCTACTGATAGAAAGCAACCTAATATTGGCAAGCAGGGTCAAAAACTCCCTCAGTGGCTACGAGGTGCGAGTGGGCAAAGATTGGCAGGGGGAAGATGTGGTCTTTGTAAATGTGGAAGCTAATCCACCGGAGATCATAAGGGAGCTAAAGGAGAAGGGAGTAAAAAAGGTCATAGCCTACTGCGGGCACAAAAACGTAGGGCTAATAAAGAAAGCTCAGGAGCTTGGGGCGGATTTAGTTGTGCCCAACAGCAAGGTGGTGGATGCCAAAAGCCTGCTATGGGAAAATACAGAAGGGGAAAGGTAAAGTTAGAGCATCATCTTCTGGAGGGCTTGGAGGAGTATTTAAAAAAGCTCTCTGGTTTTAGCTCAGTAAAGTCCATAATTCCCGGCAGGATCGTCCGGCAGAACAAGGGCATAGGCTCCAAGGGTCTGTTTTTGAAGTATGAAACACCCACCGGCTATAAGCTTTTATACAAAAACGGCACTTCTGTGCAAGAAATTTTTGTAGTTTGCGAAAGGGAAAAATTTTTGGAGGAGTTCAAAGCCACTTTTCTCAATCCTTAAATTTTCCTTCAAAGGTCCTTATATGTTCCAAGAGCTCCTTTTTGCGGTCAAAAAAGATTGCCACATACTGGGCTAATCTCTCTCCAAGGCGTCTGCAAGCTTCCTTCTCCTCCTCGGAGCGAGGCTCTCCAGCCACAACCGCACCGTAATGCAGTGTGAATTTTTTGCCTACATAGTCCGTTACCCCAAAGACCAAAAAGCCAAAGTTCATAAGAACGGTTAGAATGGACATACAGGCAACCTCGTTTCCTCCACCCCATCCACCAGAGGAGGAAAAGGCACAGGCTATTTTCCCGTCAATCTCGCCCCAAAGTTCTCCCAATTCATCATCAAAGAACCTTTTGAGCTTCCAGGAGATTATTCCCATGTTGGTAGGAGAGCCCACCGCCAGACCATCCGCCCAGAGCACATCCTCCCTTGTAGCATCATCCACCTTCTTGATCCTCACCTCAATGCCTTCCACCCTTTTTGCACCCTCCGCCACAAGGTATGCCATCTTTTCCGTGTTTCCAGTGCTTGAATCATAAAGCACCAACACTTTACCCATAGCGGAACCCCCTAAATAGTTAGCTTAACCACAGACTCTATGTGATAGGTTTGAGGGAAGTTATCCACCAAATGCACGCCCTCTATTTTATATCCACCGGAGACTAAGACCTTTAGGTCCCTTGCCAAGGTGGTAGGATTGCAGGATATGTATATGATCCTTTTGGGCTTGTTTTGGACGATGAGCTTTGCCTCGCCCTCCGAGAGCCCCTCCCTTGGAGGGTCCAGAACCAAAAGGTCTATGACCTCTCCCGCATGGTTTTTAAGGGTGTCTGTAGCCTTCTCGTGGGCAAAGGAAACATTGGAAACTTGGTTTAGCTTGGCATTATATATGGCATCCTTGACCGCACTCTGATTGGCATCAGAGCCAAAGAGAAACTCGCAATTTTCCGATAGCCAGAAGCTGAAAAAACCAACACCGCTATGAAGCTCAAGGACCCTCTTTGCCCTTTCTCCCTCCGCCACCAATTTGGGAAAATCCTCATAGAGGGTATGATTTATCTGAAAGAAAGAATCGTTGCTAACTCTGAGGATAAACCTCCCGCTTTTAACAAAGGTCCATTCCCTTCCCACCACCGCCCTTTTGATGGGTTTTCCGCCAAGCAGAGTGTAGTTGCCCAAGCCAACCACCTCTTTGGGCAGGATATGCTCTTTCAGCTTTCTCAGTTTTTGAGTTTCCATAGGACTTATGGTTATGAGCTTTAAAAGAAATTCATCTTCATGAGGTGAGTAAAAAACATGGACTTCCTGAAGGTCATTGACCAACCTTGCAGTTTCTTTCAGGGAGGGTATCAGCTGATTGATCCTTGGATGTGCCAAAAGGCACTCTTCAATGGGCACAAGCTCCCCACTGCCCCAAGCAAAGAAGCCCAGACGCCCCTCCCTTATCTTAAACTGAACCCTTGTCCTGTAGCCAAACTCCCCTTTGGAACCAAGGGCAACGCTAATAGAGTTCAGTTCTATTTTTCCGATCCTATCCAAGGATTCTAAGAGTATGTCTCCCTTTGCCCTAAGCTGCTCTTGATACTCTATATGCTGCCACTGACAGCCACCGCAGTGGGTGTAATATTTGCAGGGTGGTGTTCTTCTCCATTGGGAGCCTATCTTTACAGTTTTTACCACCGCCTCCGTGTAGTCCTTCTTTTCCCTTAGAATTTCCACCTCCACCAATTCTTTTGGTGCGGCGTATCGGACAAAGAACTTTTTACCCTTAGCGGACCCAAGTCCATAACCACCATACACGAGCTTTTGGACAAACAGGTCTAAACCCATATTAGCTTAGTTGGGAGAGCCTTTTGAAATCCTCTTCCGACATCACATCAATATACCATCCCGTTATTCGGTTTGCCAGTTTTACATTGACGCCCCTTTTTCCTATGGCAGAGGAGAGCTTTTCCTTTGGCACAGCCACCTCAACCCTCTTTTGGTTTGGGTCAATTCTCATATCCACCACAGGTGCTGGCGAAAGGCTCTTCCTTACAAGCTCCTCTATGTTGTCGGTGTATTTTATTACATCTATCCTCTCTCCCGAGAGCTCTTGAGTTATGGGTGCGATCTTGGAACCTCGCAACCCAACTACCAATCCCACTGGGTCTATGCGTGGGTCCTTAGCCTTTACTAAAACCTTTGCCCTCTCGCCGGGTTCCCGGGCAATGTTTAAAACCTCCACCTCTCCCTCTTTTATCTCGGAAACTTCCGCCTCCAAGAGCTTTCTCAAAAAGTTAGGGTGTGTTCTGGAGAGGATGATCTCATAAGTGCCTTTCTTTTTGATAACCTTCAAAAGCAGTGCCTTTATTCGGTCTCCCGGTTTGTAGCTTTCCTTGGGTATTTGTTCCCTCTTTGGAAGGACCGCCATAACCTTCCCAAGGTCCACCACCAAATCGCCGTTTTCCAGAACCCTACGCACAATACCTATTACAATCTCACCCTCCAACTCTATAAACTCTAAGTATCTCCTCTCTTCGTCCGCCCTTTCAAGCTCCTTTAAAAACTCCTCCTTTGCGGCGTAGGCTGCGATGCGGTCTAACTCCTCTGGAACAATATCCAAGGGAAACCTTTCTCCCTTTCTGACCTGATAAACCTTTATGCGGTCCTCTGTAAGCTCTACTTCTAAATTATCCTTTAGTTTTTTGTCCTTTTTTATGGCTAAAACTATTGAATTCTTAAGGGCTTTTTCCACAAGCCACTCGGGTATGTTTTTATCCTTTGCCACCTGTTCAATGAGTTTTTTTAGATTTCTCACCATTTTTCTATCTCCAAGTTCGCCCTTGCTATGACTGATAGAGGAATGTGTAGCAGTTCTCCAGTCCCTCTATCTCTAAGCATTAGCACATCATCCTTTACGTCTTCTATTTCTCCCATAAGCTCCCTTCTGTTCTGAATGGGCTCCCTTAGAATAACCCTAACAAGCCTGCCCTTAAAAAAGCTAAAATGCTCTGCCTTTGTTAGCTCCCGGGTAAGCCCCGGAGAGGAAACCTCAAGCATGTAAGAGACGGGAATAATGTCCTCCACATCCAAAAGGGCAGAGACCCTCTTGCTTACCTCTTCACAATCTCCCACTGTAATTCCCCCTTCCTTATCCACTATTATCCTCAAAACCCACCCCCTCTCAGGTTTAAACTCCACATCAAAAAGCTTATATCCCATCTTGCTGATAATTGGCAAAACCATCTCCTTCACCCTTTGGGCTATAGCTTTATCGTCCAACTGCATGGAATTATTATCCTACAAAAAAAAGCACCTTGTCAATCTTTCAACTCCACACTTTCAACTCCACACGGTGCATTAGGAACTTTTGATAAAGCCCGCACAGGCTTATTTGTTCCCGTGCAGGCAGTTTTTTTGGATAAATAAAAGAAGAGATGGCAACTGGTTATATGAAATCAGTTTTATTTCGTTTCCTTCCTCGTCGAAAACCCGAACCGGTCCCTTGCCCTCCCTCTCCATGTAAAGAGGGTAAGGGAGGGACGCTAGGGCTTTTTCTATTTCTCTGTATTCTTTAAGCGTTAGTCGGGGCTTCTTCATGCCTCACACCTCCCGCAAGTTTTCATAGTTTTAATTATAAACTAAGTTTTCTTTCAACTCCACAAGGTGCATTAGGAACGAAGATAAGAACGCTTTTAACCCTACTCTTATACGAACTTTCAACTCCACACGGTGCATTAGGAACGACCCAGAAAGCTTGCCTAAGGGAGAACCACAAAGCTTTGCTTTCAACTCCACACGGTGCATTAGGAACGCTATTTACACACGGCTGAGACTGTTTGTAGATAATCTTTCAACTCCACACGGTGCATTAGGAACCTCAAATCACCACATTAACTAAAATAAGACATATCAATAATTTTGTCAAGGGGGCACCCTTTTCGAATGAAGTTAATTTTCCGAAATCCGAGATCATGCAAAGTTGAGTCTATTGTTATCAAATTTAAAACATTGTCTCCCAACACTTTCCGCCACTGACCATAATTACGGCATTACGGCATTACATAACTACGGTTTTACGGTGAGACTGCTTCCCGAAAAGCCTGAAAGTCAAAACTTTCTCCCTCTCAAAATTGAAACAGCTCACCGAGAGGGCACACTAACCCATATTCAGTTGCCAAGTTGACAAGGGTCCCAGTGGAACCCTCTACTTCCCTTAAAGGGTATATAACATTATAACACAGTTTTTTGCACAGAAAAAAGGGTATCCTTGACCTTTATCATATTTACCCTTTCGCTAAACTATTAAAATTGAAATCAAATCTTAATATAGGAGATTGAAATGAGGGTAGTTGTTCTTGGAGGACACGACAGGCTAAAGGCAAAGGTAGAACAGATGGCAAGGAAGTATAACATTAGCCTAAAGTTCATAAATCAAGAGACCCAGCAGAACATAGACAGTGCTTTGGCTTGTGCAGACTGGGTGATCGTTTTTACCTCCCTGAGTGGGCACAATATGGTAAAGCTTGCCAAAAGGTATGCAAAGGAAAGGTGTATTTTTTGCCACTCTCACGGGGTTTGTGCTTTAGAAAGGTGTATCTTGAAAATTCTAAAGGAGAAGGACTAAATTAAACTTAAAAAATGGAGGATTTTGTGGTTATTGGCAAGATCGCAGACACCTACGGGCTGGATCGGGAACTAAAGGTGCTCGCATACCTTCCTCCAAAGGAGTGGAAGAGGATAAAGAAAGTTTATTTCAAAAAAAGGGGAGGAGATTATGTGCCCTTTGAGTTGGAAAAGCTAAAACCACACGGGGAAAGGTGGGTGCTCATAAAGTTAAAGGGTGTGCAAAGTCAGGAGGATGCCATCCGTTTTTTGGGTGCAAAGGTCTTTTTGCCAAAGGAGAGCCTTCCCAAGAGAAAAAAGGACGAATACTACTTTTTTGAGTTGGAGGGTTTAGAGGTAAAAAGCCAGAAAGGGAAAGGATTGGGAAGAGTTCGTAGGGTGTTCTCAGATAAAGACAGGGTATATTTGGAGATAGAGGGTGGAAAGGTGATCATTCCCTTTATCAAGGAGTTTGTCTTGGAGGTCAAGCCAGAGGAAGGTTATTTGGTAGTTAGTAGCCTTTTGGAGGAGCTTTTTCAGTGAGTTGTAATTTTGTGGATTATGTTATAATTCCTATAAGCCCTTACCCATTACCCTATGTGGGTTTTGTATGGGCGAGTAGTTAGGTATTTGGAAGGGCTCACATGGAGGAGAAGCTTAAAAAGTATTACAGAGAGATAGATATTCTTGAGCTTAAAGCTTTGGTGGAGAGAAAGTTAGAAAAAACTCCTCCCACCATGGAGTATGTTAGGAACCTCATCCTTGATGTTAAGCTATTGCTAAGGGTCCTTCTGGACGAGGAGTTTTCCCTAAAAGAAGACGCAAGGAAGGATATGATATCCGCCCTTCTATACTTTGTGGAGCCAAGGGATTCAATCCCAGACTTTATTCCTCTCATAGGTTTACGGGATGACTATAAGCTCGTTAGGTATGTCAAAGAAAAGCATAAGGGAGAGATAGACAGATACTTTGAGAACACTCCCTTCTTTGTAGCGAACTACTTCTGATGGCTAAGTTTATTGTCGTTAGGTTGGTTCAGGGTTTTTTAACACTGCTTGGAGTGACCTTTCTGTCCTTTTTGATCATAAAGCTATCGCCCACGGACCCTTTTGCCCAACTAAAGCTAAACCCTCAGGTATCACCTCAGACCATAGAGCTTCTCGAAAAACAGTATGGCTTAGACCAGCCTTTGCTTGTTCAATATCTCAAGTGGCTAAAGTCCGCTTTGGTCTTTGACCTTGGCATCTCCCTCCAATACAACGCACCCGTGTTAGACCTAATAAAGGAAAGGATCGGAAATACCCTCCTCTTGACAGTTCCCTCTGCCTTGTTGTCCTGGCTTTTGGCGGTTCCTTTGGGCTTTTTGGCGGGCATGAAAGAGGGAAGCTTAACAGACAAAGCCATAAGGCTCTTTTCCTACGTTTTTATGTCCTTTCCATCCTTTTTCTTAGCCTTTTTGCTGTTGCTGTTTTTGTCCAAAAGTGGCTTTTTCCAGTTGGGTGGATGGCAGAGCTTGGCGGTGGGTATAGTTACGCTGACTTTAATATCCTCCGCAGGGCTCATAAGGCTCATGAGAAGTGCGGTCATAGAGGTTTTAAACTCTCCCATGGTGCAACTTCTCAGGTCCAAAGGGCTCAAGGGTTGGGCATTTACAAGACATATCTTAAAAAATGCCATGAACCCTTTTACTACGCTGATAGGCTACGAGATAGCTGGGCTTCTTTCGGGTGCTGCGCTGGTGGAGATCATCGTGGGCTGGCCTGGGCTTGGCTCTTTGATGCTTGATGCGGTGCTCTCTACGGACCTCTTTTTGGTGATGGGTGGGCTATACATTGGGACTATAATGCTACTCATAGGGAACCTTTTGGCGGACTTACTGCTGGCTTACATTGACCCAAGGGTCAGAGAAAAAGAAATTATTAAGTAAGGAGGTTTTGCCATGGCAAAGAAGGTAGCCATTTTGTTGGCGGAGGGCTTTGAAGAGGTGGAAGCGGTTGCACCCATTGATGTGCTAAGAAGGGGTGGAGTAGAGGTGATTATCGCAGGACTAACAAAGGATCCCGTTCCCAGTGCCAGAAATGTGAAGATCGTGCCCGATGTTAGCGTGGATGAGTTAAACCCAGATGAACTTGATATGGTGATACTTCCGGGTGGTGCGGGTGGAGTGGAGAAGCTAAAGCAGGACCCAAGGGTAGAAAGGCTTGTGAAGGCAATGGAGGAGAAGGGCAAATATATCTCCGCCATATGCGCCGCACCCACCGCCCTGGCAAAGTTTGGAATTTTGGAGGGTAAAAAGGCAACCGTCTATCCTACCCTCGTGGAGGAAATAAAGCCCGCGGTCTTTGTGGATATGCCCGTGGTGGAGGACGAAAGGGTTATAACCAGTCAGGGACCGGGCACTGCCCTAGAGTTTGGTTTAAAGCTCTTGGAAAAGCTGGAAGGCAAAGAGAAGGCAAGGGAGGTAGCCAAGAGAATGCTTGTGAAGTATGATTGAGGTAAGGCTCAGACCCGGAGTAGAAAAGAAGATAAAGGCGTACTTTCAGTGGGTCTATAACTTAGAGATTGAAGACATAAAAGGAAGCCCAAAACCGGGGGATTTGGTAAAGGTCCTGGACTCAAAGAAAAAATTTTTAGGCTACGGATACATAAACCCAAACACCAAGATAATGGTTAGACTTCTCTCTTTCGGTGAGGGGGAGGTGCCAAGCAAGGAGCTTATAAAAGACCGAATGAGGTCTGCCCTTGAGTATAGAAAACGGCTTCACCTGAAAAGCAACGCCTACCGGCTTGTCCATTCGGAGGGGGACCTTCTTCCGGGGCTCATAGTGGATGTCTATGACGGGTATGCGGTGATGGAGGTCACCACCTATGGCATGTGGAAGCTAACCGATTGGGTTAAGCAAGCCCTTGTGGAGGTTCTACAGCCAAAGGGTATATACCTGCGGGTTAGCGATTACGCCATGAACATAGAGGGCTTTTCTGCGGAAGAAAGGGTTCTCTACGGAGAGGTGCCCGAGCGCATAAAGATATGGGAGGAGGATCTGGAGTTCTTTGTGGATGTGATAAAGGGACAAAAGACGGGCTTTTACTTGGACCAAAGAAGGGCAAGAAAGATGATAAGGGACTTGGTGGAGCCGGGAGATGTTTGTTTGGATGTATTTTGTCATACGGGCGGCTTTGCCCTGAGCATGAAAAAGAAGGGTGCCAGCAAAGTGGTTGCGGTGGACCTTTCCGAGAGGGCTTTAAACTTGGCGAAGGAGAACGCCAAACTGAACCAAATTGAGGGCATTGAGTGGGTAGAAGACAACGCCTTTGACTTTTTGAGGAAGCTCCAAAAGGCTGGAGAAAAGTTTGATGTGGTTGTCATAGACCCACCATCCTTTGCCCGGACAAGGGCAACGGTAGAAAACGCTATGAGAGGCTACAAGGAACTCTGCATAAGAGGGCTCCAGATCACCAAGCCGGGAGGATACCTTGCCATATACTCCTGCTCCTTTCATATCCAAAGGGAACATCTTTTATCTGTTATATTGGAAGCCTGCAAGGATGTTAAAAAGCAGGTGCGAGTGGTGGGCGAAAGCTTTCAGGACTTAGACCATCCTTGGATCCTCCAGATGCCAAACACACTTTACTTAAAAGGCGTTTACCTGGAGGTCCTCTGAAAGAAAGACCTCAATAGCCCTCTTGGGCTCGCCGTCAAAGATAAGCTTTCCATCTTTCAAAACCAAAGCCCTCTCACAGGCTAGTATGTTAGAAAAGCGGTGGGCTACCACAACGAAGGTGGTATCGGGAAATCTTTCAAAGAGATTTTTTAGCACAAAGTTTTCCGTTTGGGCATCCAGGGCGGAGGTTGCCTCGTCCAAAAGAAGGACTTCGGGCTTTTTCAGAAAGAGCCTTGCCAACGCCAGCCTTTGGCTTTCTCCACCCGAGAGCATACGACTTTCCTTATCCACTACCTCATCAAGGCTTTCCACAAAGTGGCACGCGGAGAGCCGGAGGGCTTCCCACATCTCCTCCTCCGTTGCGTTAGGATTGGCAATGAGGAGGTTCTCCCTGACCGTCCCAGAAAGAACAAAGCTCTCCTGAGAGAGATAGGCGATCTTAGAACGCAGTGTGCTAAGGTTAATTTCCCTGAGCTCCTTTTCATCGTAATAGACTTGTCCCTCGTAGGGCACAAAACCGCAAAGAACCCTAAGCAGTGTGCTCTTGCCACTGCCTGTGCTCCCCATCACCGCCACCCTTTCCCCCTTTCTTATGGAAAAACTAACCCCCTTTAAAATATCTCTCCCATCAATAGATACACTGAGCCTTTGGACGTTTATACCCTCTTTCAGACCAATAAACTCCACTCCCTTTTCCATCTCCTCCTCAAGGTCTAACACTTGCCTGAGCCTTTGGACTACCGGCAGGCTTGCCTTTACTTCCACTATTCCCTTCTGGGCTTCCACCAGTGGCATTTGAATTAGCATAAGGGCGGTAAGGTAAGACAGAAGCTCCCCAAAGGTCAAGCTTCCCTCAAGGACCTTTAAACCACCGTAAAACAAAAGAAGGGCAGTTGCCAAATAGCCCACGCTATAGTTAAAGGTGGAGTTAAAGGATGAATACAGTGCCATCCTCAACCCTGCCCTGTAGGCTTTTTCGTTTATGTCTCTGAACCAACCAAAGAGTAATTTTTGGGCGGGCAAGGTCTTTATGCTTTCATAACCTCTGAACACATCCCCAAGCTTGTTTATGAGTTTTTCCAAAGATTCTTGAGACCTTCTGAGATGTTTTCCTTTTTTTCTTCCAAAATACTCCACAGAGAGGGCTATAATGGGCAAAAGTGCAAGCAAGGTGAGGGTAAGCTTCCAATCCCTGTATAAGAGCACGCCAAAGAGCAAAAGTACAGTAGCCGGGTCCCTAACCAGTTTTACCACAGAGGAGCCTATCAGGTCCCTGTAGAGCTTTAGGTCCGAAAGCACTCGGGTGGTGTATTCTGCAAGGGAGTAGCTCCTTACAGACAAAAAGGAAGACTTTAAAAGCTTTTCAAAAACCTGTCTTCTTAATTCCTTTGCCTCCTTTTCTGCGTAGGCGTTGGTGTAGTAAGACACGAGGAAGTTTCCCACCTGCTGACCAAGGGCAAGCCCAATCAGAAGAAGGGTCCCAAAGGTCAGTCCCTCCCAGCTTCGTAGTAGCATACCCTCGTCCACTAACTTTTTTACCATAAAACTTATACCCGCAGTGCTAACCGATTCCAAAAGCACCCCAAAGAGGGCTAAGAGGATGTAAGGATAATAGTTCCTCAGCCGTTTAATTATCCAAATCAGATGTTCCATTCAATCAGTTATCATAGCACAGAAGGGCTTAGAATATTCAGTTATGGCCCTTAAAGATTACTATCAGATCTTAGGCGTAGACAGAAACGCAAGCAAAGAGGAAATCAAAAAAGCATACAGAAGGCTGGCAAAGGAGTGGCATCCAGACGTTAATCCGGACCCCAAGGCGGAGGAAAAGTTCAAAGAGATCAACGAAGCATACTATGTCCTTTCGGACGAAGAAAAGAGACAGCAGTATGACCAACTGCTGAAAAGTGGAGACGAAAAGGGCTACAGGGATTTTATGGAGTATATACAGGAATTTTTGGAGAGCATCTGGCAAGGTATGAGAAGGGCACCAAAGCCAAAGAGGGGACAGGACATAAGGCTACGGCTTGAGCTCAGCTTGGAGGAGGCATACCTGGGCACCGAAAAGCTAATAGAGTATGAAAGATGGATAGACTGCCCCCAATGTGGAGCCAAGGGTTATGTGGGTGAGTTGGTAAAGGAGCCCTGTTCAGCCTGTGAAGGAACGGGTAGAAGGGTAAGCGGGATCTTTAGCTTTCCAAGACCGTGTTCTGTATGCAAAGGTAGGGGCTACATAGTAAAAAATCCCTGTCCCGTCTGTGTAGGCAGGGGTAGGGTAGCCAAGCACAGCACCGTTAAGGTAAGCATCCCACCGGGCACCGACGAAGGGGATGTTCTAAAGGTAATAGGCATGGGACATCAAGGAGAAAGGGGCGGAGAAACCGGAGACCTTTATCTGAGAATCTCCCTAAAACCCCATCCCATCTTTAAAAAGGTGGGCAAAGATTTACACACAGAAAAGTTAATATCCTTCCCACTGGCGGTTTTGGGCGGAACCACCAAAATAAAAACCCTCAATGGTGAAGAATTGGAAATTTTCGTTCAGCCGGGGACCGAGTGCGGTTCCACCAAAACCATTCCGGGCATGGGTTTTTCCACCAGAGGAAACCTCATTATCACCTTCCGCATTGAGGTGCCAAAAAACCCAAGCGGAAAACTAAAGAAACTTTTAACAGAACTAGCAAAAGAGTTAAAGGAGGAGGGCGTAGAAAAACCCCACACACTGCTTGACAACCTTAAAAAACTACTTTCCTAACTCTCTCTTTACTTCCTCTGCGATCTTTATAAACTTTTCCATCTCCTCTATGTGTTGGTCCCTCAGGGTGATCATGGCATCCTCGTGCCCTGCCATACCGCACATGGCTATGGTAAAGCAGTCCGTCTCTGCCCTTATGATCTTTAATGCTACATTAGCATAGTGGCAATGCACACCCACAAATATGCAGGCTTTGATTTTGTTGTGCCATATGGTAAGGTTGGGATGGTTAGGGTTGATCTCCACCGCAGGGTCAATCTTCGGATACTTGGGCCTGTAGTCATACATGGGAATGATCTTGGCGTTTAGCACCTCTGCCATCTTTCTAACTAACTTTGCCTTTTCCTTTGCCTCTTCGTTCCACGCATACAAAACCTGAGGACCTGGGAATATGGTAGCATTGGGCAGGGTAAGCATAGCCTTTGCCGCTTCCCTCATAGCGATTTCTTCATCTACTATCTCGTTGAACATGAGGGCTTTACCTGGTGGTGGATTAAGCACACCTTCATAAACCGCCACTGGATATGGTGAAAATCCTGAAGGACCTAAAGTAGCCATAATTTACCTCCTAAGGTGTTTTATTTGCCCGCATGGACCTCTGGCATCACCATGCGGATGGCATTACGCTTTAAAAGATTGCTACAGACATAAACGCATAGGGCACAACCCTTGCACCGGTCCGTATTCACGTAAGCATGGTGCTCTTCGTCCGAATACATCAGGGTGTTAGGCTCTGGGCAGAAAAGGGTGCACTGCTTACAGTTATACTTTGAACACTCCTCGTTTATAACCTCTGCCACATAATACATTTACTGCCTCCTTTTGGTTTTTCAAATGCTTTTAAAGTTATTTTAAGGAGCTTAAAATGTCAAGGGAGGTTTATAATAAAAAAGCCATGCTTTCAAAGAGGGTCTCTCACATAAAGCCCGCCCCAACCTTAGCCCTAAGCGCTAAGGTCAATCAGCTCAAAAGTCAGGGTTTTGATGTGGTGGGTTTTGGTGCCGGAGAGCCAGACTTTGATACCCCCGATTTCATCAAGGAAGCCTGTATGAAAGCCCTAAAGGAAGGTAAAACCAAATACAGCCCCTCCGGTGGAATACCTCCCCTAAGACAAGCCTTAGCAGAAAAATTGCTAAAAGAGAACAAAGTTGAATACAAGCCCTCCGAGATTGTAATAACCGCTGGTGCCAAGATGTCCCTTTACTTAGTCTTCTGTGCCATATTGGACGAGGGTGATGAGGTCCTGTTGCCATCCCCCTACTGGGTAACATACCCCGAACAAATTTTACTGTGCGGTGCAAAGCCGGTGGAGGTCAGACTAAAAGAAGAAAATGGATTCATCCTGAGGGCGGAAGATATAGAACCATACATAACCAACAGGACAAAGGCTCTGGTGCTTAACTCTCCCTCAAACCCCACTGGTGCGGTAGTGCCCGAGGAGGAGATAAAAAAGATCGCAGAGCTCTGCCTTTCAAGGAATGTGTTTATTATTTCCGATGAATGCTATGAAGCCTTTGTCTATGATGAGGAGAAGTTTGTTAGTCCCGCCAGCCTTTCAAAGGAGGTCCGAGAAATTACCTTTACGGTGAATGCCTTTTCCAAAACCTATTCTATGACTGGTTGGAGGGTTGGTTATGTTGCCTGTCCGGAGAGGTTTGCCAAGGTGATTGAGGACCTAAACAGCCAGACCATATCCAACGCCACCACCTTTGCCCAGTATGGAGCCTTGGAAGCCCTAAAAAATCCCGACGCTAAAACCTTTGTCCAGACCATGCGTTCTGCCTTTGAAAAGAGAAGAGATTTAGCTTACAACTTACTTAGGGATATCCCCAACATTTCTGTGGTAAAACCAAAGGGTGCCTTTTACATCTTTCCAAACCTGAGCTACTACTCTTCTAAGCTGGGTTCAGACCTTGCCCTTGCGGAGTTTTTGCTGGAAAAGGGTAGAGTGGCGGGAGTTCCAGGCTCTGCCTTTGGAAGGGAAGGTTATCTGCGCCTTTCTTATTGCCTTTCGGAGGATACAATAAAGGAGGGCATAGAAAGGCTCAAAAACGCCCTTGCCCTCTTAGAAAGCTGAGCTTTATCATCCTTTGAAGGCTTGACTTACCATTAAAATATAGACAAAACCAAAAAGGAGGAAGTGTCATGGCTC